>Ga0210086_1000070_pt1 | contig 62327 bp, 64 predicted proteins | sample China_Galinas_PW_3_FD_184867 | JGI IMG/M metagenome (GOLD analysis project Ga0210086, IMG submission 184867) | Wetland microbial communities from San Francisco Bay, California, USA, that impact long-term carbon sequestration - China_Galinas_PWB_D2... | ecosystem: Environmental > Aquatic > Marine...
GCGCACGCGGTGCCTCCGGTTTCGGTTTGGTGTGGTAACCCCGAAACCTAGAGCCACACCTCGTGCGCGTCCCTCAATTCACCGCGAAACGCCGACAACCTTCAGCCACAACAAAAATCATCGCTGACCAGCACAAAAGCGCCCACGAAAACCCGTGGAGCGCCACATAAGTTCGATTGTGAATTTCGCTGGACACGCCATCGCCGCGCAGCGCCGCCGACTTCCCATTGTGGAGATGCCCGACTACACGTTGACCGGCAAGGACGGCCCGGTTCGGCTGACCGACGTGTTCGCCGGACGCTCGCAGCTCATCGTCTACAACCACATGTGGGAGAACGGCGCGCAGTGGCAGTGCGGCGGCTGCACCGGCTTCACGTCCCAGTTCACGCGGCTGGACTTCCTGGACAACTACGACGCCCGCTTCGTGATCGTCACCAACGGACCGATCGACGAGGCGCTGGCCTACCGCGACAAGGTCGGCAACACGATGGACTGGTACTCGTCGTCGCAGAGTTCGTTCGGCGCCGACGTCGACGCGCCACCCGGCGGCGGGTTCGCGGTGAACGTGTTCCTGCGTGACGGCGACACCGTGTACCGCACCTGGCACACCAACGGCCGTGGCACCGAACAGCTCAGCCACACGTTCGGGCTCATCGACATCCTGCCGTGGGGCCGACAGGAGGAATGGCAAGACTCGCCCGAGGGCTGGCCGTCGAGACCGACCTATTCGGGTTGGCTGGATTCGCCCGACATCGCTCGGGCCTACGGAGCGGGCTAGCCCTCCTGAGCTCAGGAGTACTCGGCGGTGCCGTCCTCGAGGACGAGTCGTGCGTTGGACCCGTCCGGGTTCGACGCCTCGGTGCGGAATACCGCCTGCCCTGGCTCGGTGCGCCAGATCGACGTCGTCAGCGTCTCGCCGGGAAAGACCGGCGAGGTGAACCGCGCACCGACGGCCGTCACTTTCGTGGCGTCTCCGCCGCCGAGCTCGGCGACCAGGGCCCGCCCCGCAACACCGTACGTGCACAACCCGTGCAGGATCGGCTTTGGGAACCCGGCCATCTCCCGCGCGAACCACGGGTCGCTGTGCAGGGGGTTCCGGTCACCCGACAGTCGGTAGATCAGTGCCTGGTCCTCGCGCGTCGGCAGCGCGACCCGAGCGTCCGCCTCGCGGTCCGGAATTGGAGGTGCGACCGGTCGTTGACCCGGCCGGCCGCCGAAGCCGCCCTCCCCGCGGATGACCGCGGTCGTCAGCGTCTCGGCGACGACCTTCGACGTCTCCGGGTCGGTGCCCGTGGCCTTGAGCATGACCACCGCATTCTTGCCCGGCCCCTTGTCCTGGATGTCGGCAACCTCGGCGACGACGCTGAGCTTCCCGGCCGGTGGCAGAGGCGCGAAGAGCCGGATCTGCTGCGACCCGTGCAGCAGCATGGCGAAGTTGAAGGTGCCGACCTCGGCCGCCGCGGCGAACGGCAGGCACGCGATCACCGCGTACGTCGGCAGCACCTGCTGCGGGGTGTCGTGGCTGTTCTCGGTCGTGAACGCCATATCGTCCACCCCGGCACCGACGCCCAGCGCGTAGAGCAACGTGTCGCGGTCGGTCCAGGTGAAGAGTTGCGGTTGTGTTTTCGCGCCCACGGCGTCGGGGTCGATCGGCATGGCTGCGAGCCTAAGCCAAGCCGCAACCCCCGCGGGAGACACGAGGCACCCCCGGCATTGACCTCGCCGACGCCGGGGACCACGATGGCTCCCATGCGCTATCTCGTTACCGGCGGTACCGGGTTTATCGGCCGCCGGGTGGTATCGAAACTGCTGGAAACACGTCCCGAGGACGCGGTCGGCGTGCTGGTGCGGCGCGCGTCGCTGTCGCGGTTCGAGCGCCTCGCCGGTCAAGGTGGCCAGGACTGGGGAGAGCGCGCCAAGCCAGTGGTCGGCGACCTGACCGCACCGGACCTCGGCTTCATCCCCGAGACGCTGGCGGGTCTGGCCGGTGTCGAACACGTGGTGCACTGCGGCGCGGTCTACGACATCACCGCGCCCGAGTCGGTCCAACGTGCCGCCAACGTGGAAGGCACCCGCGCGGTGATCGCACTCGCGAAGCGCCTCGGCGCGACGTTGCATCACGTGTCGTCGATCGCCGTCGCGGGCGACTTCCCCGGCGAGTACACCGAGGCCGATTTCGACGTCGATCAAGACCTGCCGACGGCCTATCACCGGACCAAGTTCGAGGCCGAACAACTCGTGCGCTCAGACCCGGGACTGCGCTTTCGCATCTACCGGCCCGGCGCGGTCGTCGGCGATTCGCGCACCGGCGAGATCGACAAGATCGACGGGCCCTATTACCTGTTCGGGGTACTCGCCACACTGGCGAAACTGCCGTCGTTCACACCTATCATGCTGCCCGATACCGGGCGCACCAATGTCGTCCCGGTCGATTACGTGGTCGACGCGCTCGTTTATCTGATGGATGTGCCGGAACGCGACGGGCAGACTTTCCACCTCACGTCACCGGAACCTATTGGACTGCAAGGCATTTACCGCGGAGTTGGCAAAGCCGCGGGATTACCGCCGATGGTCGGGGCGCTGCCGCGCACCCTCGGTACGCCCCTCCTCAGACTCCGTGGCAGGGCGAAAGCGATACGGAACGTGGCCGTCGCACAGCTCGGGATCCCCGCCGAACTGCTCGACGTTGCCGACCTGCCCACCACGTTCAACGCCGATGCCACTCGAGAGGCGTTGCACAGCAGCGGTATCGAGGTACCAGAGTTCGACTCGTACGCGCCGCGGCTGTGGCGCTACTGGAGCGCTAATCTGGATCCCGACCGAGCGCGTCGCGACGACCCGAATGGCCCGCTGGTGGGCAAGCACGTCGTCGTCACAGGCGCCTCCAGCGGCATCGGCCGCGCGTCGGCGATCGCGATAGCGCAGCGGGGCGCGATCGTGTTCGCACTGGCCCGCAACGGCAGGGCTCTCGACGAGCTGGTCGCCGAGATCCGCGAATCCGGCGGCGACGCTTATGCTTTCACCTGCGATGTCACCGATTCGTCGTCGGTGGACCACACCGTGAAGGACATCCTCGGCGGGTTCGGCCACGTCGACTACCTCGTCAACAGCGCAGGCAGGTCGATACGCCGATCGGTGCTGAACTCCACCGACCGGCTGCACGACTACGAACGCGTGATGGCCGTCAATTACTTTGGCGCTGTCCGCATGGTGCTCGCGTTGCTGCCGCACTGGCGCGAGCGGCGGTTCGGCCACGTGGTCAACGTCTCCAGCGCCGGTGCGCAAGCGCGCAATCCGAAGTACAGCGCGTACATTCCGAGCAAAGCGGCACTCGACGCGTTCTCGGACGTGATCGCCACAGAAACACTGTCCGACCACATCACGTTCACCAATGTCCACATGCCGCTGGTGCGCACACCGATGATCGCGCCGTCGCGCAAGCTCAACCCGCAGCGGCCGATCAGCGCCGAGCACGCCGCGGCGATGGTGGTGCGGGCGCTGGTGGAGAAGCCGGCCCGCATCGACCACCCGCTCGGCACGATCGCCGAGGCCGGAAACTACTTCACGCCGAAGCTCGCGCGCCGGATACTGCATCAGATCTATCTCGGCTACCCCGATTCCCCGGCGGCGCAGGGTGTTGCTCGCGCCGAGGATGAGTCGCCACCACGGCAATCGCCGCGGCGACCGAAACCGCCCGCCCGCACGGTGCGTCAGTTGCGGGTGCCTCGTCTCGCGAGGCGAGCGGCGAGGTGGGTGCCCGGCGTACATTGGTGACCTTGTGAGGTTTCTTGCGCGATTCGTCGGTGTTGCCGTGGTCGCGTTTGCGTCGTTTTTTCCGGTACCCGCGACCGCGCACGCCGACCACACCATCACGTTGACCTTTGTCCGCCATGCGCAGTCAGCGGGCAACGCGTCCGGGCTGATCGACACATCGGTGCCGGGTCCAGCCATCACCGACCGGGGCTACCGACAGGCTGTCGATACAGCGAATGAGTTGAGCCCGAACAACTATGACGGCATCTACGCGTCGACGATGGTACGCACACAACAGACAGCGGCACCCATGTCAGCGGCACTGCGCGAGCCCGTCACCGTGTTGGCGGGTCTCCGGGAAATCGAAGCGGGCGATTACGAAGGACGGCCGGAGGCCAACGCGGGGCAGTACTTCAGCGCCCCCGCCGCGTGGCTGCGCGGCGACCGTAGCGCCCGCATCCCGGGATCGATCGACGGCAACGAGTTCGACGCCCGCTTCGACGACGCCGTCGAGACCATCTATGACAGCGGCGACGTGAATCCCGTCGCGTACTCCCATGCCGTAGCCGTGATGATCTGGATCATGATGAACGTGCGCAACCCCGACGTCTCATTGCTCACCGATGAACCACTGCCGAATACGGGTGATGTCGTAGTGGTCGGCAGCCCCCGCGACGGCTGGACGCTGGTCGACTGGGCCGGGACACCGGTGGCGCAGTGACCGTGCCCGTCTTCGCCGACGTCGACACCGGCGTCGACGACGCGATGGCCCTGGCGTATCTGCTTGCCAGCGCCGAAGCCCAGCCGGTCGGGATCGCTTCGACCGGTGGAAACGTTGCGGTGCAACAGGTTTGCGTCAACAACCTCGGGCTGCTCGAACTGTGCCGGGCGGACGACGTCCCGGTGTCGAAGGGCGCCGATCAGCCGCTGAGCTGCCCCTTGCGCACGGCTGAAGACACCCACGGCCCGCAGGGCCTCGGGTACGCGGAGTTGCCACCGACCACTCGCGGGCTTACCGACTACGACGCCGCCGCGGCCTGGGTGCGCGCGGTGCACGCTCATCCCGGCGAGTTGATCGGTCTGGTAACCGGCCCGATGACCAACCTTGCGCTGGCTCTGCGCGCCGAGCCCGAGCTGCCGGGCCTGCTGCGGCGGCTGGTGATCATGGGCGGCTCATTCGAGTACCGGGGCAACACCGACGTGGTCGCGGAGTGGAACATCAGCGTGGACCCGGAGGCGGCCGGCGAAGTGTTCGCGGCCTGGTCCGGCGCATCGGACCTGCCAATTGTGCTGGGGCTCAACCTCACCGAGAACATCGTCATGACGCCGGCGACCCTCGCTCGGCTCGCCGAAGCCGCCGGGTCGCCGTCGGTGGGGTCCAATCCGCTGATCCGGGTGCTGGAGGACGCTATGCGGTTCTACTTCGAGTTCCACGAAACGCAGGGCGAGGGGTACCTGGCGCACCTGCACGATCCGCTGGCCGCGGCGGTCGCGCTGGATACGTCGTTGGTGCAGACCCGCACGGCGACAGTCGATGTGGAGCTGACGGGCACACTGACGCGCGGGATGACGATCGCCGACTGGTCGGGACGCTGGGGCCGCCAGCCGAACGCGCGGGTCGGTGTCGACGCCGATCCAGTGGCGTTCTTCGACCGTTTCGTCGACCGGGTGGGGACGTTCGCGCGGCGCGTCTACTCGTAGACGCCCTCGAGGTACCAGCGCCGCTGGCGGTAGCACAGCAGATACGCGGTTCCCCCGTTCACCAGCACCTGCGCGCGAGCGGTGCGTCCCGTCTTGACGTCCGGATCCCACCAGCGTTCGTCGACCGGCCACGGCCCCGCCCACCAGCGCAATGGCCCGTGCGCAACCAATCGTGCCGGATCGGCGGAGAACATCCCGCGACTGGTTACCCACACCGGATTACCTTGTGCATCGAGGAGTTCCACCGGGTCATCGAGAAGAACGGCTGGCGATGGCTCCGGCAGCCGGCCCGGCCACGGCTGCAGCGGGTCGGCCCGTGAAACGAGTTCGTCGCCCAGCGGCACCAGCGTGATCCGCTCGGCCGGCCCGCGGCCACCCGAGAGCACCGGTACCTGGACCGCCTCCGGCCCGAGCAGCCCCTGCACCCGCACCAGCGCCCGTCGCGCCCGCAGCCGGTCCTCCTCGCCCATCCCGCCCCACAGCGGCAACTGCAGCGCCTCGGCCGTGACCACCTCCACCGGCTGCAGCCGCAGCGTCGTCACCGGCGCGGTGGGCCGGTCACCGGTGCGGCTGTTCAGCCAGCCGTCCAGCTGCCAGCGCACCCGGTCGGCGGTGGCGTCTTCGGTCAACGGCTCCGCGCAGCGCCAAACCCGGGTCAGCTCTTCGCCGTTGGCGGTGACGGCATGGATGGCCAGCCGAGTGCAGCCGACGCCGGCCGATATCAGCGTCTGGTGCAGCCGGCTGGCCAGTGACCGGCCGGCGAACGCCGCCGCGTCCACCCGGTCGATCGGCGGATCGCAGGCCATCTCGGCGTCGAGTTCGGCTGCCGGTTCACGTCCCGAGGGGCTGCGCTGGGGCTCCCCACGGGCGAATCGGTGCGCCACCACCGCTTCGGCACCGAACCGGGACGCCACGTCGGCGCGTGACAACACCGCGAACTGGCCGATCGTACGAATTCCCAACCGCCACAGCAGATCTGCTAGCTCCGCGCGCCCGTCACCGGACAGGCTCGGTTCGGTGGCCAGCTCCCGGATCGAAAGACCGGCCAGGAACTCGGCGTCTGTGCCGGGCTTGACGATGCGGCCGACGCGCGCGGCGAACACCGCGGTGGGCAGCTGATCGGCGATGCCGGCCTGGCATTCGGCGCCCACCGCTGACACGGTGTCGACCAGCCTCTCGGCGGCGGCGGATTCAGAGCCGAAGTAGCGGGCGGCTCCGCGCACCGACAGCACCAGCAAGCCCGGGCGCAGCACCTCGGCGCGCGGCACCAGGTCGTCCACCGCGGCCGTCACGGGTTCGAAGAATCGCGCGTCGCGACCCGGATCCGCGGTGGCCACGTGCAGATCCGGGCAGCGGGCCTGCGATTCGCGGCGGCGCAGGCCGCGCCGCACCCCGGCTGCCCGGGCGGACGCGGAGCAGGCGACCACGCGGTTGGCCAGCGTCACCGCCACCGGTGCGGTCGCGGGAAGGCCCGCGGCGTTGGCGACCGCGACCGCGGGCCAGTCCACGCACCAGAGGGCCAGTACCCGGGGCATGACAGGTCACGCGTGCGCCGAGCGTGGACTTATTGCACGCTTTTCGGGCAGATCTGTGTCATGAGTCCACATTCGGCGCCGCACAGCCAGCCTTACCTTGCGGATCCGACCACCTATTTCGTAGCCGCAGACCCTGGCCTCCAGCCGCATCTTTGCGCCCTGCCAATCACCACCGGTGACCAGAAGCGTGCAGCTCTTGTTGCGGGCCCGCGCGGTCACCGCCCGCGCCCGCGACAACGGCACCGACCGGCCGCCCAGCCCGAGCACCACCAGATCCATCCCGTCCAGCAGCACCGCGGCCACCTCGATCGAGTCGGTGCCGGGATTGGGCACCAGCGCCAGCCGGGTCAGGTCCGCACCCATCTCCACGGCGGCCAGCAGCCCGACGTCGGGTTGCCCGACGATGGCGACATGACCCCCTGCTGACGTCACCGCCGCCACCATCTGGAGCGTCAGCGACCGGGCGCCTGACGCCACCACCACCGAGCCGCGCGGCAACACCGAGGGTAGGTGCTCGGCCAGCGATTCGGGCAGTGACAGCAAACTTTTGGAGCCGGGAATCAGCTCCTCGACCGCAGGCGGCGCCGCGTGGCCCCCGCCGACCTTCCCCGACACCGCAGCCATCTTGCGGCGCAGGTGTTCCACCTGCTCAGCCCGGTCAAGCGCGCGCCGATCCAGGCTCATCGCTGCCGTCACAGCAGCACCTCCTGAACCAGATGTTTCATGACATGTTCGAAAATATGTTCGATATAGTGAGTAAACACCGACCCCCCGACACCGTCAAGTGGTGTTTACCGCGAAACGGGCCTACGCGCCGATCCTTTGCGTCGAACCGTCGAGCGCCATCAGCCACGTTTCGATGGCCAGCTCGGGATGTCGCTGCAGCACCCCGTCACGCAATGCGCCGAGGATCTCCTCGTGCGCCGCGCCGCAATCGCGGTGGTCGACCGCGATCACGGCGTTGATCTGATGAAGTTGGACCGACGCGTCGAGGTTCTCCCAGAACGTGTCATGCCACGACGCGAAGGCTGGTGTCACCACGCCCGCGGCGGCGCCGGCCAGGCCGAACTGACTGTAGTCATCAGTGAGCCCGCGCTGTTGCATGTAGATGTTGGTGGGGTTCACGAACCGCGGGTCGATGCACATCAAAAGCATTGCCTCGTAACCGGGTTGGGCAGAGGCAGCGCCCGCCAACGCAGTGGCGAGCGCACCGAGCCCGAGGGACGCCGTTTGGCGCGCCTTCGATCAGGCAAGCGCGGGGCTGCTGTGCTGCCTCTCAGGGGCAGGATGACACGAGAATCCTGGCCGCCGGATCGAGGACCTGATCGAACAACGCGGCGTTCTCATCCGCATTTGCGCGCGCCTCCTCGACCGTGTGCCCGGCACCGCCGGCGACGACGCCGCTGCCGTCTTCGGCGCCGACTGACACCACGCATACGTCAGCGTTGGTTACCTCGTCACTGGTGCACTGGTCGGCACCGGCGTTCTGACACAAAGCGATCACTGCCGCTTCGGCCTCATCGTTGGTGGAACCGGATGCCATGTAGCCCACTAAGACTCCGTCGATCACGCCGGAGCCGACCGCCCTGGACATTGCGACGCCCTCGACGTCTCCAGGAGGTCCGTCAGCCCACGCAGAACCTGCCGAGACCATCGCGGCGACAGCGCCTGCGGTGACTACGCCAGCGGCGAAAACCGCGGAAACCGAGCGGGTGATGGCCATGCTGCTCCCTCTGATCCGGTGCCCGAATTACTCGCATTTTGTATCACAGGTGAGGCGCGACCGCAGATGAAATCTCGTCCGCGCAAAATTGATTCACGACCGGCCGTTCCCGGCGCGAGCGAGACGAGGACCGCTGTTGCTTGCGCTACCGACCACCCCTGCCTACCCCGTAGGCCTTCAGCGCTGACGCCGACTACCTGGAATGGACTCCGCCACATTGGGTGCCCGCCGCGGCGGCACCGCCTTGATCGAAACACTGCCATTCGTTGAGCAATGGACCACGGATCCGAGGTCGCGGCAATCCGGTCGGGCACTGGCCACCGGAGCCGAAATGACCACGGCCGAAGTGAGCGACGCTGCGATCATGCCCGCCGTCAGTAGTGATGTATACCTGTGTCGCATCGTCATGGACCCTTACCCCGATCGGCTTTCTTCTGGTCGTCGTGTTACCGAACCCTACTACCCTCGGGGGCGTTTAACGTCGTTTCAGGGCGACGACGGTAAGTCACACGTTGCAGAAGCGCCGGATCTGTGTGGACCTCACCGTCGTTGAGGCGCCTCGAGCCCGAAAATGGCTGCGCCTGGGACTATTCCCACTCGATGGTGCCCGGCGGCTTGCTGGTGATGTCGACCACCACCCGGTTGACCTCGGCCACCTCGTTGGTGATCCGGGTCGAAATCCGCTCCAGCGTCTCGTACGGCACCCGCGTCCAGTCCGCGGTCATCGCGTCTTCACTCGACACCGGCCGCAGCACGATCGGGTGCCCATAGGTGCGCCCGTCGCCCTGCACGCCCACCGATCGCACGTCGGCCAGCAGCACCACCGGGCACTGCCAGATGAGGCTGTCCAGTCCGGCCGCGGTCAATTCCTCCCGCGCGATCGCGTCGGCCCGCCGCAGCGTGTCCAGCCGCGCCGCGGTGACCTCACCGACGATCCTGATACCCAACCCGGGACCCGGAAAAGGTTGGCGTGCAACGATTTCCTCGGGCAACCCCAGCTCGCGACCGACCGCCCGGACCTCGTCTTTGAACAGCAGCCGCAACGGCTCCACCAGCGTGAAATTCAGGTCGCGCGGCAGCCCACCGACATTGTGATGACTCTTGATGTTCGCGGTCCCGCTGCCTCCCCCGGACTCTACGACGTCCGGGTACAGCGTTCCTTGCACCAAGAATTTCACCTCAAGACCGTTGTCTTGCAACAGGTCTCGCACTGCACCCTCGAACGTGCGGATGAACTCCCGGCCGATGATCTTGCGTTTGCCCTCGGGGTTGCTCACCGCGGACAGCGCCTCGAGGAATCTGTCCGCAGCGTCGACGGTGACTAGCCGGGCACCGGTGGCCGCCACGAAATCGCGCTCTACCTGAGCGCGTTCACCCGCGCGCAGCAGGCCGTGGTCGACGAACACACAGGTCAACCGGTCGCCGATCGCACGCTGCACCAGCGCGGCCGCCACCGCGGAGTCCACTCCGCCGGACAGCCCGCAGATGGCCCGGCCGTCCCCGATCTGCTCGCGCACCTGCTCGACCAGCGTGTCGGCGATGTTGGCGGGCGTCCAAGTGGAATCGATGCCGGCGAACTCGTGCAGGAAGCGGCTCAGCACCTGCTGCCCGTGCGGGGTGTGCATGACCTCCGGGTGGTACTGCACCCCGGCCAGCGCGCGTGCCCGGTTCTCGAACGCCGCCACCGGCGCGCCGGCGCTGGTAGCCACCACGTCGAAGCCCGGCGGCGGCGACGTCACCGCGTCCCCATGGCTCATCCACACCGGCTGGGTCTCCGGCAAACCCGAATGCAGTTCGCCCCCAACTACTTTGAGCTCTGTTCTGCCGTACTCGCTGGTGCCGGTATGAGCGACGGTCCCGCCCAGCGCCTGGGCCATCGCCTGGAACCCGTAGCAGATGCCGAACACCGGTACGCCGAGATCGAACAGTGCGGGATCCAGTTGCGGGGCACCGTCGGCGTAGACGCTCGCAGGACCGCCCGAAAGCACGATCGCCTGGGGGTCCTTCGCCTTGACGTCCTCGACGGCGGCGGTGTGCGCAACGACCTCCGAGTAGACCCTCGCCTCCCGCACGCGCCGAGCGATCAGCTGTGCGTACTGCGCGCCGAAGTCGACCACCAGTACCGGTCGGACTGGCGCGTGCGCGGCCGGTCTCGTCACGAAGGTCAGTCTAAGGTCAGCCCCGCGCGGGTCAGTCCTTGCGGCGCAGCATCCAGGCCGGCACCCAGTGCGTCACTGGGCGGCTGTTGGCCCCATAGCTCACCGGATAGGTGACCAGACCCCACCAGTTGCCCTGCTCGCACAGGCCCCAACAGCACAGCCGCCCCTCGACGACCTTGTGCATCTGCAGGCCCGCCGGGTGATAGCCACCACGCCGGTGAGGCTCGCGAGGAAACAGCGCGGCCAGGTCGACCAGTACCGTCACAGGCGGCTCGACCGCCCGAAATGCCTCCGGTACCGGCTGGCCGCTGTAGTTGATCCCCTGCAGATCACCCACGATTCGATCATACGTTCGACACAATTCAGGTGGAAGTGGTGCAGCCAGCGGGTACGAGTGATTGAGTAGCGCGGGACCGCGCGGAAGTGAGGATCGCATGCTGGGGCTGCCCGACGAGATTCGTGCCTGCCTGTTCGACCTCGACGGAGTGCTGACGGACACGGCGAGCGTGCACAGGAAAGCATGGAAGGTGACGTTCGACGACTTTCTCAGGCGACGGTCCGAACAAAGCGACACAGACTTCGTCTCCTTCGACGCGGCGGCCGATTACCAGACATACGTCGACGGCAAGAAGCGCGAGGACGGGGTGCGCTCCTTTTTGGCCAGCCGCGACATCGAACTACCGGAGGGCGCCCCGGACGACGACCCGGCCGCCGACACCGTCCACGGCCTGGGCACCCGCAAGAACCAGATGTTCCTGCAAACGTTGAGCCGAGACGGCGTCGAGGTTTTCGAGGGTTCGCGACGATACCTGGAAGCGGTCTGCGAGGCACGGCTGAAAGTCGCGGTGGTTTCGGCCAGCGCCAATACCCGCGAGGTGCTGGAGATCACCGGACTCGACCAGCTGGTGCGAAAGCGGGTGGACGGAGTGACCCTGCGCGACGAGCAGATCCCCGGCAAACCGGCCCCGGATTCGTTTTTGCGGGCCGCGCAGCTGCTGCAGGTCGAACCGGGTGAAGCGGCCGTCTTCGAGGATGCGCTGGCCGGCGTCGCCGCCGGACGCGCCGGAAACTTCGGTGTGGTCGTCGGCGTCGACCGGGTGGATCAGGCAGAAGCCCTGCGGCGCAATGGCGCCGACATCGTCGTCACCGACCTGGCCGAACTGCTGCCGGACACACCATGATTCCGCACGACGCATACCCGGTCGAGCCGTGGCATGTCCGCGAAACGCGGCTCGAGCTCGGTCGGCTGGCCCAGTCCGAATCGCTGTTCGCGTTGTCCAACGGTCATATCGGGCTGCGCGGCAACCTCGACGAGGGTGAGCCGTACGGGCTTCCGGGCACCTACCTCAACTCGTTCTACGAGTGCCGCCCGCTGCCCTACGCCGAAGCCGGCTTCGGATACCCAGAAGCCGGCCAATCCATGATCGACGTGACCAACGGAAAGATCCTGCGCCTTCTGGTCGACGACGAGCCCTTCGACATCCGCTACGGCCAACTACTCGACCACGAGCGCGCTCTCGACATGAGAGCCGGGACCTTGCAGCGCCGAGCGCGCTGGGAGTCCCCGGCGGGCAAGAAGGTCGAGGTACGCTCCACCCGGCTGGTGTCGCTGACCCAGCGCAGCGTGGCGGCGATCGAATACATCGTGGAGGCACTCGACGAATTCGCGCTCGTCACAGTGCAATCCGAGCTCGTCGCCAACGAGGATCAGCCGCAGACGTCGCGCGACCCGCGGGTGGCTGCCGTCCTGACGAACCCGTTGGAGCCGGTGCATCACGAAACAACCGACCACGGCGCAATTCTCGGACACCGGACACGGATGAGCGAACTGGCGATGGCCGCGGCCATGGACCACGAGATCGAAGTGCCCGGGCGAATTGAGGCTCACACCGATGCGGCCGAAGACTGGGCCCGCACCACCGTGATCTGCGGGCTGCGGCCAGGCCAGCAGCTGCGCATCGTCAAGTACCTGGCATATGGCTGGTCGAGTCTGCGTTCGCGGCCCGCGCTGCGGGACCAGGCCACCGCGGCTCTGGCCGGGGCGCGCTACCGCGGATGGCAGGGTCTGCTCGACGCGCAGCGCGGTTACCTCGATGACTACTGGGACTGCGCCGATGTCGAGGTCGAGGGCGACGCCGACTGCCAGCAGGCCGTGCGGTTCGGGCTGTTTCACGTGCTTCAGGCCAGCGCACGGGCTGAAGGCCGCGCGATTCCCGGGAAAGGCCTGACCGGCAACGGCTATGACGGTCACGCGTTCTGGGACACCGAGGGGTTCGTGCTGCCGGTCCTCACCTACACCGCACCGGACGCCGCCGCCGACGCGCTGCGGTGGCGGGCGTCGACCCTGGACCTGGCCAAGGAGCGCGCCGCCGAACTCGACCTCGAGGGCGCGGCCTTCCCGTGGCGCACCATTCGCGGTCAGGAGTGCTCTGCCTACTGGCCGGCCGGCACCGCCGCCTGGCACGTCACCGCTGATGTCGCAATGGCGTTCGAGCGCTACCGCATCGTGACCGGTGACGAATCACTGGAAGCGGAGTGCGGCTTGGCGGTCCTGGTGGAAACCGCCCGTATGTGGCGATCGCTGGGCCACCATGACCGCCACGGGGTATGGCACCTCGACGGTGTCACCGGCCCGGACGAATACACGGCGGTGGTCCGCGACAACGTCTTCACCAACTTGATGGCGGCAGGCAATCTGCGTGCCGCAGCCGCGGCATGCGCCCGTGACCCCGGGGCGGCAGGGCAGATGGGTGTGAGCACCGAGGAGATGGCCGCCTGGCGCGACGCTGCCGACGCCGCCCACATTCCCTACGACGAAGATCTGGGCGTTCACGAGCAGTGCGACGGCTTCACGACATTGGCGGAGTGGGAGTTCACCGACAACACCGCCTACCCGCTGTTGATGAACGAACCGTATGTGCGGCTGTATCCCGCGCAGGTGTGCAAGCAGGCCGACCTGATTCTGGCAATGCATTGGCAGGGCCACGCTTTCACCGCCGACCAGAAGGCGCGCAACGTCGACTACTACGAACGGCGCACGACGCGCGACTCGTCGCTGTCGGCATGCACCCAGGCGGTGATGTGCGCGGAGGTGGGTCACCTGGAGCTGGCGCACCAGTACACCTACGAGGCCGCGATGGTGGACCTGCGCGACCTGCACGCCAACACTCGCGACGGCCTGCACATGGCGTCTCTGGCCGGGGCGTGGACGGCGCTGGTCGCCGGTTTCGGTGGCCTGCGTGACGACGAAGGGGTGCTCTCGCTTGACCCGTGCCTGCCCGACGCGATCTCGCGTCTGCGATTTCGCTTGCGGTGGCGAGATTTTCGGCTGTTGGTGGACGTCAACCACGAAAATGCGACGTACACCCTACGCGACGGGCCCCACCGCGAGCTGACCATCGAGCACGCGGGCGAAGAACTCACCCTCTGCACGGACTCGCCCTCGATCGTCGAATTGCGCAGCTGCCGACCGCTGCTGCCAACGCCACCGCAACCGCCGGGTTGCGAGCCGAAACAGCCGGACTGACTGCCCGCTAGCCGGCGGAGGTGACCGGCTCGATCGGCAGCCGCCGCAGCGCCGCGGGCGCGTCCGCCGGCACCACAGGGCGCTGCGGCGGAATCGGGTCGAGCCGCCGGTACGCTTCGCCCTGGGCGGGCCGCAGGTCCGTTTCACCCTTGTTCGGCCAGAGCGACGCCGCCCGTTCGGCCTGCGCGGTGATCGAAAGTGACGGATTGACACCGAGATTCGCCGAGATAGCGGCGCCGTCGACGATCGAGAGCGTCGGGTAGCCGTAGACCCGGTGGTAGGGGTCGATGACGCCGGTTTGCGGGCTGTCGCCGATAGCCGCGCCGCCCAGGTAGTGCGCGGTGAGCGGGATGTTGAACAGCTCGCCCCAGGTTCCGCCGGCCACGCCGTCGATTTTGGCTGCGACCCGCCGGGTCACTTCGTTGCCGACCGGGATCCACGTCGGATTCGGCTCGCCGTGGCCCTGCTTGCTGGTGACGCGGCGGAACCCGAGCCTGGTGCGCCGGCTGAACGTGGTGATCGAGTTGTCGAGGTGCTGCATCACCAGCATGATCATCGTCCGCTCGCTCCAGCGGCGAGGGTTCAGCAGCCGAATCGTGCCGCGGGGGTTTCCGCCGACCTGCGCCAGGAACTGCTTCCAGCGCGGCACGTCGGTGCCCTCGGGTCCGTCGCCGTCGGTCATCAGGGTCTGCAGCAGGCCCATCGCGTTGGAGCCCTTGCCGTAGCGGCACGGCTCGACGTGGGTGTCGGAGGTCGGGTGGATCGACGACGTGATCGCCACGCCATGTGTCAGGTCGAGGTCGGCTGCGACCTTGTACCGTCCCGCGCCGACGATCGACTCGGAGTTGGTGCGGGTCAGCACGCCCAGCTTCTCGGAGAGCTTGGCCAGCTTTCCTGTGTCACGCATCTTGAACAGCAATTTCTGGGTGTTGAACGTGCCGGCGGCGAGCACCAGGTGCCGCGCCGTGAACGACTTCGTGTTGCGGCGCAGCCACCGTCCCGTCACCACAGTGTCGACGCGCCAGCTGCCGTCGGCCCGCTGCGCGAAACCTGTCACGGTCCGCATCGGAAGTACTTGCGCGCCAGCACTTTCCGCGAGACCAAGATAGTTCTTCACCAACGTGTTCTTGGCGCCGTAGCGGCAGCCCGTCATGCAGGAGCCGCACTCGATGCACCCCGTCCGCTCAGGACCGGCCCCGCCGAAGTAGGGATCCGCGACCGTCTTGCCCGGCGCTTCTTGTTCGTCGGCCCCGAAGAACACCCCGACCGGAGTCGGCACGAACGTGTCGCCGACGCCCATCTCGTCGGCAACTTCCTTCATGATGCGGTCCGCGTCGGTGAACGTCGGGTTCATGACGACGCCCAGCATGCGCTGCGCCTGCTCGTAGTGCGGCATCAACTCGGCGCGCCAGTCGGTGATGTGTGACCACTGCCGGTCGGCGAAAAAAGGCTCGGGCGGCACATACAGCGTGTTGGCGTAGTTCAGCGAGCCGCCGCCGACACCCGCGCCGCCGAGGATCATGACGTTGCGCAGCAGATGGATGCGCTGGACGCCGTACATGCCCAGCTTCGGCATCCACAGGAACCTGCGCAGATTCCACGAGGTCTTGGCGAACTCGTGGTCCGCGAACCGCCGGCCGGCCTCCAGCACGCCGACGCGGTAGCCCTTCTCGGTCAGGCGCAGTGCGGTGACACTACCCCCGAAACCGGAACCGATGATGAGGACGTCGAAGTCTGGCTCCATACCGCAAGTATTGCCGCAGCGGCGGGTAACTCACCAGTCCGGGTCCGCTCAGGAGCCGACGGTCAGGCCGACCTTCTGGAATTCCTTCAGGTCGCAGTAGCCCGCCTTGGCCATCGACCGGCGCAGGCCGCCGACCAGGTTCAGCGAGCCGAACGGGTCGTCGGACGGGCCACTCAGCACCTGCCGCAGCGGAGCCCGCTCGCCGACGGCCACCTGCAGCAACGCTGCCCTCGGCAGCGACGGGTGCGCGGCCGCGGACGGCCAGAACCAGCCGTCGCCCAGCGCCTCGGCCGATGCCGCCAGCGGTGTGCCGAGCACCACGGCGTCCGCACCGCACGCGATCGCCTTGGCCAGGTCGCCGGAGGTGTGGATGTCGCCGTCGGCCAGCACGTGTACGTAGCGGCCGCCGGTCTCGTCCAGGTACTCGCGCCGCGCCGCGGCGGCGTCGGCAATAGCGGTGGCCATCGGCACGCTGATGCCTAGGACCTCGTCGCTGGTGGTGGCGCCGCTGGTGGAGCCATAGCCCACGATGACCCCCGCCGCGCCGGTGCGCATGAGGTGCAGCGCGGTCCGGTGGTCGAGCACTCCGCCGGCCACCACCGGCACGTCGAGCTCGGAGATGAACGTCTTGAGGTTCAGCGGTTCGCCATCGCGGGCGACGCGCTCCGCGGACACGATCGTGCCGTGGATCACGAGCAGGTCGATGCCGGCCTGCACGAGCACCGGCGTCAGCGAGCGGGCGTTCTGGGGGCTGACCCGCACCGCGGTGATCACGCCGGCGTCGCGGATCCGGGCGATGGCCGCGCCGAGCAGGTCCGGATCGAGCGGCGCAGCGTGCAGTTGCTGCAGCAGCCGGACCGCCGCCGACGGTTCCGGCTCCTTCTCCGCGGCCTCGATGACTTGCGCGATCTTCGCGTCGACGTCGGCGTGCCGGCCGATCAGGCCCTCTCCGTTGAGGATTCCGAGCCCGCCGAGCCGGCCGAGCTCGATCGCGAACTGGGGCGACGCCAGCGCGTCGGTTGGGTGCGACACCACCGGGATCTCGAATCGGTACGCGTCGAGCTGCCACGCCGTCGACACGTCTTTCGACGAGCGGGTGCGCCGCGACGGCACGATGTTGATGTCGTCGAGCTCGTAGGTGCGGCGGGCGGTGCGGCCCAAGCCGATTTCGACCATGTCGCGCATCGCTATGCCCCCTCCCCCGCGAGATTCACGTTATGCAGAGAAAGTGCGAGTGGCGCCCTGCATAACGTGAATTTCGGCGCCATCAGATAGCGCTGTAGTAGTTCGGCGCTTCGACGGTCATCGTGATGTCGTGCGGGTGGCTCTCCTTCAGTCCGGCCGCCGTGATCTGGATGAACTGCGCGTGTTGCAGCGCCTCGATGGTGGCCGAGCCGGTGTAGCCCATCGCGGCGCGCAGGCCGCCGGTGAGCTGGTGGATGACGGTGGCCAGCGGGCCGCGAAACGGCACCCTGCCCTCGATGCCCTCGGGCACTAGCTTGTCTTCGGAAAGCACGTCGTCCTGGAAGTAGCGGTCCTTGGAGAACGACTTGTTCTCGCGACCGCGCATCGCGGCGAGCGATCCCATCCCGCGGTAGCTCTTGAACTGCTTGCCGTTGACGAAGATCAGCTCGCCGGGCGCTTCGGCGGTGCCGGCCAGCAACGAGCCGAGCATGGCTGCGGACGCACCCGCGGCGAGCGCCTTGGCGATGTCACCCGAGTACTGCAGTCCGCCGTCGGCCACCACGGGCACCCCGGACGGCGCGCAGACGGTTACTGCTTCCAGGATCGCCGTGATCTGCGGCGCGCCGACGCCGGCGACCACCCGCGTCGTGCAGATCGAGCCCGGCCCCACGCCGACCTTCACCGCGTCTGCTCCCGCGTCCACCAGCGCGGCGGCCCCCTCGCGGGTGGCGACGTTGCCGCCGATCACCTCCACCTTCTCGCCCACCTCGGCCTTGAGCTTGCCGACCATCTCGAGCACCAGGCGGTTGTGCGCATGTGCGGTGTCCACCACCAGCACGTCGACGCCGGCCTCTACCAGCGTCATCGCCCGCACCCAGGAGTCGTCGCCGGTGCCGACGGCCGCGCCGACCAGCAGCCGGCCGTCGCTGTCCTTGGTGGCCAGCGGATGCTGTTCCGTCTTGACGAAGTCCTTGACCGTGATGAGCCCGGTGAGCCGTCCGTGCCCGTCGACGATCGGCAGCTTCTCGATTTTGTTGCGCCGCAACAGGCCTAGTGCCGCATCGGCGGTGACGCCCTCGCGCGCGGTGATCAGCGGCGCCTTGGTCATGACCTCCGACACACGCTTGTTCTGGTCGACCTCGAAGCGCATGTCCCGGTTGGTGATGATCCCAACTAACGAGCCGTTCTCGTCGACGACGGGCAAGCCGGAGATCCGGAACCGCGCGCACATCGCGTCCACTTCGGCCAGCGTGTTGTCCGGCGAGCAGGTCACGGGATCGGTGACCATGCCGGCCTCAGACCGCTTCACCATTTCGACCTGGCCGGCCTGTTCGGTCACCGACAGATTGCGGTGCAGCACACCCATCCCGCCCGCGCGGGCCATCGCGATCGCCATCCGCGCCTCGGTGACGGTGTCCATCGCCGAGCTGACCAGCGGCACCTTCAGGCGGATCTTCTTTGTCAACTGGCTGGAGGTGTCGGCGGCGGCCGGGATCACGTCGGAGGCCGCCGGCAGCAGCAGCACGTCGTCGAAGGTGAGGCCCAGCATCGCGATCTTGTGGGGATCGTCACCGCCGGTGGGAACCGGACCGCTGACAGGACGCGAAGCAGCCGAATCCACCGACGTATGACCGTCTGTTATCGACATCGTCAGGGCCTCCATCGGTGCGGGGCTAGGTGCTCATCCTATCGGTAACGACGGTATCGCCGTGGTTGACGACGCCGTGCCGAGGGCAGCGATGAGCCGCTTGCGCGGCTGGCGAAATGTCGGACCGGCTAGCTAGTGTAGAGGCGTGCGCGACCAGCTCCCCCCGGGTTTGCCGCCAGATCCGTTCGCCGACGATCCGTTGGATCCGTCAGCGGCGTTGGACGCGATCGAGCCAGGCCAGCCGCTCGATCCTCAGGAACGCACTGCTGTAGAAGCCGATCTCGCGGATCTCGCGGTGTACGAAGCATTGCTGGCGCCTAAGGGAATTCGTGGTCTGGTGGTGTCGTGCGACGATTGCCAGCAAGATCACTTTCACGACTGGGACATGCTGCGCGCGAACCTGTTGCAGCTGTTGGTCGACGGCACGGTCCGGCCGCATGAGCCGGCGTACGATCCCGAACCCGATGCATACGTGACATGGGACTATTGCCGGGGGTACGCCGATGCTTCGCTGAACGAGGCCGCCCCGGATCCCGACGGATACCGCTGATCCGTCCCTAGCCTTCCGGGGTCGTGGGCGCCACCGTCGTGCGCGGCGCGGCGGGCGCCTCGGATGCCGTCGGCTGCGGCGCATTCGCGGTCGGCTGCGGCGCATTCGCGGTCGGCTGCGGCGCATTCGCGGTCGGCTGCGGCGCATTCGCGGTCGGTAGCGGCGCATTGGCTGTGGCCTGTGGCACGGTCACAGTGGGCATTGGGCCGGTGGTTCTCGGCACCTGCGTCGTCGCCGTCGGCAGCGGGCCTGTCGCCGTGGGCACGGGTGTTCTGGCGGTGGGCACCGGCGCGGTGGCCGTCGGCAATGGCCCACCAACCGTCGGCAACGGCCCGGTCGGGGTGGGCAGCGGCCCGGTCACCGTCGGCAACGGACCCGTCGGCAACGGGCCCGTCGGCGTCGGCAACGGCGTGGTGACGGTCGGCAACGGTGTCGAAACCGTCGGCGTCCCAACGGATGTCGAGATCACGTCCGGCAGCACGGGCACCGGCAGGAACGTCAACGGCGACGACGGCAACGGCGGAAGCGGCTCACCCGGCGGCGGCAACGTCGCCTCGGGATTGCGCTGGACCACCTGGACGGTCAACGTGTTGTACTGCTCGACCAACTGCTGCTGGGCCGCGACGTCGCCGACGCTCTGCACTGCGGTGGACGCCGTGACGAGCTGCTGCTGCGCCTCGTCCCATTTGCCCTCTTGGACCAACTGCCGCACCTGCGCCAGCTGCTGGGACGCCAGCGCCACCGCGTCGTTACGCGCCTTGGTCGACTCGCCGAACAGCATGCTGCGCAGACCGTAGAGGGCATCACCCGGCCCGGCGCCGTAGACCACGGCACCGAACCCGCCGAGGCACAACATCGCGGCGGCCACAGCACCGACCACGGTCAACCCGAACCGGTGCCGGCGCGGCGGATCCTGAGTCTTGCCCAGGGCGGCAGACGCCTGCGCCAGGGTCACCACGTGGCTGTCCGGACGGACGCGCACGTCGTCACGCCAGGCACCAAGCATCGCCGACAACGGATCCACCGGCGACATCCGCGCGCCGGAAGCGAGCGTGTCGATGAAGCGGTCGGTGCGCATGACCGCGTCGAGGTTCGGGTCGGGCGGCCGATTGAAGTCAGGCATAGCCGGCCCCGATCATCTCTTCGCGCAGCCGCGTCAACGCCCGGTGCTGCGCAACTCGCACCGCGCCCGCAGAGCTGCCGACCGCTGCAGCGGTCTCCTCCGCGGAGAGCCCCACGACCACCCGCAGAATCAAGATTTCGCGCTGCTTCTCCGGCAGAACCTGAAGGAGGGCGTTCATCTGGGCGGCCGATTCGGCGTCGAGTGCCATCTGCTCAGGCCCGGCATCGAACGTGGGCCGTTCGGGGATCACGTCGGTGGGCTCGGCCCGGTTGCGTCCGGCCGCACGGTGGGCGTCTGCCACCTTGTGAGCTGCGATGCCGTACACAAACGCCAGGAAGGGCCTCCCCTGGTCCCTGTAGCGAGGCAACGCCGTGATGGCGGCCAAGCACACCTCCTGAGCCACATCGTCTGCCGAAAGACCGCTGCGCTCCGCCGTTCCGAGCCGTGCTCGGCAATACCGGACGACGATCGGGCGAACGATCTCCAGCACTTCGCGGAGTGCGCCCCGATCCCCCGCTACCGCGTCAGCAACGACAGCATCGAGGCGATCTCCCGAATTTGTCATCGACGACGGAGTCTCCAACGTTACGAGCCGAGCGCTTCCCGGCGACGTATCGACAATAACGATCCGACAACGTTGCGCGGCTTCACCGGCGCCAAACGCCACCGGCGCGGCGTACCTGCTGCGCGCATGTGTCGCGTTTCGCAGCCATCTCTTCTGCGGCGGCGGCATCGCCGACGATGTCGGCGAGCAAACTCGCCAGCGCCCATCGCAGCGGCACCAGGCCCAGCGTGTCCGTCGCCGTCAGCGCGTCCTCGGCAATGCGCCGCGACTCGGCGACCCGGCCGGCGCTGCACAGTGCGGCGGCGTACACCAGCTGCGTTTTCACACGGTGCCGCGCCGAAGGGTGCCCGTTGGCCAGCTCTACCGCCCGCTCGGCGAGCCGGACTGCCGCGGCTCCGTTGCCGCGCGCCATCTCCAGCTCGGCGGCCACCCATTGCCAGCGCAGCGGCAACCGAGTGGCCGTCGATCGCTCCAGCGGCTCCCGAGCCCGCGCGAGCAGCGCCGCCGACGTCGCGAACCGGCCCACGCCCAACGCGTCGGCGGCGAGCCCGAGCAACGCATCGACGCCCGCTTCCAGGTCGGATGCCGCAAGCGCCAGCCCTCGGCCGTCCCAGTGGCGCGCGCACGTGTGATCCCCCAACTGCCTGAGAAAAGACGCCTGCGTGCTGTGCGCAAGCGACGCCAGCGGGCCCGCGCGCACCTCGCGCCGCAGTGCCGTCAGGTCGGCGGTCGCGCTGCCGTAGTGACCCTGGCCGCCCGCGGCGACGGCGCGCAACCACCGTTCCCAAGCAGTGGTGGCGGCCGGCAGCGGCCACCGTCCCGGGTCGTCGCCGAACGCCACAGCGACGAGCGACGCTTCGCTCATCCCTTCGCTCTGCTCTTCGCGCAAGCGCTCATCGGTGTCTTCTGCTCTTCGCGCAAGCGCTCATCGGTGTCTTCTGCTCTTCGCGCAAGCGCTCATCGGTGGCGGTTAACAGTTTGTGGTGTGGATGTTAACGCCATGTCAACTACCTACTGAGTCCGTGAAATTCGACCGCGACACAATCGTCGACCCGACTGCGGAAACCTGTCGACGGGCCTCGCGACGGCTTCGTGGGTACCACGCTGCTCGTTGCCTACGGGTCGCAATGATGAACGTTATGTTAAATCTGAGCCCGCGGTTATGTCGTTGCCCACAGACCGTAGCTATTGACGAGCTTTCCTGAGCACCCCTACCTTGTCAGCACGAGTAGTCATCGGCGACATGTCTCGGATCGTTTCCGCAACTCACCGTCCAATGGGGCTTTGCCGTAGCGGGCCGAATTGGACTCGGCGAGAGGGGTTTTCCATGCCGCAGACGCAACAGCTGCCAGGACCGAACGCTGACATCTGGGATTGGCAGATGCAGGGCCTGTGCCGAGGCGTTGATTCGTCGATGTTCTTCCACCCCGACGGCGAACGCGGCCGGGCCCGCGCGCAACGGGAGATGCGGGCAAAGGAGATGTGCCGCCGTTGCCCGGTGATCGCCCAGTGCCGCGCACACGCGCTGGCCGTCGGCGAGCCGTACGGCATCTGGGGCGGACTGTCGGAGTCGGAGCGTGAACTGCTGCTGAAACGCGGCATCCGCCGCACCGCCTGACCACGCAAACCCAAGAGCCCCCGCACCTCGTGGCGGGGGCTCTCGTGCGGCGCACCTGCGGCAGCAGAACTCCCTTGAGAGATGGCACACTCCGCATCCGAAGGGCAACCACGACGAACTTCGCGTCGACACCGGCGAACTTCACGTCGTTCGCGCCAGCGTCCCGCTACGGGTTGTGCCGAACGGCGTTGTCTACAGGCGCCCTCCGGACCGGCCCCGGAGGGTAATAGAACGCCGAACTGCATCCACCAATGAAAAGGTTGCACCAATTCTTGAGGGTGATCAGTTCTTGGCTGGGCGCGCCAGCGCTCACGCTTCCGCCCGACAGCCCGGGGCCACATACGGGGATCACGATGCCGTTTGGAGTCGTGAGCAGGCAATTGTCGGCAACCGGGCGCGGCGTAGTTTCGGCAGCGCGGCCGGTGAGAACGACGGTCGCGGGAATGACGACGACTACGGCGGCCAACGCACCCGCGAGGAATAGGCGAGGTAGGCGTCGAAACGTCGCCCTGAAGCGAGCGGTTCGGGCCGTCGCCAGAATACCGACCAGCGCCACAGTCTGAAAAGCGACGAAAGCGATAACTCCAATAGAAACCATGATTCGACACCTGGTCTCGGTTGCCCGAATCAAGTACACGCCCTATTCGGGCGCCTGTCTATGCACACGGCGGTTCAAAATCCGACGAGGTGAGTGAGATTCCTGTCGCTGGCTCTAGCGGGCGTGACCGTGGCCGTCGTCCTCCTCGGCCGGTTTGTCCACCACGGTGGTGGTCGATGTAAAGCTGCCTCCCACGAGCAGGCGTGGGCGTGGGGCTGCCGGCGGGCATGTAGCGAGCGGGGCTAGTGGCGCAGCATCACGATGGTCATGCGCTCGCTGGGCGAGATGAAATGGTCCGCGTCTGCGGCGGCCGCGTCGAAGTCGATCTGCACCCAGTTGACCGTGCCGGTGAATTCGTTGCCGCGCGCGGGGTAGTCGGAGCTGACGGGTGTGCCGAGGTCATCACCGTCTGGAGTCGCTCCGGAGTGCGCGTAACCGCGATCGCTTCATGGTGCAGTCACGCCTGCTCAGCACCCTTCCCCAGTGCCCGATCGGCCGCCGCGAGCTGATCCGGGCGCGCGAAGTACAGGTCGAACTGGCCGCGGCTGGCCACCATCGCGGCGTCAAGCCGGTCGACCTTGTGATCGCGGCCACCGCGGAAGCCGCCAAATTGCCGGTGCTGCACCACGACCACGACCACGACGTCATCGCGTCGATCACGGTTCAGCCGTCGTTGTGGCTTGCGCCACCGGGCGTCCTACCCTAGACGCCGAATCGGCGAAAGCCAATACGGCAGGTTGCAGTTGCCTACTGCGTATTCGCTAACGTATTGCACCACAGTGCTTTTCAGTCGGATGGTGAGTACCGATCGTCGTCCTCGGTCTACTCCCCAACATATTTCGCGATGCAGGCCTGTGTGAATGTCGCCGCTCACCAGTACGCGTCTACGACCGAACACCCCCGGCCCATGAGGACCCGGGGGTGTTCGGTAGTGCTGAACTCAATGGTGATGGTGACCGTGGTGGTCATCCTCTTCCTCGGCCGGCTTGTCCACCACCGCGGTCTCGGTGGTGAGAATCATCCGGGCCACCGAGGCGGCGTTGAGCACCGCGGACCGGGTGACCTTCACCGGGTCGACGATGCCGTCGGCGACGAGGTCGCCGTAGGTCAGCGTCGCCGCGTTCAGCCCCTGCCCCTTCGGTAGCCCCGCGACCTTGTTGACCGCGACAGCGCCGTCGAGGCCCGCGTTGACCGCGATCCAGTGCAGTGGCGCGCTCAGTGCGCCGGCGAACACGTCGACGCCCAAGGCCGCGTCACCGGACAGGCCGGCCTTCACCTCGTCGAGCACCGCACGGGCCTGCACCAGCGCAGACCCGCCGCCCGCGACGATCCCCTCTTCGACCGCGGCCTTGGCCGCCGCGACCGCGTCCTCGACGCTTTCCTTGCGCTCTTTCAACGCGGTCTCCGTCGCGGCGCCGGCCTTGATCACCGCCACGCCGCCGGACAGCTTGGCCAGCCGCTCCTCGAGCTTCTCGCGGTCCCAGTCGGAGTCGGTGGTCTCGATCTCGGCGCGCAGCTGCTTGGCCCTGGCCGCGACGGCCTCCTCGGTGCCGCCGCCGTCGACGATCGTCGTGGTGTCCTTCGTGACGACGACGCGCCGGGCGGTGCCCAACACCTCGAGCCCGACTTCGCGCAGCAGCAGCCCGACGTCGGGGTTGACCACCTGGCCGCCCGTCACCACCGCGAGGTCCTCGAGGAATGCCTTGCGGCGGTCACCGAAGAACGGCGCCTTGACCGCGACGGCCTTGAGGGTCTTGCGGATGGCGTTGACCACGAGGGTGGACAGCGGCTCGCCCTCGACGTCCTCGGCGATGATCAGCAATGGCTTGCCGGCCTGCGCGACCTTCTCCAGCAGCGGCAGAAAGTCAGGCAGCGAGCTGATCTTGTCGCGGTGCAGCAACACGTACGCGTCCTCGAGGACCGCCTCCATCGCGTCGAAGTCGGTGATGAAGTACGCCGACAGGAATCCCTTGTCGAACTGCACGCCGTCGGTGAGCTCCAGCTCAGTGGTCATCGTCGACGACTCCTCGACGGTGACGACGCCGTCGTGGCCCACCTGGGTCATCGCCTCGGCGACCATGTTGCCGATCTCCTCGTCACGCGACGAGACGGTGGCGACCTGCGCGATCGCCTTCTTGTCGGTGACCGGGATGGCCGCCGCCAGCAGTGCGTCGGACATCGCGTCCGCTGCCTTGCTGATGCCGGTGCCGAGCGCGATCGGGTTCGCGCCGGCGGCGACGTTGCGCAGCCCGCCCTTCACGAGCGCCTGCGCCAACACGGTAGCCGTGGTGGTGCCGTCGCCGGCCACGTCGTTGGTCTTGGTCGCCACCGACTTGACCAGCTGCGCCCCGAGATTCTCGACCGGGTCCTCCAGGTCGATCTCACGGGCGATCGTCACCCCGTCGTTGGTGACCGTGGGCCCGCCGAACGCCTTGGCCAGCACCACGTGCCGACCGCGCGGCCCGAGGGTGACCCGCACCGCGTCGGCGAGCTTGTCGACGCCGCGCTCCATCGCACGGCGCGCGGTCTCGCTGTATTCAATCTGCTTGCTCATCGGGGCCTTTCGAGTCGAGCACTAACGCGCACCGCCCCGGAAACCCGCCGCGCATGCGCGGTGGATCGCCGGGGCGGACACGGAATGGTTACTTGTTGACGACAGCCAGCACGTCGCGGGCCGAGAGGATCAGGTACTCCTCGCCGTTGTACTTGATCTCGGTGCCGCCGTACTTGCTGTAGATCACGGTGTCACCCTCGGAGACGTCCAGCGGAATCCGCTTATCGCCGTCCTCATCCCAGCGGCCCGGACCAACCGCGACAACGGTGCCTTCCTGCGGCTTCTCCTTGGCGGTGTCAGGGATGACCAGACCGGATGCGGTCGTGGTCTCGGCCTCGTTGGCCTGAACGAGGATCTTGTCCTCGAGTGGCTTGATGTTCACCTTCGCCACGATGTGAGCCCTCCACTTATCTGGGTGCGGCCCGGGCCTCTCCCGGGCCGATCATCTTCTGTCCTGGCCCGGGGGATTCCCAAGACCGTTCGGCATTTCAGGTTTCGGCATGCGCCACCGCCGCTGGACCGTCGTCGCGGGTGCCGACCCGAGAGGCAGCGCGCCTGCCACCTAGCACTCTATACACGCGAGTGCTAGCACTCAAGCACGGGCTAGAACACCTGCGATCTCACCACCGGAAGCCCCGGGTCGGCGGCGGCGGCCAGCGCCGACGGCCGCGCCCCGGCGGCGACCAGGTGCGCGGCAAGAGACGCGATCATCGCGCCGTTGTCGGTGCACAGCCGGGGCCGGGGCACTCGCAGCGTGAGCCCAGCGGCGCCGCAGCGCTCGTCTGCGAGTTCGCGCAGCCGCGAGTTCGCGGCCACCCCGCCGGCGATCAGCAAGGTGCCGACGCCGAGATGCTCTGCCGCCCGGACCGCTTTCGCCGTCAGCACGTCGGCGACCGCCTCCTGGAAACCCGCGGCGACGTCGGCGGGTTCGTAGTCGGGGTGCCGATGCAGATAGCGGGCGACGGCGGTCTTCAGCCCGGAGAAGCTGAACGAGTAGGGGTCGTCACGCCGGCCGGTCATCCCGCGCGGAAAGGCCACCGTGTCGCGGTTTCCGGTGCGGGCCAGCTCGTCGAGCACCTTGCCGCCCGGATAACCCAGCCCGAGCAGCCGCGCGACCTTGTCGTAGGCCTCCCCCGCCGCGTCGTCGACGGTGCTGCCCAACTCGATCACCGGTTCACCCAGCGAGCGCAGGTGCAGCAGGTTGGTGTGCCCGCCAGACACCAGCAGCCCGACGCACTCGGGCAGCGGGCCGTGGTCGTAGACGTCGGCGGCGAGGTGACCGCCCAGGTGGTTGACCGCATAGAACGGCACGCCCCAGGCGGCCGCGTACGCCTTCGCGGCGGCGACCCCGACCAGCAGCGCGCCGGCCAGACCCGGCCCGATCGTTGCGGCCACCGCGTCGGGACGCTCGATCTGCGCCGCGGCAAGCGCGCGGCGCATCGTCGGGCCGAGCGCCTCCAAGTGGGCGCGCGACGCGATCTCCGGGACGACGCCACCGAACCGGGCGTGCTCGTCGACGCTGGAGGCAACCTCGTCGGCAAGCAGCGTCACCTTGCCGGTCGGGCCGAGTTCGGCGATGCCGACGCCGGTTTCGTCGCAGGAGCTTTCGATGGCGAGAACCCTCACGGCTTATCCCGGCGCATCGTGTAGGCGTCGGCGCCGCTGGCCCGGTAGTACCTCTTGCGCAGCCCGACCTCGACGAACCCGGCGCTGCGGTACAGCCCGATCGCCGGCTCGTTGTCGGTGCGCACCTCGAGGTAGACCGCGCCGTCAGCTGCATAGGCCAGCAGCTCGTCGAGCAGCCGCCGGCCGACGCCCTGGTCCTGGAACGCGGGATCGACGCCGATGGTGTGGATCTCGTATTCGTGCGGTGGCCACAGGCCCAGCCGCACGATGCCGGCGTAGCCGACCATCTTGTCTCCGCTGCGGGCGGCCAGGTAGTGGTTGTGCCTGGCCTTGAGCTCGGACAAAAACGCCTTAGCGGGCCACGGGTCGTCGCCTTCGAACAGCTGCGCCTCCAGCTCCGCGCACCGTGGTGCGTCGGCGGGCGTGAGCGAGTCGATCGTGACGGTCATCGCGTGAACGCCTGACGCTCGGCGGGTGTCTTCGCATCCGGGCGACGAAGATACAGCGGTACCAACGGCTTTGGCGGGGCAGCCCAGTCACCGACGGCGCGCAGCAGTCCGAGCGCAGTCGGGTGCGTCGCGTCCAGGCGCGGCAGCGGGAACATTTCTGCGTGCTCCGGCGACCCCGCCACCGCGGTTGCGCCCTGGTGAGGGACGTCGGCGGGCGCGTCGACCGCAGGGCCGGTGGTGCGGACGCCGTCGCGGTAGCGCGCCCAGTACACCTCGCGACGACGGGCGTCGGTGACCACGAGCACCTCTCCGCTGGTGCGCACACCGATGGCGTCGAGGCTGCAGACGCCGTGCACCGGGATGTCCAGAGCATGGCCGAACGCGGCCGCGGTGGCCATGCCGACCCGCAACCCGGTGAACGGGCCGGGTCCGCACCCCACCACGACCGCATCCAGATCGGCCATGTCGCACGCCGAATCCGCGAGGGCAGCAAGCACATTCGGGATCAGCGCTTCGGCATGCGCACGCGCGTCGACGGTGACCCGCTCGGCGATAAGCTGCTCGCCGACGTCTCGGCGCACCACGCCCGCGGTGACCGCAGGGGTCGCGGTGTCCAGCGCCAGCACGATCACTGTCCGCTCCACTGCCACGTCGCGGTCCGCACGTCGGAGTCGTCGTCGAAGGACAGCCGCACGTCGAGATGGCGTTCGGAGAGCCGTTCGGCCAGGCCCTCTCCCCACTCGACGACGACCACGGCGTCGGCCAGGTCGGTGTCGAGGTCGAGGGAGTCGAGTTCGGCCAGCAGGTCGCTGCGGTGCCCCAGCAGCCGATACATGTCGACATGCACCATCGCCGGCGCTTCCGCCCGCCGCGCGGGATGCACACGCGCCAGCACGAACGTCGGCGAGATCACCGCTCCGTCGACGTCCATTGCATACGCAATGCCTTTCGCCAGCAACGTTTTTCCGGCGCCGAGCGGGCCGGACAACACCACCACGTCCCCGGCACGCAAGTCAGAGCCCAAGCGGGCACCCAGCTTGAACGTGTCCTCGGCCGTGGGCAGCATCGCAGTGTCACCCACTGCGCCGGACCTTCTCGCGCACCTTGCGCGCCAGCGCGACCAGCTTGGACGGCGTCGCCCGCTCCACCAACCGCACCAGCGCGTCGTCGATCACCTCCGGCCGCTCCAGCTGCACCAGGTGCCCCGCGCCCGACACGATCACCAGTTCGCACTTCGGCAACGCGGCCGCCATTTCCCGCGAGTGGCGCACCACAGTCAGAAGATCCCGGTCCCCGCACGCGATCAGCGTCGGGATTTTGGCTAGCACCGGAAGCGCCGCGCTTTCGTCGTGCACCTCCAGTGCGTGCAGGAACTCGACCATCGTGTCGATCGGCGTGTCGTGAATCATCTTCTCCGAGTAGGTCACTACCGCGGGGCTGATCTCCTCGTCACCGTAGGATGCGGTGCGCAGGATCGGCCTGATCAGTGCCCGTGCCGAACCGCGGGCCCGCAAGACGAGTTTGGGTGAGTAGCGGGCGGCGAATCGCACGGCCTCCAGCGCGGGGTTCTTCAGGATCTCCCCCAGCGGCGACCGCGACAGACCCTCGGCGGCCGACGAAATCAACGCGGCGCCGACGACGCGCGAGCCGTAGTGCTGCGGGAACTGCCGCGCGTGCGACAGTACCGTCATCCCTCCCATGGAGTGACCGATGAGCACCACCGGCCCGCGCGGAACCGTAACCCCGAGAATGGCTTCCAGGTCGCGGCCGAGCTGTTCCACGGTGTACGTCTCGATCGGCGCGCGCCTGGACTGGCCGTGGCCGCGCTGGTCGTAGAACACCATTCGGACCTGGTCGCCCCATTCTTCTTCCAGACGCGCCCGCTGAAAGTGGTAGGCGCCCATGCACAGGCAGAATCCGTGCGCAAACACGACGGTCAATGGCGCGTCGGCCGGGCCAACTTCACGAACCGCCAGCGGCACGCCGTCGGCGGCGGTCACCAAACTGCCACGGTCGGCGTCGAGGAGTGTGAAATCCTCGGTCGCGCGCGGGTCGTCGACCGGGTTCTTTGTGGCCATCGAGCGGGCGGCAGAGACGCCCGCGACGCTGCCGACCGCGGCCAGCCCGGCGGCGCCCGCCATCCAGCGCGCGTCCTTGAAGCGTTCGCGTTTCGGCCCCTCGCCGCTCGCCAGTTTGGTCAGGCGCTCGGCACTCTTGGCCGCCGTGCGAGCCAGGCGGTCGTCGATCCGCTGCGCGCGTCGTGCACGGCGCTCGGATTTCTTGTCACTCAATGGTTCCGCCCTCGCGGTAGACGCGGGTGACACGGCCGCGCGGACTGGTGACCACTTCGTAGTGGATCGTGCCGAGCAGGTCGGCCCACTCCTGGGCGGTCGGCTCCCCGTCGTTGCCCGGGCCGAAGAGGATCGCCGTATCACCTTCGCGCACTCCGGTTTCCCCGGGCCCGAGATCGACGACGAACTGGTCCATGCACACCCGGCCGACGCCGCGTCGGCGGCGGCCGTTGATCATGACCTCGAAGCGGCCGCTCAACGCCCGGTACACCCCGTCGGCGTATCCGATCGGCAGCAGCGCCAGAGTGGTGTCCCGGTCGGCGATCCAGGTGTGCCCGTACGACACGCCATCGCCGGCGTTGACCGACTTCACCAGCGCCACTGGGCATCTCAACGTCATCGCCGGGATGAGGCCCATCTGCCCGCGCTCGGGAATCGGGCTGAGTCCGTACACCGCGATGCCGGGCCGGACCATGTCGAAGGCCAGGTCGGGGCGCGACATCGCCGCTGGCGAATTGGACAGGTGGGCAATCTCGTAGCGCACCCCGATGGCCCGCGCCTGCTCGAGCATGCCGGCAAACCGCTGCGCCTGAAGGTTATTGGTCGGATGCTCGGGCTCGTCGGCGTGCACCAGATGGGACATCAAGCCGCGCACCCGCACCGCCTCCTCGGCCTGAGCCCGCAGCAGCGCGTCCAGCATCGCCGGGTACTCGGCGGCGCTCACGCCGTTGCGGTTCAGCCCGGTGTCGATCTTGACCGTCAGCGTCGCGGTCACGCCGGTGCGGCCCACCGCGTCGAGCAGCGCGGAGAGTTGACGGACCGACGAAACCGCGATCTGCACATCCGCGGACAATGCCGGCGCGAAGTCGGTGCCGGGGGCGTGCAGCCACGTCAGGATCGGGGCGTTGATGCCGTCGGCGCGCAGGGCGAGCGCCTCGTCGATGGTGGCGACCCCGAGCTCGGCGGCACCGGCGGCGAGTGCGGCGCGCGAAACGCGGGTCGCGCCGTGCCCGTACCCGTCGGCCTTCACGACGGCCATCACCTCGGCGGATCCCGCGTGCTCACGCAGCACCCGGATGTTGTTCGCGATCGCGTCGAGGTCGACCACGGCCTGCGCCATGGGCGTGGAGTGTGTCGTCAGTGGAATCGCTCGCATATCGGTACCGATTGTCCCAGAACGCGCCGAGCAGCCTAAACCGCGCCGAAAACACAGTTGTTGACGCAAATCACGCGGATTTCGTCAACAACTGTGTTCTCGGCGCATTCGGTCAATGCGCGAAGTGCTGGAGGTCGTCGAACTGGCCGCCGGGCTTGAGCTCATCCAGCTGCTTGATGGCCTTCGCCAGGTCCTCGTACAGCGACCTGGCCAAATCGGCCGAGAATCCCTCCCGGACCACCACTCGCAGCACCGACACGTTCTCGGCGCCCTCGGGCATGGTGTAAGCCGGCACCTGCCAGCCGAACGACCGCAGGCTCGCCGACACGTCGAACTCGGTGTAACCGAAGTCGCCGGCCAGCCGGAACGCCACCACCGGGATCGCTGACCCGTCGGTGATCACCTCGAAATGCCGGGTGGTGCGCAGCTGGTCGGACAGCCAGCGGGCCGTTGCCGACAGAGCGCCCATGACCTGGCCGTAGCCCGCCCGGCCCAGCCGCAGGAAGTTGTAGTACTGGCCGACGACCTGGTTGCCCGGGCGGGAGAAGTTCAGCGTGAAGGTCGGCATGTCGCCGCCGAGGTAGTTGACCCGGAACACCAGGTCGTCGGGCAGCCAGTCGCTGTTGCGCCACACCACGAACCCGATGCCCGGGTAGGTCAGCCCGTACTTGTGGCCGCTGACGTTGATCGAGACCACGCGCGGCAGCCGGAAGTCCCATTCGAGGTGGGGGTGCAGGAACGGGACGACGAACCCGCCGCTGGCCGCGTCGACGTGCACCGGCACGTCGGGCTTTCCAGCCGCCGCCATCTTGTCCAGCGCCGCGCAGATCTCGGCGATGGGCTCCAGCTCACCGGTGTAGGTGGTGCCGAGGATCGCGACGACCCCGATGGTGTCCTCGTCGACGGCGTCGAGCACCTGCTCGGGGGTGATGGTGTAGCGGCCCTCGGCCATCGGCAGGTACCGCGGCTCGACCTCGAAGTAGCGGCAGAACTTCTCCCACACCACCTGCACGTTCGACCCCATCACCAGGTTCGGCGTGCGCGTGCGCCACCCCTCCCCCACCCGCTCTTTCCACCGCCACTTGAGCGCCAGACCGCCGAGCATCACCGCCTCGCTGGACCCGATCGTGGAGACGCCCACCGCGCTGGACGGGTCGTCGTCGCGTAGATCCTCGGCGTGAAACAGGTCGGCGACCATGCACACGCAGCGCTGCTCGATCGCCGCGGTGGCTGGGTACTCGTCTTTGTCGATCATGTTCTTGTCGAACGTCTCGGCCATCAGCTTCTCGGCCTGCGGGTCCATCCAGGTGGTGACGAACGTCGCGAGGTTCAGCCGCGAACTGCCGTCGAGCATCAGCTCGTCGTGGATGAACCGGTACGCCGCGTCGGGTTCCATCGGATCGTCGGGCAGCCGCAGCGACGGGATCGGCGCGCATGCCAGCCGCCCGGTGTAGGCCGGGGCGATCGACGGCGACTGATGCGAAACACGAGGCATGACAGGTCCTTTCGTTACAAGGTGGCAAGAGCCGAGCGGATGTGGGCGAGGATGCGGGAGGCCGACGTGGGCGCCGGTGCCGGCCCGGGATCGGCGGCCGAGGAGTTCGCGGCGCGGGCGTGGACGAACGCGGCCATCGCGGCGGCGTCCCCCGCTGGCAGCCCGTGCGCCAGCAGCGCGCCGATCATCCCGGACAGCACGTCGCCGGATCCCGCGGTCGCCGCCCACGAGCCGCCCGCCGGATTCAGGTACACGGGGCCGTCGGGGTCGGCGATGACGGTGACGTTGCCCTTCAGCAGCACGGTGACACCGAACTTCTCGGCGAGCTGTCGCGTTGCTCGCACGCGATCATCGCCGGGGGGACCTCCCGCCAGCCGCGCGAACTCACCCGCGTGCGGTGTCAGCACCGTGGGCGCGGATCGCGAGGCGACGGCGTCGGGGTGCGCGGCCAGCATCGTCAGCGCGTCGGCGTCGACGATCACGGGCAGGTCGGTGCCCAGCGCGAACCACAGGGCGCCGGCGCCCTCCTCGTCGGTGCCGATCCCCGGACCGACAACCCAGGCCTGCACCTTTCCCGCCGACTCGGCGGTTTCAGACGCGATCACCTCCGGCCAGTGCGAAAGCACCTGCGCTGCAGCCGTTCCCGCGTAGCGGACCATACCGGACGTGGCGGCGACGGCGGCGCCGGTGCACAGCACCGCAGCGCCGGGGTACGTCGCCGAGCCGGCCAGAATCCCGGTCACACCCTGGGTGTACTTGTCGTCTTTCGGCCCCGGCACCGGCCAGCGTTCCCGGACGCCGGCGGCCTCGAAGCCGAGCAGGTTGCTGGGCGGAAGGTGCAGTCCGATGTCGACGAGTTCGACGCGCCCGCACTCGCCCAGTGCGTGGACGGGTTTGAGCGCGCCGAATGTGACGGTCAACGCCGCATGCACGTGCGGACCGCTGGTTGCGCCGGTGGTGACGTCGATTCCGCTGGGGATGTCGACGGCCACCACCGGGATGCCGGCGTCGTCGACGGCGGCGAACGCCTCGGCGGCGGCCGGGCGTAGGGGTCCTGAGCCGGATATCCCGACGACGCCGTCGATCACGAGATCCGTCCCGGGCGGCACAGAATCGACCACCCGCCCGCCGGCCGCACGAAATGCCGCCAGGCCTTGCCTGTGCGTCTTGTCGGGGTTGAGCAGCACCGCCGCGGCGACCGCTCCCCGGCGGCGCAGAAACGTCGACGCCCACAGAGCGTCGCCGCCGTTGTCGCCGGATCCCACCACCGCACAGATGCGCCGGCCGGCGACGCCGCCGGTGCGCGCTCTGAGTTCGCGCGCGGTCGCCACCGACAGCGGGTAGGCCGCTCGCCGCATCAGCGCGCCCTCGGGCATGCTGGCCAGCAGGGGTGCCTCGGCGGCGCGAATCTCATCAGCGGAGTAGTAGTGCCGCATCAGCTCCCGTTCCGATCGACGTGCCCGCGATTGTCTGCTCTTCGCGCAAGCGCTCATCGGCGCGCCAATAGGTTACGTGCCGGGCGACGCGACGGGCAGTCCCCTCGACCCCGCCACCATCGCCAGTCGGCGGTCGTAGGTGACGAAGAAGCTGAGTTCCTCACCAAGCGATTCGGCCGTCGCGACATGAATGGCGTCCAGCGCTTTCAGACGACCCGGCAACGTGACGGCGCTGTCCCGGATCTCGGAGGTGACGTTGATCTCGCTGTACTCACGTAGAAGGTGCGTCATCAGATTCGGAAAGCTGCCAACGCAATCGCAGTTGCGCACGGTCTCGATCAAACCGATGGTGCTGGTAGCCCCACGCAAGTCCGAGTGGCTCAGGAGAAACGACTGCAGCTTGGCGAAGTTCGGCCGTTCGAGCACATAGGTCACCAACGCCGACGCATCGAGGTAGATCACGACTTCGGGTCGCCGGCCGCGTCTCGTCTGGCCTCAAGCTCTTCGGCAAGCTCTCGCTCCCAGTCGCTCTCACCATAACGATCCTCGAGAAGCAGCTGGAGGGGATCGGGTGCGCCTTCGGGGAGCTTGAAGTGCGTGAACGTATCGAGGTCGGCCAGTGTCTTTTCCGACAGTCGCAGCGCTCCCGACTCCACAAGCTCCTCGATACGGCTTCGCTTCTTCTGCCGACCCGGCATGAGGGTGGCGATGACCTTGCCGTGGCGGGTGATCTCGATAGTCTCGCCCCTCTCCGCGCGGGCGAACATCGCGCTGGGGTTGTAGGAGAACTCGCGGACCGACACGGTGCTCACGCTGGCAATCCTTCCGCACCACCGATGTACCTACGCGAATGTACATCATTGTACCTACAAATCGGCCGGTGTTATGTTCACGCCATGGCGGCCGTGCACGACATGGGCGGGCAAGTCGAGTTTCATGGCCCGGTCCTCGAAGAGTCCGACGAGCCGGTCTTCCACCAGCCGTGGGAGGGCCGCGTCTTCGGGCTGTCCATGTTCGTGATGCCGCTCCTCGGCCGCAACGTCGACGCGTTCCGCTTCGCACAGGAGCGACTTCCGAAAGAGGTCTACCTGTCGGGCTACTACCGCCGCTGGCTCGCGGGACTGGAAAGCCGGTTGGCGGAGGTGGGACTGCTCGGGCCGGACGAAGTGGACGCCCGACTGCAGGGCCGCACAGCACGGGCGGGGCCCCGACGCATATCGGCGGTCCGCCGCGCGGCGACGTCGCGCGCGCTCGGTCTCCTGCTGCGGCCGCGACTTCCCCGCTGGGTCGCGGGCCGTGTGATTCCCCTCGCGCTCAGTAATGCCCGCTTTCCGCTTGCCCGCCAACGCTTCTCGTTGGGGGACCCCGTGCGAGTGCGCGACACGGTCGCCGCCGGGCACACCCGCCGGCCCGCCTACGTCACCGGCACGCCGGGGGTGGTGGTCGGGCATCTGGGCGCGTTCGTGTTTCCCGACACCCATGCCGTCGGCCGTCGAGCCCGTCCGCAGCACCTCTACACCGTCGCGTTCGACGCGGGGGATCTGTGGGGCGCCAGCGCAGAACCGGGCACGGAGGTGCGGGTGGACCTCTACGAGGCGTACCTGGAGGCGGCGTGATCACCCCCGCCGCGCGGGTTGAGGCACTCGAGGCGCTTCTGGTGGAGAAGGGCATCGTCGACCCCGCCGTCGTCGACCAGGTCATCGAGCACTTCCAGACCACCGTCGGCCCGCTCAACGGCGCGAAGGTCATCGCCCGGGCGTGGACCGACCCGGCGTATCGGCAACGGCTGCTCGCCGACGGTACCCGGGCAATTGCCGAGTTCGGGTTCGGCGGTGTGGAAGCGCAGATGCTGATCGCCGTCGAGAACACCCCGAAAGTGCACAACGTGGTGGTCTGCACGTTGTGCTCCTGCTATCCATGGCCGGTGCTGGGCTTGCCGCCCGCCTGGTACAAGTCGTCGGAGTACCGCTCTCGGATGGTTGCCCAGCCGCGGACTCTGCTGGCGGAGATGGGCCTCGAGCTGCCGCCGGAGGTGCGCATCCGGGTGTGGGACAGTTCGGCCGACGCCCGCTACCTGGTGGTGCCCGAGCGGCCGCCGAACACCGCTGGGCTCGACGAGGCGCAGCTGGCGTGCTTGGTCACCCGGGACTCGATGATCGGCGTCGCCCGCGCGCTGACCCCCGACGATGGCTGACCTCGACGCGGACCTCGAGGGGCCGGTCTCGCCACCGCGCGACAACGGGGAGATCGTCTTCGCGGCACCGTGGGAGCGCCGGGTGTTCGGACTCACCGTCGCTCTGTGCCGCTCGCGGGCATGTGACTGGGAAAGCTTCCGGCAGAGCTTGATTCGGCACATCGCCGACGATCCGGCGTTGCCGTACTGGTGGAATTGGGCGCGCGCTCTCGAGGACGTTCTCACCGCCTCGCTGGCGGTCACGCCCTCAGAACTCGATCTCCCACATCGCCGGCTGCTAGAGCGGCCGGCCGGACACGACCACTGAGCCGCGCTGCTACTCGACGGTGACGGACTTGGCCAGGTTGCGTGGCTTGTCGACGTCGTAGCCGCGGGCCTGGGCCACCGACGCGGCGAACACCTGCAGCGGAATCGTCGACAGCAGGGGCTGGAAAAGCGTTGAGACAGCAGGGATTTCGAACAGGTGGTCGGCGTATGGCCGGACCGTTTCGTCGCCCTCCTCGGCGATCACGATGGTGATCGCGCCACGCGCCTGGACCTCGCGGATGTTTGACAGCAGCTTGGCGTGCAGCATCGCCGAGCCCTTCGGCGACGGCATCACCACGATGACCGGCAGCCCGTCCTCGATCAGCGCGATCGGCCCGTGCTTCAGCTCGCCTGCCGCGAAACCCTCCGCGTGCATGTAGGCCAGTTCCTTGAGCTTCAGCGCGCCCTCCAGCGCCACCGGATAGCCGACGTGGCGGCCGAGGAACAGCACCGTCGACGACGTCGCGAACCTGCGCGCGACGTCCGCGAACGGCTCGATGTCGGCGAGCACCCGCGACACCAGCGGCGGCATCGCCTCCAGCTCGTGGTACTCGCGGGCCACCTCGTCGGGATATTTCGTGCCGCGTGCCTGCGCCAGCGCCAGACCGACGAGGTAATTGGCCGCGACCTGCGCGAGGAACGTCTTGGTGGACGCGACGCCGACCTCCGGGCCGGCCCGGGTGTAGAGCACCGCGTCGGACTCGCGCGGGATCTGGCTGCCGTTGGTGTTGCAGATCGCCAGCACCTTGGCCTTCTGCTCCTTGGCGTGCCGCACGGCCTCCAGCGTGTCGGCGGTCTCCCCGGACTGCGAGATCGCGACGACGAGCGTGCTGCGGTCCAGCACCGGGTCGCGGTAACGGAACTCACTGGCCAGCTCGGCCTCGACGGGCAGCCGCGTCCAGTGCTCGATCGCGTACTTGGCCAGCAGCCCGGAGTGGTACGCGGTGCCGCATGCCACGACGAAGACCTTGTCGACCTCGCGCAGCTCCTGGTCGCTCAAGCGCTGCTCGTCGAGCACGATGCGCCCGTCGATGAAATGCCCGAGCAGCGTGTCGGCCACCGCGGCGGGCTGCTCGGCGATCTCCTTGAGCATGAAGTACTCGTAGCCGCCCTTTTCCGCGGCGGACAGGTCCCAGTCGATGTGAAACTGGCGGTATCCGCCGACTTCTCCGCCGACATCGTCGCCGGAGAAGTCGGTGATGCGGTAGCCGTCGGCGGTGATCACCACGGCCTGGTCCTGGCCGAGCTCGACCGCGTCGCGGGTGTACTCGATGAACGCGGCCACGTCGGAGCCGATGAACATCTCCCCGTCGCCGACGCCGACGACCAGTGGCGTCGACCGCCTCGCCGCGACGATGGTGCCTGGATGGTCGGCGTGGGCGAACACCAGCGTGAAGTGCCCTTCGAGCCGGCGCAGGACGGCCAGCACGGACCCGACGAAGTCGCCGGCGGTGTCACCGAACTGGTACTGGCGGCCGACCAGGTGCACAGCGGTCTCGGTGTCGGTGTCGCTGGCGAACTCGACGCCGGCGGCCTCCAGTTCTTGGCGCAGCGTCGCGAAGTTCTCGATGATCCCGTTGTGGACGACCGCGATCTTGCCGGTGGCATCGCGGTGCGGGTGGGCGTTGCGGTCGGTGGGGCGACCGTGGGTCGCCCAGCGGGTGTGGCCCAACGCCGCGTGACCGGCAAGCAATACGGGGTCGGTGCAGTCCAGCGCCTTGCCCAGGTTTGCGAGCCTGCCCGCCCGACGCTCGACCGTCATTCCGCCGTTGCCGTCGAGGATCGCGACGCCCGCCGAGTCGTAGCCGCGGTATTCCATCCGGTGCAGGGCCTGGACGACCACATCGCAGGCACGACGCTGCCCGACGTAGCCGACGATCCCGCACATAGGTGACCAGGGTAGTGCAGCGGCCAGGCCGCAGCCGTTCCGCTACGGTTCACCCATGGCCCGCACACGCAAGCTCTTCGGTGCGCTCACCCGCCGCGGTCCACATCGCGTTCTGCACGGTGACCTGGCCTTTGCCGGTATGCCGGGAATCGTTTACACCCCGGATTCGGGCTTCAATCTGCCCGCGGTGGTGCTCGGCCACGAATGGCTCACAGCTGCCGGCAGGTACCGTCGCACGCTCGAGCATCTGGCGTCGTGGGGCATCGTCGCAGCGGCGCCCGCCACGGAACGCGGGGTAACGCCGTCAGCGCTGAATTTCGCTTACGACCTGGGCACCGCGCTCGACATCGTCGCCGGCGTGCGGCTGGGTCCGGGGAAGATCAGCGTGCACCCGGCCAAGCTGGGTGTGGTCGGGCATGGCTTCGGCGGATCGGCGGCGGTGCTCGCCGCGGCCGCACGTTCGGGCGGCTCGCGGTTCGCGCCGAAAACCGTAGCCGCGCTTTTTCCGACGGTCACGACCCCGCCTGCCGAGAGGGCAGCGACGTCGCTCGCGATCCCGGGACTGGTTCTCACCGCACCCGGTGATCCGCACACGCTGCGCAGCAACGCCGTCGAGCTGGCCCGAGCATGGGACGGCGCGGTGTTGCGGATAGTCAGCAAGGGCAAGCCCGGAGGTCTCGCCGAGGGACGCCGGCTGGCCCGGGTGGTGGGGCTGCCCGGCGCCGACCGCAGCACCCAGAAGACGGTGCGGGCCCTGCTGACCGGATACCTGCTGTACGTGCTGGCCGGCGACAAGACCTACCGCGACTTCGCCGACCCGGACGCGGCGCTGCCGAAGACCGAACCCGTCGATCCCGACGCCGACCCGGTGGACGTCGAGGACAAGGTCATCGCGCTGCTCAAGCCCTGACAGCGTCGCCTACCTCGCCCGCATCGAGGAACCGAAGCCGCGCAGCGCGCGTGCATCACTCAGGTGGTCCCGACAGTCGGCGGACGCCAAGCACGCTGCTGGTCGGCGGGCTTCAGGATCGGGCGGCCATGCTGCGCCTCCCGCACCTCTGCCGTCGATACCGAGGGCTCGATTCTGCTCATCGCGTCGCTGTACTCGGCCAGGATGTCGGCCAGCCGCTTGTTGACGTCGGTCATTGGCCGGCCTGCGGCAGCTCGTCGGCGGCGATCTCACAGGGCGTCCCGGCGTCGGCCGCGGGTGCCTCCGCCGGAGCCGGAGCTGACGGGGTTGGCGGCTGGGCGAGCGGCTCCGGTTCCGGGCTTGCGGCTGGAGGTGCCGGCTCGGCGGGCGGCGGATCGCCTTCGACCTCGGCGGCGGGCACCGGTTCGTCCTCGTCGTGTTCGTCTGCGCTGCAACCACTTTCGCCGCCGTCGTCCTCAACGTCCTCGGGGTTGTCCACGTTCTCCTCGGCTGGGAGATCGCTCGGCGGATCACCGGGTGGCTCCGGCGTCGGCTGGTCGGGCAGCGTGACCTCGCTGGGTGATGGGACGAGGCTGCCCAACGCGTCGGCGAACCGTTGACCGAACCCCTCCAGCCCGCTGGGTGCCGCGGTCGAGGGCGGCGCAGCGCTAGCAGGCGTGGCACCAACACCCGCGGGCATCGCGGCCGGCATCTGCGTCGGCGGCATCGCCGTCATCGGGGCCGACGTCATCGGGGCCGACGGAGTCGACGGCGTCGGCATGGGTGTTGACGGTGCCGATGCCGCGGGGGCACGGGTGGTCGGCGCCGTATCCCCAGCCGCCGGCTCGTCGGCCGGTGCTTGCGGGTAGGACGGGGCTGACGGGCCGAGCTCTCCCGGCACGTCGAACTGCACCGGCGCAACAGATGCCAGCGCGGCGGTGGCCGCATCGTAGCTGCTGCCAATCGACATGATGGCCGCCCGCACCGCCGCCAGCCAGTCGACCCGAATGTCGTTGTCCACGAACGGTTTCACCTGCTGGTCGAGCAGTTCGCTGGCTGCTGCGCGGTCGCCGACCCCGGTGATGACTGTCTGCGCGGCACCCAGCCACGCGGGCCGATCTGCTTGCCGCCGGTTGTCGATCGCACCGACGGTCGCGACCTTCTTGTCGACGATCCCCCACAGTGCGTCGCGCAGACCGGCAAGTGCGTCCGCCGACGTCCGCAGGGCCGTCGCGAGCGTTTCGGCCGTGTCGCAGTGGCGACGGACGAAGTCTTGGGCCGACTCCGCGCCGTCGCCCTGCCACGCGGCCGCGAGCCTGGTGAGCTGATCGCGTTGTCGCCGCAGCGCCTCGTCCGTGGCGGCCGTCAGCGCTTGCACCGCCGAATGATCGGCGTCCAGCACGTGCAGGTCCAAGCCGTCCTCGCTGGAGTACCAGTCGCGAATCTGCGCCGGGTGCAACGTCAGGTCGGGATTCTGGTAGCTCAGCAGGTGGCATGCCCACACGTACGTCTGCGTGTTGTCGACCGCGGCGCGCCCTTCGGCCAGCCGTCCCGCGACGTCGAGCTTGGCGGCCAACGGTTATCCGAACCGCGCCGCGGTGCCCAGGTCGGAGCGCTGATAGCGGTCGGCGCTGGCACGCAATGCGGCGGCGATCTCGGCCGACGCCCGCGACCATGCCGTTAGCCCGTCGGCGATCCGATCCAACGCGCTGCGGAGAGCGTCACCGCGGCCGGCGTAGGCGCGACCGGCGGTGGCGCCGCCGAAGCCCAGGTGCGATAGGTGGGTGCCCACGGCGGCGTCGACGCTGCCCGCCGATGCGTCGAACTCGGCGGCCACGGCGCGCACCGCGGCCAAATCGACCCGCGCGGTCTGTGGTCCCATACTCCGCTACGACGCGATGGCGCCCAATCCGGTTCCGCGAGTTCCGCTTAGGTTTGCTCGCTGACGCAGTTCGCAACGCGAATCGCGACCTGCTTGGCGGTGTCCTCGTCGGGCGCCTCGACCATCACCCGGACGAGCTGCTCGGTTCCCGAGGGCCGCAAAAGAATTCTGCCGGTGTCACCGAGTAAGGCCTCGGCGTCGGCGACTGCCGCCTGAACCGACGGCGCGGCCGCGACCGAGCTCTTGTCGACAACCTCGACGTTGATCAGCACCTGCGGCAGCGTGCTCATCGCTGACGCCAGCTCACGCAGCGGCCTGCGGGTCTGCGCCATCCGCGACATCAGCCGCAGCCCGGTCACGATGCCGTCACCGGTGGTTCCCAGCGCGGGCATCACGACGTGCCCGGACTGCTCGCCGCCGAGGGCATAGCCGCCGGCGCGCAGCTCCTCGAGGACATAGCGGTCGCCGACTGCGGTCGTTCGCACCTCGATGCCCGCCGCCCGCATCGCCAAGTGCAGACCCATGTTGCTCATGACCGTTGCCACGAGCGTGTCCGACGCGAGTTCGCCGGCCTCGCGCATCGCCAACGCGAGGATCACCATCATCGCGTCGCCGTCGACGACGTCGCCGTTCGCGTCGACGGCCAGGCACCGGTCCGCGTCGCCGTCGTGAGCCAACCCGAGGTCGGCGTCGTGGGCGATCACGGCGGACCGCAGCGCGTCGATGTGTGTCGAGCCGCACCCGTCGTTGATGTTGAGCCCGTTCGGGGCGGCACTGATCGCGACGACGGTGGCGCCGGCGGCCTGGTAGGCGCGCGGTGCCGCGGCGGACGCGGCGCCGTGTGCGCAGTCGACGACGACGGTGATGCCGTCCAGCCGGGTGGTGACCGCCTTGGCGACGTGGCGCAGGTACCGCTCCAGCGCGTCCTCCGCGTCGATGATGCGCCCGATCCCGGTGCCGACGGGCCGGTGGGCCGGATCGGTGCAGATCAGCTGCTCGATGTCGTCCTCGGTGGCGTCGCGGAGCTTGTGACCGCCCGGCCCGAAGATCTTGATGCCGTTATCCGGCATCGGGTTGTGCGAGGCGGAGATCATCACACCGAATTCGGCGTCGTAGGCGCTGGTCAGGTACGCCACCGCGGGGGTGGGTAGCACTCCCACCCGAAGCGCGTCCACGCCTTCGCTGGTGATACCGGCCACCACGGCCGCCTCGAGCATCTCGCCGCTGGCGCGGGGGTCGCGGCCGATCACCGCGACGCGGCGCCCGGCCGAGCTGGTGCCGAGCCGGCGCGCCGCCGCAGAGCCGAGGGCAAGCGCCAACTCAGCCGTCAGCTCGCGGTTGGCGACCCCACGGACGCCGTCGGTGCCGAACAGTCGACCCATGCGGACAAACTTCTCACAATCGGCCGTCGAAAACACAACCAACGAGGTCACCACCCGTCTTGCGGCCGAATCGCGATCCATGCGATATCCGAAGACGGGTCAGCTAGCCGGCGTACCGATCAGCGCTTGGAGTACTGCGGCGCCTTACGGGCCTTCTTGAGGCCGTACTTCTTGCGCTCGGTCGCGCGCGGGTCACGGGTGAGAAAGCCCGCCTTCTTCAGCACGGGCCGGTCGTCGGGTTGCACCAGGATCAGCGCACGAGCGATCGCCAGCCGCAGCGCGCCGGCCTGGCCGGACGGGCCGCCGCCGTCCAGGTGCGCGTAGATGTCGAAGGTGTCCACCCGGTCGACGGTCACCAGCGGTGCCTTGATCAGCTGCTGGTGCACCTTGTTGGGGAAGTAGTCCTCGAGCGTGCGGCCGTCCAGGTCGAACTTGCCGCTGCCCGGCACCAGGCGGACCCGGACCACGGCTTCCTTGCGCCGGCCGACGGTCTGGATTGGGCGGTCGAGGACGACGGGCTCGCGCGCCGGCGTCGTCTCGGCGGCCTCGGTGGGAACGTCGGTGGTCGTCTCGGTCACTGGCTCACCTGCTTGATCTCGTACGGCACCGGCTGCTGGGCCTTGTGCGGATGATCGGGTCCGGCGTAGACGCGCAGCTTGCGCTTGATCTGGCGGCCCAACCGGTTCTTGGGCAGCATGCCGACGATCGCCTTCTCGACGACGCGATCAGGGTGCTTCTGCATCAAGTCACCGATCGAGCGGGCCCGCAGGCCGCCGGGAAACCCCGAGTGGCGGTAGGCGAACTTGTTCTGCAGCTTGTCGCCGCTGATGGCGACCTTGTCGGCGTTGACGACGATGACGAAGTCGCCGCCGTCGACGTTGGGGGTGAACGTCGGCTTGTGCTTACCGCGCAGCAGCGTGGCCGCCGCGACGGCAAGCCGGCCGAGCACGACGTCCGTGGCGTCGATGACGTACCACGCGTGCGTGGTGTCACCGGCCTTCGGGGTGTACGTGGGCACAGCGCTTACCTACTCCTTCTCGGGTTCTCCCGAAGTTCGGATCCCGGTGCGACCCGGGTGCCGGTCAGGCGTCGGCGGCGGGGGTGCTCTCGGCGACCGACGTTGACCCGAGTCCCTTTTGGCGTACCGCGCGCCAACCGAGCAGCCTACCTGCGCCTGTTAACCCAGGTCAAAACGCACGACGACGGCTCCTGGCAGCCCAACCTGTGCGGTCCCGACGGCTCCCCTCCGTCGGGACCGCACAGTAGTCACGAGGGTGCTATCCGCCCCAGGCGCTCGCGGCGCGCCGATCGGTCGCGGCGACGTCGTCGGCGCCGTCACGCACCGCATTGCCAAGCCGGAACAGGATGTCGTTGAGCGCAGCGGCGGATGCGTCCCACCTGGTCTGTTGGAGCTGGTAGGCGTCGGCGGCCTGCCGCGTCCAGATCTGACGGAGCGGAGTGATCTGCGCGCGAAGGTCGTCGAGCGCCGCATTGAGGCGGGCCGACGTCGAGTGAATGTCCTGGCGTACCGAGAACTCGATCTCGGCGAAGTTGTACGACAGCGACGGATCCATCACCGCTCCCCGACTCACAGGTTTCCGGCGACGGCGTCGATCTGCGCCGAATGCGTGTCGGCCGCCTGGCGCAAGGCCTGCTCATTGGCGCGGATGGTTTCCGCGATGCCCTGCAGGGCCTGCTGCAGTTTCATCGATTCGCTGTTCCAGCGGTCGACGACACCCCTGAAGGCCGTGGCGGCGTTCCCGCCCCACACCGACGGCGGCACGCTCGTCATCCGGCCGATGAACCCTTGCAGCATCGTCCTGATCTCGTCGTTGCGGGCGTCGATCTTGCCGGCGACGTCGCGCATCAGGTCGAAGTCGGTGGTGAGGCTGCCCGCTCCGGGTGAGGTCATGTCGGTCCTTTCGAAGAGGTTATGTGTTGTTGGACTGAGGCTGCGGCGCAACGGTTCCCGCAATTTCGCCCAGGTCGCGGGCCGACGTGATGGCACGCTCGCACACCGCCCGCACGGTCTCCTCTGCGCCGCGGCCGCTCTGGCAGCCGATGCCGATCCGAACCTGTCCGTCGAGCAGCACGGTCCATCGGATGTCGTGTTCGCCGCGGACCTCCCGATACGTCACCGCCTGTCGATCACCGCCGCGGCCGGCGGGATCGAAGTCGACGAAGACGCCGGGCGGCTCGTCGAGCATCGCTTGCCGCAGCGTTTCGGCCGTCTGCTGCAGCGTTTCGCCGCCCGGCACGAGTGACTGCGTGACGTGCACCGCGGCTTGCGGGTCGGTCGGCGACGTCACCTCTACCCGGGCCGAACCAGGTCCGGCAGTGATGCGCCGCGCGGTCCATGTCGCCGGCACTTCTACGACGACCCTCCCCTCTGCCAGCAGCGTCGGCGGCGTCGCCGGTGGCCGACCAGAGCCCATCACAATCCCCGCGACGGTTACGCCCGCCGCCGCTGCGCCGGCCACCCAGGGCCGCAGCCGGCCCCGCCGTGGCCGCACGGCCGGTTCACAGGGCGGTTCGTCGGCAGCGGAAATCTGTGCCGCCCGCAGCAACCGGCCATCGTCGACGACGGTCACCGTCGCCCCGATCGCCTGCAGCCGGTCAGCGATCAGGGCACCCAGCTCGGGTGCTCCCCCGACGCCCTCCGCACGGTCGATGACCACCGAAGCCGGTCCGCCAGCCAATCGCGCCACCTCGTCGGCGGCCTCGGGCGGGTTCCCCTCCCTCGACACGACGCGGGCCGGCCGGTCAACCGGCGGCCGGCTCAGGGCGACGAGCCCGTCCGCGATCTCGACGACGACGGCCGGCGGGCGAGCAGCCGCCGACACGAGCGCGGCCGACCGCCGCGACACTTCGACCCGCGCAACCACCGCGCGCGCCGCATCGGCCACGGTCGCGATGCGCCGGTCGGACCACCACGACGGGCAGATCAGCGCCGCGGCGTCACCGTCGAGAAGTGCTCCGAACGCGTCGCGCCAGAGGCCGCCGACGGCAACCGGCTGCTCCTCGAGCACAACGAAATCGTCGTCGATGCCGTCCAGCGCCGCCGGCACCAGCTCGCCCGCGGCTGCCGAGTCACGCGAGGCCCGCACCCGGCACGGGCCGACGACGACGGCCGTCACAGGCACGGCGGGATCCACCCCAGTTGGACGACGCGCTCCCCGGCCCGGGTGATCAGTCGTGCCCGCCCGGGTGGCAGCGGGCCGGCACGCACCCCGCCGAGCAGCACGCCTTCGTCCGGGCTCGAGCTCATCATGACCCCGAGGCAGCCGAGTTCTCGCAGCCGCGCCAGCAGCGGTTCGAACAAGGCCCGGCCCGCGCCTCCCGAGCGACGGGCTACCACCACGTGCAAGCCGAGATCCTTTGCATGCGGCAGCAATTCGAGAATCGATGCCAGTGGGTTGCCGCTCTCGGTGCTGACGAGGTCGTAGTCGTCGACGATCACGTAGATGTCCGGACCCGACCACCACGACCGCGCGCGTAATTGCCGCTGGTCCACCTCCGGCCCGGGGATGCGCGCTCGTAGTTCATCCACCAGCGTCGGCAGCCGAGCGGAGAGAACGGCGCCGGAAACGGCATAGCCGGCGGCGTGACCCGATTCGACCACGCCCAGCAGCGTGCGCCGGTAGTCGACGATCATCAGCTGCGCTTGCTGCGGGCTACGGGTGCGGACCAGCTCCGCGCAGATCGTCCGAAGCGCCGCCGTCTTGCCGCATTCACCGTCACCGAGGATGAGCATGTGCTGGATATCCGCGAAATCCATTGCGAACGGGGCGAGTTCGTCCTCATCCACGCCCAGGATCATCTGCGTAGGCGATTGGCCTGTGACCAACTCGGCGTGCTCGACGCGCTCGGGCAGAAGTCGTACGCCCGGCGCGGCGCGGTCACCGAATCGGGACCGGATCCTCGCCGCCGCGTCGGCGGCCGCCACCGGCAGCGCAATGAGCATGTGCATGCCGTCGCGGGTGATGCCGCGACCCGGCTTTCCGAATGGAACATGCTGGGCCGCGCGGCGATTCAGCTCCGAATCGCCGGCGTCACCGAGGCGCAGCTCGATGCGGGTGCCGATCTGGTCCTTCAACGCCGGCCGGATCTCCGCCCAGCGGGACGCGGTCAGCACGACGTGCACTCCGTACGACAGGCCCCTTGTCGCAAGCGCGGCGATCGGCGTCTCGACGGAGTCGAAATCGTCACGCAGGCTTGCCCACCCGTCGACGACGAGGAATACGTCACCGAACCGGTCATCCGCAACACCTGAATCTCCCGCCGCCCGACGGCAGCGGTAGTGGGCCATCGAATCGATGCCCAGGCGCCGAAAGGTCTTCTCCCGGGTACGCAACAATGCGCTCAGCTCGGCGACAGTCCTGCGCACGAGGTCCGCGTCGGCGGACCCTGCCACCGCACCCACATGCGGGACGGCAGCGAGGGCCGACAGCGCCCCGCCGCCGAAGTCCAGGCAATACAGCTGCACCTGTTCGGGCGTGTGGGTGTCGGCCAACGCGGTCACCAGCGTTCGGACCGCGGTCGACTTGCCAGACTGCGGCGCTCCGACGACCGCAACATTGCCTGCCGCTCCTGCCAACTCGACGACCAGCGGGTCACGCCGCTGGTCGAACGGGCGGTCCACCACACCGATGGGGACCAAAAGCATGCTGAGCCGGTTGTCGATCAGCCGGTCGAGAGTGGGCGACTCGGTCAACGGTGGCAGCCACACTCGATGCGCAGGCGCGCCGTGACCCGCCAGCCGGTCGAGCACCGTGTCCAAGACGGTCTTGCCGGTAGTGACGGGCACCGGATCCGGTTCGGGTGCGGCACTGTCTACGGGCGCCCGCGTGAACTGCTTCACGACGGGCACACTGCGGCTCGGCGCAGCCGCCGACGGGACGGCACATAGACCCGACACATACGCCGTCTGGAACGCGACCGGGTCGGCGGAACCGACTTTCAAGAACGCCGCGCCCGGGATAGCGGGGAGATGGAAGGCGTCCGCGCTGCCGATCACCGCCCGGGACTCGTTGGCGGAAAACGTCTTCAGGCACACTCGGTATGACAGGTGAGAGTCCAGCCCGCGTAGCCGTCCTTCGTCGAGGTGTTGCGTGGCAAGCAGCAGGTGCATCCGCAGGGACCGGCCCAGCCGGCCCATCGCGACGAACGTCTCGACGAAGTCGGGGTGCTGGGTGAGCAGTTCGGAGAACTCGTCGACGATCACCAGCAGGGTGGCCAACGGCGCGAGCGCTGCGCCTGCCAGCCGGGCCCGCTCGTAGTCGGCCACGCTCGAGAAGTTGCCCGCCGACCGCAACAGCTCCTGGCGCCGATTCATCTCACCGGCCAGCGCGTCCCTCATGCGGGCGACCAGATGTGCTTCGTCGGACAGGTTCGTGATCACCGCCGACACGTGCCGGGCACGCTCCATTCCCAGAAAGGTTGCGCCGCCCTTGAAGTCGATGAGAATCAGGTTCAGTGTCTCCGGGTCATGGGAGGCGATCAGTGCCAGCGTCAGCGTGCGGAGGAATTCGGACTTACCCGCACCGGTAGCTCCCACGCACAATCCGTGTGGGCCCATCCCGTGCTCTGCGGCTTCTTTGAGGTCGAGTTCGACGGGCGAACCGTCCGCCGCGACGCCGATCGCGACCCGAAGCCTGTTGCGGGGCAGGCGCTGCCGCCAGGCCGTCTGCGGATGGATCGCCCACGGCGGCCCGGCGCCTGTCAGCTCGGCCCAGTCAGGGGCGGGTGAGTGGGTAGATCCGCCGATAGCCTGCCGGTACGGCGCGAGCCGACGCACGCATGAGTCGGCCTGCGCGACCGTCATCGCGTCCGGTCGCGCGAACACCTCGCGCACGTCGCCGACAGCCGCGAGTTCGTCGGCCGAGACGTCGAGCCGCAGGCATGGCCGCGAACCCTCGAACTGCCAGGCCCCACCGCATGCCAGAACGGTGACGTCGCCGCGATTGACGAGGTGCGCGAGACCGGACATGTCACCCCCGTCGACGATCACCACCGTGTGCGCCGCACCGGCGTCCGGATGTTGGCGGTGCGGCAGCCATTTCAGCCAGTCCCACTCCGCCGCCGCTGCATCATCGACGACGGCCGCGATGGCAAGGCGCCCGGGGCCGTGCAGGACGGCGAGCTGGCACAGCATCGCACGCATCAAGTCGCGAGACCGAGGCGCGTCACCCCCGACTACCACGGCACTGAAACGTTTGAACGCCAACGCGATCGGTACCTCAGCAACCACAGAGTGAGCACGGATGAAGTCACGCAGTGCCATCGCGCCTACCGGCTCGAGCTGGTCTATCGGCCCGAGATCCGGCGCAGTGGGGACCGCGGCGGACCGCTGACTGCCGAGTCCTACGCGAACGTGGCAGAAGTCGGAGTCGGCTTGCCCCCGTTCCCACATCCGCCGCGTGCCGCAAAGGGTCCACAGGCCGGCGGGGTCGGGGTGCTGCCAGAGCAGTGCTACCCGTTGCCGGCGGGCGTTTTCGGTCACTTCTGCCCGTAACCGGTCGAGATAGCGCAGGTAGTCCTTGCGGCCCTCGTCCACTTCGGCAGTGCGCGACCCCGCGCCGCGGCCGTGCGCCATCATCCCCAGCGACGACACCACCATCATTGCGGGGAACAGCAGCGAGGCTGGGTTGCGCGCTGCGGCGGCGCCCGGCCTGACGAACAGCAGCAGCATGCCCGCCATCGCGACGATCAGGACCACGGGAAACACCCGCGCAACGGGGTTCACCGACAGGCGCTGCGGCAGGGCGTTGGGCGGTTCGAGGACGACCTCGGAGTCGGGAAGGGACGGTGCGGCCACGCGCGGGCCCGGCTGCCAGTCCGGCATGTGCGCCGACAATTCCGCCACCGTGACGTCGCCGCAAGCCGCTATCCACAGGCGCACCCGTTGTCCACAAGGCGTCCACCCGGAAGCGCCCGATTCGGTTAACGTGCCGGTACCGGGCCGGTGGGGCCGCTCGGCGACGGGGGGATCGAATGGCCAGAATCACCGCATCTGACGTCTGCCGGGTCGGGGTGCAGTTCGAAAGCGGCAGGATGGATTTCGTCCTGCCTGCAGAGCTGAGCGTCGCGGCGATGATTCCGTCGATCGTCGACCACGTCGCTGCCCGCAGCGAGGCGCACAACCGGCGTGGCTGGCAGGAGGTTCCGGCGGACTGGCAGCTGTCACACATCGACGGACGGCCACTGATTTCACGCGCGTCGTTGCGGGACAACGCTATCCGAGACGGTGACGTCCTGTGGTTGAGCCGTGTCCGGCCTGCGACGGCATCACCCCCTGCCGACGACCCGATCGCCCGGCTGTCGGCGTCGCTGGACGCCGCGCCGCGGTGGACGCCGACGGCCACCCGCGTGGCGATCTCGACCGCAACGTTGTGCTGCGCCGCACTCGCCGCGTACGCGCTGCTGCGATCGACATCGTCAGCCGCGCCGATGACGGCCGGACTACTGGCGGCGCTCGCCCTCGGCGCTGCGGTGGCGGTGCGGCGTGGGTACGGCGAAACACCGACCGCGGTGGCACTCGGCGCCGGCGCGGCCGCGTCGTCCGCGGTAGGGGCCTACCTGCTGGTTCCGGGCGGCGCAACGGCGCCGAAACTCATGCTCGCTGGTGCGGCGAGCGCCACCGTGTCGGTGTTCGCGGTGCGCTGCATCGGCTGTGGCACCGCGGTTTTCAGCGGCCTGAGCTCGTTCGGCGTGTTGTCCGCGGCTGCGGCATGTGTGCCCGTCGTCGCACTCGTTCGCGTCGCGGCAACAGGTGCCGTGCTCGCGACAGCGGCTGTCGCGTTGCTGATCCTGGCGCCGCGGTTCGCGATATGGGCCGGACGCGTGCCGGTTCCGCGGCTGCCCGCCCCGGGGGTTCGCGAAGTCGCCGTCGCCGAGTTTCACCCGGGCCGCGCCCACCGCGCCCACGCGATCGTCACGGGTCTCGTCTGCGGATCCACTGCCGCCGCCACGCTCGGCGCCTTCGTCGTCGCCCGTGCCGGCGGAAACGGGGGCGCAGCGTTCGCAATGGCGGTCGGCCTGACGCTCACCCTGCGCGCCGCCACCCATGTGGACCTGGTCCAGGTCGCAGCGCTGCTCATCAGTGGCGCAACGTGTTTCGCAGCGGTGTTCGTCTGCGCGGTCGGCACTTGGCAGCAGTACGCACATTGGGTCGCCCTCGTGGCAGTGGGCGCAGCGGCGGTGTCGACGGCCTGTTCGGCGGGCGCGACGACCGCGTCGCCCCTCACCCGCAGGTGCGTCGAGCTGGTCGAGTACGCCGCGCTTGCCTCACTGATTCCGCTGGCCTGCTGGGTGTGCGGGGCGTTCGCCGCGGCGCGCGGGTGGCACCTGTCATGAGCGCCGCGCTGCGGATCATCGCGGCTGTCGCGGTTGCGATCAGCCTGTACTCGTTGACGCCGTTGCCGGTCGCGTCGGCCGTGCGGCCGCCGGCCATCGACGACTCCATGCTGCCGTCACCGGCCCAGCCGAAACCGCCCATCGCCACAGAACAGCAATCCGACTGCACCACAGCCACCTTCGACCGCGGATTGGCTTCGGTGGGCACGCAGCTTGCGCCGTTCGACCTGCCGGCGCTGTGGGCGTTGACCACCGGTGACGGCCAGAAGGTCGCAATCATCGACACCGGTGTGTCCACGCACCCGCGGCTGGCCCGCCTGATCCCGGGAGGCGACTATGTGTCCACCGGCGACGGCCGGGAGGATTGCGACGCTCACGGCACTCTCGTCGCCGGGATTGTCGCGGCCACACCGGATTCAGGTGGCTTCGGGGGCATCGCTCCCGGCGTGTCGGTCGTCACGATCCGGCAGTCCAGCGTGAAATACCGACCCGTCCACGGCCGCCCCTTCGGTGTCGGCACGGTCGACACGCTCGCGATGGCGGTGCGTACCGCGGCCGACCTGGGGGCGACCGTCATCAACATCTCGGCGGTGGCGTGCACGGCCGGCGCAGCGCTGCATGACCGTGCGCTGGGCGCCGCCGTCGCGTACGCAGTCGACGTCAGGGACGCCGTGATCGTCGTCGCGGCTGGCAATGTCGGGCCGGGCGGCAACTGCCCGCAGCAGAATCCACCACCTGATCCCGCAGGTCGGCCCGAACCCGATTGGGACACCGCCGATATCGCCGTCAGTCCAGGGTGGTACGACGACTACGTCCTCACCGTCGGTTCCGTCGGACCCGACGGATCCCCGTCGTCATTCAGCCTCGCCGGCCCGTGGGTGGACGTCGCCGCACCCGGCGAGGCGGTCGTCTCACTGAGTCCCGGCCATACCGGCGTGGCCAACACCTATCGCGGCGAAAACGGCTCGGGCATCGCGGGCACCAGCTACGCCGCGCCGGTTGTCAGCGGGGTTGCGGCGTTGATAAGGGCCCGATTCCCCGGTTTGTCGGCACGGCAGGTGATGCAACGCATCGAGGCCACTGCGCACCGGCCACCCGACGGGTGGAACCCGTACGTCGGCAACGGTGTCGTCGACCCGATGGCCGCACTTGCCGACGGCACCACCAGCGCGCCTCCGTCGTGGGCGCAACGACCGGTAACGCCATCGGTTCCGCCACCACCGCCGGACACGTCCGGCCGTTCGACGGCGTTCAAGGGCGTCGCCGGCTGCGCGGCGTTCTTGGCTGCCGCTCTCGCGCTGGCGGCGCCTGCGAACCGGCTAGCGCGGCGGCGGCGGGGCGCCGTCATCGGGCAACGCGACGGCGCCCGGATCGGCGGCCATGCCGTCATGCGCGACTAGCGCCGCCGCGCGGCTCAGCTCCGGGCCGCCGGCCAGCAGCTTGAGGATCGGCCACGGCGCAAGCGAGGGCTGCGCCGGAAGACCAAGGGCGGCAGCGGTATCGGTGTCTTTCACGCCGAAGCGCACGCCGGTGTCGGCGACAAGGTACCGATGCGTGGACTCGACGTAGAGACACCGGCCCGGCGGCACGAAGGCGGCGTCGGCATTCGGGCCGGTGCCGTCGGCCTGCGCGAGCACGACCGGCGACTGTCCGGCCGCAAGCGGAAGAGTTGATGCCGTCAAGACAGTCGTCGTGTTATCCGGCAGCCATTGCGCGCACACGACCTCACTACGCACAGGGGCGTCTACCGTATCGGGAAACTTTGCGACAGAAAGAGTGTGGACGGCCGATGTGGCGCTGATCGCGTCGGCGGGTACGGTGACGATGTTGCCGGTGTCTTGCGAGTCGCTGAACCGGACGATGTCGGCGCCCACGTGACCGACGCGCTGAACACCGTTTTCGAGCACCACATACAAGTCGTCGTCGTCTGCGCGCTCTACCCGGACCACGGATCCGACCGGCATGCCGCCCAATGTGGACGGCCCGCGTTGTCCCGCCGCCGGGATCGCCGGCGCGGTGATCTGTGGCGCCTCCGGGATCGCATCCAGCACCGCCGATGACACGTCGACCGGTTCGACCTCCTCCAGGCGCAACGCCTTCACGGCCGCCGGCTCCGCGAGGCTCACTCGTGCACGCCGGCCGTCGTAAAGCAGGTAGGTGAGGCCATCCGGGCGTGAGCGCACCAACGTCGTCCGTCCGTTGTCGAGCACCTGCGCGACGGCCGCCGTCGAACCTGCGATCACGGTGGTGCTGCCGGCGTCGTCGCACACCGTCCAGTGCGACTCGCCGGCGGCCAGCGGTTCGGGCAGGACCCCCGGCGCGCCTGGAACACCCAGCAGCGCACCGCGTTTGACTTTGCGCAGCTCCGGCTCCTTGATGAACTGCGGATCGGCGGCCGTTCCGGCGACCAGGCGCGCCGAGGCCAGGTTCAACGCCGGGTGCAGGGTGTCGCCGACGCGGACGTAGAGCGCACCGGACTCCCTGACGACGACGATCGGCGCGTCCCCGAGTGCATCCTGCGGGCGGACGAACGCGACGATTGCGCAGCCCGCCACCGCGGCGACGGCCAGCGCGCACCCGGTCGCCAACGACCGCGCCCGGGCGCGCACCGGTTCGTCGACCATGCGGACATCCCTGCGCACCAACGCATGCTCCATGCGCCGCAACAGGAATCGGTGTCCGCTGATCGCATGCCGAGTCGTCGGTTCCCGAGCCATGTCTCCCCCCGAAAGCCCTGCTCCAACCTAACTCCGCTGTCAGACCCCCGACGTCGCGAATTTCACCGCCTCCGCTCCCGGTAGGCCGCCACGTGCTGTCGGTTCGCGCAGTTCCCCGTGTCGCAGAAGATCCGCGAGCGGTTGCGCGACAGGTCCAACACCACCGCATCGCAGTCGGGCGCCGCGCAGATCTTGAGCCGGCGCAGTTCGCCGGCCCGAATGAGATCGGCGAGCGCCATCGCCATCTCGGCGCCCATCCGCTGCGCCAGCGGGTCGCGGACCGAGGCCAGATGCAGATGCCACTCCGGCATCTCCGGGTGCCGCGTCAGCCACGGCGTGGCGTGCGTGTCGGCCAGAAGCGCGTTCACTTGCTCCACCGCGCGCTCCTCATCGCCGGCGCACCCCCAGATCCGGCCGAGCCGCGACCGCAACGCATGCACCGCCGTGAGCTCGGCCGCGTCGTGGTCCCGACGCCCGGTCCACCCGAACGAGTTCAGGTACTCGTCGAGCGTCGCTTGGTCGCCGAGCTGTTCGCCCTCGACGCGGTCGCTGTTGATCAGCGCACCCGCAGCACGCAGCGTGAGCTCGGTGTCATGACTGAAAAGCATTTGACTCCTGACCGCACTCGCTTATAGCGTCAGCATCAAAGTGGATTTTACTCATTACCGGCCTGGAGGGTCGATGGACGCGAGCATCTTCCGGCTCGGCATCGCGTTCGCGGTCGGGTCCGCGATGGCGTTCGGCATGTCGGGACCCTTCGCGAAGGCGCTGATGGCCGCCGGCTGGTCGCCCAGCGCCGCCGTGACCGCCCGCCTGGCGGGCGGCGCGCTGGTGATGGCGCTGGTCGCGACGCTCATCCACCGCGGCTGGCTGCGTGAGGCGGTCCAGCACGGCAAGACCGTGGTCGGCTACGGCCTGATCCCGATCGCCGGAGCCCAGCTGTGCTACTACAACGCCGTCTCCCACCTGTCCGTGGGCGTGGCGCTGCTGCTGGAATACCTCGCGCCCGTCCTCGTGGTCGGCTGCCTGTGGGCGACGACGCGCCGTCGCCCCGGCACACTGACGCTCGCCGGGGCGGCACTGGCCCTGACCGGCAGCGTCGTCGTGCTCGACGTGTTCTCCGGGGGGCGTGTCGACGCGGTCGGTGTGGCCTGGGCGCTCGGCGCTGCGATCTGCGCGGCTTGCTACTTCCTGCTGTCCGATCGTGTCGCAACCGACGGCAGCGGCCTCAACCCGGTCACGCTGGCCGCCGGCGGGCTGATCGTCGGCGCGGCGGCCGCGGCAGCCCTGGGCTTGACCGGCGTGTTGCCACTGGCCTTCACCGCGAATGACGTCGTGGTCGCCGGCCACACCACGTCGTTTTATGTGCCCGTCGTTGTGCTCGGCGTCGTCAGCACCGCGATCGCCTACACGCTCGGCATCGGCGGCGTGGCCCGGCTGCGGCCCGGCTACGCGTCGTTGATGGGCCTGGGCGAGGTGCTCTGCGCGGTCGTGGCCGCGTGGTTGCTGGTCGGCGAGGCGATCACACCGGCGCAGTCGGTCGGCGGTGCGGTGGTTTTGCTGGGGCTGGCCCTTGCGGGCCGCGGCGACAAAGGCCCCGCGGACGTCGTCGCCGAGCTCAGCTGGCCGGACACCCTTGCCGAGGTCGCGCACCCGAAGCAAAAAATTGGCCTTCGCTAGGCCGGTCATGTGAAGATGGGCCGCGTGACGTTTCCGAGGACCTCGGCCCGGCTGGCCACGGTCGCTGTCACTCTCCTTTCCTTCCTTTTCGGGGTGACCGCCCTCGCCGCCGGGCCCGCCCCGTCGGCGGCGGCCGCAACGTGTCCCGACGTCGCCGTGGTGTTCGCCCGCGGCACCGACGAACCCGGCGGGGGGATCGGCCGGGTCGGACAGGCCTTCACAGACGCCTTGCAGGCCCAGATTCCGGGCCGCACGGTGACCACCTACGGGGTGAACTATCCGGCCAGCTACGACTTCCTCGCCGCGCAGGACGGCGCGATCGACGCCAGCAGCTACATCCGGACCATGGCGACGCAGTGCCCGTCGACGCGCTTTGTGCTCGGCGGCTACTCGCAGGGCGCGGCGGTGATGGACATGCTGATCGGCATTCCCCCGCTCGGAAACAAGCTCGCCGCACTCGGCGACAAGTTGGGCGACGTCGGGACCGCGGCGCCTCTAGCCAGCGACCTGGCCAGCCAGGTCGCTGCTGTCGCTGTGTTCGGCAATCCGGCGGCCAAATTCAGCAATCCTGCGACCTCTGCCGCTCCGCCGTTCGGCGCTCGCGCGATCGACCTCTGCAAAGACGGGGACCCGGTCTGTTCACGCGGGCGCAATCCGTTCGCGCACAACGATTACGCAAACTCGCCCTTCATTTCCGAGGCAGCCGGGTTCGCCGCCGCCCTGGTCTAGTCGAAGGCGCTGCCCAGCCGCTTCAACATCGCTACCATCGCCAGCGTGAGCTCTTTACCCCCGCGTCAATGGTTCCGATTTGGTGCCGCAGTGGTTCTGGCCGCCGCGGCGCTGATGTTCGCGACTGCTGGGCTGCCGACGGCCCCGCAGGCCGCGGCCGCCGGCTGCCCGGACGTCGAAGTGATCTTCGCGCGCGGGCGGCTGGAATCACCGGGGACCGGCCTACTCGGAAACGCGTTCGTCAACGCCCTGCGCTCCAAAGTGAACCAGAACATCGGCGTCTACGCGGTGAAGTACCCCGCCGATTCCGAGGTCGACGTCGGCGCCAACGACATGAGCCAGCACATCCAGTACATGATGAACACCTGTCCCGACACCCGGCTGGTGCTCGGCGGTTATTCCCTCGGCGCGGCGGTCACCGACGTGGTACTCGCGGTCCCCTTCGACGTGTTCGGTTTCAAGAGTCCCCTGCCACCGGGCGCCGACACGCACATCGCCGCGGTCGCGCTGTTCGGCAACGGAGTGGCATGGGTGGGGCCCATCACGAACTTCAGCCCGCTGTATCAGGAACGGACCATCGAGTTGTGCCACGGCACGGATCCCGTCTGCAATCCGGCCGACCCGAACACCTGGGAAGACAGCTGGCCCGCCCACCTCGCGAACGCGTACATCAACGCCGGCATGGCGAACCAGGCCGCCGACTTCGTCGCCGGCCGGCTCTAGTCGACGGAGCGTAACTCCCGCGTGACGGCGATCCGGGCCGCCAGCTGGTCATCGGGCGGGTAGTCGACGCCCACCAGCGTGAGGCCGCGCGCCGGCGCGGCCGCGAACGCACTAGACCGCCGGGTCGCGTTCAACAGGCTCGCGCACCATTCCGCGGTGCGCCGGCCGTCGCCGACGGCCAGCAACGCGCCCACCAGCGACCGCACCATCGACCAGCAGAACGCGTCGGCGCTGACGCGCGTGATGACGAGATCGCCGTCACGGTCCCAGTCCAGGCGCTGCAGATCCCGGATGGTCGTGGCGCCGGGTCGCTGCCGGCAGAACGCCGCGAAATCATGCAGGCCGAGTAGGGGTTTCGACGCCGCCGTCATCGCGTCGACATCGATCGGACGAGGCCACGCCGTCACGAACCGCGACTGCTGCGGCTCGACGCCGTACGGCGCCGTCGACAACCGGTATTCGTAGTGACGGCGCAGCGCCGAGAACCGTGCGTCGAATCCATCAGGCGCACGGGCGATTTCGCGGACCCGGACGTCGTCGGGCAGGAAGCGGGCCAGCCGGCGCACCAGCGCCAGGAACTCGGCAGCCCCGGTTCGCGGCCTGCGTGGCCGGACGTGCGCCAGCGCAGCGGCCGGCACGTCGACGTGTGCGACCTGGCCTGCGGCATGCACGCCGGTGTCGGTGCGGCCCGCCCCGAAAACCCGCACCGGTCTGCGGAACACCGTCGACAACGCGTCGTCGAGCACACCCGCAACGGTGCGTAGTTCACCCTGCACCGCCCAGCCGGCGAACTCTGTTCCGTCATAAGCGATGTCGAGGCGAAGACGAACGAGCCCGCCATCGGATGCGATGGCGGGCTCGTCGTGCATCCGTCTTTTGTGCTCCTCGCGTCCGCGAAACGCTATGACTTGTCAGCGCCCTCGTCGGCGGCTTCGGCCTCTTGAGCCTCCTCGATGGCCTCGTCCTCGGCCTTGACCTGCTCGACCGTCTCCTCCTCGGCAGGCCCAACCGTTGCCTCCGGCTCCACCGCCGCTTGCGGCGCGGCCGCCGCCGCGACCGGCGCCGCCTTCTTCACGGCGCCCTGGGAGGCCGCGGCGCGTCTGGCGCGGTTGGCCTCGGAAGTGACCGTCTTCTCCTGCACCAACTCGATCACCGCCATCGGCGCGTTGTCGCCCCGACGCGGCTCGACCTTGATGATGCGGGTGTAGCCGCCCTCCCGGTCGGCGAAGAAAGGCCCGATCTCCGCGAACAGGGTGTGCACCACGTCCTTGTCGCGGATCTTCTTGAGCACCTCACGCCGGTTGTGCAACGCGCCCTTCTTGGCGTGGGTGATCAGCTTCTCGGCATACGGCCGCAGCGCCCGGGCCTTGGTCTCGGTGGTCTTGATCCGGCCGTGCTCGAACAGCGACGTGGCCAGGTTGGCCAGCATCGCCTTCTGGTGCGAGGACGACCCGCCGAGGCGTGGACCCTTGGTGGGCTTGGGCATTGCTCAATCTCCTTGTAACAGAAGCCGTTACAGCTGTTCGGTTTCGGCGTAGTCCTGGTCGGTGTCGAAGTCGTACGACGACGAGTCGCCGTGCCAGGTGCCGGTCGCGGCGTCGTAGCCCGCCACCTCGGACGGGTCGAAGCCGGCCGGGCTGTCCTTGAGCGACAGGCCGAGCTGGTGCAGCTTCACCTTGACCTCGTCGATGGACTTCTGACCGAAATTGCGAATGTCCAGCAGGTCGGACTCCGTGCGGCCGACGAGCTCGCCGACCGTGTGGATGCCCTCACGCTTGAGGCAGTTGTACGAGCGCACCGTCAGGTCCAGATCGTCGATCGGCAGCGCGAACGACGCGATGTGGTCCGCCTCGGCCGGTGACGGGCCGATTTCGATGCCCTCGGCCTCGACATTGAGCTCCCTTGCAAGACCGAACAATTCGACCAGCGTCTTACCGGCCGACGCCAGCGCGTCACGCGGGCTGATCGAGTTCTTCGTCTCGACGTCGAGAATCAGCTTGTCGAAGTCGGTGCGCTGCTCGACACGGGTGGCCTCGACGTTGTAGGTGACCTTGAGCACCGGCGAGTAGATGGAATCGACCGGGATGCGGCCGATCTCGGCGCCCGACGCCTTGTTCTGCACGGCGGGCACGTAACCGCGACCGCGCTCGACGACCAGCTCCACCTCGAGCTTGCCCTTGTCGTTCAGCGTCGCGATGTGCATGTCGGGGTTGTGCACCGTCACTCCCGCAGGCGGCACGATGTCACCGGCGGTGACGGCACCCGGGCCCTGCTTACGCAGGTACATCGTGACGGGCTCGTCCTCGTCGGACGACACCACCAATTCCTTGAGGTTCAGGATGATGTCGGTGACGTCTTCTTTGACACCGGGCACGGTGGTGAACTCATGCAGCACGCCGTCGATGCGGATGCTGGTCACCGCGGCGCCGGGAATCGACGACAGCAGCGTGCGGCGCAGCGAATTGCCAAGGGTGTAACCGAAACCCGGCTCCAGCGGCTCGATGATGAACCGCGATCGGTCCTCGGCGACGACCTCTTCGCTCAGTGTGGGTCGCTGAGAAATCAGCATCTGTTTCTTTCCTCCTTCACGGCACCCGCTATTTGATGCCGCGTCCCTTCCCCCGCGAGCGGGGAGTATCTCGACCGCCATCGGGACGGCCGAGAAGTGTTTACTTCGAGTAGAACTCGACGATGAGCTGCTCGGTGAGCGGCACGTCGATCTGCGCGCGCTCCGGCAGCTGGTGCACCAGGATGCGCTGCCGCTCCCCGATCACCTGCAGCCAGCCGGGCATCGGCCGGTCCCCGGCGGTCTCCCGCGCGATCTGGAACGGCACGGTGTTCAGCGACGTGTCGCGCACGTCGACGATGTCGTACTGCGCCACGCGGTAGCTGGGGACGTCCACCTTCACGCCGTTGACCGTGAAGTGGCCGTGGCTGACCAGCTGGCGGGCCATCCGACGGGTGCGTGCGAGCCCGGCGCGGTAGACGACGTTGTCCAGCCGGCTCTCCAGGATCTGCAGCAGAGCCTCGCCGGTCTTGCCCGCGGAGCGATTCGCCTCTTCGTAGTACCGGCGGAACTGCTTTTCCATCACGCCGTAGGTGAAGCGGGCCTTCTGCTTCTCCTGCAGCTGTTGCCGATACTCGCTGTCCTTGATACGCGCGCGGCCGTGCTGGCCGGGCGGGTAGGGACGCTTCTCGAAAGCCTGGTCACCGCCGACCAGGTCGACGCCCAAGCGGCGCGACTTGCGGGTCGCGGATCCGGTGTAACGAGCCATAGATCCTTTCCCTCCTAGACCCGGCGCCGCTTCGGCGGACGGCAGCCGTTGTGCGGCTGCGGGGTGACGTCGGCGATCGCGCCGACCTCCAGGCCGGCGGCCTGCAGCGAGCGGATCGCAGTCTCACGGCCCGAGCCCGGGCCCTTCACGAAGACGTCGACCTTGCGTACGCCGTGTTCCTGCGCCTTGCGGGCGGCGTTTTCAGCGGCCAGCTGCGCGGCGAACGGCGTCGACTTGCGTGATCCCTTGAAGCCGACGTGCCCCGACGACGCCCACGCGATCACATTGCCCTGCGGGTCGGTGATCGAGACGATCGTGTTGTTGAACGTGCTCTTGATGTGAGCTGCGCCGTGCGGGACGTTCTTCTTTTCCCGGCGGCGGCCCTTCTGCCCCTTCTTGGAAGCAGCAGCGCCCTTTTTTGCTGGTGGCATCGGTTACCTGGCCTTCTTCTTGCCGGCGATGGTGCGCTTGGGACCCTTGCGGGTGCGCGCGTTGGTCTTGGTCCTCTGGCCGCGCACCGGCAGGCCACGACGGTGCCGCAGCCCTTGGTAACAGCCGATCTCGATCTTGCGCCGGATGTCGGCCTGCACCTCGCGGCGCAGATCGCCCTCCACCCGCAGGTTGCCTTCGATGTAGTCGCGCAGCGATGTCAGCTGCTCGTCGGTCAGGTCCTTGGTGCGCATCTCCCGGTCGATACCGGTGGCGGCGAGGATTTCGTTGGAGCGGGTACGGCCGATGCCGTAGATGTAGGTCAACGCGACCTCCATGCGCTTGTCGCGCGGTAGGTCGACGCCCACGAGACGTGCCATCAGGCGGTGTCCTTCTTCTTCGGCGGAGGTCTGATCCCAGTCCGTTCCCCGGCTTGCCGGGGCCCCGGCCTCCGTTCCGGGTGTGTATGAGCGGCGCTTGAACACTTTCTTGGCGCTCGCGCGCCTGGCAGCTCATTGGTACTGGGAGGTCTGCATTCAGTTGTGGGCGGCTGCGTCCGGGCTCAGCCCTGTCGCTGCTTGTGGCGCGGATCGGAGCAGATCACCATGACCCGCCCATGCCGACGGATCACCCTGCACTTATCGCAAATCGGCTTCACGCTCGGGTTGACCTTCACGGCTCTTTCGATCCTGTTCTCTAGCTCGTTGAGTTACTTGTACCGGTACACGATGCGGCCCCGGGACAGGTCGTATGGAGACAACTCCACGACCACCCGGTCCTCGGGCAGGATCCGGATGTAGTGCTGCCGCATCTTGCCGCTGATGTGGGCGAGCACCTTGTGACCGTTCTCCAGCTCAATGCGGAACATCGCATTGGGCAGAGGCTCGACCACCCGACCCTCGACCTCGATGGCGCCGTCTTTCTTGGCCATGACCTGCTTTCGTTCGCTTATGTGCGCCGACTCGGCGCAGCTTGCTCCGACTTCAAAACGTGGGCTGAACTCGGAAATATTCCGCGAAATTCCAGGGCACGCAAGAGCCGGCGCGGTCGCCGCACCGTTGCCCAACGATACCCGTTTAGCCTGCGCAGGCCAAAAACCGCTGCGATCGTCGCCGGCATTGAAATTCTGCCGGGCGCGCCGCGGTTAATCCACGGCCTCGGACTGGTCTTTGCCTTCTTCCTCGTCGTCTTGATCGTCCCGGAGCATTTTCTCGGGGTGAAAGTAGTTATTGGTGCGGCGTTGGCCGTGGTCCAGCCGCGGCGGCGGATCCCATTCGGTGGTGCCGTCGGTGCGTTTGCGGGTGCTCCAGCCGCCGTCTTTGACCAGGCGGTTGTCGGGGCCGCAGGCCAGGGTCAGGTCGTCGATGTTGGTCTGCCCGCCCGCGGCCCAATCGCGCTTGGCGTGATGCACCTGACACCAAT
>Ga0210086_1000071_pt1 | contig 61741 bp, 49 predicted proteins | sample China_Galinas_PW_3_FD_184867 | JGI IMG/M metagenome (GOLD analysis project Ga0210086, IMG submission 184867) | Wetland microbial communities from San Francisco Bay, California, USA, that impact long-term carbon sequestration - China_Galinas_PWB_D2... | ecosystem: Environmental > Aquatic > Marine...
GCGGCAACGACGTCGAGACCGCCATCCGCTCCAACTCCGCACGCTGGGCATCGCTGACCGGCAACGCGGCAGCTGTCATAACAGGCATAGTACAAACTACCAAATTAATTCACAGACAGACCACTAGGCCCAACACCTCATAGGGAGTGAACCGATGACTTCAACCGCGCCAGCACGCTCGACACGAAAGCTGACCGCTGCCAAAGCGATTGTGGAAGCGATCAGCACGGAGATGGAATCCGACGAATCGGTGTTCGTCATGGGCGAGGATGTCGGAAAGTACGGTGGCGTCTTCGGTGAGACGGCCGGCCTGCTGGACCGGTTCGGCCCGGAACGCATCATCGACACCCCGATTTCGGAGACCGCCTTCATCGGTGCCGCGGTAGGTGCCGCCTTGGAGGGTATGCGTCCGATCGTCGAGCTGATGTTCGTCGACTTCTTCGGTGTCTGCATGGATCAGATCTACAACCACATGGCGAAAATCCACTTCCTTTCCGGTGGCAACATCAAGGTCCCGCTCGTGTTGATGACAGCGGTGGGTGGCGGCTACTCCGACGCCGCGCAGCACTCGCAGTGCCTCTGGGGGACATTTGCTCATCTACCGGGCATGAAGGTTGTGGTGCCGAGCTCACCCGAAGACGCCAAGGGCATGATGACGGCCGCGATTCGCGACGACAACCCGGTTGTCTACATGTACCACAAGGGCATCATGGGTCTGTCGTGGATGTCGAAGTCCCGTCGGTCGCTGGGACCTGTTCCACGTGAGCCGTACGAGATCGAGTTGGGCAAAGCGAAGGTGATCCGGACTGGCAGCGATGTTTCGATCGTCACGCTGTCGCTGTCGGTGCACCATGCCCTCGACGTGGCCGACGAACTCGTCGAGCAGGGTATCGACTGCGAAGTAGTCGATCTCCGCAGCCTGGTGCCGCTCGACACCGAAACGATCGTGGAATCGGTGTCGAAGACCGGGCGTCTGCTCGTCGTCGACGAGGACTATGAGTCGTTCGGGCTCTCCGGGGAGATCATCGCTCGGGTGGCCGAGCGGAATCCGGGCCTTTTCGCTGTTCCCCCGGCGCGTGTCTGCGTTCCTGACGTATCGCTTCCGTATGCCAGGCCGTTGGAGATGGCCGTCCTTCCCACCCCCGAGCGCATCCGTGCCGCCGTTGTCGAAATGATGAGGAAATAAACGCACTATGGCCGACGTCCTCTTTCCCCCCATGTCGGAGAACGACCCCGAGGCCGAAGGGGTGGTGTCGACCTGGTTCGTTGCCGACGGTGACCACGTCGAGGAGGGTGACCTCATCGCCGAGGTCGCAGTCGACAAGGCTGACATGGAGATCGTCGCCACACAGGCCGGCACGATCGCGCTGCTTGTCGCCGAGGAACAGGCGGTGAGGCAGAACAGTCCGATCGCGACGATCACCTAGATGGGCCCCGATCCGGGCAATCGAAAGTTGTTGCGTCTAGAGGTTCGCAACGCCGAAACCCCGATCGAGGGTAAGCCGCCGTGGATCAAGATTCGGGCGCGGATGGGTCCGGGGTACAAGGCGCTGAAGGGCTCGGTACGCCGCGACGATCTGCACACGGTGTGTGAAGAGGCAGGTTGTCCCAACATCTTTGAGTGTTGGGAGGACCGGGAGGCGACGTTTCTGATCGGCGGACGACAGTGCACTCGGCGCTGTGACTTCTGCCAGATCGACACCGGCAAGCCAGCCGAGCTGGATCGGGATGAGCCGCGCCGGGTGGCGCAGAGTGTGGCGGCGATGGGGCTGCGCTATGCGACGGTGACCGGCGTTGCCCGCGACGACCTGCCTGATGGTGGGGCGTGGCTGTATGCCGAGACAGTACGCGCGATCAGGGGGCTCAACCCCTCGACCGGGGTGGAGTTGTTGGTTCCGGATTTCAACGCCGACCCGCAACGGTTGGCTGAGGTGTTCGAATCGCGTCCGGAGGTGTTGGCGCACAACGTCGAAACGGTGCCACGGATTTTCAGACGGATCCGCCCCGCGTTCGTCTTTCAGCGCAGCCTGGATGTGCTCAGCGCCGCGCGGCGGGCCGGTCTGGTCACGAAGAGCAACCTGATCCTGGGCATGGGTGAGACCATCGAAGAGGTGCACACCGTACTGGCCGATCTGCGCGCCGCCGGCTGTGACATCGTGACCATCACCCAGTATCTGCGCCCATCGCTGCGCCACCACCCCGTAGCACGTTGGGTCAAGCCCGAGGAGTTCGTCGCCCTCGCCGCTCACGCAGAAGGGTTGGGCTTCGCCGGTGTGCTGTCCGGTCCGCTGGTGCGCTCCTCCTACCGGGCGGGCCGGCTCTACCGACAAGCCGCCGTTGCGCGCAAGTGAGATCTGGTGACCAAGCCGCTCACTCGGGGAGCCCACTCAACGGGCAAGTAGCCGACCGATGCGTGCCCGTGATTCATCGTCGTCGAGCATGTGCACCATCAACAGCAGGTGAGGATGGTCAATCGGTCGCAGTTTTATCAGGCGGGCCCGGATGACGCCGACTTCGGGGTGTTCGATCGTCTTCACTTGATCTTCGAAACGCTGTACCTCGTGGCGTTCCCAGACTCTTCGGAAGAAGTCGCTCTCATCGGTAAGTTTGTCGATGATGCGGCGGAACTGCGGATCACCCGGATACTTCGCAGCTTCGGCTCGAAACCGACTGGCTGCGAGCTGTGTTTCGGCTTCCCAGTTGACGAGACGGCGCCGCACCTCCGCAGACATGACCTGGATCCACATTGCATTGCGCTCTTCTGTCGCTAGTGTCGATGGATCGACGAAGAGGCACGCGTACGCACGGTTCCAGGCAATGAGATCCGTTGCCGGAAGCATGAGTTGCGCAGGATTCGGTAACAGGCTGTCGAGCAGGGTGATCAGGCTGTCGCCGACTTGCTGGCGGCCGAGTTGGATCGCCTTGGGGGTGACGCCGGCCAAACGGCACAGGTAACTGTGTTCGCTGTCATCCAACTGCAGGGCGCGGGCGAGGGCTTCGATCACTTGAGGGGTGGCGTGGATGTCGCGTCCCTGCTCGAGCCAGGTGTACCAGGTGACGCTCACCGCCGCTGCGTCTGCGACCTCGTGCCGGCGCAGCCCCTTGACGCGCCGCCGACCTCGCCGAGGGATGCCGATGTCTTCGGGTTGCAGGGATTCTCGGCGGGTTCGGAGAAACTCCGCTAGGGCCCCGCGTCGAGCCTGGTCCTCCGACGGGGTGGATCGACCGTGCTCGCTCAAGGTGATTGCGCGATTCATCACGGTCATCTCCTTGCGCCCCGCATCGTCGAGTCTCCGGCAGCGTCGAGCTGTGGCGACGATACGGGGCCAGCTTCCGGCAGGAGCGGCGTGCGGGCATCGGGGAGCAAGAGCGGCGCCGGGTTGGAAACGCGAGTGGCCGCGTGAAGGTTCCGACGCGCTGTATTTCCGACCGGAGCGACTTTGCCCATCGCGGCAGATTACACTACACCGACTAGTTTAGTTTTCGTATGGGTGGAAAGCCGAGAAGATTGGGAAGCATGACGACGACAGGTGACGGTGCCCGCCGGAGAGGCCGCTCAGTGCAGAAGCGGCGCGCCATTCTCGATGCCGCCCGGGAGCTCTTCGTCAGGGATGGCTATGAGCTCACGAGTGTCGACGCCATCGCAGGTAGGGCCGGAGTTTCCAAGAGAACCATCTACGACCACTTCGGCGACAAGGAACTGATCTACTCAGCGGTGCTTGAAGAGGTCAGCGAGAGGCTCACGATCACCATCCAAGCCGCGCTGGAGGAAGAACTGGCCCCAGGCTGTGATCTGCCGTCGGGACTGCTGGCGTTCGCGCGCCGCGTCGCGACGGAGGCCTTCCCGTCCTCGGATTACGCCGACTATCGGTATCTGACCACCCGCTGCACGCCCTCGCGGCGCAATCCCCGGTCGATGGCGAACGCGCCGCGGGAACTCTTCGTACGCCGTATGGAGGCATTCGCCGAGGAGGGAGCCGTCAGAACCGAGCACCCGCTCCGCGCGGCGCAGCATTTCGTTGCGCTGACTTTTCAATTGGCACTCGACAGTCTGGATCCCACCGAAACCGGAGCATGGGATGCAGTCGATGCAGTCCTCGTCGATGGTGTCGAGATGTTCGTACGCGGCTACACTTGATCGCCGTTCACCTGCTGCCGAATCGGCAAGGAGCAGAAGGTGTCCCCGTTGCTCGCTCGTCGAAGCGGCAACGGGGACACCTTCTGGGTGGAGCGCGGTTACTACACGGACAATGCGGCAGCCGGCACTTCCGACGGAGCGGGCACTTCGAACGCGTTCAGCAACGCCGACGCGCCGAGGTACACGCCCGTCAGATTGACCAGATCGACGACACCGTCCTGCCCGAATGCCGCTTCGGCGGCATGGTAGGTCTCAGTGCTGACGTAGCGGGTCGACACGAGTTCCTGCACGAATTGGGCAGCAATCAGCTCACTGCCGGTCAGCCCCACCGGTGCCTGCCCGGCCGCCAATGAGTCGATCGCCTCCTGTGGAAGGCCGTACAGGGCGGCCACTTTCTCATGCGCGTAGAGCTCGTATGCCGAGCCCCACTCTCCGCCGACCGAGAGGATCACGATCTCGCGGACCCTGGGGTTCAGGGTTGACGACGAGAATGTGTTGCCGACGTCGAAGAGCGCCCCTCCGATCACCGGGTTGTAGAGATAGGCGTTCAGCGGGCCGATGAGCTGTCCGTCCGAATCGACGAGTTCGATGCCCGTGACCGCTTGGGTCGGGATGGCGACCGCCTTGATCTCAGCGTCGAGGGCCAACTGCTCGGGAGTCGCAGTGTCCAGGTCGAGTAATGGCAGCCGACCGCCCAGATCGCCTCCGTCCGGTATCACCGGGGGATTCGGGGCCACCGGCACGGGCACACCCGACGGCTCCGGCCCCTGCGCCTCGAACGCGTTCAACGTGGCCGACACGCCGAGGTAGACGCCCGCCAGGTTGACCATGTCGACGACGGCAGTGTCCCCGAACGCGGCTACCGCGTCGTCGTAGAGGTCATCGCTGACGTGATAGGTCGACACGAGCTCTTGCACGAACTGCGCGGCGATCAGCTCGTTTCCGGCCAGCCCGACCGGTGCCTGCCCGCTTGCCAACGAGTCGATCGCATCCGCGGGGACGCCGTAGAGGGCCGCCACCAACTTGTGCGCATAGAGCTCGTAGCCGGAGCCCCACTGTCCGCCCGTCGAAAGGATGATGATCTCGCGGACTTTGGGGCTCAATGACGACGACGCGAACGTGTTACCGACATTGAACAGCGCCTCACCGGTTACCGGGTTGTAGAGGTAGGCATTGAGCGGGCCGATGAGTTCCCCCTGCGCATCGATGAGCTGGATACCGGTGGCCGCCTGGGTCGGAATGGCGACGGCCTTCATCAATGCGTCCAGGTCGAGCTGTGCAACGGTTCCGGTATACGGATCGAAGTAAGGCAGCCGACCGCTCAGCCCGCCAGCGCCGCCATTGCCCCCGGTCGTGCCGGCGGTGCCGGCATCGCCGCCCGCGCCGTCGACCCCACTGGCCATCCAGCTGAAGCCGCCTTTGCCGCCGATGCCGGCCTGGCCGGCCGCGCCACCGGCACCACCGGTGCCGCCATCGGCAGCGCTGTCGGTGAGCGCGCCGCGGTCGAGGGTGATAACGGTTGCACCGCCGGTGCCGCCGTAGCCCCCGGCGCCACCGACACCGGCCGCACCGCCGGCGCCGCCGTCGCCACCACGGCCCAACAACCCCCACGCCTGGCCGCCGGCGCCGCCCGCGCCACCGTCACCACCTGCGCCGCCGGTGGCGCCGGGGGCGCCATCGGCATTGCTGAGCGGGACGGCGTCGGTTCCGGCGGCGCCTGCGCCACCGTTGCCGCCGGAACCGCCGTCACCGCCGGCACCACCATGGCCGAATAACGCGAAAGCTCTGCCGCCGGCACCACCGGCGCCGCCCGCAGTTCCATCAGCGCCGTTGCCGTCGTTGTCATCGGTGCTACCCGCGGCACCATCCACACCGGCGCCGCCGTCACCACCGTTGCCGCCATTTCCCCAGCTCAGGCCGGCGTCGCCGCCTATGCCCCCCGCGGCACCCGCACCGCCGTCACCGCCGTCACCGCCATTACCCCCCAGCACGCCGCCGTTGCCGCCATTACCACCGGCAACACCAGCCTCAGTGCTGGACCAGCCGTCACCGCCATCACCGGACAACCAGCCACCGCTGATGCCGTTCGGGTGCGCCTGCGTGCCACCGGCACCGTCACAGATCAGTCCGCAGCGCCCGCCAACGGCGAACATCGAGTTGACCAGCTCAGCCGCCTGCTGACCAGCGAATTCGACGCTACTGATGGTCGGCCTGCGGTATATGTCGCGCGTTGCGAACAACAGCGAGTCGACCAGCGGTGCGACCGGTGTCGATGGGACCGACGGCGTCGACGGGGCCGACGCCGCCGACGCGGCCGACAACGCGAGCGGTGCGGTCGCCGGCTCCTGCGCCGAAGCGCTGGATTCGGTCGCCGATGCATCGGAGGGGTCCGAAATCCCCCGCGCCCCGGCGGTTACGGCCGGGTTGGATCCACGGGCCGGGACTGCGACACCGCGACCTCGTCGACTGGCGGCGAGGTGGCTGGTCGGGTCGGGGCCGCTTTCGGCGTCGATCTCGGAACCGGTGCTCTGTTGGGCTGACACCGTGGAGATAGGCCGTCGCAACGATGGTCGGGGACCGAGCTCATTGCCGGAACCGGTGTTCTGCTGGGCTGACAACGCGGAGGTCGGTCGTCGCATCGATGGTCGGGGACCGGCGCCCTGCTTGGTGTGGTGCCGGGCTGACGCCGTGGAAGCCGCTCGTTGCGAGGACGATTGGGACGTTGCAGTCCCCGACGCCGAGCCGTCCGACGAATCGGAGCCGGTGTCCGAGGGGTCGGCCGAGGCAACACCCTGGCCCGTCGCGACGGCGACACCCAGCCCGAACGCCACCGCTCCCACGCGAAGCCACTTCACCCAGGACTCGGCATGGTGAAGGCGATTGGCCACGGCGCTCGAGCCATCTGCCGACCGTGCATCGGCACAGGCGTAGAACACCTCCCCGGCAGCCGAATCCGTGATGTTGGTCGTGGCGTCGAAGTCGGGGTGGTCCCCTCCGACGAAGGATCGATGTGTGTGGCGCACTGGCGCAGACGTCTCAGTAATGGTGCTCAACTCCTCGCTGGGTATCCCTTGCCATCGGAAATGTTGCGTCGCTCACAACTACCGGGCTTCGCTGTTTATAGACGTGGGGCTCGCGGACGGTCAACGAGCCGGCACGGCCATAGCCGGGTATTGGTTATGCTCGTATAGGTTTTGCCGTGGAGTCCGTCGACTATCGGGGTTTTTGCGGAGCGGGCATCCATACATGGTGGTATTAGCTGCACCCCCATAAACCGCACCTGAATGTCCGCGTCGCGCCTCGCGGCGTGACGCGGCCCCATCTTCCCTCCGAGAAGAGCGCGCGGCTCATCGACCCCTATGGGCGAGATGGCCTCGAACACTACCTAATTGGTGCCGGAGCACGAGTGGAAGGTGCCTGAGCCACGCCGGCTTCAACGGTGATGTCCCTGACCGCGGTGTCTACTGAATCGCTGGCCGTCCAGCGGCCGAACCCCCGGGCCGGTAAGCCGGCCGCACACTACTTCCGCGGTCCCGCCAACCGGCGCCCACTTTTCGGCTGCGCACGGTCACACTGAAAGAAGCGACTCCGGCGGCGTGAAGCGCGGTCCGAACTTCGCGGACAGCTGTTGGCTCCGAGCGACGAATGCCGCGGTCCCGCCGGGATAACCGGCCACGAACTGCGCTGCACCGCCAGTCCATACCGGAAAGCCGATGCCCAGGATCGAACCGACGTTGGCGTCTGCGGTTGAACGAAGCAGCCCGCTCTCGAGGCAGTGCGCGGTCTCCAACGCCTCGGCGAAGAGCAAGCGGTCGATGAGTTCCTGCAGGTCCTCGGCTGGACTACTAGGACCGAATCTCTCCTCGAGTTTCGGCCACAAGCCGGTTCGCCGGCCCTCGCTGTAGTCGTAGAAGCCGGCGCCGCCCGCCCGGCCGGGCCGCTGCGCCTCGTCGAGCATCGTTGCCAGCACCGCATCGCCGGGGTGCTCGACAAACGGCGATCCGGTTTCCCGCGTCTCGTCGCGGAACTGCCCAAAGATGGTATGCGGCAATGACAGTGTGAGCTCGTCGAGCAGCGCGAGGGTGCCCACCGGGTAGCCTGCCTGCAACGACGCCTGCTCGATCGAGGCGGGAGAGATACCTTCGCCCAGCATCGCCGCGGCTTCCAGCAATCTGGACAGAATGACGCGGCTGGTGAAGAAGCCACGCCCGTCGCCCACGACGATCGGCGTCTTGCCCAATTGCAGTACGACATCAAAGGCCTTGGCCAACGTCGCATCGCTGGTCTGCTCGCCCACGATGATCTCGACGAGATCCATCCGCTCCACGGGGGAGAAGAAGTGCAGCCCGATGAAGTCGGCGGGCCGGTCGACATTGCGGGCGAGGCCCGTGATGGGCAGCGTAGAGGTGTTCGATGCCAGCACGGCATCGGGTGCGACCGCGCCGAGGATCTCGCCGAACACCTGTGCCTTGAGTTCTGGGTTTTCGAACACCGCCTCGATGGCGAGGTCGCATCCGGCGAGATCGGCCACGCTATCGGTGGGATTGATGCGTGCCAGGACCGCTTCGGCATCGCCTTGGCTGCGCTTGCCGGCGGAAAGCTGCTTGCCCAAGATTGTCTCGGCATAGGCCTTGCCCTTCTGCGCCCGGCTGAGATCAACATCCTTCAGTACCACCGCCATACCCGCCAGTGCGCACGACAGCGCAATCCCGGCGCCCATCATGCCGGCCCCGAGGACGGCTACCCGCCGGGCGGCGTGCTTGGCGAAGCCGCTGGGACGACTGGCGCCGGAACGCACCGTCTTTCGGTCGAAGAAGGTGCCTTGGATGATGTTGGTGGAGATCTGGCCGGTCGCCAGTTCGACGAAGTAACGGGTTTCCACAGCCAGTGCGGTATCGACGTCAACCTGGGCCCCTTCGACGGCTGAGCAGAGGATCGCCGCTTGGGCCGGCATCGGGGCGCCTCGGTGCTGGGCTCTCAGTGAGGCAGATCGCGCGGGAAGCGTGGCCTGGATTGCGGGCGCGTCGGCGCGGCCGCCGGGAATGGGGTCCTCGGCATCCCAAGGCTGGCGGGAACCGGGATGGGCGGCGATCCAGGACAGGGCTGCGGCGTTCATCGCTTCGATGTCCGGGGCGATTTCGTCGATGAGTCCGAGCTGCAATGCCTCGGTGGGACGGCGGGCAGTGCCGGGCAGCAACACTTTGGTCAACGCGGTGTCGAGACCGAGCATCCGCACCGTGCGGACCACGCCGCCGGCGCCCGGCAAGAGGCCAAGGGTCACCTCGGGCAGCCCGATGCGGATTCGCGGATCGTCGAGCGCGATCCGGTGGTGACACGCCAGCGCCAGCTCCAGGCCGCCGCCAAGAGCACTGCCGTTGATCGCAGCGACCACGGGAACTCCGAGGGTCTCGAGCCTGCGGAGCTGGCCTTTGATCGTTGTGGTGAACGCGCTGAAGCGCGATGAGTCCTCTCGGGTTGCCGATACCAGATCGCGTAGGTCAGCGCCGGCGCAGAACGTCGTCTTACCGGAAGTGACGAGCACGCCGGCAAGGCCGGCGCCCATGGCGGTCAACCGCCCCAAGGTGCCCTCGAACGAAGCGACGTAGGCGGCGTTCATAGTGTTGACGGACTGGGACGGATCATTGAACGTCAAGGTCACGACCCCGGCATCTTCCGACCACTCGATAGTGTTGTCTGTCATGATCTTTCCTCTCAAACCCGTTCCACAACAGTGGCGATCCCCATGCCGCCGCCGACACACAAGGTGATCAATCCACGGCGCTGGTCGCGACGTTCGAGTTCATCGACAATGGTCGAGATGAGCATGGCGCCGGTTGCGCCGAGCGGGTGGCCCAGCGCGATGGCGCCACCGTTGACATTGACGATGTCACGGGGAACATCAAGGTCCTTCATGAATCGCAGCACGACTGAGGCGAAGGCTTCGTTGATCTCCACGAGGTCGATGTCGCTGATCGTCAACCCGGCGAGATCCAGCGCCTTCCGGCTGGCCGGGGCCGGACCGGTGAGCATGATCGTGGGCTCCGAACCGCTGACCGCAGCCGCGACTATCCGGGCACGCGGCGTCAATCCCAGCTGCTTCCCGATCGCGGCATTGCCCAGCAGGACCAGGGCGGCACCGTCCACGATTCCCGAGCTGTTGCCGCCGGTGTGGACGTGGTCGATCTTCTCGACCCAGTGGTACTTCTGCAGGGCAACGGCGTCGAAGCCGGCAGTTGCCCCCAACGCTGCGAAGGCCGGCTTGAGTTTTCCGAGCATCTCAGCGGTTGTCCCGGGCCGCATGTGCTCGTCGCGATCGAGGATCGCCAGGCCATTGCGGTCGACGACGGGGACCACGGAGCGATCGAAGGCGCGGTTGGACCAAGCTGTGGCGGCCCGGGCCTGCGACTCTGCGGCATATTCGTCGACGTCAGTCCGGCTGAAACCCTCCAGGGTGGCGATCAGATCTGCGCCGATGCCCTGGGGCACGAAGCCCGTTGTCAGGTTGGTCTCGGGGTCGTTGGCCCACGCGCCACCGTCGGAGCCCATCGGCACGCGGGACATGCTCTCCACACCGCCGGCGAGGACCAACGACTCCCACCCGGACGCAATCTTTTGGGCGGCCGTGTTGACCGCTTCCAGCCCCGACGCGCAGAAGCGGTTGAGTTGCAGTCCGGCCACGGTGTCGGGGAGGCCGGCTGCGAGTGCGGCGATGCGAGCGATGTCGGCGCCTTGATCGGCAAGCGGTGTGACACAGCCGAGTACGATGTCGTCGATCCGATTCGCGTCGAGGCCGGGATTGCGGCTCTGCACCGCCTGAAGGAGGCCTACGACCAGGCTGATCGGTTTGACGCCGTGTAGAGCTCCGCCCCGGTTCCTGCCACGCGGTGTGCGAATCGTGTCGTATATGAAGACGTCATTTGGCATGGTGCGCCTTTCATTTCGGGGAGCGGAATCGGTCCGGCGCCGGCTGCAGCCGGAGCGTGCCGTTGACCTGGCAGCGCTCAGCTTTCGCAGATTCGAGATCGATGTCAAGTTTTGTCGATGACGTGTGCACCATCTGAAAAGTTTTCCAAGACTTGATATCTCAATGATCTCAGATTCATATGTCGTTGGAATACGGTACAGTCCAGGAGCTCATCTTGCTGAGCAGATCGAGATCGTTTACCGCGTTCTACCGCTGCCGTTTTGGCGCAAGCTCGGCGATGTTTCCGGACGCTGTCACCCGGTGCCGGAACCGGTGTCGGCACCCTCCGGCTGTCCGTACACCGCTACGACCACCGTGCGGTCCAGGCTATTCTCCGACCACACCCCGATTTCGGTGTTGGCGCAGTCCTGGATGATCGCCATGTAGTCGGGGTTGTAGTACCACTGGTTGATCAGTTCGGTACCGCTGATGGCGAGGGCGGGGTTGATCGCTACTGTTTCGGCGGTCTTTCCGTGGAAACCCGCTGCAGTGGAACGGTTTTGCGGTGAGGATCCGTCCGATCCGACATCACCGTCGAGACTCCGGTTGTTGAGGACGTCGATCGTATGCCACTGAGCGGCCAGTTGTAGGCGCGGGTTGATCTTGAGATTGGTGCGGCATCCCGCCCGGTACTGCAGGACGTGGACCATCTTTGCAACGCTGTTGTTGAGACTGATGTTGTCTGCTCGGGCAGGAGGAGCGTCGAACAGCACAGCTACAGCGCTGACCACAGCTGTCAGCGCTGCCAAGCCCCCGGTCGCGGCACGTCGCGGGCGCGGGTACGAAGTGTGAGACGTGATCATGTGGCATCGTCCCCGGGTTGTCATCGAATCGGTGCGAAGTCGGAGATCAGCCAACGACCGTCGACCTTGTCCAAGGTCACCCGAACACTGGAGGCCGACTGGGTGGGAGCATCACTGCCGACAACGGTGGTCTGATCGACGAAAACCAGTACCACCGCGTGGTTGCGGCTGGCCGATACCAGCGAGGCGGCGGGAACCGCGGCGGTCGAGAAGATCTGCTTTTCCCGGGCCCCGGGGATCACCACGTCATCGACCAGTGATGTGTAGGCCTCGCGGAAGGTGCCGGTGAGCTCTGTTTCGGCGGCCCGCAGGTCGGTGTCCACCGTTGCGGGGTTGTAAGACAACAACGAGGCGGTGACCTCGGACGCGACCCGGACTGATTCGACGTCGGCAGTCTGGGTTTCCTCGGCGGCGGCCAGGGCCCACCTGAGCCACCCCGCTCCCAGTGTCAGCAGCAGTGCGATTATCGGGAGCACGACCCTCGCCACCGCCCGGGCAGTGGAAAATCGTGCGCTCTGGGGCACGTCAGCCGGCGTGCCAGTGGCAGGGGAATCGCCGGACGCCACGTCCAGAACGCATCGAGTCACCGTTGCGCCCCCTTCTTCGTCCGTACGAGGCGGACCCGGCTACGTAATGAACTCGACATTGGACAGCTTCACCTCGGTGCCGATCTTCTGGACGGCTATCCGCATTCGCCACAGCCGCGTCGGCGAATCGACGCCCGCTAGAGAGGTTTTAACCGAGACGGCCGCTAGTACGTCAGCTTGATCCCCGTGTACCGACTCGAGTCCAGCCTCTGCGATGGTTCCTTCGGTGTCGGACCGCGTGCGTTTGACGGTGTCGACGAAGCTCTGGGATCGATTCCGGAAGTCGGCCAGGAACGCTCCCGTGGACGAGTCGAGGATGCGCTTGACATCTGATTCGACATCGTTGTGTTTCACGGTGGTCAGCATGATCGCGCTTTGACGACCGGCCTCCAGGAAGCGGACGCGCTGATGCTGCAGGCCATCCGCCGCCTGGGCACGGACACCCAGCCACGCGGTCAATGCGCCCAACAGGGCAACGGTGACCAAGCCGAAGGCGAGTCCTTGGCGAGGCTGGCTCTGAGCCGGGCGAGCCGGTGCGGATGCCGGTTGGGTGGACGCAATGTCACCGCCGGTGAGTGTGCGCTCGATCGCCTTGTCGTCGAGGGCGGTACTTGACGGCCTACCGAACCGGAACAGCCCGCGGGCGCGGCGGCGCACGCTCGCCGGAGACCGCTGTTGTCCGGCCAGATCCTCGCCGGCATCGTCGTTCACGTTCTCGCCGAGATTCTCGCCTATGTCTTCGTAGAGACCGATGTTGCGGTCGGTACGAAGCCCACTCATGACAAGGCACCAGACGGGGAGCGACCTTGCCACGATCTGGAGGCGCTCGGCCTTGCGGCATCGTTCGCCGTCGGACGCGTGCTGTAGGTTGCTCTTCTCACGTGCATCTCGCGGTCAAGTCCTGCCAGGTGTTTGCCGAATCTGCTGTCCAGGTTTCTATCCGGGGAGCGGTCGAACCGTCAACATGCGATGTTTCAGATAGTGCAACGGCGCGCGTTCACGACGGCGCGCGTTGCGCAATCAATGTGTTGAACAGCCTATACGCACCATCTGAAATGTGGTCGATTGCCACTCGGTGTGGGTGCACCGTGATGATGCTTGGGTTGAGGCGTCGAAGCGCCGGCACCGCATGTGGCGCCCAAACATCGTTGCTCAAGCCGGAAGGAGGCGGGCGGTGCTCACTGCGGACACAGTCGCGAAGCCCATGCGCGCCGTCGGCGGTTTCTTCGCCACAGTGGTGGACACGATCGTGTTGGCCCCGCAGCCGCCGTTCGCCTGGCGAGAGTTCATCTTTCAGATGTGGTTCGTGGCACGCGTCTCGATCTTCCCGACGATCATGCTGTCGATTCCGTTTACGGTGTTATCCGTCTTCATCTTCAACATCCTGTTGGTGGAATTCGGGGCGGCGGACTTCTCCGGAGCCGGTGCGGCATTCGGTGCGGTCACCCAGATCGGGCCGTTGGTCACTGTGCTCGTCGTCGCGGGAGCAGCGGCGACCGCGATGTGCGCGGACTTGGGTGCTCGCACCATTCGTGAAGAACTCGATGCGATGCGCGTGATGGGTATCAATCCCATACAAGCGTTGGTGGTTCCGCGAGTGTTGGCCACGGTTGTCGTGGCGCTGTTGCTGAATTCCGTCGTCTCGGTGGTCGGAATCGTCGGCGGCTTCTTCTTCTCGGTGTTCGTTCAACACGTCACACCGGGCGCATTCGTTGCAAGCATGACACTGTTCACCGGAATGCCGGAGATTCTGATCTCGCTGGCCAAGGCGGTGATGTTCGGCCTGGTTGCCGCTCTTATCGGTTGCTACAAGGGGATTTCCGTCGGTGGCGGCCCCGCCGGCGTCGGCACCGCCGTCAACGAGACGGTTGTCTTCTCCTTCATGGCGCTATTTGTGATCAACGTGGTTATCACCGCCATCGGCGTGAAGGCGACGATGTGACCCACACGCAGAGCATCCCCAGCAGACGAGCGCCTCGGCTCCGCCACGCTGTCGCCGGTGTCGTGGACGGTTGGAACCGTGTTGGCGTACAGACGCAGTTCTACGGCAAGACGCTCAGGTCCATCGGCGACGCATTGATCCACTACCGCACCGAGATCGCCACCCAGATCGCCCAGATGAGCTTGGGCACAGGAGCGCTGGCCGTCGTCGGCGGCACCGTCGTGATCGTCGCCTTCCTCACCATGTCGGCCGGCGCAATCATCGCGGTGCAGGGCTACAACCAGCTTGCCGGCGTAGGTGTGGAGGCACTCACCGGATTTGCGTCGGCCTACATCAACGTCCGTATCATCGCGCCGCTGGTGACGGGTATCGGGCTGGCCGCAACCATCGGGGCCGGCGCCACCGCTCAACTCGGAGCCATGCGCATCTCCGAGGAGATCGACGCGCTGGAAGTGATGGGAGTGCGCTCTGTCGCATACCTTGCCTCCACCCGTGTGCTAGCCGGACTGATCGTGGTGATCCCGCTCTACTGCGTGGCCGTGCTGATGTCCTTCATCGCGGCACGAGTGGGCACCACTTTCATCTACGGCCAGTCGACCGGCGTCTATGACCACTACTTCAACACCTTCCTGAACCCGGTAGATCTGTTGTGGTCGTTCGTGCAGGCCATTGCGATGGCGGTCACGGTCATGGTGATCCACACCTATTACGGTTTCACCGCGTCAGGCGGCCCCGCCGGCGTGGGGGAGGCCGTCGGTCGGGCGGTCCGCGCATCGCTGATCGTCGTGGTCTTCGTGACCCTGGTCGTCTCGTTGGCCGTCTACGGACAGACCGGCAACTTCAACCTCTCGGGATAGTCGACAATGTCTCGCCACGATGAATCGCGCATTCACCCCGCTTGGTGGACGACAGGTCTGATCCTCTCCATCGTTCTTATCGGGGTGCTGACCGCAGCGAGTTTCTATGGTTGGTTCTCGGCATCGGTTCCGATCACATTGACCTCCGATCGCTCGGGCCTGGTCATGGAGCCCGGCGCGAGGGTGAAGATGCGCGGACTGGAGGTCGGCCGGGTCGCCAGCGTTACCAGGAGCGGCCGTGGTCCGAGCTCCCTCAGCCTGAAGATCTACCCCGACTACATCAAGGACATCCCCGCCAACGTGGGGGCCGAGATCGACGCCACGACGGTGTTCGGCGCCAAGTTCGTCGACCTGGTATATCCGGAAAACCCTACGTCGCAACGTCTCAGGGCCGGACAGGTGTTGCGATCGCGCAATGTGACCACCGAGGTCAATACTGTTTTCGACAACCTCGTTGGACTGCTCGACAAGGTGAACCCCGCCAAACTCAACGCGATCCTGTCGGCATTGGGTGAAGGTTTCCGAGGCCAGGGACCGGCTATCGGGGAGGCGACCAGCGCCGCCAACGAGGTGCTCTTGGCGCTGAATCCGCGCAGCGAGACAGTACGAGCCGATTGGCGGGCCCTGAAGGGATTCAGTGACGCCTATGGTGCTGCCGCAGGTGACATTCTCGCTGCGGTCGACTCCTTCACCACAACAGCGGCAACGCTGACGGACCAGGCAACCGCTTTGGACTCCTTGTTGGTCAACGTGACCGGGTTGGCCCGTACCGGGACCACGCTGATCGGCTCGAGCAAGGACAATCTGGTTCATCTCGTCGACGCGCTCGAGCCGACGACGGCGGTACTGATGAAGTACCACAAGAATCTGACCTGCATGCTGATCGGGGCCAAGTGGTTCATCGACAACGGCGGCGCCAGGGCGGAAGGGGGAAACGGGTACTCCATCGTCCTGGATGCGTCACTGACGTGGGGGCAAGACCCTTACCGCTTCCCCGACAACCTGCCGGTCGTGGGAGCCAAGGGTGGACCCGGGGGTCGGCCCGGCTGTGGCTCGCTGCCGGATGTGACCAAGCAGTTCCCAGTGCGCCAGCTGGTGACCAACACGGGTTGGGGAACCGGCGGCGATATCAGGGTCAATCCCGGCATCGGCTTCCCCGGGTGGGCCAATTACTTCCCGGTCACCCGCGCGGTGCCGGAGCCGCCCAGCGTTCGCAATATCGGCCCGCGGGCGCCCGGTCCGATCCCCTACCCGGGCGCACCGCCCTACGGCGCACAGCTGTACGCGCCCGATGGCACTCCGCTCTACCCCGGATTGCCTCCAGCGCCCCCACCGGGCGCGCCGCGCGAACCCGGACCCGCGCCGGGGTCGGAGCCGTTCAAAACGCCCTTCCCGGCCCAATTCCAGCCGACGCCGCTGCCTCCTCCGCCACCGGGGCCTCCGGCAGGCCCGGCCCCCCAGCCGTGATGGCTGGCCCCCACAGAACGAACGCGCCCACAGGATAGAGGCCAGGATGAAAGACCGTCTAACTGCCACGCTCTGGCGGCTCGGTGCCTTTGTCACCGTGTGCCTGCTGGGCATGTTCGCGTTGGTTGCCGTTTTCGGGCAGTTGCGTTTCGAGCCGCAGCACAGCTTCACGGCCGAGTTCACCAACGTGGGCGGTCTCAAGGGCGGCGATTTCGTCCGGATCGCCGGCGTGGAGGTCGGCAAGGTCAAGAAGCTCGTGATCAATCCCAACGCATCCGTAGCGGTCACCTTCGGCGTGGACGATTCCGTTCCCCTCACCGACAACAGCCGGGCGGCGATCAGGTACGACAACCTCTACGGCGACCGCTACCTGGCGCTCCAGCAAGGGCGGGGGGGCGGCGCGCCGCTGAAACCAGGTGCGCTCATTCCCATCGATCGGACCTCACCTGCGTTGGATCTCGACACATTGATCGGGGGGTTCCGGCCGCTGTTCCGCGCGCTGGACCCCGACCAGGTCAATGCTCTTTCCTCCCAGCTGATTCAAGCGTTCCAGGGCCAGGGCGAGACTATCGGATCCCTGCTGGCACAGACCTCGGCCTTGACCAACACGCTGGCTGACCGCGGTCAGCTCGTCAAGGACGTCATCACCAGCCTGAACACCGTATTCACCTCTCTTGGCGACAGCAACAAGGAATTCGGGCAGGCCATCGACAGAATCGCTTCTCTCACCGACGCGCTCGCCGCTCGTAAGGGCGACATCAGCAATTCGGTGGCCTACGCCAACGCCGCGTCGGCTTCAGTCACCGACCTCCTCGCCCGCTCGCGGCCGGCACTGCAGAAAATCGTCGCCGAGACGGATCGCACCTCGACGATCGTCATGAACGACCATGACTATCTCGACAATCTGATCAATACCCTTCCCGACGCGTACAAGGCCCTCGGCAGACAGGGGCTCTATGGCGACTGGTTCGCCTTCTACGTGTGCGAGCTGGTCTTCAAGATGAACGGCAAAGGTGGCCAACCGATTTACGTCAAGATGGCCTCACAAACGTCAGGCAGGTGCACACCGCGATGAGGCCCATGTCCGAACGCAATCCGCTCATTGTCGGCCTTGCCGGCTGCGGGATGACCGGCGCCATCCTGCTCGGCGCGCTGAACTTCGACAAGCTTCCGTTCATCGACAACGCCAAGGACTATTCGGCCTACTTCGCAGACGCTGCCGGCCTACGCCCGGACGCGCCGGTGGAGGTCGCCGGAGTACGGGTGGGGCAGGTCGACAGCATCGGGCTGGACGGTCGGCGGGTATACGTGAAGTTCAATGTCGACAACGCGATTCAGCTCGGGGACCGGACCGAAGCCGCGATCAAGACCAAGACTCTGTTGGGCGCCAAGTACGTCGAGGTGAGTCCGCGAGGCCAGGGCCGACTGTCCGGACCGATTCCAATTGAGCGGACCACGTCTCCCTACCAACTCGCAGATGCTCTCGGTGACCTGTCTATGACGATCAGCGGACTCGACACCAAGGAGTTGTCCGAGTCGCTGGCCACACTTGCGCAAACCTTCTCAAACACCCCACCCGAAGTGCGCATGGCGGTAGAGGGCGTGTCCCGCTTTTCGGAGACGCTCAACGAGCGTGATCAACAGCTGAGGTCACTGCTGGCCAACGTGGGCAAGGTCTCCGGCGTTCTTGCCGAGCGCAGCGACCAGATCGTCAGCCTCATCAACAACACAAATGCCATTCTGGGTCAGCTGCGCTCGCAAAGCGCAGCGCTCGACCAGGTTTCGGGCAACATCTCGGCCCTCAGTAAGCAGTTGAAGGGCTTCGTCGACGACAATCGCACATCGTTCAGGCCGGCATTGGACAAACTCAACGGGGTCTTGGCGATTGTCGACAACCGCAAGGCCAAGCTGCAGGAGTCGATCAAGAGGCTCAACGGGTACTCGATGTCGTTGGGCGAGGCGCTCTCGTCGGGCCCCTTCTTCAAGGGTTACATAGCCAATCTGCCGCCAGGCCAGTTCATGCAGCCCTTCATCGAGGCCGCATTCTCTGACCTCGGTCTCGATCCGAACGTCCTGTTGCCGTCGCAGCTCACCGATCCGCCGACCGGTCAGCCGGGGACGCCAGCGCTACCAGTGCCTTTCCCGCGTACCGGGCAAGGTGGGGAGCCCAACATGACGCTACCCGACGCGATCACCGGCAATCCCGGCGATCCGCGCTATCCCTACCGCGAGCCGCTGCCGGCCCCGCCCCCTGGCGGACCACCACCCGGTCCGCCCGCGGATCTCCAACCGCCCCCGCCGCATCCGAACATCCTCATGCCCGCCCCGAATGAGGTACCCGCAGACGACGCAGCACCGAACGGTCAACCCACAGGGGGAGATCCGCAGTGACAAGACACAGGTTCGTGGTGAGTCTGGCCGTGGTGCTCGTGCTGGTGCTGATCGGCGGTATCGTGGTCGCCACGCGAGCCGTTGAATCAGTCAACAGAATTCATGTCACGGCCTACTTCACCAACAGCACCGGCATCTTCGTCGGCGACGACGTCCGCATCCTCGGTGTACGCGTGGGGGAGATCGACAGCATCGAGGCCCAACCCGAGCAGGTCAAGATCACGTTCTGGGTACAAGACACGTACAAGGTTCCCGCCGACGCCAAGGCGGTAATCCTGTCCCCGTCGCTGGTCTCGGCACGAGCGATCCAGTTGGTGCCCGCATATGAACACGGTCCGGTCATGCAGAACCAGGCAGTCATCCCCATGAAACGCACCGCGGTGCCGGTGGAGTGGGACGACCTACGGGCCCAATTGAGCAAACTCGTCGAAACGCTGCAACCTACCCAACCCGGCGGTGTCAGCACACTCGGTGCATTCATCAACACGACCGCCGACAACCTGCGCGGCCAAGGTGCCGACATCCATGACACCATCGTTCTGCTGGCGCAGGCCATTTCAGCACTGGGCGACCACAGCGACGACGTGTTCGGCACGATCAACAATCTCTCGCTGGTCGTGTCGGCACTGCAGGACAGCAGGGACGTCATGCGCCAACTCAATCGGAATCTCGCGGGCGCGACCGCGCTGCTGGCCAACCAGCCCAACGAGGTCGGCCGGGCTCTTGCAGACATGAATGCCGCGATTGGCGACGTGGCGAGCTTCACCGCCGAGAATCGCGAACCGATTGGCATCGCTTCGGACAAGCTGGCCTCGATCAGCGCCGCGCTGCATGAAAGTGCCGACGACATCAAACAGATACTGCACGTCGCGCCGACACAGCTGTCGAACTTCGTCAACATCTATCCGCCCGCCGTCGGCGGATTCGCGGGTGCGTTCACCCTGAACTACTTCTCCAACCCGATCCAGTTCCTCTGCGGGGCAGTCCAGGCGGCGTCACGCATGAGCGCCGAACAGGCGGCCAAACTCTGCGTGCAATACCTCGCACCCATCGTGAAGAACCGGCAGTACAACTTTCCGCCGTTGGGCGCCAATCCCGTCGTTGGAGCCATGGCGCGTCCGAATGAGATCACCTACAGCGAGGACTGGCTGCGGCCGGACTACATTCCGCCACCGGATCAGACACCAGCTGGTGGGCCGGCGCCCGGCGCAGTCCCGCCGGCAGCGAGCGGGGACCTGCTTCCCGCCGAAGCCCGGCCAACGCCGGTGAGCGGCCCAACCAACCTGCAGGACATGCTGATACCGCCGGGAGGTGGATCGTGAGTGCCTCGAAGGCGACCACCATCGGGGTCTTGATCGGCGTGCTCGCCTCATGTCTTGTCGGCTGTGAGTGGAAGGGCGCGAATTCAATGTCGTTGCCCGGTACGGAGGGCGGTGGCCCGGGCTCGTTCATCGTTCAGGCTCAGCTGCCCGACGTCGTGAACATCCAAGAGAACTCGCGGGTGCGAGTCGGCGATGTGAATGTCGGGACCGTGACCAAAGTCGAACGGCAGGGCTGGCACGCGTTGCTCAGCATGACGCTCAATGGTGATGTCGCGCTCCCGGCCAACGCGACCGCGACAATCGGTCAGACCAGTCTGCTGGGCTCGCTGCATGTCGAACTGGCGTCTCCCAAAGGTGTCCCGCCCGAAGGGAGACTGCACAACGGTTCGCTCATCCCGCTGTCGGCAGGCCGCGCCTATCCGACCACCGAACAGACCTTGGCGAGCCTCTCGCTGTTGCTCAACGGGGGTGGACTGGGTCAGATCCAAGACATCACCGAGGCCCTGAGCACCGGGTTCGCCGGGCGTGAGGAGGATCTGAGGAGCCTGATGGAGCAGCTCAATATCTTCATCGGCAACGTGAAGGATCAAACCCAGGACATCATCGCCGCCGCCGACAGCGTCAACAAGCTGGCAAGTCAGATCGCCGACCAGAAGCCAGTTGTGGACAAGGCGCTCAAGGCGATCCCGCGGGCCCTGGAGGTACTCAATGATCAGCGCCACCACCTGGTCGATGCGCTTGACGAACTCGGCAGGTTTAGCGCGCTGACGGCCGATACCGTCAACCAGACCAAAGAACAGCTCGCCACAGAGCTGGCAGACGTCGGCCCCGTGCTGGAGGCACTGGCCAATGCCGGGCCCGCGATGGTCCGTTCGTTGAGCTTCCTGACGACCTTCCCGTTCGTCAAGGAAAACGTCGCGAACTTCTTCCGCGGTGACTACGCCAACCTCACGAGTGTCTTCGACCTCACGCTGAGTCGTATCGACGCCGGGTTCTTCACCGGAACACGGTGGGAAGGCGACCTCACCGAGCTGGAGATGCAGTGGGGCCGCACGCTCAACCAGATGCCCAGCCCCTACACCGTCGGCAACCCGTTGACACTGCCGTATGTGGCGGATCAGGGGCGTTGACGTGAGACTGACCAGACGGGTCAAGATCCAGCTGCTCGCCATCGCGTTGATCTCGCTGATCGCGGGTTTGGTGATGGCCATCGGCTATATCGGACTCCCGGCCATGCTCTTCGGCATCGGCCGCTACGAAGTGACGATGCAACTGCCCGCCACCGGCGGGTTGTACAAGACCAGCAATGTGACCTACCGCGGGCAACAGGTCGGCCGCGTCAGCGACGTCCGCATGACCACGGACGGCGTCGAGGCGGTCCTCTCACTGGACTCCGATGTTCGGATCCCATCCGACCTTGACGCCCAAGTGCACAGCCGGACAGCGATCGGTGAGCAGTACGTCGAACTGATTCCACGTCCCGACCCGGGCAAGTCGGTGCTGAAGAACGGTGACGTGATACCGGCGGACCGGACCTCGATCCCGCCGGACATCAATATGCTGCTCGACAAGACAAATGTCGGCCTCGGGGCGATCCCGCGCGACAACCTCAAGACGGTGATCGACGAAGGCGCCGCCGCAGTCGGGGGTCTCGGCCCCGAGATCTCCCGCATCGTCAAGGGATCGACCGCGCTGGCGATCGACGCCAGGAAGAATCTCCCCGGATTGACCACGCTGATCGACCAGTCCAAGCCGATCCTGGACACCCAGGTCGATACTTCGGATGAGATTGCCGCCTGGGCTGCGCACGTTGCGGACATAACCCGTCAGGTCCAGCGGCAGGACACCGCACTTCGGGGAGTGTTACAGGACGGACCGGCCGCCGCCGATGAGGGCAGAAAGCTGTTCGAACGGCTACAGCCGACGCTGCCGGTCTTGCTGGCCAATCTGACCAGCGTCGCCGACGTCGCCGTCACCTACCACGCCGGTGTCGAACAGTTACTGGTCCTGTTGCCGCAAGCCGTTGCCATCCTGGACAGTTCGCTCGTACCGAATCTGGGAAACCCCAGCGCATACGCCGGACCCTTCGTGACGTTCGACCTGAACCTCAACGTACCGCCGCCGTGCCTGACCGGATACCTACCCCCAAGCCAGCAGCGATCGATGGCCTTGCAGGACTACCCGGAGCGACCGCCCGGCGACCTGTATTGCCGGGTTCCCCAGGACTCTCCTTTCAACGTCCGCGGAGCGCGGAACATCCCGTGCCCGACCAAGCCGGGAAAACGCGCACCCACAGCGAAGATGTGCGAGAGCGACGAACAATATGTGCCGCTCAACGACGGCTACAACTGGAAGGGCGATCCGAACGCCACCTCATCGGGACAAGGCATCCCGCAGATGCCGGTGGAGTCGACACCCGCCGCCGGAGTCCCGGCGCCACCGCCGGCCCAAGCCGAACCTGCGCCGCCGCCCATAGCCGTTGCCCAGTATGACCCCGGCACAGGGGCCTACGTGGCGCCCGACGGGCAGCTCTACACCCAGGCCAACCTGGCCGAAGGCGGCAAGCCGGAGACCTGGCAATCGATGTTGATGCCCCCGGCGAACTAAGCGAAGAAATGTCGGCACGCATCGTCGGTTCGACCGGCAGCGAGCCTGTGGGATGAAGGAGATGACGGGATGACGGACGTGTCGAAAGCCGGGGAACCCGAGAGTATGAAACGGACGGTCCTTGTCTTGGACTCCTTCATGACCTATCGGGAGATCGGTGGGGGGATCCGGTGTTGTTCCTCCACGGCAACCCGATGAGTTCGTACCTGTGGCGAAACATCATGCCCTGAGTCCAAGACCTAGACGGTCACCCATACCGTCTAGGAGGTTGTATAGCCCCGGACTTGATCGGAATGGGTGACTCCGGTCGCCTGGACGCAGACGACTACCGCTACCTCACGCATCGACGTTACCTGGATGCCTTCTGCGCCGAACTGGGTATCGGCGACCGGGTAGTCGTAGTCGGCCACGATTGGGGGGAGCGCTCGGGTTCGACTGGGCCAGGAGGCATCCCAACGCCGTCAAGGGAATCACCTACGGCGAGATGCTCGTGCACCCGTCGGTGGGCAGCGAACCGCCGGAGCGCGCGGATCTGATCAAGTTCTGTCGATCGGAGGACGGTGAGAAGACAATCCTGCACAGCGACTTCATTCTCGACGTTTTCCTGAAGGCAGGTGTGCTCAATCCGCTGCCGGCACAGGTGGAGCAGGAGTACCGGCGGCCGTGGACGTCCCTGGGGGAACTCAGGCGCCCGACGCTGACTTGGGTCCAGGAAGTGCCGTTGCTGGGTCAACCGTCCGACGTCTATGAGGTGATCGAGAACTACACATCCTGGCTTGCCTCTTCGCCGGTGCCGAAGCTCCTTATCGTCACCACCGAAGGCCGGTTTGCCGGACCGAATCTCGAGTTCTGCCGAAGCTGGCCCAACCAGTCAGAGGTGCTTGTCGAGGCGAAGCACTTTTTCCAGGAGGATGCGCCCGAGGCCGTTGGTGCTGCGATGCGCAATTGGATGCTGTCTCTGGATCGAGCCCGGAGGCCCGGATAGGTTCGGGCTCGGCTCAAGTACCCTCCTCGGGCGCCTGCGGCGCCCGCATCGTCGTCAGTCGGTCAGCGCGAGGACTTCGTCGAAGCCCGCCACCAGACAGTCGTAGAACGCCGCGTAGTCGGGGATCGCGCCGGTATCGACGTCGATGCCGAGTTCGCAGACGTCGACGTAGGTCAACAGTGTCACGTTGACGGCCGCCCCGATCGTCGGACCGAACGCGTATTGGGACCGCACTTTGGCGCCGCCGAGGAACACCGGCACCGGAATGCCGGGAACATCACTGGCCAGGAAGTCGACGTGGCGCAGGATCGACCCGATATACCAGCGTGGCATCAGATTGAGCGCCCCGGCGATCAATTGGGTGTACGGCAGCGACTTCTCCTGGCGCACCTGGCTCGTACGCTCGTGGATCTCGCTGATGCGTTCGGCGGGATCGGCCACACCGACCGGTACGTCGAAGCGCATCAAGGTGATCCGATTGCCGCCCATGTCGTCGCCCTCCTCGCGGAGGCTGACCGGCATGGTCAGGTGCAGATCTCCGACGGTCTCGCCGTGCTTCTCGTGATATCGGCGTAGTCCTCCGGCCACCCCAGCGACGAAGGCGTCATTGAGCGCACCGCCACTGCGGTGGGCCGCGTCGCGCAGCCGTGGCATCGGGACTTCGAGAACACCCAGCCGCCGCACCAGCGTGCGGTTCTTGATCAGCGGCGAGCCCGTCTGATTCACGGGTCGCACCGTGCGGTACACCGACGCCGCCAACTCGGTCGCCGCCGTCGCGGTCTCCAGGGGCCGTCGAATGGTGTTGTACAGCAGCCTGGGACCCACGTTGATGGCGCCGGTGACCGCTTTGCCGAGCAAGCCCAGGCCGTAGCGCGCCGTATCCCGATACTCGCCGAGGAGCTGCGGACGCGGCAGCTGCGGCTCGGGGATCTCCGCATCGAGGATTCTCGGCGTCTCCGTCAGGTCGAAGAGTGTCATCGCGATCTGCACGCCGCCGACCCCGTCGGTCAGGGCGTGGTGGAACTTGCACAACACCGCGGCCCTGCCATCGCTGAGACCGTCGATCAGCGTCGTCTCCCACAACGGTCGCGCTCGGTCGAAATCGGCCATCGCTGCGACCCTGGCCATCGCCAGCACCCCGTCGAGATTCCCCGGCTCGGGAGCTGCGGCTCGACGTATGTGGAAGTCCAGGTCGAAATCCGGGGCGTACTCCCACCGCGGCGGCGCTGGCGGCACAGACTCCACCACTCGTTTGCGGAACATCGGCAGCCTTCGGCTGATCAGGTCCCACCGGGACCGCACCGCCTCCCAGTCCGGCGCGCGGTCCAACAAGATCACTGTGACGACGGTCGATCGGAGTCGTGGATCGGATTCCATCGACCAGCTGAAGGCGTCGCTGTTGCGCATGAATTCGGTCATCGTGTTCTCCGTCACAACCGTACGACCGTTGGGGTGCCGGTGGGAGGGCACCTGACCGAATGGGGACTTTGTCCCCTGGCAGTGGGGTCCGACGGCGCGTCTACAGCCACAGGTACAGCGCCGACAGCAATGCCCACAACGCCACGCAGTAGGCCTCGAATCCCACTCGCAGCGGGATCGGGGCGTGCCGCAACTCCATGAAGTCCAGACCGACCAGCCGAATCTTGGCAGCGGCGATGGCCAGCACCACCACGGCCACCAGCGAACCGGTGCCGTGGTCGGCCCCCACCGCCCACGAGATCACGGTGGCCGCGACCAGAATCAGCCAGCTCAGGCCGGCGCGGTTGCGAACATAGGTGAACAGCACTGGTTGTCAGCTCACCAGGTACAGCAGCGGGAACAGGACGATCCACAGCAGGTCCACCACATGCCAGAAGCAGGCGCCTCCTTCGACGAGCGCTATTCGGGTGGGGTTCAGCTCGGTGCGGCGGGTCTGGGTGAACACGAAGCTCAGCACCGCAATACCCAGGCAGACGTGCAACAGGTGCAGCCCGGTGAGGATCACGTAATAGAGGTAGAAGTTGTTGGCGCCCGGGCCGTAGCCGGCCAAGCCCAGCGACACGTACTCGACGATCTTGAACGCCACGAACACCAGGCCGCAGCCGATGGCTGCCAGCACGGCGCGACCGGCCAGCATGCGGGCACCTTCGCGTACGGCGCCAAGTGCGACCACGACACACAGCGAGCTGGTCAGCAGCACCAGGGTGTTGGTCAGGCCGATACCGATGTGCAGGGTGCGCCGTGCGGCGTCGAACACGGCGGGAGCCTTGGCCCGTTCCACCATGAACGTGGCGAAGAAGACCGCGAAGACAATCAGGTCGCCGAGGAGGAACACCCAGGTGCCCTGCTCCCCGGGGATGCGCCGCGCGCCCGGTGCGCGGACCACGGTCACGAGGGGGCGACCGGCTCGGCGGCCTCTTGTTCGGCGCGGATGCTGCGCAACAGAACGTAGGTGCTGACGAACAGCCACAGGGTCAGCACCGCCCCGGGGATGTAGAAGGCGAACACACCGTTCCAGGCCAGCGGCCCATTGTTGAAGACCACCACCACACAGCCGGGTAGCGACAGGATTGCCACCCACAGGTTGAAGTAGCCGTACCAGCGGGGAAAGGTCGCCGGTGTGGTGGTGTCGGCGAACGCGGCGACCGCCAGTGTGATGTTCTGGGTGATCAGGGTGCCGACGATGCCGATGAACATCAGCCAGAACACGTCGCTGAGTGCGAGGGTGATCTCGGCCGGGCGTACCTCGGGCCGAAAGGCCGCGGCTGCCAACACAATAAATGGGAAGATCAACGCTGGTACGAACACTGTGCCGGCGAAGAGCTGGGTCAGCGAGAGCATGCCGAAGCGCCCTTCCGCCCGTCGGATGCGCTGCACGATGGTAGCCAGGAACGGGAACGCGATGACTGCGGTCAGCAGCGCGCCGGCGATGCCCAAGCGCACCATGATCTTGTGGTCGACCAGAAAGTCGGCGATCTCTTCAGCCGATGACGTCGGCGACTGAGGCGGAAACAACCTGGCAAGTCCGGAGATGGAGGTGCCGTAGAGGATGATCATGATTGTGCCGCACCAGGCACCGATTCGCTGCAACCTCAGTTCCACGGCTGGGAGGCTAGTCTCTTCGGGTGTCGGTTTCGTCAATTTTGCCGAAACTTCTTCTCGTCGAGGTTATCGGTGCCGAGGGGCGCCCGCCCCCGCGGTGCACTCCGTTCCGGCCGGTGCGGGCCACATGTGCCACACGTTGAACCGAGTCGGTGGGTACCCGGTCGCCTGGCCGCCTCCTGCGGGCAGAATGTATGGAATGGCAGGCAGGCGCCAATGACTCTCAACCAGAAGCGCCGCCGGGTACACGAGAAGCTCGCCGCGCTGCCCGGGGTGCGGCCGGTACGCCGTCCGGTGACACAAGTCGGTTCCGGCGAATTCGATCTCTACTACGTCCGCGTCGGCCGAAAGGCCAAGCACCCGCTGGTCATCATTCCCGGTGGGCCGGGCGCCGCCTCGATCGCGCTGTACCGCGGGCTGCGGCGGCGGGCCGCCGCCGAGGGGCTCGACGTGATCATGATCGAACACCGCGGGGTGGGCATGTCACGCCACGACGACTCCGGTGCGGACCTGCCGCCCGAGGCGCTCACCATCGAACAGGTTGTCGACGACGTGGCCGCGGTGCTCGACGATGCCCAGGTCGACAGTGCCGTCATCTACGGCACGTCGTACGGCACCTATGTCGCGGCGGGTGTGGGCGTACGCCATCCCCGGCGGGTGCACGCGATGATTCTCGACTCGCCCTTGCTGGCCAACGACGACATCGACCTGGTCCGGCAGCGGCTGCGCAGCGTGTTGTGGGACGGCCACGACCCCGGGACAACCGACCTGGCCAACAAGGTCCGGCGACTGGTCGACGACGGCGTGATGACGCCGTCGGCCGCCCAGCTCGCGGCCGCTGTGTACGGCTTCGGTGGGGTGGCGCTACTGGACCGGCAACTCGATCTGCTGTTGGAGGGACGGCGCCTGCTGTGGACGGCAATAAGCCACGTCGGCCAGCTCGTAATGACCCGAAAAGCGCCATACCGCAACGAGACCGACCTTGTCGGGCGCATCGGGTTCCGCGAACTCAACTACGGCGGCATCCCCGACGGTCTGCCGCTGGATCCCGCGGTGGCGATGCGGGAGCTGTCCGCCGAGGAGGCGGTGCCCTTCGAGGCCGAACCGTTCGATCTGGTCGCCGCGATGCCGAACTTCACCTGGCCGACCGTGGTGATCTCCGGCGGACACGACCTGATCACACCGCCGTCGGTGGCCGAGCGGATCGCCGAGCTGATCCCGGGCGCGGTGCTGGTGCGGCTTCCGACGACCGGTCACAGCACGCTCGACACCAAGGAGCGGGCCGCGCTGCGCGTCGCCGTTGCGGTTTCGGCAGGCAGGGGCGACACCCTGCCGGCACAGGCACCCATGCTGGACGCCATGCCACGGCGGGCCGCGGTTCGGCTGATGGTGTCGACGATCGCGGCGGCGGCGCGCGTCGAGGCGGCGCTTCCCGCGGCAGCCCCACGGATCGTGCCGCGCGCCTGCTTGCGGTCTAGGTCTTCATGAAACCGATTGCGCTGTAATCCAGATCGCCCAACCCCGCCGGGCCGAAATTGGCCAGGTTGCTGCGCACCGCCACATTGCCGGGGGACTGGAACAGCGGAAGGCTGAATGCCTCGGCCCAGATCATCTTGTCGAGTTCGTTGGCCAGCGTCCGTGCCTTGGCGGGATCGAGCTCGTCGAACACCTCGTCGACCTTGGCGTCGATCTCCGGGCTGCTGATCTTGCCGAAGTTGCTCTCGGCGCCCGTCGTATAAATCTGGTTGAGGCAGCACAGCGCGAAAGCATCTCCCTGCCAACCGAACTGGGCGATGTCGAAGTCGCCAGGGATGACGTAGTTGGTGAAGAAGCCGTTCCCGGGTTTGGCATCGATCTCGAGCTTCACGCCGATCTGCGCGAGGCTGTTCTGCGCGACCAGGGCAATTTGGCGAGTGGTCTGGGAGTCGTAGAGCACGTCTCGGACCACGAGCTGCTTGCCGTCCTTCTCGCGGAACTGCCCGTTGAGCTTCCACCCCAGCGAGTCGAGCTCCTGCTTGGCCTTCTCCGGGTCGTAGGCGACCACCTGGCTGTTGTCCTGGTAACCCTCCTGGCCCGCGACGAAGATGTGGTTGTTCAGCGGTACCGGCTTGTCGACGAGTCCGCGCTGGGTCACGTCGGCGATCGCCTGCCGATCGATTCCCTTGGCGATGGCCAGCCGTAACGCCTTGTCGGACAAGATCGCCCCGGGCGCCCCGTTGAAGGTGAAGTGGTACCAGCTCAGCCCGGGGGCGCGCCGGATCGAGATGCCCGGGGTGCGCCGCGCGACCGTGAGCTCGTCGAGCGACCCCAGCCCGGTGGCATCGATGGTGTTGTTCTGCAGCGCCGGGATTCGGGCTGCATCGTCGAGCACGAGGTAGGTGATGGAGTCCAACAGCGGCGGGGTGCCCCACCACTTCGGGTTGCGGGTCAACACGATGCGCTGTGCCGTGCGGTCCAGCGTGGACACCATGAACGGGCCGGCGGACGGTCCCGGTCCGTCGAGTTGGCCCTTGTTGAAGACCTGGGGGTCGGCCGTCATGCTCTTGGGCAGCAGCATGGTGTTGCCGGCGAACATGCCGCGCCATTCGACATAGGGCTTGGCGAAGGTGACGATGGCCTGACGGTCGTCGACACCACGGGTGACCGAGCCGACCCGGTCGCTGCCGTTGGGATTGGCGATCGCGAATGCTTTGTCCTTACCGCTGGTCGCGTGAATCTGCGAGGCGATGTCCTCCCAGGTGATGGGGGTCCCATCGGACCAGACCGCCTTGGGGTTGATGGTGTAGGTCACCACCTGCGGGTCCTTGCTGGTCAGTTCGACACTGGTGAAATAGTCGGTGTTGACCTTCATCGAGCCGTCGGCGGCGATGACGAACGCGCGTGGCATCGTCGCCTTGAGCATGTTCCCCGTGCCGGCCTCATTGCCATCAATGTTGAGGGTGTTGAAGTTCCCCGGAAACGCCGTGAGCGCAAGCCGCAGGTTGCCGCCCTTCTGCAGGGTGGCGGGGTCCTGGGGGTTGGTATCGCTGGTGGCCCCGAGCTCGGCGTTGCCGCCCGCCGGGGGGGCCTCCTTCTTGCTGCCCGAACAACCGGCCGAGGCCAGTAGTGCCACCGCTGTTCCGACCGCGAGCAGACGCAAAATCGCCTTCCGGAGCCACGTTGCGTGCGATTCTGTGTCTGTTCGCCGAGGAGTCACGCAGTCGATGCTAGCGGCGAGTCGGATCTGGTTGCGGTATCGCGGCCAGCAGATTTCTGGTGTAGTCGTGCTGGGGGTTGCCGAAGATGTCGGCGGCCTCCCCGTATTCCATGATCTCGCCGCGGTACATCACGGCCACTCGGTGGGCCAGGTGTTTGACCACCGACAGATCGTGCGAGACGAACAGGTAGGACAGGTCGAACTCACGCTGCAGATCCAGCAACAGGTTGATGATGCCGGCCTGGATGGAGACGTCCAGGGCCGACACCGGCTCGTCGAGAGCGAGGATCTTGGGCTGCAACGCCAGCGCGCGGGCGATGCCGACCCGCTGCTTCTGCCCCCCGGAGAACTCGCCGGGGTAGCGGCGGGCGTCGGCGCGGCGCAGGCCGACGATCTCCAGAAGCTCGGCCGCTCTGGCCTCGATTGCGGCTTTGTCGAAGCCGTTGGCCTGCAACGGCTCCGCCAGCAGGTCGAAGACCGGTAGCCGAGGGTCGAGTGAGGCGACCGGATCCTGGAAGACCACCTGCAAATCCCGGCGCAATTCGCGCCGGCGGGTCGGGCTCAGAGTCGCGACGTCGCTGCCCAGAACCTCGATGGAGCCCGACTGCGGCGCACTGAGTTCCAGGATCTCGTGCAGGGTAGTCGATTTCCCGGAGCCCGATTCTCCGACGATGCCCAGTGTCCGGCCCTGCTGGAGGTCGAAGCTGATGCCGTTGACGGCGCGGACCTCCCCGATCTGGCGGCGGAAGACCACGCCTTTGGTCAGCCGGTAGGTCTTGACCAGGTCTCGGACTTTGACGACGACTTGGGGCTTCGAGGTGGGTTCGGCGGCCGGGGGTTGGGTGGAGACACCGTAGATCTCCGCGGCGCTGCGCCCCTCGACCTGGTCGGTGCGAATACAGGCGGCCAAATGGGCATCGGCGATCGGCATTAGTTCGGGCTCGGCTGCCCGGCACTCGTCGATGGCCAACGGGCAGCGGGGGGCGAACGGGCACCCGGCCGGCAGATTCACCAACGAGGGCGGGGCGCCCGGTATCGGCACCAGCCGTGCGCCCTGCGGGGCGCCCAGCCGCGGCACGGAGCCCAATAGTCCTGCGGTGTAGGGCATTCGACGGTGGCGGTAGAGATCGTCGACCGTCGCGACCTCGACCGCGCGGCCGGCGTACATCACCAGGGCGCGGTCGGCGAACTCGGCCACCACACCCAGATCGTGGGTGATGATCAGGACCCCGGCCCCGGTGACGTCCCGCGCGGTCTTCAGCACATCGAGGATCTGCGCCTGCACGGTGACATCGAGCGCGGTCGTCGGCTCGTCGCAGATCAGCATGTCGGGGTCATTGGCGATCGCGATGGCAATCACCACCCGCTGGCGCTCACCGCCGGAGAGCTCGTGGGGAAACGCTCGGGCGCGCCGATCCGGCTGAGAGATGCCGACCAGCTCGAGCAACCCGACGGCGCGCCGCCGAGCCGCTTGTCTGCCGACGTCGGGATTGTGCACGGTGATCGCCTCGGCGATCTGATCGCCGACTGTGTACACCGGGGTGAGCGCGGACATGGGATCCTGGAACACAGTGCCGATGCGCCGGCCCCGGATCTTGGACATAGCGGCGTCGGGCATGCCCAATAGTTCGGTGCCGCCCAGCCGCACCGAACCCGCCACCTCGGCGTATTCGGGAAGCAGGCCGACCACCGCCATCGCCGCCGCCGACTTGCCCGACCCGGATTCGCCGACCATCGCAACGACCTCGCCCGCGTTGAGGTGGTAGCCGATTCCCCGCACGGCCTTCAAATCGCCGGTTCCGGTTGGACTCTCGGTGGGGAAAGTGACCTCAAGGTCACTGACCTCCAGCAGCGGTGCATACGTCGCGGCGGTCTGCCCGCGCGAGGCGCTCATCGCGGTTGTTCGCTCTTCGCGCGAGGCGCTCATCGCCGCCGCCTCTTTCGTCCTCGCTGCAGTGTCGCGCTGCCCGGATCCAGCGCGTCGCGCAGCCCGTCACCGGCCAGGTTGGCGCACACCAGGATCAGCACCAGCACTCCGGCCGGGAACAGGAAAACCCAGGGGAACGTGGTCGCCGATTTGGTGCCGTCGGCGATCAACGTGCCCAGCGATACGTCCGGCGGTTGCACACCGAATCCCAGGAAGCTCAGGCCTGTTTCGGCCAGAATCGCCAGCCCGACGTTGAGTGCGGTGTCGATGATGAGGATCGAGGCGACGTTGGGCATGATGTGGCGGGTGATGATGCGCCAGTTCGCCACACCCATATACCTTGCAGCCTGGACGAATTCGCGCTCCCGGAGGCTCATCGTCAGGCCCCGCACCATGCGGGAGCTGATCATCCAGCTGAAGCCGGCGAGCAGGATGATCAGCAGTGAGATGTTGGCTGAGTTCTTGGTCCGGGGAGAGATGATCGCGATTAGGATGAAGCTCGGCACCACCAGCAGCAGGTCCACCAGCCACATCAGCGCGCGATCACGCCATCCGCCGAAATAGCCGGCAACCGAGCCGACGGTGGCCGCGATCGTCGTGGAGATGACGGCCACACAGACACCGATCAGCATCGACTTCTGCATCCCCCGCAGGATCTGGGCGAGCATGTCCTGACCGAGCGCGTTGGTGCCGAGCCAGTGGCCGGCGCTGGGCGGTTGCTGCAGGGCGTAGAAGTCGAGGTCGGTGTAGGAGTAGGGCAGCAGCGGCGGCAACGCATAGCAGCCGATGAACAGCACCGCCAGCACGACCAGCGACGCCACCGCCGACCGGCTGTGCAGGAACCGGCGCAGTACCAGAGTGCGGCGGGACTCGAACGTCGCCGGGGCTTCGGTCGTTGTGATCTCGAGTTCGGTCATGTCACCCGCACTCTCGGGTCAAGCATCGCGTAGATGACGTCGGACAGCAGACCGGCCAGCAGCACCACCGCACCGGAGAACACGGTGATGGCGGCGACGATGTTCGTGTCCTGGGTGGCGATGCCCTGGACCACCCACTCGCCCATCCCGTGCCAGCCGAAGATCTTCTCGACGAACACCGCCCCGGTGACCAGCCCGCTGACGCCGTAGGCGAACAGTGTTGCCATCGGAATCAGTGCGGTGCGCAGGCCGTGCTTGAACAATGCCCGTCGCCGTGTGAGCCCTTTGGCCCGCGCGGTGCGGATGAAGTCCTGACCGAGAACGTCGAGCATGGCGTTGCGTTGATACCTGCTGTAGCCGGCGATCGCGGTCAGGGCCAGCGTGAAGGTGGGCAGTACCAGATGCTGCAGCCGGTCGACGAACTGGTTCCACGCACCGCCCACGATGTCCGGTGAGGTTTCGCCGGTGTATTCGAAAATCTGAATGCCTGCCACCGAGTTGACCCGCAGCGCCGCAAGGATGAGCAGGTTGGCGATGACGAAAGTGGGGGTGCTGATGACCAGTAGCGACAGCAGGGTGATCACCCGGTCGGATAATCGGTACTGGCGGATTGCCCCCCATGCCCCTACCACGACACCGATCACGGTCCCCAGCACCGAACCGATGACCAGTAGCCGAAGGCTCACCCCGATTCGCCGCCACAGTTCGTCGGACACGGGCTGTCCGTTGACCGTGGTGCCGAAGTCGCCGTGCACGGCGCCGGCGAGCCAGTGGCCGTAGCGCAACGGTATCGGCTTGTCGAGGTCGAGTTCGGCCGCCTTGGCGTCGATGACCGCCTGCGGGGGGCGGGGATTGCGCTGCAGCAGGCTGTTCAGCGGGGAGAACGTCAGCGACGTGAGGGTGAACGTGAGAAATGACGCCAGGGCCAGCAGCACGATGTAGTTGAGCAGGCGGCGCGCCAGAAACCGCGTCATCGGCGGTCGCCCAACCCTTGGTGCATGCAGCACAGGGTAGGAGATGCGCGCTATGAACTCCGTGAGGAGCGCGGTCGGGGTCGGCGGCGAACCTGATGAACAGCCGGGCCGGAATCGCGGCAGCGGGCGCTCACAGCCTCGGCGCAGGTTCCGCTGACTGCCCGGGAGGCCGTTGAGAGCCGGGTAGGCGAATCGCATCACATGCCCAGGCCTGTGCGTGTTGGTAGCCGCGCCACACTCGTCGCGGCAACGCCGGGCGGCGGTGTGCTGCTGGCTATGGGTGTGGTGAGCCGGGCGATGGGGGGCGGTCAGCCAGCCGGCTCGCTGTTGTCGATCGCTCCCACGCCTGAGCACCCGCGGGTGACCGATGGATCGCTCGGAGCGCATCGTTCGGCCACCAAGCGGCCATGTGAATGTGTGCGGCCGCTACCATCGGCGTTGGTTGGTTGTGGCCTGCAACCACGACATCGGGAGGTCGTAGTGAGCGTTACCGACGACTACCTGGCCAACAACGCCGAGTACGCGAAACCTTCAAGGGTCCGCTGCCGTTGCCGCCGAGCAAGCATGTCGCCGTCGTGGCTTGTATGGACGCCCGCTTGGACGTCTATCGGATTCTCGGTCTGAAAGACGGTGAGGCGCACGTGATCCGGAACGCCGGAGGGGTCGTCACCGACGATGAGATCCGGTCACTGGCCATCAGTCAACGCCTGCTGGGAACCAGGGAGATCATCCTGATCCGCCACACCGACTGTGGCATGCTGACATTCACCGACGACGACTTCAAGCCTGAAATTCAGGACGAGACGGGGATCAAGCCGGAATGGGCGGCCGAGTCGTTCGCCGATATCCGGGAAGACGTACGCCAGTCGCTGCGCCGCATTCAGGGCAGCCCGTTCGTCACCATGCATGAGTCGCTGCGTGGATTCGTCTTCGATGTCGCAACCGGCAGACTCGACGAGGTCGTTCTGTAGGAGCGGCCGGGCGCGCAGGCGCCGCAGAGCCCCCGGGCTCTGCGTGGTCGCGTCGACAGGTCGGCCACCGCGTCGGCGCGCGCCGCCGACACCTGCCAACCTGCGGGGACTGTTGACATGGACCGACAGGACTGGTTACGTTTCCCGTTAACTTGAGAAATATGGTCAATCCTACCAACCTTATGGGGAAACATGACTGATCAGGTGTTGGATCGCCCAATGCCGGGGCAGTACGAGCTGAGCCACCTTCGGTCGCTGGAGGCCGAGGCCATCCACATCATCCGAGAGGTCGCGGCCGAGTTCGAGCGCCCTGTGCTGCTGTTCTCCGGCGGCAAGGACTCGATAGTGATGCTGCACCTGGCGATCAAGGCGTTCCGGCCGGGACGGCTGCCGTTCCCGGTCATGCACGTCGACACCGGGCACAACTTCGAAGAGGTGATCGCCACCCGCGATGAACTCGTCGCGCGACACGGGGTGCGGCTGGTCGTCGCCAGCGTGCAGGACGACATCGACGCCGGCCGGGTCGTCGACAACGGGCCATCGCGCAATCCGCTGCAGACCGTCACCCTGCTGCGCGCGATCCGGGAGAACAAGTTCGACGCCGCGTTCGGCGGGGCACGCCGCGACGAGGAGAAGGCCCGTGCCAAGGAGCGGGTATTCAGCTTCCGGGACGAATTCGGCCAGTGGGATCCCAAGGCTCAGCGCCCCGAGCTGTGGAATCTCTACAACGGCCGGCATCGCAAGGGCGAGCACATCCGGGTCTTCCCGCTGTCGAACTGGACGGAGTACGACATCTGGGCCTACATCGGCGCCGAGGAGATCACCTTGCCGGCGATCTACTACGCCCACCGCCGGCCGGTGTTCCGCCGCGACGGCATGCTGCTGGCCGTCCACGAGTTCTTGAAGCCGGCCCCCGGCGAGGAAGTGTTCGAGACCTCGGTGCGATTCCGGACCGTCGGCGACGTGACCTGCACGGGTTGTGTGGAGTCGACGGCCGCGACCGTCGAGGAGGTCATTGCCGAGACCGCGGTGTCCCGGCTCACCGAACGCGGCGCCACCCGCGCCGACGACCGGATCTCGGAGGCCGGTATGGAAGACCGCAAGCGGGAGGGCTACTTCTGATGACCCAGGCAACCTCCGGTGTCGCCCCGCTGGTGGCCTCCGGTTCCCTGCTGAGGCTCGCCACCGCCGGTTCGGTCGACGATGGCAAGTCGACGTTGATCGGCCGGCTGCTCTACGACTCCAAGGCGGTCATGGAAGACCAGCTGGCCGCCGTCGAACGGACCTCGAAGGAACGCGGCCACGACTACACCGACCTCGCGCTGGTGACCGACGGCTTGCGCTCCGAGCGTGAGCAGGGCATCACCATCGACGTCGCCTACCGCTACTTCGCCACGCCCAAGCGGAAATTCATCATCGCCGACACCCCGGGCCACATCCAGTACACCCGCAACATGGTCACCGGCACGTCGACGGCGCAGCTGGTCATCGTGCTCGTCGATGCACGGCACGGGCTGCTGGAGCAGTCCCGGCGCCACGCATTCCTCGCGTCATTGCTGGGCGTGCAGCACATCGTGCTGGCCGTCAACAAGATGGATCTCATCGGCTGGGACCGTGAGCGTTTCGAGTGGATCCGCGAAGAGTTCCACGCCTTCGCCACGCGGCTGGACATCCACGACGTCACCACGATCCCGATCTCGGCCCTGCGCGGCGACAACGTCGTGACCAGGTCCGAGAACAGCCCCTGGTACGACGGGCCCGCACTGCTGTCACACCTGGAGGATGTCTACATCGCCGGTGACCGCAATCTCGTGGACGCGCGCTTCCCGGTCCAGTACGTCATTCGTCCGCAGACCGTCGAGCACGCCGACCACCGCAGCTATGCCGGAACGGTCGCCAGTGGAGTCATGCGTCCGGGCGACGAGATCGTCGTCCTGCCCAGTGGAAAAACCAGCCGTATCAGTGTCATCGACGGTCCGACCGGCCCGCTTCAGGAGGCCTTTCCGCCGATGGCGGTGTCGATCAGCCTCGCCGACGACATCGACGTCTCCCGCGGCGACATGCTGGCCCGCCCGCAGAACCAGCCGACCGCGACGCACGAGTTCGACGCGACGGTCTGTTGGATGGCCGACAACTCATCTCTCGAGCCCGGTCGCGACTACATCATCAAGCAGACCACGCGCACGACGCGTGCCCGGGTCGCCGGGCTCGGATACCGCCTCGACGTCAACACCCTGCACCGTGACAAGAGCGCAACGGCACTGAAGCTCAACGAACTTGGCCGCGTGACCTTGCGCACCCAGGTGCCACTGCTGCTCGATGAGTACTCGCGCAACTCGGCCACGGGCTCGTTCATCCTGATCGACCCCGACACCAACGTGACCGTCGCAGCGGGCATGGTCCGTGACACCGCACCGGCCGCCACCCGCGCCGCCACGCCCAACACGGTGCGTCACCAGTCGCTGGTGACGACCGGCGACCGCCTGACCAAGGGCTGCACCTTGTGGTTCACCGGGCTGTCGGGTTCGGGCAAATCCTCGGTCGCGGTCCTGGTGGAACAGAAGCTGCTCGAACACGGTTGCCCCGCCTACATCCTCGACGGCGACAACCTGCGGCACGGCCTCAACGCCGACCTGGGCTTTTCGATGGCCGACCGCGCCGAGAACCTACGGCGGCTGGCCCACGTCGCCACGCTGATGGCCGATGCCGGCCTCACCGTGTTGGTGCCCGTGATCAGCCCGCTCGAAGAGCATCGGCAGTTGGCCCGCGGGGTCCACCTGGACCAGGGTGTCGATTTCTTCGAGATCTTCGTCGACACGCCGCTGGAAGACTGTGAGCGCCGAGATCCGAAGGGGCTCTATGCCAAGGCGCGTTCGGGGGAGATCACCCACTTCACCGGTATCGACAGCCCCTATCAGCGTCCGAAGAACCCGGACCTGCGGCTAACCCCCGATCACACCCCTGACGAACTGGCTGAGCAGGTCATCGACTTGGTGGAGGGCAGTCGTGGCCGATGACGCTCTGGCCGCCGCGCTTGCCACCCAGGCCGGGCAACTGCTACTCGATGTCCGCGCCGAGTTGGCCAACGCCTCTGCTGCGGATCGAAAGGCTGCGGGGGACAGCCGGTCTCACGACTATTTGATGGAAGCGCTGGCATCTGCCCGGCCCGGTGACGCGGTGCTCTCCGAAGAGGGTGCCGACGACCCGGTGCGGCTGGGCAGCAACCGGGTGTGGATCGTCGACCCCCTGGACGGCACCCGGGAGTTCTCCGAGCTGGAGCGCGACGACTGGGCAGTGCACGTTGCACTATGGGGAGACGGTGAACTGATCGCCGGCGCGGTCGCGCTTCCCGCGCAGGGTATTACGTTTGCCACACCGGATGTTCCGGCCCCGCCGCCCGGACCGGGTGCTCCCCGGGTTGTGGTCTCGCGCACCAGGCCGCCCGCGATAGCACTGCGGGTCCGCGACCAGCTGAACGGCACACTCGTCGAGATGGGCTCCGCGGGAGCGAAAGTCGCCGCCGTGGTGCAGGGGCGTGCCGATGTCTATGTTCACGCGGGCGGGCAATACGAGTGGGATTCGGCCGCCCCGGTTGCCGTGGCGCGGGCCGCGGGTCTGCACACCTCGCGTATCGACGGCTCTGCACTGCGGTACAACCGGCCCGACCCGCTGCTGCCCGATCTCTTGGTGTGCCGTCCGGAGTATGCCGACGCGGTGCTGGCCGTCACCCGGTAGCGACCGCCGGGCTGACCGGGCGCCGAACTCTGGTGTTCCCGCTGCGACGATCGGGCAAACCCGGGCCGCCGCTTGGGCGATTGGCCGAATCAGGACAGGGGCTCGAGCGTGTTCGCTGGCCTACCCGAGCAGGCAAGTAGGCGGGTGGTGAATGGGCGGGGCGGCGCAAGCTGCGTGGGCGCGGGCGGGCTCGTGTCTAACCTGAGAAAACTGGGCAAAGACCACGCCGGACCCGGGGAACGGTGCTACCCCTGACTCTTGCTAGGCTCCCCGTTGGCGATAGCTGAAAATGTCCTATTAGAGAACATTATCATGGTGAAGAGGCATTGGGTTGATCGTAGATAGGTAGCTGAAGGCCAATCGTGGCGTTCGCCCGAAAAATTTTCGATCTAAAACGTGAATATTGGCCTTTCCTCAGGTTCTTCTCAGGTAGTTTCTGATTCGACAGTGCAGTCCATCGGGAGGTATCAGGAAATGCAGATCTCACTTCGTTCGCAGTTGATTGCGGGAGCAGCCGCAGTCGTAGGGGCAAGCGCAATCGCCATCAACCCCGTCACCCAGGCCAACCTGGCCCTGCCGGACGTGCAGGTGCCGTCGGGCGCCCAGGTCGCGTTGACCGCCTTCACCAACCCTCTCTCCGAGATATTTCAGAGCTTGGGTCAGGCGAACACGTTCGTCTTCGGTTCCGGTGACACGGCGGCCGACTACCTCCCCTTCATCTTCAACGCGGCCGGGTTGGCCATCATCCAGACGGGCTTCAACTTCAACGCCGTGGGCATCGTTCCGCAGATCATCAATGATGGCCTGCCGATACTCACGCAGGTCGCAACCAACAAGGCCGCCTATCTGGACAGCAGTCTCAACGCCGTCTACTCCATCGGCAACACGCTGAGCAACGGCGTCTGGAACGCGGCCGGGGAGCTGCTGACCTTGGACATCCCCGCCGCGCTCAACACGCTGCTGACATCCGTTGAGGACGCCGGCATGACAGCTCTCCAGGCGGGGAACTATGTCCTGGAGAATTCCGTCGCCAGGGCAAGTGCCCTGTTGTCGGCCGTTCCCACCCTGGCGAATCTGGTCGTCAACAGCGCCATTGGCCAGGCCCAGGTCCTGGCCGGTTCGGTGGTGCAGTACGCGAATGCCGTGGTTAGCGCGATCCAAACAGGTGACCTGGAAACCATCTGGAACACCACCGTTGAGGGACTGCTCGGCCCCACCGGACTTCCGGGCGTGGTCCACGCTCTGACCATCGGCGCGGGTGTCCAGGTCGATGCGGCGACCGTTGTCCCGAGCGTCCGCGGCGTGATCCAGGCGACGGTCCAGGGCGTGGCGGACGCCCTCGCAACGACGACGGGCGCGACGCCCGTGCCGCCGCCCTCGGCCTCGGTCCCGGTTGCGTCCGCAGCGGCCTCGGTCCCGGCTGCGTCCGCCTCGGCTGCCTCGGTTGGGTCCTCGCCGGCTGCCTCGGTTGGGTCCTCCCCGGCTTCGGCGCCGTCGGCGGCGTCGGTCCGGGCAGCAGCGGCGGAGGACACGACCGCTGCTTCGGAGGAGTCCAGCAGCGCTGCGAGCACCGCTGCCACCAGCACCAGCGCCAAGCCTGGCAGCAGCAAGTCCAGCGCCAAGAAGAGCTCGACCAGCAGCTCGAAGTCGGCCAAGCGCAGTGTCGGCGGCTCCAAGAGGGCGGCTCACAAGGCCTCCTAGAAGGGTACGGCTTCACCGCCGACGGGATGCCCCTCCTTCCTCGGAAGGAGGGGCATGCCCGATCCCGAGAGCTGGGAACCCGGCAAGTGATCTATCCGCGGAAGGCAGTGTCAGTTCTGCGTCTGTTCTGTAACTCTCTAAGTCTCCTCTCAGGTATTGTTAAGCCGCGAAATTCGCAACAAGGGGGCGGGTAACACATCGTGCGACGGACGTTGGGTCCATTTGTCACCACGGGAGTGGCGCTGCTAGGCGCCACTGTTGTGGTGGCCAACCCTGTCTTGACCCCACCCAATGACGTCAGGATTCCCGCGGTCCAGTTGTCGGCCGGAGCCGATGCTCCGCTCAGCATGTTCGACCGTGCGTTCCTGGACGCCATTGCCCCGGACCCACCCGATTCGACGAGCCCGGCCGGTGTCCTGAAACAATTGTTGGACGCGCTGGCCGCCGACGCCTCGCTGATCGGCAGACGTGCGGTTGCAGAAGCCTTCTCCACCGGGGCCGAATTCGTCGGCCCGCCGGCGTTGACCGCTGCCTCGGCGCCGTTCATCCCGGCTATCGATGTCAGCGCGCCCGTCGACACGACGGCATCCCCGGTGACGCCGTTGGGTCCCACGACGATCGCCGCGTCCGTCGCCCAAGAGGTCACTCCCGTTATCAACCAGGTGTTGTCGAACCTGGAGGAAGACGTCACCTACATCGGTGGTCAGGTGGTCACCGCCGCAGTCGCTGCCGGCACCATCGTCGCTTCGACCGAGCCAGACCTGATCGCCAAGACGATCACGGCGCTGGTGGCCGGCGATCTCGAGTCCGCACTCCACAACGCCGTCAAGGCTTTGGCCGCTCCGCTGGTTCCGCCGCTGATCCTCATCGACGCCTTCAAGACGGTTATCGAAAAGCGTCTGGGGGAGCTGGGCGACGTGCTGGGGCTGCCGACACCGGCAATCGCCGCCGAGGCGCCCGCACCCTCGGTGTCTGAGCCCGCTCCCGCCGACAGTGCCGACAGTGCGGACAGCAGCGTCGACCCGGCCCCGGCCGGTGCGGCCCAGCGCCCGGCCACTACCCATCGGGCGGTGACCGAACCGCAGCCGCGTCCGGCAGGCGTGGTGCCCGCGCGGCCGGGGTCACGCAATGGCGCAACCGACCTGACCGACGGCAACAAGGTGGTTCCGCATACGAGGGCCGGTGGAAAACGTGCGGTTGGCCAGGTGGCCGACAGGGTCACCGAGTTCCCGGGCAGGGTCACCGAGATCAAGGACCGGGTTCGCGCGTCGGTCGAGGGCTTCGGCGATGCCGTCCGCAAGATCGTCGGACATCGGCACAGCGCCCGGCCGGGGCCGAGCGCCGGCCGGGGCGACTCCGACGCCGGCTGACGCGACGGTGCCGGTCCCACCGCGCGGCCAGGACAGCCGCCGTCGACCGGTTGCTTGGAAGCCAGTGGCAGAATTCGCGGAATGCGGATGTCAGCCAAGGCCGAGTACGCCGTCCGCGCCATGACCCAACTCGCCTCGGTGGATACCGGGGTGCTGGTCAAGACCGAGGATCTCGCCAAGGCGCAGGGCATCCCGGCGCAATTCCTCGTCGACATCCTTTCCGACCTGCGCACCGATCGGCTGGTGCGCAGTCACCGCGGTCGCGAAGGCGGCTACCAGCTGGCCAGGCCGGCCACCGAGATCAGCGTCGCAGACGTGCTGCGCTGCATCGATGGACCGCTGGCGAGTGTGCGCGACATCGGCCTTGGCGATCTGCCCTACACCGGCCCCACGAAGGCTCTGACCGATGTGTGGCGGGCCCTGCGAGCCAGCATGCGGTCGGTCCTGGAAGAAACCAGCCTGGCCGACGTGGCCGGCGGCGTTCTTCCCGAGCACGTCACCGGGTTGGCCCGTGACTACCTGACCCAGGAGGACCGGCGCGGCCATCACAGCGGGTGACTGTCCGCATCGTGGCTCCGAACCGGTGCCTGGGCGACGCGATCCGCGCCTGCACAAGGCGCTTCGCTAGCTGGAGCCGGACCGGTACGGCTTGGTGAGGATCTCCAGGAAATGGCCGGCGGGATCGCGGAAGTAGACGCCGCGCCCGCCGAAATTGTGGTTGATCTCGCCGGTTCTGGCTGCCTGCGGATCGGCCCAGTGCGGAAGGCCGCGACTGGAGATCTTCGCGTAGATCGCGTCGAAATCCTCGTCGGAGACCAGGAACGCGTAGTGCTGCGGGGGCACGGGTTCCTCGCTGGGCGCGTCTGCGAAATCGAGAGTGACCCCGTAGTCGAGGCCGACCGCAAGGAAACGGCCGACCGGCACGGCATCGGGCAGCCCGAACAGCTCGGTGAAGAACCGGGCGGACTCGTGCTTGTCGTGCGCGGCGACGATGGTGTGATTCAACGCGATTGTCATTGCTCTTGTGAGTCAAGCACTGTGCGCATCGACAGGCAATGTGCGCCGGCTGTCGCGGGTACTCCGCGCCGGGACGCACCTCGGCGACCGGATGCGCTGGGTACGCGGGCATCGCCGAAGCCGTAGGGTCTTCCCCGATGACTACAGCGAATGCGAACGGGTCGCAGTCACCGCAGACCCGTGTCGAGGTGCTCGGCAATATCGGTCCCAACTGGTTCGCGTCGGTGATGGGCACTGGGATTGTCGCGACCGCGGGTGTGACGCTGCCGGTGCATATCCCGGGCCTGCAGACTTTCGCCGAGGTCGTCTGGGTGATCGCCGCGGTGCTCCTCGTGGTGCTGATCGTGCTGGTGGGCGGTCACTGGCTGCGCCATCCCACGGTGGCCCGCACCCACGCCAGAAACCCGCAGATGGCTCACTTCTACGGGGCGGCGCCGATGGCGCTGCTGACTGTCGGCGCCGGTGCGGTCCTGGTCGGTCATGACCTCATCGGCGAGCGTCTCGCGGTTGACCTCGACTGGGTGCTGTGGACGGCCGGCACAGTGGGTGGGCTGTTCACCGCGGTGAGCATCCCGTTCCTGATGTTCACCCAACATGCCGTCGAACCCGATGCAGCGTTCGGGGGCTGGCTGATGCCGATCGTTCCGCCGATGGTGTCGGCGGCCACGGGTGCGCTGCTGATCCCGCACATGGCGCCGGGCACGGGGCGTGCCACCATGCTCTACGGCTGCTACGCCATGTTCGGGCTCTCGCTGGTGGCCGGGCTCATCATCATCTCGATGATCTGGAGCCGGCTGGTCCTCTACGGTACGTCAGGAACTGCCCGGGTGCCGACACTGTGGATCGTGCTCGGCCCGCTCGGCCAATCTATCACTGCCGCAGGACTTCTGGGAGTCAACGCAGCCATGGCGGTCGACCCGGGTGTCGCGGAGAGTATGAACACCTTCGCAATCCTCTTCGGGGTGCCGGTGTGGGGGTTCGCCGTGCTGTGGATCGCCCTGGCTACCTCGTTGACGGTCCGCACACTGTGGCGCGGTATGCCATTCGCACTGACATGGTGGAGCCTGACGTTCCCGGTCGGCACGTTCGTCACCGGCACCACGCAGCTGGCCGTGCACACGAATCTGCCCGCGTTCAGGGTCGCCGCCGTGATCGCCTATGTCGGGCTGCTGAGCACCTGGGTGCTGGTCGCGGTTCGCACGACCCGGGGCAGCCTGCGCGGAAATCTGCTGCGCCCCCCGCCAGGTGGTGGTCCAATCCGGGCGCGCAAGGATCCCGTGGCCTGACTCTCACTCGGGCCCCACTCGGCCGCGGCCAGCTCTAGAGCGATGCCGTCGGGATCGCGGAACTCCAATAGGTGGGTCCGGCCGTCGATCGGCACAGGCCCATGCGGTCAGTACTTCCGAACGCAGTGGACACCACCGGTCGTCATGCCAGAATCGCGGTCGTGCAGGTTGGCATGACCATGCCGGTGATGGAGCCGGACCTCGACGTTGGCATCCTCGAACGGTGGGCCCGGACGATCGATGCTGGCCCGTTCTCCTCGCTGTGCTGGGGTGAACGAATCGCGTTCGGCAACCCCGACTCGCTGACCTTGTTGGGCGCGCTGGCGGCCTGGACCGACCGGGTGCCGTTGGTGACCACCGTGGTCGTCCCGCAACTCCATGACCCGGTGATGCTAGCCAAGGCGCTGGCCACCGGCGACATGCTCTGCGGTGGCCGGCTGACGGTCGGCATCGGCGTGGGTGGCCGACAGGAGGACTACCGCGCTGTGGGGGCCGACCCGAAGACGCAGACCATGCGGCAGATGGCCGAGCGGGTCGCGGTCATGAAGCGGGTGTGGGCCGGGGAGAAGGTCACTGATTCGGTGCTCCCGGTGGGACCGCCGCCCACACAGGAGACCGGACCGCGGTTGCTGGTCGGCACGATCGGGCCCAAGACGGTGCGCAGCGCGGCGTCATGGGCCGACGGGCTGGCCGGCATCTCCATGGATCTCGACCTCGACAAGCAGGACGAGCTCTTCGATGTCGCACGTACCGCGTGGGCCGAGGCCGGAAAACCCAAGCCGCACCTGGCCACTTCGTTCTGGTTCGCACTCGGGGAGGGCGCGGACGCCCGGGCCCAGGTCCACCGGCACCTGCGGCACTACATGAACTGGATTCCACCCGAGTACGTCGATGCGATGGCTCCGGCCACGGGCTGGTCGGGCAATGACGAGGAGCTCGCCGCGGCATTGCGCGGGTTCGCGGCGATCGGCACCAGCGAGGTGCACCTGATTCCGACCAGCACGGATCTGGACCAGTTGCGCCGCGTCGCGGACGTTGTCGCAGACATCACCGCCGATACCGATGTTTCGGTGAGAAAGTGCGAATGAAACGCGCCAAAACGTCGACTTCGACCAAGACGAGGTAGTGGATGACCCAGCCGTACGGCAACTATCAGATCGAGATCTACTTCCAAGGCCTCACCGGCGTCCTGCCCAGCCTTCCGATGTCCTTCGACGAGCTGGAAGAACGCGCCGCACAGGCACTTCCGCCTTCGGTCTGGTCGTATGTCGCGGGCGGTGCCGGCGACGAGCGCACCCAGCGGGCCAATGTCGCCGCGTTCGCGCAGTGGGGGTTGATACCCCGCATGCTCGTCGGTGCCACACAGCGAGACTTGTCGGTGGAGCTGTGGGGACGGCGGTGGCCGGCCCCGGTCTTCATGGCGCCTATCGGGGTGATCGGCTTGTGCACGCCCGACCGGCGCGGCGATCTGGCCGCGGCCCGAGCTGCGGCCCGCACACACGTGCCGATGTGCGTCTCGACGTTGACCATGGACCCACTGGAGGATGTCGCCGCCGAATTCGGTGACACGCCAGGGCTGTTCCAGTTGTACATCCCGACCGACCGGGAGCTGGCCGAGAGTCTGGTCCGTCGTGCCGAAGCGGCCGGTTACGCCGGTATCGTGGTGACGCTGGACACCTGGGTGCCCGGGTGGCGTCCCCGCGACCTGTCGACCGCGAACTTCCCGCAACTGCGGGGCCTGTGCCTGGCCAACTACATCAGTGACCCGAATTTCCGCAGCAAGGTCGATGGTGACGTCGACGCCGACCCGCGCAACGCGGTGCTGCACTGGGTCAGTGTATTCGGAAACTCGTTGACCTGGAAGGACTTAGCGTGGCTACGCTCGCTGACCTCGCTGCCGCTGATCCTGAAGGGCATCTGCCATCCCGACGATGCGCGGCGCGCCATCGACGCCGGAGTGGACGGGATCTACTGCTCCAACCACGGTGGCCGGCAGGCCAACGGTGGCCTGCCGGCGATCGATTGCCTGCCCGATGTGGTCGCCGCCGCCGGTGACGTGCCGGTGCTGTTCGACTCGGGTATCCGGTCGGGAGCCGACGTCGTCAAGGCGCTGGCGCTGGGCGCCAGGGCGGTCGGCATCGGTCGGCCCTACGCCTACGGCGCCGCGCTGGCCGGGACCGACGGGATCGTGCATGTGTTGCGGTCGATTCTGGCCGAAGCAGACTTGATCATGGCGGTCGACGGCTACCCCGCACTGGCTGACTTGACGCCCGACGCGCTGCGTACCGTGCGACAGTAGGCTTGTGCCGCAGCCATCGACCACGGTCAGCCGCTTGTCTGAAAGACAGAGCGCATCGCGCAGCCAACTCGATGAGCTGCTCGATACCACACCACTGGCCACGGTCGCGCTGATCCGCGACGGCCACCCCGTGATCTTCCCGACCGGTTTCGTCCGGATCGACGACGAGCTGGTCATTCACGGGTCGACGGGCTCGCCGTGGTTGCGTGCGCTCGCCGGTGGTGCGGCCGTGGCGGTGTCGGTCACGATGCTCGACGGTGTGGTGGTCGCGCGCAGCGGATTCGAATCGTCGTTCCACTACCGCAGTGCGGTGCTGTTCGGGACGTTCGATGCTGTGGCCAACGAGGACAAGGTCGGCCACCTCGAGACGCTCACCGACACCTTCATCCCCGGTCGCGTCGCCGAGCTTCGGCCCAGCTCCCGCAAGGAGCTTGCGGCGACGATGGTGTTGCGCATGTCGATCGGTACGGACAACTGGTCGCTGAAGACCGGTGCCGGCTGGTCCGATGATCCCGACGAGGACGTCGCGGCAGGGGCGTGGGCCGGGGTGGTTCCGTTGACGACCGTCTACGGGGAGCCGCGACGCGCACCGGACTGCGACGAAGCGACACCGGTGCCGGCGTCGGTGCGTGCGATGGCCGGGGTGCTGTCAAACCGGCGCGGTCGCTGAGGATTCAGCGGCGGCGGCCCCAGGGCCCCAGGATGTTGCGCCAGAGCTTTCTGAAGCTCTCCGGGAACACCACATCCTCGGTCTGACGCGCTGGCTCGTTCGGCTGCGGCGGAGTGCCCGAATTCTTCCGGGGAGCTGTGTCGTCGCGCTTCGCCATGTCGTCGACCTCCCAATCCGATCGCGCCACATCGATGCTAGCCCTGACAGTCCTGCTTCGATGTCGGTTCCCGCCACCGAGCCGTCTCGCGGAGATGCGCGCCACGCGATGCGAGCCGTTCGTCGTCCGCAAGGAAGTGCGCACCGACTTGGCGTGCGCGTCGATGGCCCGGGATGGTTAACGCCGTCCGGGTCCCAGCGGTCCCGGGCCGACGGGGCCAGGGCCGACCGGACCGGGACCCACGGGTCCGGGTCCCACCGGCCCGGGCACGTAGCAGCACGGGTTGAGGTACACGTTCACGTCGTAGTACTCGCACTGATTCGTTTCCCAGTTGAAGTACATTCCGGCCCCGCAACCGTCCTCGGCTCGGCTTGTGGCGGGCAGGGCGACCCCGGCCAGCGGTATCGAACCCAACACAAGGACGTACGCGACGCAATGCCGTAGCCAATGTCGCATCCGTTGCCTGCTTTCCGTCGAAAGTCCGATACCTGGCTGCTCAAACGTAGCTGACAACGAGCTGAGAATCGCGGGGAACGCGAACTCCCCATCCGAGCGCTCGGCGGCCCACGGCGGCCTCGACCGGGCTGGTCAACGGGGTTCTCGGTGGGCTGCATCCTGTCCTCGTGGCAGCGCGGTGCTCGGGAGTGCCTGCGCCGGCCCGGTGTTTTGAGGACCGGACCCGCAACCAGCTGGGTATGGTGGCTATAGGTCAGATCGCACGCAATGTGCAGGGTGGAAGCGGGGTCTGCAGCCATGCCGAAGTTCGAGCCGAAGTACGCCGAACTCCAGTCAATCTATGACATCTCCAACGAGTTCTTCGAACTCTTTCTAGGCCCCACGATGGGGTACACCTGCTCGTACTTCCCCCGTGACGGCATGACCCTTGACGAGGGTCAGGAAGCCAAGTTCGACCTGGCGCTCGGCAAGTTGGGCCTACAGCCCGGGATGACCCTTCTCGACATCGGCTGCGGTTGGGGGGTTTGTATGCGGCGGGCGATCGAAAACTACGATGTCAACGTCATCGGGTTGACCCTCAGCGAGCGCCAACGCGACTACGCCGCTGCCAAGCTGGCCGAGGTCCCCACGGAGCGCAATGTCGAGGTTCGGTTGCAGGGCTGGGAAGAGTTCGACGGGAAGGTCGATCGGATCGTGTCGATCGGCGCGTTCGAACATTTCGGCCACAACCGCTACGCCGACTTTTTCACGATGGCCTACAACGCCCTGCCCGACGACGGGGCGATGCTGCTGCACACGATCACCGCGATCACACAAGCTGACGCCAAGCGCCTCGGCGTCCCGATCACACTCGACGTGGCTCGATTCGCCAAGTTCATTGCCACCGAGATCTTCCCCGGCGGTCGTCTGCCCACGGTGTCGATGGTCGAGGAGCACGCCGCCCGCGCCGGCTTCACGCTGACCCAGGAACAGGCCATCGGGCAGTACTACCCGCGGACCCTCGAGCTGTGGGCGGCCAACCTGGAAGCGCACCGAGACCAGGCGATCGCCGCGCAGTCACAAGAGGTCTACGACCGCTACGACAAGTATCTGAACGGCTGCGTGCGGCTGTTCAACGAGGGCCACACCAACGTTCACCAGTTCACTCTGCAGAAGTAGGTGAACTGAGCACCCCGGCCGGGGTGCTGCCGGCTGCGGCCACTCGTACTGCGTCGTCGACGACACCGCGACGACTGCGCCGCGAGCAAAGGCACTCGCCTCGTGCAATGGCGCTTTGCCCTACGGACTGGGCTGTGCGCCCTCGAGGGTCGAGGTCGGCTCGACGGAGGGAGCATCCTGGATGTTTTGCAGTCCTATGCACTCACCGGTGTTCGAGCCTGTGCAGGGTATGCCCTGCACCTCGGGCACGCTGTTGTGGTCGCCCGGCGTGGAGTAGGAGATGTCGCCGGAACCGTCCTGGGCAGAGGCCATGCACTCGCCGGTTCCCGGGTTGAGGGTCTGGCCGTCGGGGCACTCCGCCACCGCAGTGGGCGCCGGTCCAGTGGACGGGGCGGTGAATGCGGCCACCATCGGAGCGGCCGCAACTGTGAGCGCGAACCCGCCTGCCAGGATAAGGCGTCGTGCATTCTTGAGGGTAGCCATGGCAGTGCTTTCTGTGAGTTTGCTGTGTGCTTATGCACCTGCAGGGTATTGAAACTTCGTGCATTTCGCAGAACTTCCACCAGGTTGTGCACCGCAACTATGTCGAGCCTGAGTTTTCGGCCAAAGATTCAGAAGAAGTTCGCTGGTCGGCGTCCTCGAATACGAGGTGCCGCAATGAACTCCCGCAAACTGGGCTGGACCTGTCCGAGCGGCTGGTCGACCCGGGCGCGGCGGAGGGTGAACTCAGGGCACGGCCAAATGGGTTCTCCGAGCCGGTACATCGGAATGCCTGCGATTGAATGGTCCCACCAAGTGGACCGCGCGACTTAAGTGATCCAGCAAACAACAAACGTCGGCCATCACCGCCGATGACGGCGGCGAACCGTTTCGGTGTGCGGAGTGGAGAGAGGGGTTCGTCCGCCGACCGCTGGGATGTACAGGATGCGACGGTGGTGGTCGCTACGACGCAATCTGGTGCGAGCAGCCGACCGGCGATCACGACGTACTACATCATCCATTGGGCCTACCACTACATCTATATCCATACGTCCGCGCCTCGGTAAGGTGCCGCTGAATAACCTGCCCTCGGAGCGGGCCGGGTCGCAGCAGTTCCTGGAAACTGAATCCGTCGCATGAGTGGGGCCGGCACCCAGGCGTCGTCGGCCGAGCCGTTCACAGTTCTGCGAGCTTTGCGGGCCGGATGCTCTCAGTTACCCTGCGCAAAGGCTAACCTGCGCAAAACACGGGACCCGGCGGGAGCCAAACCGTTAGAGTGCCTCACCGTGCGGGCATCGGTGGTTGGGGATCATCGGGCACACGTTGCCTCGGCGGCGTTGCTCGATCGACCGGACGTCGGCGAAGCGCTTTCAGCGATTCGGACTCCGGTTGCGGTCGTGGGGTCGGCTGGGGGGCCGCGCGCTGTCCTTCTCGACGACGCGGGGTTCCTCACGCCGGAGGTCATGGGCCAAGACGTGCTGGCGGTATTGCCGGCGATATATCCGGAGTGGTTGGGCGAGCGTGGCTTCACCGCGGTACATGGGGTGAGATTCCCTTATGTGATCGGTGAGATGGCCCGTGGTATTGCCACAGCACGGATGACGGTCGAAGGTGTGCGGGCTGGTGTGATGGCCTTTTTCGGCAGTGCCGGGCTGGAGCTGGGCTCCATCGAAGCGGGCGTGCGGGAGATACAGGGCGCCCTCGGACGCGACACTGGCGGTTGGGGCGCCAATCTGATCCATAACCTGCACGACGAAGCCCTGGAGATGGCGACGGTCGATCTCTTCCATCGCCTCGGTGTGCGCTACGTTTCGGCTTCGGCTTTCATGCGGCTCACGCCCGCGATCGTCTTCTACGCCGCAAAAGGGCTGCGCCGCGGCGCAGACGGACAGATCATTCGGGCTGGACGGATCTTTGCCAAGGTTTCTCGCGACGAGGTTGGGCGACAGTTTCTTTCCCCCGCTCCGGAAGCGATGTTGCGCGCGCTGGTGGCCGAAGGTCGGATCACACCAGAAGAAGCCCAGCTCGCCAGCGGAATTCCGGTAGCGGAAGACATCACCGCCGAAGCGGACTCAGGCGGCCACACCGATAATCGCGCGCTGACCGTGTTGCTGCCGCGCCTCATCGGCCTGCGCGACGCGATCGCTGCCGCCAATGACTACGTTGTTCTGCCCCGCGTGGGTGCGGCGGGGGGGCTCGGAACACCTGCCGCCGTCGCGGCCGCGTTCGCCGCCGGCGCAGCGTATGTCCTGACCGGTTCGGTCAATCAGTCGGCGGTGGAAAGTGGCCTGTCAGCCGATGCGCGGAATCTGCTCGCGAAGGCCGAATCCACCGACGTGGCGATGGCTCCCGCCTCTGACATGTTCGAGATGGGGGTGACCGTGCAGGTGCTCAAGCGCGGCACGATGTTCGCCCAACGCGGTCACCGGCTGGCAGATTTCTTCCGCCGCTACTCCTCGTTCGAGGAAGCCCCGGCGGAAGAGTTGAAGAACCTCGAGACGGCGGTGCTCGGACGCAGCGTGGAAGAGATCTGGGCCGATACCGAATCATTCTTCTCCAGGAGCGACCCACGGCAGGTGGAACGGGCGCGTGTGGACCCCAAACATCGCATGGCGCTGGTCTTTCGCTGGTATTTGTTCATGGGCTCGCAGTGGGCGCGCGACGGCATTACTGCGCGGCGTGCCGACTACCAGATCTGGTGCGGCCCGGCGATGGGCGCCTTCAACGAATGGGTGCGGGGCAGTTTCCTCGAACCGGTGGAGGCTCGCACGGTTCGCCAGATCGCGCTCAATCTGCTTGAGGGAGCCGCAACTGTGACGCGCGCCGGGCAATTACGTGCCGCCGGTGTCGCGATGCCGCCCTCCGCCTTCGATTTTCGTCCACGTCCCCTCGGCTAGTTCCCCCACGTCCCCATGGATTGTTTTCGTCCACGTCCCCTCGGATAAAGGTGCCATGACTGACAAGAACCAGCACCCCATCGCCACCCCAGTCGCCGTTGTCGGCATGACCGCTATCTATCCGGGAGAGCCGGGTCTGGAAGGTTATTGGCGCACAATCACCGGCGGTCGCGACGCCATCGGCGATGTGCCGCCCTCGCACTGGCTCATCGAGGACTATTTCGATCCCGACCCCAAAGCGCTCGACAAGACCTACTGCAAACGTGGCGGCTTCATCGACCCGGTGCTCTTCGATCCGGTCCGGTTCGGGTTGCCACCCAATGCGCTGCCGTCCACGGATTCCGCGCAGTTGCTCGCACTCATCGCGGCCAGGCGGGTGCTTGACGAGGCGACGCGCGGGGGTAGGGAAGTCGACCTCGACCGCGTGGACGTGGTGCTCGGGGTCGCCTCCACGACCGAACTCGTCGTCCAGATGGGTTCGCGGATGCAGCGGCCCATCTGGCGTAAGGCGCTGCTGGAAAACGGCTTGCCGGAAGACGAAGCGGACGAGATCTGTGGCGATATCGCGGATCACTACCCGTCGTGGCAGGAGAGCACTTTTCCTGGTCTTCTCGGCAATGTCGTAGCCGGACGTGTTGCCAACCGCCTCAATCTCGGCGGCAGCAACTTCGTCGTCGATGCTGCCTGTGCAAGTTCGCTTTCGGCGCTTCAGGCTGGGCTGCACAGACTGTATCTTCACGAATCCGATTTGGTGCTGACCGGCGGCGTCGACGCTCTGAACGACGTGATGATGTACATGTGCTTTTCCAAGACGCCGGCGTTTTCGCCGACGGGTGACTGCCGGCCCTTCTCGGATGGCGCCGACGGGACCATCATCGGCGAGGGCGTGGGCATGGTGGCCCTCAAGCGCCTCAGCGACGCCGAACGAGACGGGAATCAGATCCATGCGGTCATTCGCGGTGTGGGCTCCTCCTCCGACGGTCGTGCATCCAGCGTTTATGCACCTCGCTCCGAGGGGCAGGCCAAGGCGCTGCGCCGAGCCTACGACAATGCCGGCTACGCGCCTTCGACCGTCGGACTTCTCGAAGCGCACGGCACAGCGACCAAGGCCGGCGATGTTGCCGAATTCGCCGGCTTGAGGTCGGTGTTCACCGACGACTCGGCACGATGTGCACTTGGCTCGGTGAAGTCCCAGATCGGCCACACCAAGGCAGCGGCGGGTGCCGCCGGGCTGATCAAAGCCGTTCTTGCACTGCAGCATTCGACATTGCCCGGCACGTTGAAGGTGGAGCGCCCGAATTCGGCGCTGGGCTTGGCCGAATCGCCCTTCTACGTCAACGCGCAGACCCGCCCGTGGGTGCGAACAGGCGATCAGCCGAGGCGCGCCGCGGTGAGCTCCTTCGGTTTCGGCGGTAGCAACTTTCATGTGACGCTGGAGGAATACCGCGGGGAGCAGCGCGCGAAGCGGATGCGAGCGCTGCCCAGCGAACTCGTGGTGCTGAGCGCGAGCAGCGAAGCCGAATTGGAGAAGCGGGCCGCGGAGATTGTTGCCGCGGTGCGCTCGGGAGAGGGCCTTGCTCGAATCGCGTTCGAGTGTGCGCGCGAGTTCGATTCCTCGCAGGCTGCGCGCGCGGCGCTGGTCGCGGTGGATGCCCAGTCGCTGGAGACACTCGCCGAGCGGTTGCGCAGCGCGCTGGCCGAAGGCACCGCGGCCAAGCTCAAAGACCCTGACATCGCCGTGGGTTTCGGGCGAGCACGCGAAGGAAAGACGGCCTTCCTCTTCCCCGGCCAGGGGAGCCAGTACATCAACATGGGCGCCGACCTTGCACTCGCCTTTCCCGAGGCGATCGCGGTCTGGGATGCGCTCGACGGTGATCTCGCAGACCTTCACCGTGTCGTGTTCCCCGAGCCGGCCTTCGACGCAGCGACGCTGGACGCACAGAAGGCCGAACTCACCGAAATGGAGAACGCCCAGCCGGCCATCGCCACCGCAAGCCTTGCGCAGCTCGCGCTACTTGACGTCTTGGGCGTGACCGCCGAGGCCGCCGCCGGTCACAGCTTTGGCGAGGTCAGCGCCCTCGCAGCGGCGGGCGTCCTCCCGACGGAGCGACTCGTCGAAACGGCGCGCACTCGCGGCGAACTGATGGCCGAGGCGGGTCGCGGCCAGGATGGCGCGATGCTGGCGGTCGCTGCCAGTGCCGAGGACGTTCGGGCGCTGCTCGATGCGCAACCGCAGCAGGCCGAATCACTGGTCGTAGCCAACGACAACGCACCCAACCAGGTGGTGTTGGCAGGCCATGAGTCCGACATCGCGTGGGCGGAAACCGCGGCGAAATCCGCGGGTTGGACGTCGGTCCGGCTGCCGGTGGCATCGGCGTTCCATTCACCGATCGTGGCCGCGAGTTCCGCACCGTTGACGGCATACCTGAAGACGATGGAACCCGGGCAGGCGCACTTCCCCGTCTATGCGAATGCGACCGCGCAACCGTATGGCGAGGATGTGGCGGATCAACTCGGCGATCAGGTGCGACAGCCGGTGCGCTTCCGCGAGATGATCGACGCGATGGCCCGCGACGGGGTCACCCGGTTCATCGAGGTTGGGCCGGGCCGGGTCCTGACGAGGCTGGTCGGGAACATCCTCGACATGACGACGCATATCGCGGTGGCCCTTGACGACCCGAAGGCGGGCGGACTACGCGGCTGGCATCGCGGGCTTGCGGCGTTGGCCGCCGATGGTGTAGCGCTCGATCTCGCGGCGCTGTACCACAACTACGACGAGCCGGAGAAGCATGTTCCGGCGCCGGCACATGCCGTCATGGTAGGAGGAGCCAACGTTGGCAAACCGTATCCGCCGAAGGACGGAAAGGTGTCGATCACGCCGAAGCGCACACGCGTGAACGCGCAGAGCGCGCCGCCGCCAGCGGCCGCAGGACCCGAGCCCACGCCGGTTCTCCCGCGCAACGGCATGCCGGCGCCGGTGGCCGTAGCACCCGAGCCCACGCCGGTTCTCCCGCGCAACGGCATGGCGGCGCCGGCTGTTGAGCCGCGGCCCGAGCTCACCCCGGTACCTGCGCGCACCGACGTGCCGGCACCTTCAGCCGAGCCCCCACTTTCCACGGATGCATGGAGTGTGATCGATCGCATCCAGAAGGAAACCGCGGAGCAGCACCAACGCTATCTGGACGTGGTGACCCACAGTCACCAGGCATTCCTGGACATGTCCACGCAGATGATGGCAGAGATCGTCGGCGATCGTGCCGCAGCCCCGCAAGCGCCCAGACCGGCGCAGAGTGCGGTCATGCCGGCGCCCGATCTTGGTGTGCGTTCGTTCCACGAGGCCCCAGAGGCAGTCGCGCCTCCGACGCCGCGTCCCCTGCCTCAACTGGACGCGCCGGCGGTCGCCGAACATCGGCCGTCTCCGTCTGCGTCTGCGCCGTCGGAGTCGGCGGAGCAGGTGGTGTTGGCGATCGTGTCGGAGAAGACGGGTTATCCCGCTGACATGCTCGGGCTGGAGATGGAGATGGAGGCTGCGCTCGGGATTGATTCGATCAAGCAGGTGGAGATTTTGGCCGCGCTGCAGGCTCGTTTCCCGGGTGCGCCGGAGATTCCGGCTTCTGAGTTGGCGGGGTTGCGGACGTTGCAGGACGTGGTCGACTCCGTTGCTGATTTTGCTTCCGGTGTTGCGGGTGTGAGTTCTGGTGTGGTCGCTGCATCCGAACCGCCGGCTTCGCCTTCGGCCGGCCTGTGTCGCACCGAGGCAGCGTTTCATCCGGTGCCCGCAAGCGGCTTCGCGATGGCGGGCCTGCGCGACGGCGAGGTCTTGATCACCCGCGAAGACCCAGACTTCGCAGACGCTCTCGAGCGCGTGATGATCAGCCGAGGGATCAAGGCCCGGGCGGTCGACGAGGTGCCGGACGAAGCCGGCGCCGTCATCTGCCTTGCCGCTCTGGCGCCGGCCGCCTCCCCGGAGGATTGCGTCGACATGCACATGCGTGCGTTTCACGCTGCGCGTGCCGTAGCCAAGAGCGACTCGGCGTCACGACTTTTCGTCACCGTGCAGTCGACGGGTGCTGCTTTCGCAGGAGCGGACGTGCCGGTCGGCGTGGCGAGCCTGGTGAAGACGGCCGCGTGGGAGTGGCCCAACGCATCGGTGCGGGCCATCGACATCGAAAGCCTTGATGCGGAACGGTTGACGGCGGAGCTGCTCGAGGGCGGCAGCGGCACCGAGGTCGCGTTGCGCGAGGACGGCACGCGGTTGGTTGTCGACGACGTCGAAGCCTCTCCGGTGGGAGAGACGATCAGCGTTGTCCAGGGCGGCGTTGTCGTGGTCACCGGCGGCGCACGCGGTGTGACGGCACGGTCGGCTCTGGCGCTGGCGGCGCGCCACGGACTGCGGCTGGCGCTTCTCGGCCGCACACCACTGCGCGAGGTGGCGCCGGATGAACCGTCCGGCACCACCAATGCCGAGATCGCCACGGCACTGGTGGCCTCTGCAAACGCCCGCGGAGAGACGATCAGCCTGCCGCAGGCGCGCGCGCAGGCGGAGCGACTGATCGCCGAGCGGGAGGTGCGCACCACACTCTCGGCCGCGCAACAGCAGGGCACGGAGGCGAGATACTTCGCCACCGACATCAACGACCGGGCAGAACTGCGGCGCGTCCTGGACGAGGTACGGGAAACCTTCGGGCCGATCGTCGGTGTCGCCCACGGTGCGGGCGTGCTTGCCGACAAACGCCTGGAAGACCTCGACGACGACCAGTTCGTCAGGGTGTTCAGCACGAAAGTGGTCGGCGCGGAGGCATTGCTGGACGCGACATCTTCCGACGATCTGCGGTTCATCTCGTTGTTCTCCTCTATCGCGGCGCGGGCCGGCAATCCCGGGCAGTCCGCTTACGCCGCCGCCAACGCGGCGCTGGAGTCTATTGCAGCGCGGGAGGCCGCACGCCGCGGCGACGCGTGCGTGGTGCGCGCGTTCGGCTGGGGCCCGTGGGACGGCGGGATGGTCGATGCAACACTCAGGAGCCGCTTCCTGAACGCCGGAGTGGGCCTCATCCCGATTGACGAAGGCGCGGAGTTCTTCGCCGAGCACGCGTTGCGTCGCTCATCGGCAACAGCGGTCGTCGTCGCGGCGCCCGCGGAGCCCCGCCTGCCGGCGGCGCACCTGGAATGGGACGTGTCGGTCGAAAGCCTTCCGGTGCTCGCAGACCATCAGGTCCGGGGCCGTGTTGTGGTGCCGGTGGTGATCGTGCTCGACGCCATGCTGCGCGCGGCACGCGGTCTGGTCTCGTATACATACCCTGTCGTACGCGATTTTCAGGTGTTGTCGGGAGTCACGTTCGCGGAATGCGAACAGCAGTCGCTCATGCTCGATTTCGATCCGACGGGGTCGTCGTACACCGTGACCGTCCGTGACTGCGAGGGCCGCAAACGGTACCGCGCCATCTTGGAGACAGAGGCTGATTCGTCCCCAAGCGTGTTGGTGCCGGAGATCTCGGGGTCACCCTGGCCGATGAGTATCGCCGAGGCCTACGCGGGGCCGCTGTTCCACGGGCCGCGTTTCGCGGCTATCGAGCACCTCGATAACTTCGGATCCACCGGCGGCACGGCGAGCCTCAAGGGTCTCAACCATCTTGGGTGGCCGGAGAACGACTGGGCAATCGATGCTGCCAGTGTGGATGGCGGGCTGCAGTTGGGCATTCTGTGGGCGACTACGCACGGTGGTGCCCTCGTGCTACCGCAGCGCATCGGGCGCGTCGTTCTGCACCGTCCGTTCACTGACGGCGGCATCCTGCGTTGTCGCTTTGCCGCGCACCCGGTCAGTGACAGACGTTTCGACTTCGACATCGTGTTCGAAGCCACGGATGGCAGCCGGGTCGCAACGCTTGAAGGTGTGGAGTTCTACGCAGTAGGCCCCGCAGCGGAAGTGTCGGCGTGAGCGGTTTCGACCCCGTCGCGATCGTCGGACGCAGCTGCGTCCTGCCCGGCGCGACAACGCCGAAGGCGCTGTTCGACGCAACCCTGGCCGGACGCTGCCTTCTTTCCCCCACCGCACGCGACCACTGGCGCGGGGTCGATCCCGCGGTGCTGCTGGCCAGCGACAAACCCGGCCTGCGGGTCGCCTCGGCGACCGGGGGCTATATCGACCCGTCGTTCGACCTGGCGGGGATTGCCCCGCAGATAGCCGATTTCGAGCGGCTCGATCCGATCGTGCATTGGCTCGCCCACTGCGCTCAACAGGCGGTGGGCGGTCAGCTTGCGGCGCCGCGGACGGGCCTGATCGTGGGCAATCTCTCGTACCCCACCACTTTGGGCACCGCGTTCGTGGAAAGCGTGTGGAACGGCGACGGCGAGGCTGATCCGCGTAACCGCTTCTCGTCAGGGCTGCCGGTGCACCTGGTGGCCGAGGCGATGGGGATCTCCGGACCGGCCTTCGCACTCGATGCGGCGTGCGCGTCATCGCTCTACGCGATCAAGCTTGCTTGCGACGCCTTGCAGGACGGCGAGGCCGACGTGATGCTCGCCGGAGGCGTCAACGGCTCCGACGATCTGTTCCTGCACCTAGGATTCACCGCACTGCAAGCGCTGAGCCCGTCGGGGCAATCTCGCCCATTTCACGTCGAGGCCGACGGACTCGTACCGGCACACGGCGCAGCTCTCGTCGCGCTGAAACGCCTGGAGGACGCCGAGCGTGCAGGCGATCACATCTTCGGCGTGATCATGGGGGTCGGGCTCTCCAACGACGGGCGCCAAAGCGGCTTCCTGGCGCCGGCGGTAAGTGGCCAGGAACGAGCCATGACGGCGGCCTTGGAGCAGGCGGGTCTCTCACCCTCGGACATCGACTACGTGGACTGCCACGCCACAGGTACCAGGCTCGGCGACGTGACGGAGCTCGAAAGCATAGTCGCCGCCTACGGCGAAGTGCCGCTGAGGCTGGGCGCGCTCAAGGGCAACCTGGGACACACAATCACGGTCTCCGGTGCGGCAAGCCTGGTGAATGTGCTGTCCGCCATGGAGGCGTCGCTGACTCCGCCGACGCTCTGCGACAAGCCGACACCGGCGCTGAAGGAGACGCCCTTCACCTTGGGGACCAGCGCGATGCCGTGGGAGGGGACGACCAAGCGCGCGGCGGTCAGCAACTTCGGATTCGGAGGGAACAACGCCCACCTGATCGTCCAGAATTACGCGCCCCCAAGCCGTCCCGCGACGCGGCGGCCACGACCCTCGGGGGACGTTGTCATTTGTGGTATGGGTGTGGTGATGGGTGATGCCGGCGACGCCGACGCATTTCGCCGTCGCGCGCTGGGGCCCGCGGCCGAATCCACCCCGCTCGAGACGGTTGAACTCGATCTTGTGGGGCTTGGCTTCCCCCCGAGCGAGCTCAAGGCCAGTCTCAGTCAGCAGACAACGATGCTGGCCGCCGCGGCGCAGGCGCTCCAGGACGTCGGCGCCGATCCGGACCGGACCGGGGTGATCGTCGGCATGGGATGCGACGCCACCATTGCACGTCAGCGGTTGCGGGTGATGCATGCCGCCGACGATGCATGGCTGGCCGCCAACGAGGAGGCGGCTCCGCGGCTGACCGCCGACGGTGTGGTCGGAACCATGCCGAACATTCCGGCCAACCGTATTCACGCGCAACGAGACTTCCGCGGGTTCGGTTTCACCGTCTCCAGCGAGGAACTCTCCGCGATCACCGCGCTGCGGATCGGCGTGCGCGCGCTGCGGAGCGGAGAACTCGACACTGTCGTCGCCGGTGCTGTCGACATGTGCTGCGAGCCGACACACCAGCGAGCGTCAGACGCGCTCGGGGCCGGTGGAAGTGGGCCGCACGGTGACGCGGCGGTGGCGTTCATTCTCAAGCGGCGCGCAGATGCTGAAGCCGCCGGCGATGAGATCATCGCCGGCGTCGACACCGATGGCGGGCAAAGCGGCACGGACGCCAACTTCGCTGCGGGGCGGTTCGGCCGCACGCATGCGGCGAGCGCGGCGATCGAGGTCGCCGCGCGGGCCGCTGCGCTGCGCTCGCGGGTCCGAGTGGACCAGAACGGGGCGCAGCCCGCCCCTGGCGGCAAGCATTCCGAAGTGCGGCTGGCGTCGCTCGGAGGCCGCGCCGACGGCGTCACCCTGTCTGCGGTGGACGATAAGCCCCAGCCGATGGCCCTCGGCGTCGTTCCGGTTTCGGAACGCTATGCCGCCGACAGTCGCAGCGATCTGCTGGATCGCATGACGCGTCGCGAGCCGGGTGGAAACGGTCCCGTGCGTTGCGCTTTGGTTGCTGACAGCGACTCCTCGCTGGACGCACTCCGGCGCGCGGCGGTGGATCGGCTGGATCGCGGCGAGGTACCTGCGATCCCCGGTGTCGCGTTCACCGACACCCCGATTGCCGGAGAACTGGCGTTCATGTTCACCGGAGCGGCGGCGGCGTATCCGGGCGCGGGGCGCGATCTGTTGCTGGCGTGGCCGGAACTCGGCGACGCGCTCGCCGCCCGCCTCTCCGGTGTCGGAGACCTGGCCCGCCCGCTGTACGGTGCCGGCATCGCAACGCTGGATCCGCGCACCCAACTCACCGGCTGTGCTCTGGTCTGTCAGGCTCATGCCGAGTTCTCCCGCACGGTTCTCGGCCTCAAACCGAGTGCGGCCATAGGCCTTTCGTCGGGCGAGACGAATTCCCTGTTGGCTTTCGGGGTCTGGCGCGACCTCGAGGAAATGCTCGACGAGATCGAAGCGTCGGGCATGTACGGCGAGCAGCTGACCGGCAGCTGTCGGGTGGCGGCAGCGGATTGGGGCCTGGGGGATCGGCAACCGGCACCCTGGGAGTGCTGGCGCATCACGGCGCCCAGAGCGGCGATCGAGGCAGCACTGGCCGCCGAGCCGCGCGCCTATATGACCATCGTTCAAGCACCCGATGACTGTGTCATCGGCGGAGATCCCGCGGCGTGCCGACGCGTGATCGACGCGGTCGAGGGCGCCAGTGCGATACCGCTGGGCCTCGACATGGTCATCCACTGCAGCGCGATGGAGCCGTTCGCCGACACCTGGCGGAGCATCCACACCCGAGAAGTCCATCCCGCACCGGAGGTGCGTTTCTACACCAACGCCGGCAACCGTGCCTACACACCGACGAGTGCCGCGGCCGCCGAAGCGATTACGCAGCAGGCGGTTGAGCCCATCGACTTTCCCGCCACGATCCTCCGGGCGTGGGAGGACGGCGTTCGCGTCTTCGTCGAGCACGGACCTCGCGGCATTCTGACCGGGGCGATTCCGAAGATCCTCGGTGAGCGCCCGCATTTGGCGGTGGCGCTGGACGCTCAGGAGCGGCGAGGGCTTCGCGCGCTCGCCGAAACCGTGTCCAAGATGTGGGTCCACGGGCTGCCGGTGCGCATCGAAGCTCTCGATGCGCGTATGGAGCAACTGCGCGAGCAATCTTCTCCGGCGTCGGGAAGCACGCGAAAGCTGACGCTGCCCGCCCATTGGCCGGACATCGTCTCTGCACCTGAGATCGCAGCCCCTGACACCTCGGCGCCCGAGGTCTCGACCCCCGCGGCGTCCGGGAAGGAGAGCGCACTGATGCCGGAACCGGACCCTGGAAGTCTTCAACTGATGCCGCCGGCCCCCCAACACCCAGCACCGCTGGTGCTTCCCCGAAAGGAACTCGTACCCGCCCACGACCAGACGAGCCCGAGCCCGGCCAACCGCAGGCCCGCCGTTGCGGTCAGCGACAAGACGGCCGCTGCGATCGGTCTCGTCGCGTCGGTGAGCGAGGCCCATGCGGTGTTCGTCGAGCGGCAGGCGCAGGCGCACGCGTCGTTCCTGAAGATGCGTGGCGAGCTTCTGGCGGTGGCAGCAGGCGGGCGGGGTTCGGCGCCGGTTGCGCCGAGCGCTGCCCC
>Ga0210086_1000072_pt1 | contig 61034 bp, 30 predicted proteins | sample China_Galinas_PW_3_FD_184867 | JGI IMG/M metagenome (GOLD analysis project Ga0210086, IMG submission 184867) | Wetland microbial communities from San Francisco Bay, California, USA, that impact long-term carbon sequestration - China_Galinas_PWB_D2... | ecosystem: Environmental > Aquatic > Marine...
ATCACCCTCGACGCCCTCCTCGTCCGCTATCGGGTCCTGCTCCTCGACGCCTACGGCGTGCTGGTGACCTCGACCGGGATCCTGCCGGGGGCTGCAGAGCTGATCGACCGGCTGAACCGGGAGGGGCGGGAGTTCTCGATCGTGACCAACGACGCGTCCCGGCTGCCGGAGACCTACGCCCGGCGGTTCCGGGGGATCGGGCTCGAGATCTCGGCCGAGCAGGTGATCACGTCCGGGTCGCTGCTGGAGCGCCACTTTCGCGAGCAGGGTCTGCGGGGGAAGTGTTGCGCCTACATGGGGCCGGAGGACACGGGCACCTACGTCGAGCGGGCGGGCGGCCGGCTGGTGGCGCCGGACGAGGAGTTCGAGGTCCTGGTCCTGGGAGACGAGCAGGGGCCGCCGCTCCTCGAGACGATGGATCTGCTGGTGAGCGGCGTCTTCCGGCGGGTCGACCGTGGCCAGCCGGTCCACCTGGTGCTGCCCAATCCCGATCGGCTCTATCCCAAAGGGGGCGACGCGTTCGGCGTCGGCATCGGCAGTGTCGCGCGCATGGTCGAGGCGGCACTCGAGCAGCGGTATCCGGAGCGCGAGGACCTGCGGTTCACCCGGCTGGGGAAGCCCTGTGCGCCGATCTTCGAGGCCGCGGTCGAGCGCCATGGTGGCCGGCGGAGGATGGCGGAGATGGTCATGGTCGGCGACCAGCTCGCCACCGACATCCGCGGCGCGCGGGACTTTGGCCTGGACTCCGTTCTGGTCACCGGCGGTGCGGCGGGGAGCGGTGGCGCCGCCGGCGCCGTGCGCCCGACCTGGAGGCTGCACTGAAGCCCCTGGTTCTCCCCGTCCTGGTCGTGCTGGCGCTCGCCGGCTGCGCCGGGCCGGGCGGTGCGGACGATCCGGAGCCCCTCTCCTCCTGGGTCGAGCCGGTCACCGGCATGGAGTTTCTCTGGGTGCCGCCGGGGCGGTTCCGCATGGGCAGCCCTCCGACGGTCGCCGGACGGCAGGCGGACGAGACGCTCCACGAGGTCGAGCTCACCCGCGGCTACTTCATGGGCCGGTACGAGGTGACCCAGGAAGAGTGGATGACCGTCATGGGCGAGAATCCCAGCCACTTCGCCGAGTGCGGTCCCCGCTGCCCGGTGGAGACCGTCAGCTACGTGGCGGTCGAGGACTTCATCGCCCGGCTCGAGGCGCTCTCCCCGGGGAACCGGTTCCGGCTCCCGACCGAGGCCGAGTGGGAGCGGGCCTGCCGCGCCGGCACGGAAACGCCTTTTTCGACCGGAGCGAACCTCACCGCCGAGCAGGCTGACGTCGACGGCCGCTACCCGTATCCGCCGGCCGGCGCGGCCGATCCGATCGATTCTGCGGGGCCGAAGGAGGGCGACGGCCGGTTCGTCGGCTCTCCGACACCGGTCGGCAGCTACCCACCGAACCCGTGGGGCTTCTACGACCTCCACGGCAACGTCTGGGAGTGGTGCCAGGACTGGTACGCCCCGTACGCGGACGATCCGGCCGCGGCACCCGGTGCGCTCACCGCCTCCGGGGCGGTGCGCGATCCCCGGGGCCCCCGGCTGCCGTCGGTCCACGCGCCGGCCGGGCTCCCCGGCTTCCTCCGGGTCATCCGTGGCGGGAGCTGGGCGTTCGACGTCAACAGCGCCCGCTGCGGCCTGCGCTACACCCACCGCCCCCAGGACGACGGCTTCAGCCTCGGCTTCCGTCTGGTGCGGGTGCTGGCCGACCGCTAGAATCGGACCCTCCATGAAACGAGCGTTCCGGAGGGTCCTGGCCATCGCGGGCGCGTGCGCCCTCCTGGCGGTCGGCTTCGCCTGGGGGTTCGCCGCCCACCGCAACCACGTCGTCCCTTACTGGCCGGTCAAGAGGGCGCTCCGTGCCGTCGGACTCGCTCGCATCCCTCCGCAGGCCAAGGTGCGCAGGAACGAGCTGGATCCGGACCGGGCGACCCACGAGCAAGCCCGGCTCGAGTTGCTCCAGGCTCTGCCCTACGTCGCGGGAACCTTCGATCCCCATCCGGAGCGCAAAGGGGTGACCCTCTACGACCGGCAGCGCGCCTTCCCGGGGCTCAACCTCTACAGTCCGGCGAACGAGACGGCGGCCTACCTCGTCACCATGGACGGCCGGGTCGTCCATCGCTGGTCCCGCGACGAGGACGGCGGCATTCCCTGGTTCCACGTGGCACCGCTTCCGGAGGGCGCGCTCCTGGTCTCGGTCTCCGATCAGCGGCTGATGAAGCTCGACCGGCGCTCCAACCTCGTCTGGAGCGTGCGCGCGCGGTTCCACCACGACAACTGGATCGACGACGACGGCCGGATCTACGCCCTGGTCCGCCGCGAGGACAGGATCCCGGCGATCGATCCGGACGTCGACTGCGTGGTCGACTGGGTGGAGGTTCTCTCGCCTGACGGCGATGTCCTCGACGAGCTCTCGGTGCTGGACGCGATCCGCCGCTCGCCCTACGCCTATCTATTGCCGCTGAGCGAGGTCGGCACCTTGGACCGGGACGACGGCGCGATCGACGTGCTCCATACCAACCACGTCGAGGTCTTCGACGGACACCTCGCCGACCGCTCGCCGCTCTTCGCCCGGGGCAACCTGCTGCTCTCGCTCCGCGCCCTGAGCGCCGTCGTGATCCTCGACGGCAAGACCCACGAGGTGCTCTGGCTCTGGGGGCCGAACAACCTCCTCTACCAGCACGACCCCACCCTGCTGGACAACGGCCACCTGCTGATCTTCGACAACGGGATCAAGCGCTCGCGGATCGTCGAGCTCGACCCGCTGACGGAAAGGATCGTCTGGCGCTACACGGCGGACGACCTCTTCTCGCGATCCCGCGGCTCGGTCCAGCGCCTGCCCAACGGCAACACCCTGATCACCGAGACCAACACCGGCTACGTCTTCGAGGTCACGCCGGAGGGCGAGCGGGTCTGGACCTTCGCCGACCCCCATTTCACCCCCGACGGGCGGCGCGCGGCGATCTGGCGCATGCGGCGGTTCGCGCCGGGGGAGCTGCCGTTCGAGGTTCCGGTGGCGGAGGACCGCTCGGCCGCTGGGGGCTCTTAGCCCGCCCCCAGTCCTTGGAGCCCTTCTAGCTCGGTCTCGATCTCTTCCCACTCGACCATGAGCTCTTCGATCTTGGCCTTCAAGTCCTTCTGTTCGCGCTCGAGCTTGGCGACCTCCTTGGGCGGGGTCTTCTCGAAGTAGGTGGGGTCGCAGAAGGTCTCGTTGATGGCGCCGACCCGGTGCTCGGCGTGCTCGACCTGCTCGGTCACCTTGTCGCGGCGCTTGGTGAGCTCTTTGGCGCGGCGCTGGCGCTCGCGCTCCTCTTCTTTGCTGCGGCCGGGTGCGGGGGCGGCCTTGTCCTTCTTCTCCCGCTTGACCCGGAGCATGGCGGCGTCCGCGTCCAGGTGGTCGTCGCCGACCACCTCCAGGTACTCGGCGTAGGTGCCGCGGAAGTCGTCGATCCCGGTGGGCGAGATCTCGATGATCCGATCCGCCAGCTCGGAGACGAACCAGCGGTCGTGGGAGACGAAGATCAGCGTGCCGTCGTAGTCCTTGAGCCCCTCGACCAGGGCCTCGATCGCCTCGAGATCCAGGTGGTTGGTCGGCTCGTCGAGCACCAGGACGTTGGGGTGCTCGACCGCCAGGCGGGCGAAGACCAGGCGCGCGCCCTCGCCGCCCGAAAGACTCCCGACCGCCTTCTTGACGTCGTCGCCGGAGAAGAGCACCGTGCCCAGGTTGCCGCGGACGAAGCCGATCGGCTCGGTCGGGCAGCGCTCCCAGAGCCAGGCCTCGACGCTCTGCTTCGAGCCCTTGAAGATCTCCTTGTGGTCCTGGGCGAAGTAGCCGGGGTAGGTCTCGTAGCCCCATTCGACCGTCCCCGCGTCGGCCTCCACCTCGCCCATGGCGATCTTGAGCAGGGTCGACTTGCCGATGCCGTTGGGGCCGATGATGGCGATGCGATCGCCCCGGCGCACGGTCAACGAGACGCCGTGGAGCACCTGCTTGTCGCCGTAGGACTTCTCGACGTCTTCGATCACCAGGGCGTCCTTGCCACTCGGTCGCACCTGGCGGAAGCGGAAGGCGGGGTAGCGGCGCGAGGAGGGCGGCAGGGGCTCCAGGTCCTCGGCCATCTTCTCGATCAGCTTGACCTTGCTCTGGGCCTGCCGGGCCTTGGTCGCCTTGGCGCGGAAGCGGTCGACGAACGCCTGGTGGTCGGCGATCTTCTTCTCCATCCGCTCGTTCTCGGCCTCGCGGCGTGTGCGCTCTTCGTGCTTGGCGGCCTCGAAGTCCGAGTAGGTGCCCGGGTAGAGGGTCGCCGTCTCGTAGTCGACGTCGATGATGTAGTTGCAGACGTTGTCCAGGAAGCGGTGATCGTGGGAGACGACGATGGCGATGCCGTCGTAGCCGGAGAGGAACTTCTCCAGCCAGCGAATCGAGACGATGTCCAGGTGGTTGGTCGGCTCGTCCAGCATCAGGGCGTCCGGCTTCGCCGCCAGGGTCTTGGCCAGGAGCACCCGCAGCTTGAAGCCGCCCGAGAGGGTCGAGAGCGGCTGGCGGTGGACCTCGGTCGGGATGCCCAGCCCTTCGAGGATCTCGCCGGCGCGGGCCTCGAGCGAGTAACCGTCCTTGGCCAGGATCACGTCCTCGAGCTCGGCGTAGCGCTCCCCGTCGAACTCCTCGTGGGCGCGCTCGAGGAGCTTCTCCTTCTCGACCATTGCCTGCCAGACCTGGTCGTCGCCTGCCATGGCCACTTCGAGGATCGGCATCTCCTCGTAGCGGAAGTGGTCCTGCTCCAGGAAGCCGATCGTCAGCCGCTTGGGGATGGCGAGGGTGCCGCCCGTCGGCTCCTCCTGCTCGGAGAGGATGCGGAGCAGGGTCGACTTGCCGGACCCGTTGGCGCCGACCAGCCCGTACCGGTTGCCCGGGTTGAGCTGGAACGAGACGTCCTCGAAGAGGGTCTGGGGTCCGTAGTGCTTGGCGAGTCCGGAGACGGAGATCATCGGTGGCCTTGGGTCACTGCAGGGTTCGTCAGGGGTTGCACGGTGGGCGGGCGGAGCCGCCGGGGTCGGACCGGAGTCGGGGGAGCCCTGGAGAGAAACCGCCACGAGGGGGGCGCTATTTCTCGATGCACTGGGCCCGGGGCCTGGAAAAAAGACGGGCGAGCGGAATCCGCTCGCCCGTCGGTCCTGTCCTGGACCGCTAAGGGCCCGCGCAGCAGAACGAGTTGAGCACGAGGCTCGGCCGCGCAGACGTGTGGGGATCAGGTACAGGTGCAGTAGCCGTCGCAGTGGCCCGTGGACCCGATGCAGGTCCTGAACGTGCCGAGCGGACAGTAGGGGATGTCATTCCGGCAGTCGAAGTGGTCGTCACAGCCGGGGTCCGGGCAGCCGAACTGCTCGACCGGTTCCTGGAACAGGGGGGCGACCAGCGGCGTCACAGGGGCGCAGGCCGCGCCGTCGTCTGCCGGTGTGGCCTGCGGGACATCGGCGGACGGGGCGGTCGCAGACGGGGCCGCCGCGGGCGCGGGGCTCGCCGCCAGGACTGCGAAGGCTCCGGTCAGGGCCAGGCAGAGAGCGATCAGGGTGACTTGGGCGATCTTCGTTGCGTTCATAGGGTCTCCTATTTAGACATGGTGGATAGATTCAGTTAGTCTAAATCACTAATGCTACAATTTCAATGTCTTGTATTGTTGCGTGGCGTTCGGCTCCAGCAGGGCAACTGGTGGAGCGCGTTGATGGCGGCCGATCAGAACCGGCTTTCGACGACGCTTCTGTCGGACGGCTGTTCTTCCCGCGGCTCGTTCTTCCTTGGGCCGACCACCTGGCCAGGTCGCTGGTGAGCTAACATCACTTCTCCTGCGGCCGGCTGCATGGTCCGTTCCCCATCGCGGACCCGAGTGCCCGCCCCGCTGCTTTTGTTCCGCTCTCCGCATGGCCACCGAGAAGCCCGAAACCAGGAAGTCGACGCCTCGCCGCAGCCCCGCGCGCCCCGCCGGCCGGGTGCCGCGGGTGCTCGTCCGGCTGCGCATTCGCAAGCGGCCGATCCTCTGGTCGGTTCTGGGGCTCTTCGCGATCCTGGCCGGGGTCGGGCTGTGGGCGCTCTGGCCCTACTGGAAGCTCTCCGGGCAGTTCGAAGACGTGCCCCACCTCCAGCCGTCGCGCCTCTACGGGCGGGCGATGGAGCTGGCGGTGGGGGAGCGGGCGGAGCTGGGGAACATCGTCGCGGAGCTTGAGGGGGAGGGGTACCGGCCGGTCCAGGGGGGCGAGCGGGTGACCCCGGGGCGCTACCGGCGGGAGCGCGCGGGGCTGACCGTCTTCCTGCGCACCTTCCCGACGGTCGGCGGCAACGGACAGGGGGGCGGTGCGCCGCTCGCGATCCGCCTGGGGGGCGGCCGGGTGAGCGCGCTCGAGCTGGCCGGACGGCGCGTCCAACGCACGACCCTGGAGCCGCCGCTCCTGGCCAGCTACTACGGTCCCGACTTGAAGGAACGCCGGCCGATCCGGGTCGACGCCCTGCCGGAAGAGGTGGTCGAGGCGGTGCTCGCGGCGGAGGACTCCGCGTTCTTCTCCCATGCCGGTCTGTCGTTCACAGGCATCGCCCGGGCGGCCTGGAAGAACCTGACCGGCAACGGCCCGCCCCAGGGCGGCTCGACGATCACCCAGCAACTGGTCAAGAACCTCTACCTGACCCACGAGCGGACGCTGTCGCGCAAGATCCGCGAGGCGTTCCTGGCGGTCTTCGTCGAGCTGCGCCACTCGAAGCGGGCGATCCTCCAGGCGTACCTCAACGAGATCTACCTGGGCAGCTCGAACGGCGTCAACCTGATCGGCGTCGGCGCCGCCTCCCGCGCCTACTTCGGCAAGGACCCCAACCAGCTCGACCTGCCCGAGGCGGCGACCCTGGCGGGCATGATCCAATCCCCCGCCAACTACGACCCGATCCGCAAGCCCGAGCGGGCCAAGGCGCGCCGCAACTGGGTGCTGGACCGGATGGTCGAGCTTGGCTCGCTCGACAAGAAGCGGGCCGAGCGGGCCAAGGCGGAGCCGGTGCGGACCGCCCCGGAGCGGCTGGTGCGCCGGCGGGCGCCCTACTTCGCGGAATTCGCCGCCGGCGAGGCGGAGCGGCGCTTCGGCGTGTCGACGCTGGACGACGCCGGCTACACGCTGCTCTCGACCCTCGACTGGCGCGACCAGGAGGCGGCCCAGGACGCGGTCGCCTGGGGCCTGCCGGCGCTGGAGAAGGGCTGGGAGAAGGGGCACAAGGTGGCGGTGCCGCTCCAGGCGGCGCTCGTCTCGGTCGATCCGGCCACCGGGGCGATCCGCGCTTACGTCGGCGGTCGGGACTACGGCAAGAGCCAGTTCGACCGGGTCAACCAGGCCCGGCGCCAGGCCGGGAGCGCCTTCAAACCGGTGGTCTACGCCACCGCCCTGGCGCTCCACGAGGCGACGCCGGCCACTCTGATCGAAGACGAGCCGCTGACCGTCAAGCTGGCCAACCAGACCTGGACGCCGAGCAACTACGACAACGACTACCACGGCTGGGTCACCGTGCGGACCGCCCTCGAGGAGAGCTACAACGTGGCCACCGCCCGCCTCGCCCTCCAGGTCGGCCTGCCGGAGATCGTCGACACCGCCAAGCGCCTGGGCGTCACCACGCCGCTCGAGCCGGTGCCAGCCCTCGCCCTCGGCGCTTTCGAGGTCAGTCCGCTCGAGATGGCGACCGTCTACTCGACCTTCGCCACCGAAGGGAAACGCCCGGCGGTTCACGCCCTCCAGGCGGTCCGCGACCGCCACGGCGAGCCGGTCACCGGCATCGCCCTACCGGCCCCCGAGCAGGTCCTCGCACCGGCGGTCAGCTACGTCCTCACCGCCATGCTCCAGGGCGTCGTCGACCGCGGCACCGGCGCCTCCGCCCGCCGCCAGGGCCTCGAAGATCCGGTGGCCGGCAAGACCGGCACCTCGAACGGCCGGCGCGACAACTGGTTCGCCGGCTACTCGCCCGACCGCACGACCATCGTCTGGGTCGGCTACGACGACAACTCGCCCACGCGCATGTCCGGCGCCCGCGCCGCGCTACCGATCTGGACCCGCTTCACCGTCAAGGTCCGCCCACCCGGCGGCTACCCCGACTTCCCCCAGCCGCCGGGGGTCACCACCGCCGTCATCGATCCCGAGACCGGCGAGCTCGCCACCGATGAGTGCCCCACCACCATCACCGAAGCGTTCCTCGTCGGCGACGTCCCCGACCAGATCTGCCACCTCCACGGCCACTGGTGGGACCGCTGGCAAGAGCGCGACCGTCGGCGCCAAGAGGAGCGCCAGGGCCTGCGCGGCTGGCTGCACCGGGTCTTCGGCGGGGATGACGAAGAGCCGGACGAAGACCGCGAGCCACCGCCCATTCGGTGACCCGTGGCGCGCGCTCAGTCGGTCTGGGGTGGGTTGAACGTCAGCTTGTAACCGTCGGGGTCGACCACGGAGAGGGTCCGGGCTCCCCACGACTCGGTCTTCGGGCCGTCGGGCTCCAGGCCATGCTGGCGCATCCGCTCGGCGAGCTCGTCCAGGTCCTGGGCGGTCTCCGCCCACAGCCGGAAGCCCAGGCCCTTTTCGCGGCCTCGCCCCTTGGCCCAGTCGTCCTGGCTCAGGCCGATGCGGCAGGTTCCGGCCAGCAGCATCACCCCGAGCAGCCGGCCGTCCTCTTCCCAGCGCTCGTCGACGGTAAACCCCAGGCCGTCGGTGTAGAACCGGAGGCTTTGCTCCAGGTCGTCGACCGTGAGGCTCGGCGTGAGCGACCGCAGTCGCAGGGTCTCGGGCTTGGTGCGCGGGTGCTCGGAGGCGCCTTCCTCCGGCGCCGATCGCTGGTCGGTCATGGTCCCTCCTCCTGGAAGTGTGCTTCTTGGCGCTATGCTCCCATATCTGGAGCGGTCCCGAGAAACTCTGGAGCCGACGACCGAGGAGGTGAGTGATGGCGACGATCCGCGAACGAGCCCGGAAGCGGTGGGAGCGGGCGAAGGAGAGCAGGCGCGAGGGGCTGCGCTGGACCTCGGAGCGGACCCTCTGGGGCCTTCCCCTGGTGGACGTGGCGGTCGGGCGGGGGGCCGAGTCGGACGAGCCGGCCCGGGCACGGGGGGTAATCGCGGTCGGGGACGAGGCTGAGGGCATCCTGGCGCTGGGCGGCCGGGCGCGCGGGGTCGTCGCCCTGGGCGGTCAGGCGCGCGGGGGGTTGGCCGTCGGCGGTACGGCACGGGGGCTCGTCGCGCTCGGCGGCGTCGCGCTCGGCGTGATTGCGGTCGGCGGTGCGGCGGCCGGGTTGGCCGCCCTGGGCGGTGCGGCTCTGGGCGGCATCGCGGTCGGTGGCGCCTCCGCCGGCTACCTGGCGGTCGGCGGCGTCGCGGCGGGGCGCAAGAGCGTCTCCGTGGCGGGGCGCCGGGGCCGCTGAAGCGCCGCGAGCCCGCCGCGGGCTCGGGCTCCGCGCGAGGCTCCGCTCCGGGGGTCCGCCGGAACAAGAGGGATCGGCCGGCGCGGTGATCTACGAGATGGTCACCGGGGAGTGTGCCTTCCCCCAAGGGGTGTCCGCCGGTCACTTCGTCGCCCCGACGGACCGGCGGCCGGAGCTTCCGCGCAGCCTGGACGCCTTTCTGGAGCGGGCCCTGGCGGAGGATCCGGCCGCGCGATTCTCCTCCGCCGAGGGGATGCGAGAGGCGTTGCTCCTGGCGGTCGCCCCGACCGCCATGGCCCGAGCTCAGGCGGTCGCAGAGATGGTGAATACCGACGTGCCGCCGACCGTCGGACGCCGGTCCTCCGAGGTTCCGGTGTTGACGGACGACCGAGTGGCCCAGGACGCGGAGGGAGAACCGTCGCCGCCGGCGGACGACCTCCCCCCGACCGTGCTGGGATGATCCGGGGTGCGGTCCGGAAGAGCTCTCTTCCTCGATTACATCGAGCAGGCGGCCGGATTCGTCCCCGCGGAGAACGACCCTCCGATCACGCTGCCGCTGGTGATCACGACACTCTGGCCGGCGAGCACGTCGATCGCCGTTCCGTTGACCAGCAGGGACGGTCCGAGGGTGATCGAGTTGTTCGCCCGATAGCTGTGGATTCCGGAGAGCGTGGCGTTGGAGAGGACCAGGTTGGCCGGACAACTGCCGCCGCACGACTCGAGCCAGGTGTAGGCGAGGGTGTAATCGTCGATCGTCTCGTCACCGCCGTACTCGTCGACCTTCACGTAGTACGTGCCGGCGGGTAACGCGTCGACGCCGCAAAGCCGATCGATGGCGGAGAAGAGAGACGTGCCGCCGTCGTCGTCGAACTCGACCAGCGAGAGGGAGGAGTCGTAGAGCCACATGCGGGTATCGCCCGAGACACCGGAGGTCTCGAGCGTCACGGCAGATTCCGCGCCGAGGGTGAAGCTCACCCAGTCCTCGTCACCGGCCGGGCAGATGCTGTGGCTCTGCGGCGAGCCCGAGGTGATGCCCGACGCCTGGCCGGCCGAGTCGTCGGGCTCATAGGAGTCCAGGGAGCAGCCGGTGAGGTCGTTGATCCAGTACTTGATGTACGGGTAGGTCGTCGAGAAGGCGCCGTCGACCTGGTTGTAGGTCGAGTAGCTGCACTCATCGAACCCCGGGTAGTAGCACACGCCGTAGAGCTGTCCCACGACCCGGGCGTCGCCGCTGTAGATCTGGGTTACCGGGGAGCCGGAGCTGCCGCCGGTCGTCGACCCGGTGTACTCCTCCGAGTAGTTGAAGTCGCTGGTCGGCAGGGAAGAGCAGGTGATTCCGCTGCTGCCCGTGAACGAGGACGCGGAGTACTTCTGGGGCGTGCCCTCCGGGTAGGAGACCCGCTCCATGCTCGAGCCGGAACCGGGGTCGGTGGTGGTCCAGCCGAGGAACCATGTATAGCCGGAGGGGACGGCCGAGAGCTCGACGAAGGTGAAATCGCTCACCGAGTTGGTGGCCAGCAGGGTCGCTCCGGCGACGCTCGGTACGCTCCCGAGGCTCGGCGCGGTGCCGTCGCAACTGTTCGTGTAGTAGTCGAAGTACGCCACGAGGCTCGAGGCCGAGGACTGGGTGTCGAAGCAGTGGTGGGCCGTCAGCAGGTACGGCCGGTAGGTGCTCAGGTCCCGGTCGTTGAGCAGGCCGCCGGAGCACAGGTAGGACAGGCCGTTCTTGACGAACGAGAGGCGGGCGGCGGACTCCCTGAGCTGGTCGATCGTGGACACGGTGCCTGTGCCGATGCACTGTGCGTCGATGTCGCAGTCGGTCCAGACCTGCGGTCCCGGCTCTGTCCCGGCCGAGGTGTCCACCAGCTCCATGATCTCGCCGACGGTGAAGCTCAGCTGTGAAGAGGTGGTGGTCGGATCGGTCGGGAACTCGACCTCGACGACTGCCTCCGCGCCGGGGGCGGGAGGGAGCCAGAGGTCGCCGTCGGGATCGAGCAGCTCCTTGCCATACGGTCCGAGCCGGAGGTCCCCGGCATAGACCCAGAGGCGAGCGCCCGCGGGCAGCGTCACGTCGCGCAGCAGCACGCGGAAGGCGTAGGCGTTCTCGACCGTGAACCGGCCGCGCCAGGAGGCGGTGGCGTCCGACGTCTGGACGATCTCTCCGTTCGGCTCGCTCAGCCAGGCAGCTTGTCCGGTGGAGATGGTGACTTGCCGGTCCGGCGTGGTCCGTGGAAATCCGTTCTGGTAGGGAGCTCCGGGAGTCTCGGTCTGATTCCGCAGGGCCTCCACCGCCGGTGCCTGGACCAGCTCCGCCGGCAAGAGGTGGAGGACCTCGGGGACCCGCGCGGCGTCAGGTGCCGGACGGTCGACGGCCGCCGCCGCGGGTGCAGAAGCGGTGAGGCCGGTTCCCGGCGCCTCTTCTCCTTGCGCCGGCAGAGCGACCTGGACGGTGAGTAGGGCGAGGATCAGCAGGGGAAGGCGGTCGCGCGAGCTCATGGTCATCTCCCGTGTCTGGGTCGTAGAGTCCGCCACGCGGCGCACGCCAGCGGGGGATACAGGGTGTGGTGCACGTCCCACCGGAGTAGACGGTCGCCGCATCGGCTTTTCCCCCAGAGACACCACAGCCCCCTTGAAGGTTTAGTCGGCGGGTTCCGGATTCGCCGGGCCGGCTGTCGATTTCGGGACGCGCCGTTCGACCACGGGGTGTGAAGCCACCGGTTCTCGACGAGAAGACCGCGATGGACCGGAAGACCGCTATCGACAAGGACACTGAGATGACCGAGATGACCGAGATGACCGAGATGAAGATCGAGCCCTACCTGTTCTTCGAGGGCCGCTGCGAAGAGGCGATCGCGTTCTACCGCGAGGCGCTGGGTGCTGAGCTCCAGATGATGATGCGCTACGAGGAGAGCCCGGTGCCGCCGGGTGACGGCCAGTTGCCGCCCGGTGCGGAGAAGAAGGTCATGCACGCCGCGCTGACGATCGGCGGGGCACTCGTCATGATGTCGGACGGCCTGTGCTCCGGACAGACCAAGTTCGGCGGCGTGTCGCTGTCGCTCACGGTGCCGGACGGCGCCGCGGCGAAGCGTAGCTTCGACGCCCTGGCCGATGGAGGAACGGTCCAGATGCCCCTGGGCGAGACGTTCTTCTCCAAGTGCTTCGGCATGGTCACCGACCGCTTCGGCGTGAGCTGGATGGTCAACCAGTTCACGGAGCAGCCTCCCCGCGGCGCCGCCGGCTGAGAGCACCGGCTGTCGAGGTGGCCTCGCCCCTGCGGGCCCGGCCGCCTCGACCCAGCTCTGGCGGCTCCCGATGGCCCCCCGGCGTGGTACCTTTCTGCTTCCCACCGACCGCCGAGGAGCCGACCATGAAGTACCTCTGCCTGGTGTACGCCGACGAGAACATCGTCCACACCGTCCCCGACACCGAGTGCGTGGCCTACGACGAAGACCTCCGCGCCGGCGGTTGCTGCCTGGCCTCCGAGGCGCTCGAGCCCGTCGCGACGGCCAAGACCGTGCGCATCCGAGACGGCAAGCGTCTCGTCACCGACGGACCGTTCGCCGAGACCAAGGAACAGCTCACCGGCTTCTACATGGTCGAGGCGGACACCCTGGACGAGGCGCTCGAGGTCGCCGCGGGCATCCCGCCCGCGCGGGTCGGCAGCATCGAGGTTCGCCCGGTGCGGCCGATCCGCGAGCAGGTCCGCTCCTGATCCGGAGGGCGGCTGCCTGCTCGCCGGCGTCGCACCTCTCCTGATTTCCCGGTCTTCGGGCGGTGTATCCTCCCGGGCCATGCCCTTTCCCGGCTGGCCCGACCTGTCCCTCGCCGTCGCGGCCGGTCTCGGCGCCGTGGCGCTCTTGGCCGGGGTGGTGCGCGGGTTCTCGGGGTTCGGCGCCGGCCTGGTCATGGCACCGGCCTTCGCGGTGCTGGTGGGGCCGGCTGAGGGCGTCCCCCTGATGGTGTTCCTGGAGCTGGTGGCGACGGCGCGATTGCTGCCCGGGGTGCTTCCGGACGTCCGGGCGCGTACCGTGCTGCCGCCGGGGATCACCGCCTGTTTCCTGGTGCCGGTGGGGGCGCTCGCCCTGGCGGCGCTGGACGGTGCCCTGCTGACCCGCCTGATGAGCCTGCTGGTGCTCGCCTTCGTGGGGCTCTTCGCCAGCGGCTGGCGGTATCCACGCCAGCCCGGGATGGCGGCGCTCCTCGGCGTCGGGGCGCTGAGCGGGTTGCTGACCGGGAGCGCGGGCATCGGCGGGCCGCCGATGGTGGTCATGGTCCTCTCCGGTCCGGACTCCGCGGCGCGCAACCGGGCGAACCTGATCGCCTATTTCGGCCTCACCCAGACCGTCGCCCTGGCGATCTTCGTCGTCCAGGGCATCTTCGCCTGGTCCCATCTCGGTTTCGGGCTGGCCCTGGGGCTGCCGTTCCTCGGCGGGATCCAGCTCGGGGCCCGGCTCTTCCGGGCCGCCGGAGAGCGCTCCTACCGGGGCGTGGTCCTCGCCCTGCTCACGGCGATCGCCGTGGTCGGCCTGGTGGCCAGCGGCTGAGCCGCGCGGATTGAATCCGCCACGGCCGCTGTTGTGGCGAGACGATGGATCAGCTCCCCCAGGCGCCGTGGCGCACCCGGTTCGCCCCCGCGCCGACCGGTTTCCTGCACCTCGGCCACGCGGTCAACGCGCTCTTCGTCTGGGGGGTGGCCCGGGCCTTCGGCGGGCGGGTGGTACTACGGGTCGAAGACCACGACCGGATCCGCAGCCGGCCGGAGTACGAGGCCGCGCTCCGGCAGGATCTGGAGTGGCTCGGCCTGGAGCCGGACGAGGAGGCGCCGCGGCAGAGCGAGCGGGCCGCGCGCTACGCCGAGATCGTGGACGGTCTGAGCGGGCGTGGTCTGGCCTACGCCTGCCTGTGCACGCGCCAGCAGATTCGCGCCCGGGCCGGCGGGCGCGCTGGCCGCGCCGGACGGAGGGCCGGCGAGCTCTGGTACCCGGGAACCTGTCGCGTGCGCGCCGTCGATCCGGCGGCGACGCCCACCCGGCGCGTCCGCCTGGAGCCCGAGGAGATCCGCTTCGACGACCTGGCGTGCGGACCGCGTATCCAGGTGCCGGCGGAGCAGTGCGGCGACCTCCTTCTGCGGAACCGCTCCGGCCACTGGACCTACCACCTGGCCGTGGTGGTCGACGACCTGGACCAGGCGATCGACCTGGTGATCCGCGGCGAAGATCTGCTGGAGTCGACCGGCCGCCAGCTCCAGCTCCGCCGCCTGCTCGGCAGTTCCCCGGACGGGGCCGCCGAGCCGTGCTTTCTCCATCACCCGCTGATCCTGGACGCTTCCGGGCGCAAGCTCTCCAAGTCGAAGGGTGACACCGGGATCCGCGAGCTCCGGCAGGCGGGTTGGAGCCCCGAGAAGGTGCTGGGCGAAGCGGCCCACCGGGCCGGTCTCATCGAGCGGCCGCGGCCGCTCACGCTGGCCGCCGCCGCCGAGCTTCTCAGCCGCCGCGGAACAGCGGTGACTCATGGGCGGGGGCGTCCCCTTCCCCCCGGAGGGCGGGAAGGGGAATGAGGGGATGGGGGGAGATCCAGAGGATCATCCAGGCCGATCGGAGTGGCGGAACCGGCGCATTGGGGAATCCCGATCCCGTCGTCGCGAGGTCACTCGTCTCTCTTGACGCCTACGGCGTGTTGAGCGTCGGGTCGATCACGGCCGTGAACGACGCGCCGGCGCCGACCGAGAAACCGTCGCTCAGGGTGATCTTGCTGCCCGCGCGGAATACCACGTTTCCCGGATCGACGATCGAGAGCACACCCGAGGTCGTGATGGTGTGGCAGGCCTCGTAGGTCACGGTCGTGTCAACCGTCGCGGGGGGCACGGCCGGGAGAACCAGGTCACTGGTCAAGGTGCACGGCTCGACCACCGTCAGGTCCTGGGTGGCGGCACTGCATCCCCCGTCGTTGCAGACCTCCAGCCGCACCGTGAAGACACCGGTCTGGTCGAAGGTCCAGAGCGGGTTTTGGACGGTGCTGTCCGCGACCGGCTGGGAGCCGTCGTAGGAGAAATCCCAGGACCAGGAGGTGGGGCCCCCCTGGGAAGTGTCGAGGAACTGGAGCGGCTCGCCCACGGCGATGGCGGTCGTGGCAGCCCCCAGCGCGATCGTTCGCGGTGCGGGGCTCAAAAGGGAGGCCTGTGCCGCGGAGGGGGTCCGGGCGGATCCGGCTGGCACGAGGATCAGCCCGAGAGCGCACACCAGAGCCGGGACCACCGGCAAGACATTGACCTGTCGAAACATGTGTATTCCCAACGGGACGGCATCTTAGAGCATTCCTGGCCGGCGTGCACTACCTCGTCAGCGCTACCTGACCGGACGGGCCGGCACGCGCCGCCGCTGAATCTGCGGTGACGGAGATCTGACGAAGTTCTGATGGCACGCGCCCCCGGGTGTGGCTAGAGTTCCGAAGAGACGTCGAAGCACAACAGAGTGCCGGTTCCGGGAGGATTCCGTGAAGCGACGAAACACAATGATCGTGGGCACCGGGAGTTACCTTCCCACCAGGAAGGTGAAGAACGAGAAGTTCTTGGAGTGCGAGTTCTTTGATCGCGATGGAGCACTTTTCGAGCACCCGACGGAAGCGATCATCGAGAAGTTCGAGAGCATCACCGGCATCGCCGAGCGCCGGTACGTGCCGGACGACCTGGTGACGTCGGACATCGCCGCCCTCGCCGCCGAACAGGCGATCCTTTCCTCCGGGATCGACCCGGAGACCCTGGACTACCTCATCGTCGCGCACAACTTCGGCGACGTGGCCGCCGACAACCGCCGCTCCGACCTGGTGCCGAGCCTGGCGGCCCGGGTCAAGTCCAAGCTCGGCATCCAGAGCCCCCGGGCCGTGGCCTACGACCTGCCCTTCGGCTGCCCCGGGTGGCTCCAGGGGGTGATCCAGGCGGACTATTACCTCAAGTCGGGCGACGCGTCCCGTGCCCTGGTGATCGGCGCCGAGACGCTGTCGCGCGTGTGCGATCCTCACGACCGGGAGCGGATGATCTACGCCGACGGCGCCGGCGCGGTCGTGCTCGAGAGCCGCGAGAGCGACGAGCCGATCGGCATCCTGTCCCACGCCACGCGCTCGGACACCGTCGACCACGCGTACCTGCTCTGGATGGGAGGCTCTGCCCGGCCGGAGGCGGCGAACGGCGAGCTGTACCTCAAGATGGACGGCCACCGCGTCTACGAGTACGCGGTCAAGACGGTACCGTCGGTCGCCGAGGACTGCCTGACCAAGGCCGGCCTGGCCTTGGCCGACGTGGACAAGATCCTGCTGCACCAGGCCAACGCCAAGATGGACGAGGCGATCGTCAAGCGCCTGCTCCGGGCGTCCGGCGACCAGCGCTCGCCGGAAGAGCTCGCCCCGCTGACGGTCGGCTGGCTCGGCAACAGCTCGGTGGCGACATTGCCGACCCTCCTCGATCTGCTCCAGCAGCGCAAGATGAACGGCCACCAGATCGCTCCGGGCGACCTGGTCCTGTTCGCGGCCGTCGGCGCCGGCATGAACATCAACGCCATGGCGTACCGCGCGGCCTGAGCTTCCCAAGCCTGACGAGAAGGGCGAGAAGGGCGTGCAGGCTCCGCGGGGGCCGACCCGGGTAGGATGGGGCTGCCCATGCTCCCGCAACCCGCCCGGAACCGACCGATGGCGCGCCCTCCGACGGTACGCCCCGACGCCCGAGCCGATGCCAGCGTCCGGGCCAGCGTGCGCACGGTCGTGCGGTCGAATAGAGCGTCTCGGCTCGTCCGGCTCGCCCGGGTCGTAACGCTCGTCGCCGCCGTGCTGGCGCCGGCCGTGCCCGGCGCTGCCCAGCCCGCCCGCCGTGCTGGCGCCGGCCGTGCCCGGCGCTGCCCAGCCCGCCGGTCCCGCTCCGGGGTGGCACCGGGTCGAGCTTCCCGCGAGCGCCAGCTACGCCTGGTGGTACCTGCCGGCGGCGGTCGCTGCCGGGTCGCCGGTGCCGGTGGTCGTCTTCCTCCACGGCTCCGGCGCCACCCCTGAGGGCTGGCGCCCGTTCCTCGGCGGTCCGGCGGAGGACGCCGGCGTCGTGGTGATCGCGCCCGCCGCGTCCGATCCGCTCGGTTGGGGGATCGCCGACGACACCGTCACCATCGACGAGGCGGTCGACCGGGTCCGGGGCGCCCTCGGCACCACCTTCCCCCTCGACCCGGCGCGCATCGGTCTGGCCGGCCATTCCTCGGGTGGCGCCTACGCCTACTTCCTCACCTACGAGACCGTGGGCCACTATTGCGGCGTGGCCTCGTTCTCGGCCCCGTTCCGCCACATCCTCGGTGTCGCCGACCCACGCTACACGGCGCCGCTCCTCCTCTGGTACGGCACCGCGGACCCCAACTATCTCGGCGGACACTTCGCCGCCATCCGCGCCATGATGGACCACCGCGGCATCCCCTGGCAGTCGACCATCGTCTCCGGGGCCGGCCACAGCGACATCGGCCGCCAGGACCTCGCCGATGCCTTCCGGTTCCTCGCGGCCCAGCGCTACCCGGTAGGAATCACCCTGTTGCCGAAGCGCCTCGGCCCCCGGTAGCTGGGGCTCTGAGAGGCGGTCCAGCCGCGCAGACGCCTGGTAAGGGCTGCCTGTAACCTCAGCCCTCTCGCGGCCGTACTGTGACGAGGAGGAAGTGCCATGGATCTCTTCGTCAAACAGCTCCGCTATACCCTGCGCGGCCTGGTCCGCACGCCCGCCTTCACCATCACCGCGGTGGTGACTCTCGCCCTCGGCATCGGTGCCACGGCGGCGGTCTTCAGCGTGGTCCACGGGGTCTTGCTCAAGCCGCTGCCGTTCGAGCGGCCGGACCGGCTGGTGGGCGTGTGGCACAAGGCTCCGGGCATGGGCTGGGACAAGGTCAACCAGGCGCCGGCTCTCTACCTGACGTACCGGGAAGAGAACCGGACCTTCGTCGACACCGGCATCTGGGACAACACTCGGGCGACGGTGACCGGCACGGCGGAGCCGGAGGAGGTGCCGGCGATGCTGGTGACCGACGGCACCTTGCCGCTGCTCGGGGTCCAGCCGTTGCTGGGGCGCCGGTTCAGCAAGGAGGACGACTCGCCCGGTACCGAGGAGACCGTGATGCTCTCCTACGGCTTCTGGCAGAGCCATTTCGGGGGCGACCCGGGCGTCATCGGCAAGAGCCTGACGGTCGACGGCACTCCCCACACGGTCATCGGCGTGCTGCGCAAGGACCTCCAGTTCCTGGACTACGATCCGTCGCTCTTCCTGCCCATGCGGATCGACCGCAAGGACCTGTTGTTCGGCAACTTCAGCTACCAGGGCGTGGCGCGCCTGCGCGATGGCGTCACCATCGAGCAGGCGAACGAGGACCTGGCGCGGATGATCCCGATCGCGCTCGACCGGTTCCCGATGCCGCCAGGGTTCTCGAAGGAGATGGTCGAGGAGATGAAGTTCGGGCCGAACATCACGCCGCTCAAGGAGGACGTGATCGGGGACGTGGGCAAGGCGCTCTGGGTGCTCTTCGGCACGGTGGGGATCGTCCTCCTGGTGGCGTGCGCCAACGTCGCCAACCTGCTGATCGTCCGCGCCGAGAGCCGCCACCGCCAGCTCGCCATCCGCTCCGCCCTGGGAGCCGGCCGGGGCCGCCTCGGCCGGGAGCTGCTGCTGGAGAGCCTGGTCCTCGGCCTGGTGGGCGGTGCCGCCGGGCTCGGTCTGGCGGCAGGAGGCGTCGAGCTGCTCAAGGTCCTCGACCCCCGGGGCTTGCCCCGCCTGCACGAGATCACGCTCGATCCGACGGTGGTGCTCTTCACTCTCGCCCTGTCGGTCGCGGCGCCGGTGCTGTTCGGCCTGCTGCCGGTGGCCCGGCTGAAGCTGGCGGACATGGTCTCGGCGCTCAAGGAGGAGAGCCGGGGTGGCACCTCCGGAACCCGGAGCCGCAGGGTCCGGGACGTGCTCGTGGCTGGCCAGGTCGGCCTGGCGCTGGTGCTGATGGTCGGCTCCGGCCTGATGGTCCGGAGCTTCCTCTCCCTGCGCGACGTCCAGCCCGGGTTCGAGAAGCCGGCCCAGCTGCTCACCTTCCGGGCACCGGTGCCGGAGGCCGAGGTGAAGGATCCGGCCCAGGTGGCGCTCCTCCACGAGCAGATCCTCGACGCCCTGAAGCGGGTCCCCGGCGTCACGTCGGTCGGCCTGAGCTCCTCGGCGACCATGGACGGTTTCGACTCGAACGACCCGATCTTCGTCCAGGACTTCCCGGCCTCTGAGGGGCAGATGCCGCCGCTCCGGCGGTTCAAGTGGGTCACGCCCGGCTACTTCGGGACCATGGGCAGTCCGGTCCTGGCGGGCCGGGGGATCGACTGGGCGGACGTCCACGACCGCCGGGAGGTGGCCGTGGTGACGAGGAACTTCGCGCTCGAGTACTGGAACGATCCGGGCGAGGCGGTCGGCAAGCGCATCCGGGTCAGCCCGAAGGATTCGTGGCGGGAGATCGTCGGCGTGGTCGGAGACGTGCGGGACAACGGCGTCGACCAGGATGCGGTGGCGACCATCTACTGGCCGCTGGCGACCACCGGGATCTGGGGGCAGGATCTGTTCGTGCCCCGGTCGGTGGCCTACACGGTCCGTTCGTCCCGGGTCGGCACCGCCAGCCTGCTCGACGACGTGCGCTCCGCCGTCTGGTCGGTCAACCCGCGGCTGCCGCTGGCCCAGGTGCGGACCATGGAAGAGATCCTGAGCCGGTCGATGGCGCGGACGTCGTTCACCCTGGTGATGCTGGCCATCGCCGCCATCACGGCCCTGCTCCTGGGCGGGGTCGGCATCTACGGCGTGACCTCCTACGTGGTGTCCCAGAGGAACCGGGAGATCGGCGTCCGCATGGCCTTGGGAGCGCAGCGGGGCGACGTCCGGGGGCTGGTGCTGCGGCACGGGCTGGTGCTCGCGACCGCCGGGATCGCCGTCGGGCTCGCCGCGGCGTTCGGGCTGTCGCGGTTGATGGGGGCGCTCCTGTACGGCGTCCAGCCGTTCGACCCGGTGACCTTCGCGGTGGCCGGCTGCGGCGCGGCGCTCTTGGCGCTCTCCGCGAGCTGGCTGCCGGCGCGGAGGGCCGCGCGGGTGGACCCGGTGAAGACGCTGTATTGATCGGGTCTACCGGATCTCCCCCTAATCCCTCGTTCCCTTCGGGCACCCGCGAAGGGTCGGGTTCGAGCTTCGAGGGGTTGCTCGCGGAGTCGTGGTTCGATGGGCCGCGATCGACCTGGATGATCTACTGCATCTCCCCCTAATCCCTCGTTCCCTTTCCCGCCCTCCGGGGGGAAAGGGACGCCCCCTCCCGGCTAGGGGAGGGTGGTTGCTCCGGTAGCATGGAGGCATGGCACGACTGAAGGGGCCGCCGGGGCCGACGGAGCCGGAGCGGGGGGTGTGGCAGGGGCGCTCGGTCGCGCGCCGGTTCGTCTCTCCGGACGGCTGGACCGTGTTGGTCGGACGCACTGCCGCCGACAACGACGTCCTGTCGATCAAGCTGGCCGCACCCCAGGACTTCTGGTTCCACGTCGCCGGCCAGCCCGGTTCGCACGTGGTGGTACTCAATCCGGACAAGGCCGACCGCCTGCCGCGGGAGACCGAGCGCTTCGCCGCTGGTCTCGCCGCCGGCTACTCGAGCGCGCGCAGGGGCGGCCGGGTGGCCGTTCACGCCGCCCGCTGCGAGGACGTGAAGAAGCCCCGGGGCCTGGCCGCGGGCAAGGTGACCCTCCGACGGGAGAGGACGCTCCAGGTAGAGCCGATCCGTGCCGGCGAAGGGGCGGTGGAGGAGAGGTGAGGCTGCCCCGCCCCGGCGATCCCTTGCACTAAGAACCATGGCAAGGTTTGACCATTTTCCTGAGGAGCTCATCTCATGTCCGATCCGTCTGCATCCGCCGAAGGCAAGACTCTGCGCGTGGGTCTGCTGGCCCCCGTCCACGAGCTGGACCCGTGGGGCAAACACGACTTCGAGAGCACCATGATCCTGGCGCACGTCTTCGAGCCCCCCCTGGCCCAGCCGGAGGGGGACCGGACGCCGCAACCGCTCCTGCTGGCGGAGCCGCTCCATCCCGATACGGGCGAGACCTTCTCGGCGGCGGTGCGCGACGGCGTGCGCTTCTCCGACGGCACCCCGCTGACCGCGGAGCTCCTGGCCGGGTCGCTCTCCCGGTCGAAGGTCTTCCGCCGCATGGCGGACATCGAGGCCCGCGACGACCGGGTGGTGTTCCGGCCGAAGCGCTCCGGAGCGCGGCTCGACCTGATGCTCAGCCAGCGCTTCTGCGGCGTCGTTCTGGAGCGCGGCGGCACCACCCTGGGGACCGGTCCCTACCAGATCGATCCGGCCTCGACGCCGGAGCACACCCGACTGGTCAAGAACCCCGAGTACCGCGAGCCGGTCGACATCGACACGATCGAGTTCGTCGCCTACCCCTCGGCCGCCGGCGGCAAGCCGGAAGCGCTCCTGGCAGCGGTGGAGCGGGGCGAGGTGGACTTCTGCAACGTCGTCTCCCGGGAGGACGTCGGGCGGCTCAAAGGCGTGCGCAAGTGGATCGAGCCGGGCAGCGGCACGGCGATCCTCTACTTCAACACCGAGCGCCCCGCCGTGCGTGACCCGAAGGTGCGCAAGGCCCTGGCGACCGGCATCGACCGCGCGGCGCTGGCGAAGATCTGCTACCCGAACCCCGTCGCCTTCACCGCCACCGGGCTGCTGCCGCCGATGATGGGCTCGCTCCGGGACGGCATCCACCACGACGCCAAGCAGGCCGGGATTCAGCTCCGCTCGGCCGGCGAGCGCCCGGAGCGTCTCCGGCTGCTGCTGATCCACGGCCCCCGCCCGTACCTGCCCCAGCCCCGGGCGGTGGCGGAGCTCCTCGCCGAGCAGATCGGCGCCCTCGGCGTGGCGGTGGAGATCCACCAGGCGGAGACCCTGGAGGACTACTTCCGCGCCGCGGTGGCAGGGGACTACGATCTGGCGCTCTCGGGCTGGCTGGCCGACGCTACCGACCCGGCCGACTTCCTGGAGACCATCCTGGCTCCCGAGTCGGTTCCGAGCGGCGGCCAGCACCTGATCGACGGCAACCTGAGCCACTGGCGGAGCGACGCGGTCAAGCGGGCGATCGACCGCTTCGCCGAGGACTCGAGCGAGGAGGCCAAGGGGGAGATCGCCAAGATCCTGAGTGACGAGGTGCCGATGATGCCCCTGATCTACGGCCCGACGATCTTCGTCTACTCGCTGCGGGTGACCGAGTTCAAGCCGTCACCGCTCGGGATTCCGGAGTTCGCGCGGATGAGGCTCGCGGATTGAGCTGAGGGGGGGAAGGGTACGCCCGCGCCCGGGGGTCTTGTCGGCTCTAGGTGACGGTCTCGCGGGCGTGGTCGAGCTCGTCGACCAGGACGTCGAGATCGGCCTCGTCCGTGCGGAAGCTGGTGATGCAGGCACGCACCACCGGCCGGCCGCTGTTCAGCACCACCTTGGAGACCCAGACCCGGTTGCGGCGCTGGACCTCGGCGACCAGGGCGCCGACCTGGGACCTGCGGCCGGTCTCGAGCGCCGGGTGGGTGGAGCAGACCAGCGGCAGCGGCGTGTCGTTGACCACCTGCCAGCCGCTCTCGCCGAGGAGCGCGCGCAGCCGGTCGCCCATCTCCGCCTGGTGCTCGATCAGCTCCCGGTAGCCGTCCAGGCCCAGCTCGGCCAGGCTCAGGAAGACCTTGAGACCGGTCGCCCGGCGCGACCACTGGACGGTCGAGGCATAGGGATCCAGGGCGCCGCGGGAGCCGTCGGGCATGTAGGTGGTGGCGGTGCCGAACGCGTGCGTCGGCGCCTCCGGGTGGCGGCAGAAGAACATGCCCGCTCCCATCGGCACCGACAGCCACTTGTGGGCGTCCCAGGTGACCGAGTCCGACCGCTCGATGCCGGCGAGCGCCGGCCGGAGCCGGGGGGAGAGGGCCGCCGCGCCGCCCCAGGCGGCGTCGACGTGGAGCCACGCCCCGTGGGCCGCCGCCACCGTGGCGATCTCCTCGATCGGATCGATCGCACCGGCGCCGGTGGTGCCGGCCGTGGCGACCACCAGGAACGGGCGCCGCCCCTCCCGGGCGTCGGCGGCCATGGCCCGGTCGAGGGCGCGCGGATCGAGCCGCAGATCCTTGCCCACCCGCACCTCGCGGAGGCCGCCGTCACCGAGGCCCGTCATGCGGGCGATCTTGGCGAACGAATGGTGTGCCTCCCGCGAGACGTAGAAGGTCGGCCGCCCGGCGACGGCGGCGAGCCCGTCCTCGGTGGCCTCGGGGAAGCGGTCGGCGAGCGCCACCAGGACGCCGGTGAGGTTCGCCTCGGCGCCGCCGGAGGTGAAGTGGGCGGCGCACGTCGCCGGATCGAACCCGAGGACACCGGCCAGGCGCGCCAGGGTGAGGCGCTCGATCTCGTTGACCGCCGGGGCGTGGGACCAGGCGGCGAGCTGGGGGTTGAACAGCGCCGTCAGCGTGTCCCCGAGCACCCCCGCCTCGCGGACGCTCGGGTTGAACAGTCCGAAGTAGCGCGGGTGGGTGACGTGGACCGAGCGCTCGCGCAGCAGGTGGACGAGCTCGTCCACCGCCCGCGGCAGCGGCAGCGGCTCGCGGAAGTCGTAGGCGGCGAGCTCGGCGCGCATCGCCGTGGGCGTGATCGAGGTGCCGACCGGCAGGTCGCGGATCTCCCGCGGGAAGCGCTCGATCTCTTCGAGCACCCTCTGCCAGGCCTGGGTGGGGGCTGGGCTGCGCGCCGGGCCGGGGTCTGCCCCGTGGTCTGGGCGGCGGTCTCGGTTCTGGGCTGGTTTCGGTGTCGTCGGTTGCATGGCGGACGCACGGAATCGTACTTCGTCGGGCGCCGTCAGCCGAGCTCTTTGCGGAACAGCCGCGCCGCGGCGGCGAAGCCGACGGCGGTGAAGAGCACCATGGCGCCCAGCTCCCCGGGCTGGTCCAGGAGGGTCGAGCCGCGCAGCAGGATGCCCCGGCAGAGTCGGATGAAGTGGGTCAGCGGCAGCAGCTCGCCCAGCCAGCGGGCCGGCGCCGGCATGGCCTCGAACGGGAACATGAAGCCCGACAGCAGCACCGACGGCAGGAAGAAGAAGAATGACAGCTGGGTAGCCTGGAACTGGGACGAGGTGGTCGCGGAGATCACCAGGCCGAGGGTGAGGTTGGCGGCGATGAACACCAGCGACGCCACCGCCAGGTCCCACAGGTGGCCGTGGATCGGCACGCGGAACAGGATCAGGCCGGTGACCACCACGATCACCACCTGGACGAAGCCGATGGCGATGTAGGGCAGGATCTTGCCCGCCATCAGCTCCATCCGTCCGACCGGCGTGGCGATCAGGAACTCGAAGGTGCCGCGCTCGCGCTCGCGCACCAGGGCGAGCGCGGTCATCATGATCATCGTGGTGGTGAGGATCACCCCCAGGAGCGCCGGCACCACGAAGAGCGCCGTCCGGAGCTCCGGGTTGTAGAGATCGAGCACCGTGATCTCCAGGAACTTGGGGTGGATCAGCTCCGGCTGGACGCCGAGGCGGTTGTGCAGGGGCGGCGGCCGGACCGCGCCCCCTTCCGCTGCCGCGCCGGCGCCGCCGCCGATCGTTCCCAGGCGCTGGTTGTGGCGTTGGGCCAGCCCCTCGGCCGAGGCGCGGACCGCGCGTGCCAGGGTCGGGTCGGAGGCGTCGACCAGCACGGAGACCTCGGCCCCGCGACCCCGGTGGTAGGCGCGGGAGAAGCCGGCCGGGATCACCACCACGGCGCGCACCTCGCCCCGGTGCAGGAGCTCCTGGGCCGCCGTCTCGTCCACCGGGCGGCGGACGAAATCGAACGTCTGGGTCGCCTCGAGCTGGCCGGCCAGGAGCCGGCTGACCGCGCTGTTCGAATGGTCGACCAGAGCCGTCGCCACATGGCGGACGTCCTGATCGATGGCGTAGCCGAAGAGCAGGAGCTGGACCGCCGGCACCCCGACGATGAACCCCATGGTCAGCCGGTCGCGGCGGAGCTGGCGGACCTCCTTGCGCGCTACCGAACGGACCCGGCGCAGGGCGGCGACGAGCCGGGGGCCGCCGATCCGGGTGACCACGGCCTGGAGACGCTGGCCGAGTGTGACCTGCCACGAGCGGTCGGCCGTGGCGCCGGCCCGGTCGCCGCTCCCCGGCCCGTCGGCGGACGCGGCGGCACGGTCGTCCGGCATGCGATCGTTCGGAGGGTTCATGATCGCGGACCCTCCGGTTCCCCCGTGCTCGGGACAGGGCGCTGGATGGTGCGCTCGATCGTTCGCAGGGGGTCTCCGTCCAGGGTCTCGCCGGCCAGGAGCGCGACGAAGACGTCCTCCAGGGTCGGGTCGGCCGGCTGAACCGGTCCGCAGCGCATGCCGGCGTCCTCGAGCCGCGAGACCAGCCCCGGCGCCTCGCAGCCGACATCCGCCCCGGGGGCGAGTAGCACGTGGACCTGGTGTCCGAGCTGGGTCGCACTGGTCACCGGCGGCAACGTGCGCAGCAGATCGACGGCGTCATCGGCGGGATCGGCGGTGAGCTGGATCACCCGGCCGCGGAGCGCACCGGTGAGCGCGGCCGGGACGCCGACCGCCACCGCCCGCCCTTCGCGGACGACGCACAGCCGATGACAGCGTACCGCCTCGTCCATGTAGTGGGTCGACACCAGGACCGTGGCGCCGTCGCCGGCGAGGTCGAAGATCTTCTCCCAGAAGCGCCGCCGGCTGTCCGGGTCGACGCCGGCGGTCGGCTCGTCGAGGAACAGCAGCTCCGGCCGGTGGATGGTGGCCACCGCCAGGGCCAGGCGTTGCTTCCAGCCGCCGGAGAGGGTGGCCGGCCGCTGGCGGCGCCGCTCGGCGAGGCCGTACTCCGCGAGGCTCTCCTCCACCCGCTCGCGCCGGGTGCGGCCGTCCAGGCCGAAGATCTCGGCGGCGAACTCCAGGTTCTCCTCGACCGACAGGTCGTCGTAGAGCGAGAAGCGCTGGGTCATGTACCCCAGCCGTGCGCGCAGCTTCTCCGCGTCTCCGGGCACCTCCAGCCCGAGCACCCGGGCGGAGCCCGCCGACGGCGTCAGCAGGCCGACGAGCATCCGGATCAGGGTCGACTTGCCGGCGCCGTTGGGGCCGAGGAAGCCGAAGACCTCTCCTCGGCGGATCTCCAGGTCGAGGGAGTCGACCGCGGTCAGCGAGCCGAAGCGGCGGGTCAGGCCCCGCGCCTCGATCACCGGAGGGGCGGCGGCGGGGCGTAGTGGGGCGTGAACTCGGGCTCCCGGGCGATGTCGGTCACGTGGCCCTTCAGGCGGCCGTCCAGGCCTTCGATCTCGATCTCGGCGGCGCTGCCCGGCCGGGTGCGGGCCACCACCCGGGCTGGCAGCCACACGCGCACCCAGGGCGCCTCGTCGGCCAGCACCACGGCCGCCACGCCGCCCGCCGGCACCCGTTCGCCGACCTCGAAGGCGAGCTGGTCGACCACCCCCGGCAGGTGGGCGCGGAGGGTCAGCTCGTCGAGACGTTTCTGGGCCTGGGCGATGCGCGCCTCCTTCTCCGCGACCAGGGCGAGCGCCTCGTCGCGCCGGCGCACGGCGGTATCCAGGTCCTGGGCGGTGCTGACCCGCGCCTTGCGCAGGTTCACGGCCCGCTCGTACAGCCCCTGGGCCTCCTTGAGCGCGGCGTCGGCGGCCTGCTTGGCCGCCTCGCCCGCGCGGAGCTCCGCGTCCGCCACCGCCGTGTCCAGTTGCACCACCACCTGGCCCGTGGTCACGTGGCTGCCCACGTCTGCCGGGAGCTCGGTCACCTCGGCGGAGACCGGCGCGGCGAGCTCCAGCGTCTTGCGCTCCACCGTGCCGGCGAGGTCGACCGTGTTGCGGCCGCAGCCCGCCAACAGTGGCAGGACCGGAAGGGCCGCCAGAATGAGTGCGGCGGGGAGCCGACGGGTGCGGTAGCCGGGGTCCTTCATCGCATCTCCTCTGCCCTGCGCGCCGCAGGGTCGCGCGGGGGCGTGGCGTGTCGGGGTCGCTACGGGGAGCGGTCCCTCTGCAGATCTCGAATGGCCGTCAAGCTATCACGGGGTTGGCCGGGGACGGCGCCGCGGGGTGTGGTCCGGGTCGTGGGCGAGCCAGTGTAGCGGCTCCGGCGCCTCATCCGACTCCTCAGTCGTCCTCGTCGTCGAGCGCTTCGGCCACGTCCTCGTCGTCGGCCTCTGCCAGCAGGGCCTCGACCACGGCGACCGACAGGCCGGCGATGGTCGGGTCCTCGAAGAACCGCCGCACCGGCAGCTCGACCCCGAAGTCGTCCCGCACCCGGAGCAGGATCTGGGTCGCCTTGAGCGAGTGGCCGCCGAGGGCGAAGAAGTCGTCGTGGATGCCGATTCGCTCGACTCCCAGCACCTCGCTCCAGGCCTCTGCCAGGGCCTCCTCGAGCTCGGTCTCCGGCGGCTCGTAACCGGGGCCGGCCGCGGCGCGGTCGAGGCCGGGAGCCGGCAGGGCCTTGCGGTCGATCTTGCCGCTCGGCGTCCGCGGTAGCTCGGCCAGCTCGACGAAGTGGGCCGGCACCATGTAGCCGGGCAGCCGCTTCTGGAGCCACGCGCGGGCCCGGCCGGCGAGGGGGTCTTCATCGTCCGCGCCGGCCGCACCGGACTGAGCGGGCACCAGGTAGGCGACCAGGTCGCGGGCGGCCCGGTCGGCCTCTGCCCTGTCGGGGGTCTCGTAGACCGCTGCCACCGCCTCGGCGACCGCCGGATGGGACGCCAGGGCGGCCTCGATCTCCCCCAGCTCGATGCGGAAGCCGCGGACCTTGACCTGGTGATCCAGCCGGCCGAGGAACTCGAGCTCGCCGTCGCGCCGCCAGCGCACCAGGTCGCCGGTCCGGTAGAGCCGCCCGCCGCCACCGTTCGAGGCGGAGCCGAACGGATCGGGGACGAAGCTCTGGGCGGTGCGCGCCGGCCGGCCGAGGTAGCCGCGGGCGAGGCCGGCTCCGGCCAGGCACAGCTCGCCCGGCACGCCGATCGGTGCCAGGGCGTCCGGCGGCCCGGCCGGATCGACCACGTAGGCCCGGCTGCCGGCGATCGGCCGGCCGATGGTCGGTTCGACGGCCTGTCCATCGACCCGTCGCGGCACCGCGGCGGCGGTGGAGTAGGTGGTGTCCTCCGAGGGTCCGTACAGGTTGTAGAGGCCCTGGAGGCCGGGGGACCGCTCGTAGACCGTGTCGGCAAGGGCCCGCTTGAGGGGCTCGCCGGCCAGGTTGACCACACGCACGGAGGTGGGCAGCTCAGACGCCGCCAGCAGCTCGCGCATCACCGACGGCACTGTGTTGACCAGCCGGATCTCGCCGCCTTCGGCCAGCGCGGGCAGCTCCAGGGCGTCCCGGGCGAGGATCAGCTTGCCACCGTGGGCCAGCGGCACGAACAGCTCGTAGACCGACAGATCGAAGCAGACCGACGTGGCGGCGAGGACACCGGCCAGGGCCTCCGCCGGGAAGACGGTGCCGGCCCAGCGCACCATCGCCGCCGCCGCGCCGTGGGAGATGGCCACTCCCTTCGGCCGGCCGGTGGAGCCGGAGGTGTAGATCAGGTAGGCGAGCCGGCGCGGATCGATCGGCGGCTCGCCCCCGGCGCTCGATCCGTCCGGGATCTCGGTGCCGGCCGCGGCGAGCGCCTCCGGGGTGAGCAGATCGTCGAGCGCCAGCACCGCCGGCGGCTCCGCCAGGTCGGCGACCGGCAGCCGGTCGGCGAGGGCGGCGTCGGTCAGCACGACCGCGGCGGCGGAGTCCTCGAGCATGAAGGCGACGCGCTCCGGCGGATAGGCCGGGTCCAGGGGGACGTAGGTGCCGCCGGCCCGGAGCACGCCGAGGAGCGCGGCGACCAGCGCCGGCGAGCGCTCGGCGAAGACGCCGACCCGGACCTCCGGTCCGACGCCGGCCGCCCGCAGGCGCGCGGCGATGGCGCCGGAGCGCGCCGTCAGCTCCCGGTAGGTCCAGCGCTCGGTGCCGGCCAATAGGGCTTCGGCCTCCGGCGTCCGCTGCGCCTGGTCGAGCACCAGCCGGGGCAAACAGGTGGCGCCCGGTGCGCCGGGTCGGGTAGCGGGCAGGGCACCACTGTCGCTCCATTCGGCATGGAGCAGGTGGCGCTCGGCGGCGCCGAGGACGCGCAGCCGGGAGAGCGGCGTCTCCGGCGCCGCCGCGGCGGCCTCGAGCAGGGTGGCCAGGTGACTGCCGAGGCGCCGCACCGTGGTCGCGTCGAACAGGTCCCGGTTGTACTCCAGGCGGGCGCTGATCCGGTCGCCCTGCCGGCCCAGGTCGACCGTCAGATCGAACTTGGCGGCGGTGGCGGGGAGTGCCTGCGGCTCGAGGGTCGCGCCCGCCATCTCCAGGCGCTCGCGAGGGGCGTTCTGGAACGCGAAGAGCACCTGGAAGAGGGGCGTCGAGCTCAAGTTCCGGACCGGCGCCACCGCCTCGACCAGGCGCTCGAACGGCAGGTCCTGGTGGGCGAAGGCGCCGAGCGCCATGGCCTTGACTCGCCCGACCAGCTCCGCGAAGGAGGGATCGCCGGACAGGTCGACCCGCAGGGCCAGCGTGTTGACGAACAGGCCGATCAGCCCCTCGAGCTCCTCGCGCGTCCGGCCGGCGATCGGGCTGCCGAGCACCACGTCGTTCTGGCGCCCGAAGCGGCCGAGCAGAGTGGCGACGGCCGCCAGCAGCACCATGAAGGGCGTCACGTCCAGGTGCCGGGCGAGGCGCTCGATGCCGGTGCCGCTCGCCGCCCCGAGGTCGGTGCGGAGCTCGCCGCCGCGGAAGGTCTGGACCGGCGGCCGGGGACGGTCGAGGGGCAGCTCCAGCGCCGCCGGCGCGCCGTCGAGGAGCGTGCGCCACCAGTCCAGTCGCCGTTCCAGGGCCTCGCCCCGGAGCCACGCCCGCTGCCAGACGGCGAAGTCGGTGTACTGAACCGGAAGCGCGGGCAGCGCGGCGGCCGCTCCGCCGTCGCCGTGGGGCGCCTCGTGCCGGGCGCGGTAGCAGGCGGCGAGCTCCCGGATCAGCACCCCCACCGACCAGCCGTCGGAGGCGATGTGGTGCATGGAGAGGGCGACCAGGTGCTCGGCGGGCGCCAGGCGCACCAGGGCGACCCGGAGCAGCGGGTCCCGCTCCAGGTCGAAGGGCACGGCGGCCACCGCGCGGGCGAGGCGCTGGGCGACGGCGCGGCGGCGCTCGGTGGGCAGGGCGCCGAGGTCGATCACCGGCAGCGCCACCGGCCGGGCGCGGTGGACGTGCTGGAGGACGCCTTCCCGGGTCTCTTCGAAGACCGTGCGCAGGGTCGCGTGGCGGCGTACCACGTCGGTCAGGGCGCCGGCGAGGACCTCGGGGGACAGCGCGCCGTCGATCCGCACCGCGCCGGGCATGTGGTAGGCGGCGGAGGCCGGATCGAGCCGCGCGAGGAACCAGAGCCGCTCCTGGGCGAACGAGGCGGGCCAGGGCCCCGTTCCCGCCGCCGCTCCGAGCGGCGGCGCGCCGGCCGCCGTGCCGGGATCTCCGGGTGCCGCCTCCCCTTCGAGTGCGGAGGCGAGGCCCGCCACGGTCGGCGTCTCGAACAGCCGGCGCAGAGGCAGCTCGACGCCGAACGCCGCGCGCACCCGCGAGACCAGCCGCGTGGCGAGGAGCGAGTGGCCGCCCAGGTCGAAGAAGTCGTCCTCGGCGCCGACCCGCTCGACGTCCAGCACCTCGGCGAACAGGCCGGCCAGGCGCTCTTCGGCCGGCGTGCGCGGCGCCACGTACTCGCGCCGGTGCCCGGCGTCCCAGGTCGGCTCGGGCAGGCGCCGGCGGTCCACCTTGCCGGAGGTGGTCAAGGGGAGCTCGTCCAGCCGCTCGAAGGCGGCCGGCACCATGTAGGCGGGGAGCTTCGCCTCGACGAACGCGCGCAGGTCCGCCGGCTCGGGGGCCGCCTCCGGCGCCGCGACCACGTAGGCCGCCAGCCGCCGGTGCTCGGTGCCGGGCTCGTCGCAATCGATCACCGTCGCCTCGAGAACCCCCGGGTGCTGGACCAGGACGGCCTCGATCTCCCCCAGCTCGATGCGGTAGCCGCGGATCTTGACCTGCTGGTCGATCCGCCCGAGGAACTCCACCACGCCGTCCGCGCGCCAGCGGGCCAGGTCGCCGCTCCGGTAGAGGCGCCCTCCCGGCTCCGTGGCGAACGGGTCCGGGACGAAGGTCTGAGCGGTCAGCTTGGGCCGGTGCAGGTAGCCGCGGGTGACGCACACGCCGCCGATGCACAGCTCGCCCGGCACCGGCGCGGGCATCGGCAGCAAGCCGGGGCCGAGTAGGTAGATCGACGCCCCGCCGATGCGGCGGCCGATCGGAATCGTCGCGACCTCGCGCTCCGCGTCGCAGCGCCAGGAGGTCACCGAGAGGGTCGTCTCGGTCGGTCCGTAGCGGTTGAAGAGGGGCAGGCCGGTGCGCTCGGCGAACCGTGCCGGGAGAGTCGGCGGCACCGCCTCTCCGCCGGTCATCACCCCCTCCATCGAGGCCAACCGGTCCAGGTCGTCCTGCTCCATCAGGACACTCAACTGGGACGGCAGGAAGGAGGACTGGGTCACCCGCTCGCGGGCGATCAGGTCGAGCAGGTACGCCATGTCGCCGTGGCCGTCCGGCCGGGCGAGCACCAGGCGCGTCCCGGCGACCAGGGGCGAGAACAGCTCCAGGACGGACAGGTCGAAGCAGATCGACGCCTTGAGCAGGCCCGCCCCGTGGCCCACCGGGTCGTGGCCGGCGGCGTAGAGCAGCCGGTTGCTCACCGACCGGTGGGTCGCCACCACCCCTTTCGGCCGGCCGGTGGACCCGGAGGTGAAGATGGCGTAGACGGCGTTGTCCGGCGTCGGCTCTGCCGCCGGCGCACGAGGCCGCGCGGTCACCGGGCCGTCCACCGAAGTCTTGGCCGGCAGGTCGTCCAGCCACAGCCGCTCCACCTCCATCCCTTCGAGGCTCGAACCGACCCGGTGCTGGGTCACCACCTGGCGGAGGCCGGCCTCGGCGATCATCACCTCCAGGCGCTCCGGCGGGTAGGTCGGGTCGAGCGGCACGTACGCCGCGCCGGCCTCCAGAATGCCCAGCACGCCGACGACCTGTTCGATCGAGCGCTCGGTGCACAGTCCTACCAGGGTCTCGGGGCCGGCGCCGCGCCGCCGGAGGGCGTCCGCCACCACCCGGGCGCGATGCAGCAGAGCGCCGTAGGTGAGCTGCCGGTCCTCGAACACCACCGCCACCGCGTCCGGCGTCCGCCCGGCCCAGCGCTCGATCAGGTGGTGCAGGCAGGCGCCCGCCGGCGCCACCGGCCATGGCTCGTCGTTCCACTCGACGAACACCTCGTGGCGCTCCGCCGCGGTGAGCAGGGGGAGGGCGTGGACCGGGCGCTCCGGATCCTCGACCAGGGTCTCGAGGATGCCCTGGAGGTGGGCGGCCATGCGCCGGACCGTGGTGGCGTCGAAGAGGTCCGTGGTGAAGCTCCAGACGCCGAGCAATCCCTGGTTGCCACTGTCCGCGAACGGCTCGAAGGAGACCCCGAGGTCGAACTTGGCCGCGCCGGTGTCCGCCGCGATCCGCTCGAGACGCAGGCCGGGGAGCTCGAGCGGTCCCATGGGCGCGTTCTGGAGGGCGAGCATGACCTGGACCAGCGGCGGGACGCCGCGGCCCCGCTCGGGCACCAAGGCCTCGACCAGCCGGTCAAAGGGCAGCTGCTGGTGGGCGAAGGAGGAGAGGCTGGTCTCGCGGGCCCGGTCGACGAGCTCTGCCAGGGTCGGTGAGCGGTCGAGCTTGAACCGGAGCGCGACCGTCTCGACGAACAGGCCGATCAGGCCTTCGAGCTCCCGCCGGTCACGCCCGGCGTTCGGCGTGCCCAGGACCAGGTCCTCGCGGCTGGCGGTGCGCCCCAGCAGGGCGCCGAACGCCGCCAGCAGCACCATGAAGAGGGTCGCGCCGCGCTCCCGTCCGAGCGCTTCCAGGCGCTCGGTGAGCCGTTGCGGAAGCGGGATCCGGACGACGCCGCCCGCCCCGGTGGGGGCGAGCGGCCGCGGCCGGTCGGTGGGCAGGGCGAGGACCGTCGGCGCCCCGTGCAGGTGATTGCGCCACCAGGCGAGGAGGTCGTCCCGGACCGCGTCGGTGAGCCGCGTGCGCTGCCAGAGCGCGAAGTCGCCGTACTGGATCGGCAGTGGCGCCAGGTCCGGCATCCAGTCTGGCGCCCGGCCCGACTCTCGGCCCCGCTCTTGGTTGTGGACGCGGGCGCCGTAGCTGGCCGCCAGCTCCTGGACGAAGACCCCCAGCGACCAGCCGTCGGAGATCACGTGGTGCATGACCAGGGCGAACACGTGCTCGTCCGGCGCCGTGCGCACGAGCGTGGTGCGGAGGAGGGGCGCGTGGGCGAGCGACACCGGCCGCCGCGCCTGGGCTTCGGCGAGTCGGTTGGCGGCGGCGTCCCGGCGACTCGCCGGCAGCCCGGTCAGGTCGATCACCGGCAGCGTGCCCGCGACCGAGCCGGCGGGGAGGATGCGCTGGTGGGGCCCGCTGCTGTCCTCGCCGTCGTCGACGATCTCGGTGCGCAGGGCCTCGTGCCGTGCCATCAGGTCGCCGAGCGCCCCGTCCAGGGCCGACAGGGAGAGCCGGCCGGTCATGCGCACGGCGCCCGGCATGTTGTAGCTCGCCGCGTGCGGGTCCAGCCGGGCCAGGAACCAGAGCCGCTCCTGGGCGAACGAAAGGGGAGCGGTGGCGGGGTCGCTCCGGCGTGGGATCGGTTCGGGGGCGTCTGCCCGGTCTTCCGCGTCGGCCCGGTCAGCCAGGTCGGCGTCGATCCGGCGGGCCAGAGCGGCCACGGTCGGCGCCTCGAATAGCGCGGCGATCGGCAGGCGGACGGCCACGGCCTCGTGGATGCGGGAGGCCAGCCGGGTGGCGAGCAGGGAGTGGCCGCCGAGGCGGAAGAAGTCCTCTTCCCGGCCGACGGGCCGGTCGCCGGGCAGGGCGAGGACCTCGGCGTAGAGGGCGGCCAGCCGCTCCTCGGTCGCGCCGCGCGGGGCCTCTGCGGCGCCGTCACCGGCCCCGTCGCCGAGGACGGGCGCGGGCAGCGCCTTGCGGTCCACCTTGCCGTTGGGGGTGAGCGGCAGCGCCTCCAGCTCGACGAAGGCCGCCGGCACCATGTAGGCCGGCAGGCGCGCACCCAGGTGGGAGCGCAACGGGTCGGCCAGGCTGCCGGCCGCACCCTCCTCGGCCGGGGCGACGTACGCCACCAGCATCGCTTCGCCGCCTTCGGGCCGCTTGCGGGCGACGACCACCGCCTCCGCGACCGCCGGGTGGGCGACCAGGGCGGCCTCGATCTCTCCCAGCTCGATGCGGAAGCCGCGGATCTTCACCTGGTGGTCGAGGCGGCCGAGGAACTCGAGCGCCCCGTCGGTCCGCCGCCGCACCAGGTCGCCGGTGCGGTACAGGCGCCCGCCCTGGTTGTCGACCCCGCCGGCCCCGGAGAGCTCGGGCGCCGCGAACGGGTCGGGCACGAAGCTGGCGGCGGTCCGTGCCGGGCGCCCCAGGTAGCCGCGGGCGAGCCCCGCCCCGGCCAGGCAGAGCTCCCCCGGCACGCCGACCGGCGCGGGCCGGAGGTTGCGGTCGAGCACGTACGCCCGGCTGCCGGCGATCGGCGCGCCGATGGTCGGCTCGCCGGTCGCGCCCCGGTCGATCCTGGCCGCCGTCGAATAGGTGGTGTCCTCGGACGGGCCGTAGAGGTTGTAGACCCGTTCGACCCGCGGCCGGCTCCGGTAGATGCCGTCGACCAGCGCCCGCTGGAGCGGCTCGCCGGCCAGGTTGACGGTGCGGAGCGACTTCGGAAGGGTGCCGGCGGCGACCAGCTCCTTCATCGCCGAGGGCACGGTGTTGAGCAGGGTCACCTCGCCGGTGTCGGCGTGGGCGGCGGCGCCGAGGGCGTCGTCCGCGAGCACCACGCGGCCGCCGGTGGTGAGCGGCAGGAAGAGCTCGAACACCGACAGATCGAAGCAGATCGAGGTGCCGGCGAGCACCCCGGCCAGCTCGCGGGCGGAGAAGACGCCCGCGGCCCAGTCGAGCAGGGCACAGGCCGCCCGGTGGGGGATGGCGACCCCCTTGGGCCGGCCGGTGGAGCCGGAGGTGTAGATCAGGTAGGCCAGGCTCTCGTCGTCGGCCGGCGGGTCCGCGGCCGCCGGTGCCGGGGGTGCTCCGTCCTCCTCGTCTGCCGGATCGATCACCTCCGGCGGCGCGGGCAGCCGGTCGAGCGGCAGGCGCTCCCGGGTCTCCGGGGAGGCGAGGACCACCGGGGCGCCCGCGTCCTCGAGCATGAAGGCCAGGCGCTCCTCCGGGTAGGCGGCGTCGAGCGGCACGTAGGCGCCGCCGGCCTCGAGCACCGCCAGCAGGGCGACGACCATCTCCGCGCGGCGCGGCAGGCAGACGCCCACCCGGACCTCGGGGCCGACGCCCGCCGCGCGCAGGCGCCCGGCGAGGGCCGTGACCCGCCGGGCCAGCGCGTCGAAGCGCAGGCGCTCGCCGGCCACATCGACCAGGGCGACCGCGTCCGGCGTCCGCGCCGCCTGGGCGCGGAAGCGGGCGTCCAGGCGGCCGGGCAGGTCGCCGTCCGGCACCGGCGCCGTGTCGTTCCACTCGGTCAGGAGCTGCTGGCGCTCGGTGGGGCTGAGCAAGGAGAGCTCCGAGAGACGGCGTTCCGGCGCCTCGGCGACCTCGGCGAGCAGCCGGCGGAGCTGGCCGGCCATGCGCCGGACCGTCGTGCGGTCGAACAGGTCCCGGTCGTAGACCAGCGAGCCCCAGAGGGCGCCCTCGATCTCGGCGGTGAAGACGGTGAGGTCGAACTGGGCGCCGCGGGGCTCGAGCGGCACCGACTCGATCACCAGGGAGCCGAGCTCCAGGCGGGCACCCGGCGCGCCGAGGGCGAAGCCGGACATGCCTTCGCCGACGCCGAGGCGGGAGCGCTGGAGGCTGAAGAGCACCTGGAAGATCGGCGGCCGGCTGGCGTCACGGCCCGCTTCGAGGCGCTCCACCAGCAAGGGGAACGGCAGGTCCTGGTGCTCGAACGACCGCTTGCCGGCGTCGCGCACCCGCTCCAGCAGCTCGCCGAAGGGCGGATCGCCGGAAGCGTCGGTACGCACCACCACCGGGTTGACGCAGTAGGCCACCAGGTCGGAGACGTCGCCCTCGCGGCGCCCGGCGGTCGGGGTGCCGACCAGCAGGTCGTCCTGGCCGGCCAGGCGGTGGAGCAGAGCCTGGAGCCCGGCGAGGGCGGTGACGAACGGGTTGGCGCCGTGGCGGCGGCCGGTCTTCCGCAGGCGCTTCCAGAGCGCCGGCTCCAGGCGGAAGGGCTCGGCGGCGCCCCGCTGGCGCCGGGAGGCCGGGCGGCGGTGGTCGGCGGGCAGGTCCAGGCTCTCCGGCCGGTCGGAGAGCTCCCGCTCCCAGAAGCTCCACAGCCGCTCCCCGTCCTCGCCGGCGAGCCGCTCCTCCTGGCGCTCCAGGAGATCCTCGAAAGTGGCCTCGAGCGGCGGCAGCTCCGGCGCCTCCTCCCCTGCGCCGCGCTCTCCGTCGTAGAGCGTACCCAGCTCCCGCAGCAGCACCGCCAGGGACCAGAGATCGGAGACCAGATGGTGGATCGCCAGCACCAGGCGGTACTCCCCCGGCCCGCGCGCGAAGAAGGCCAGGCGGACCAGGGGCCCGCGCTCCAGGTCGAACGGCCGGTAGGCCACCTCGCCGACCGCCTGCTCCAGGGCCTGCTCGCTCCAGCCGTGCGCGTCGGTCCGCTCCATCCGGGCCGACCCCCGCTCGGCGACGCGCCGGACCGGCTCGCTGTCCACCTCGTGGAAGGTGGTTCGGAGCGCCGGGTGGCGCTCGACCAGGCGCCGGAACGCCCCGTCCAGGGCGTCGGCGTCCACCGGTCCCACGATCCGCCCCGCGGCGGCGATCACGTAGGCGCCGCTCCCCGGTGCCAGGCGGTCCAGGAACCAGAGCGCCCGCTGGCCGTGAGAGAGGGGGAGGGGCCGGGCCGCCGTTGCCGGGGATCCGCTCGCCGGCTCCGGGCCGTCGCCGCGAGAGGGCGAGACGACCGGAGGCGCACCGGACGCGAGGAGAGGGCTTCGGGACATGGTCACCTCATGCAGGTCGGTTGATGGAAGCCGGCTGGACCATCCGCGCCTCCAGGGCGCGGGCGAGACGTGCAGCATGGGGCGGGAAGTGGATCGACATGTGGTCGCCGGCGACGATCTCGACCTCCACGCCGGGGCACAGGGCGCTCCAGCCGGACGTGTCGGGCCGCTCCAGGCGGCCGGCAGTGGCCGCGGCCCGGACGTGGAGCAGCCGGCCCGCGTACGGCCCGGGCCGGTAGGCGAGCAGGGCCCGTCCGTTGGCGTTGACCACGTCCATCAGGCGGCGCAAGCGGTCCAGGTCGAACGAAGCCGGCAGGGCGCCCGCCGCCTGGGCCGTCTCCAGGATGTGGGCCAGGCGATCGTCCCGGTCCGTCATGCTCTTGAGCCGCGCAACCGTTTCCGGGTCGGCGCCGCCCACCAGGTAGTCCAGGGCCTCGGCCTCGAACAGCAGGCCCTCGTCCGGGGCCGGGGACTCGCCGGGCTCGCCGGTGTCCAGGAAGCCGAGCAGAGCGACCTCCTGGCCGGCCCCGGTGAGCCGGCGGGCCATCTCGTAGGCGATCACGCCGCCCATGGAGCTGCCCACCAGGTGGTAGGGCCCTTCCGGCTGGACGGTGCGGATCGACTCCAGGTAGCGCCCTGCCATCTGCTCGATCGAGTCGAGCGGCTCCTCGCCGGCCTCCATACCCAAGGCGCGGAGGCCGTAGACCGGCCGGCCGGGCGCGAGGGCGGCGGCCAGGTGGCGGAAGAAGTAGGTGTCGCCGAAGACCGCGTGGACCAGGAAGAGGGCGGGGATGTCCGGGTCCCCGGCGCGCAGGGCGGTCAGCGAGGGCGGCAGGCGGCGCGGTGCGCCCGCGGCGGCCGGGGTCGCCGCGGGGGACGCTTCCGTCGACGCCAGCTCGGTGTAGCCCAGGTCGACCGCCAGCCGGCGGGTCACGTCGCCCAGGAAGTCCTCGGTGTAGACCGCGCGCCAGCGCTCCGCCGCCGAGGAGTCGATTTTCTTGTGGCTGTGGAACTTGACGTCGCCCAGCATCTTCGCCTGCTCGTGGATGCCGTCGGTCATGCGCCGCTGGCGCTCCTGGTACGGCTCGATCATCGCCGGCCGGTAGTCGAGCCCGAGGAACTCTGCCACGCCGCGCATCACCGGCTCCGGATCGCTCACCATCTCCTCGAAGCGCACCGTCCGGTGGCGCTCGGCCGGCACCCCCTCCAGGAAGGAGACGATGTTCTGGTGGCTGGCGGTCCAGATCAGCTCGGCCAGCTCGCGGCGCTCGAAGTCGTGGTCGTAGCGGAAGAAGAGCTGCTCCAGGCGCGCCTCCTCGAACGACAGGATGCCGGCGTAGGGGTGGCGGAGCAGGTGGAGGTAGAGCGGCTCGTCGAAGTCCTCCTCGGCGCGCGCCAGGATCGCCGGGTCGAGGGCGTAGGAGGGCGTCTTGTCCACCAGGATGCGCTCGCCGATCCACTCCTGCATCTCCCGGTAGAAGTCACGCACCGGCTGCTCGCGCCGCTCGCGCTCCTCCATCATCGCCCGGGCCTCGTCCGCGTCGCAGCCGCGGAGCTCCATCACCGCCCGGAGCACCCCCTCGAGCCAGAACGAGTAGCGGTCCGAGAAGGCGCGCTTGCGGTCGCCCAGGGTGTTGAACGGCAGCAGCTCCAGCTCCGGCGGCGCGAACAGCATCGGATGGCCGGCGAGCATGACCCGGAGCAGGGTGGAGCCGGAGCGCGGCGGCGAGAGCACGAAGACGGCGCGCGGGTTCTTCTTCGCGCGCTCTCGGGGGAACGGCGCCAGTGGCTCGATCAGCGAGCGCAGCGCGGCCAGCCGCTCGGCGTCCACCCGCCGGGTGCTCTCCCGGCGGCGCTTCATCGCCTCGAGCGCCTCGGCAGGCAGGGAGTCCTCGCCGAACAGCTCGCTCACCCGCTCGTCGTACTGGACCGCCAGATAGGTGGCCAGCTCGCCCAGGTTGCGGGTGTCGAAGAGGGCGGTGACGTAGACGTGCTGTCCGAGGGTCTCCTCGAGCCGGTTGATCAGGGTCGCCCCCTGGATCGAGCTCCCGCCCAGATCGAAGAAGCTGTCGTCGAGGCCGGCCCGGTCGACGCCGAGCACGTCCTGCCAGGCCTCGGCCAGGAAGCACTCGAGCGCCGTCTTGGGCGGGATGTAGGCGCCGGCCAGGTCGGGGCGGGCCGAGTCCGGCGCCGGCAGGGCCTTCTTGTCCAGCTTGCCGGTCGGGGTCGACGGCATCTCGTCGAGGGAGACGAAGGCCGACGGCACCATGAACTCGGGCAGCCGCTCACCCAGGGCGGCGCGGAGCGCGCTCACCGTCAGGGTGGTGGCGGCCGTCCCCGGCTCCGGTACGAGATAGGCCACCAGCCGCTCGTCGCCGGTGTCGGAGCGCACCATGACGGCGGCCTCGCGCACGGCGGGCAGCTCGCGCAGGGCCTCTTCCACCTCGCCCAGCTCGATGCGGAAGCCGCGCACCTTGACCTGGGTGTCGGCCCGGCCGAGGAACTCGATGGCGCCGTCGAAGCGGTGGCGGGCCAGGTCGCCGGTGCGGTAGAGCCGGGCGCCGGGCGTGGCACTCCACGCGTCGGGGACGAAGCGCTCGGCGGTGAGCGCCGGCCGGCCCAGGTAGCCGACCGCCACGCCGCTGCCGCCCAAGAGGATCTCGCCGGCCACGCCGATCGGCACGGGCCGCAGCGCCGGGTCCGTCAGGTAGACCCGCACGCCGCGGAACGGCCGGCCGATGGGCACCCGGCCGAGACCGGCGATCGCCCCCGGGTCGCGCGGCAGCCGCAGGCGGGTGCCGGAGATGGTCGCCTCGGTCGGGCCGTAGAAGTTGTAGAGGCGCGCCTCCGGCGCCCGGCGGGCCAGCTCGGCGAACTTCTCGGTCGACGGCGCCTCGGCGCCGGTGCACAGGGTGCGCAGGCAGGCCGGCACCGTCCGGTCGGCGGCGACCAGCTCGTCCACGATCTGGTGCCAGTGGGAGCTGGTCAGGCTGAGCTTGGTCGCCCGCCGCCGGGCGCACTCGTCCATCAGGTCGAGGGGCCGGAGCGCCGCCGGCCGCGGCTCGAGCACCAGGGTGGCGCCGCTGGTCAGGGTCAGGAAGACCTCGTCGCAGGAGAGGTCGAACGACAGCGAGGCGAACTGGAGCTGGGTGTCGCCCAGGCCGAAGGCGAAGAGCTTGCGGATGGCGGCCAGCCGCTCGGCCAGCGAGCGGTGGGTGACCAGTACCCCCTTGGGCCGGCCGGTGGAGCCGGAGGTGTAGATGACGTAGGCGCCGTCGTCCGGGTCCGGGTCCGGGTCCGGGCCGGCCAGCGGCTCCACCGGATCGGACGTCTCGATCGGATCGAGCTCGTCGAGCAGCACCTCCCGCGGGCGCTCGTCCGGGGACAGGCCGTCGAACAGCGCCCGGTGCTCGCTCCGGGTGACCAGGGCGACCGGGCCGGAGTCGGCGACCATGAACGCCAGGCGCTCGCCGGGGAAGCCGAGGTCGAGGGGCACGTAGGCGGCGCCGGCCTCGAGCGCCGCGACCACGGCGACGATCTGGTCGAACGAGCGCTCCAGGCAGACGGCGACCCGGCGGCCCGGGCCGGCGCCCAGCGCGCGCAGGCGGCGAGCCAGCCCGCGGGCGCGCCGGGCGAGGGCACCGTAGGTCAGCCGGTCGTTGCCCAGCACCAGGGCGACCGCGTCCGGCGCCACCTCGGCGCGCGCGGCGACCAGGCGGTGGATCGGGCGCTCCTCGGCCGGCATCGCCGGCGTCTCGTTGAACGCCACCACCACCTGGTGGGCTTCCGCCGGGGTCAGCAGCGGCAGGCTCCGCACGGTGCGCTCCGGCTCCGCCACCACGGCCCGGAGCAGGGCGTCCAGGCGCTCCCCCAGCCGCTCGACGGTGGTGGCGTCGAACAGGGCCTGGCGGTAGCCGAGGATGCCGCGCAGGCCGTCGGGGGTCTCGGTCAGGGCCAGGGTCAGGTCGAACTTCGCCGTCGCTCCCCGCGCCTCGATCGGCTCGAGCTCGAGATCGGGCAGCTCCAGCCGGGTCATGCCGGCGTCGTGGAGCGAGAGCATGACCTGGAAGATCGGCGTGTGGCTGCGGCTCCTCTCCGGCTGGAGCTCGCCGACCAGCTTCTCGAACGGCAGCTCCTGGTGGGCGTAGGCCTCGGTGCTCGCCTGGTGCACCCGGCCGAGCAGGGCGCGGAAGCTCGGGTCCCCCTCGACGCCGACGCGGAGCGCCAGGGTGTTGACGAACATCCCGATCAGCCCCTCGATCTCCTCGCGGGTCCGGTTGGCGACCGGGGTGCCGACCACCAGGTCGTCCTGGCCGCTCATCCGGTAGAGCAGGGCGTCGAAGGCGGCGAGCAGGACGGCGAAGAGCGTCGTCCCCTCGGTGCGGGCCAGGCGGCGGAGCCCGTCGGTCAGCTCCGCGCCGACGAGGACCGGGTGGCGCCGGCCCTGGGGCGTGATCACCGACGGCCGCGGCCGGTCGGTCGGCAGCTCGAGCACCTCCGGCGCGCCGGCGAGGCGTTCGCGCCAGTAGGCGAGCTCGCCTTCGAGGACGTCGCCGGTCAGCCACTCCCGCTGCCAGAGGGCGAAGTCGGCGTACTGGACCGGCAGCGGCGGCAGCGCCTCCTCCAGAGGGCTCGTGCCTTCCCCCCCAGTTCGGTAGAGCGCCCGGTAGAGCGCCGCCAGCTCGCCCACGAACAGGCCCGCTGCCCAGCCGTCGGCGACGATGTGGTGGAGGGTGAGCAGGAAGACGTGCTCGTCCGGCGCCAGCCGCAGCAGGGTCGCGCGCACCAGCGGTCCGGTCTCGAGGTCGAACGGCCGCTCGGCCTCCCGGCGGGCGAGGGTCTCCACGTCAGGGTGCGAGCCGTCCTGGAGGTCGACCACCGCGGGCGCCAGCCGGAACGGCGGGTGGATCACCTGGCGCGCCCCGTCGGCGGTGCCGGCGAAGGTGGTGCGCAGGGCCTCGTGGCGGCGGACGATCTCGGAGAGCGCCGCGGTCAGCGTCGCCAGGTCCAGGGTGCCGCGCAGCCGGAAGGCGGCCGGGATGTTGTAGGCGGAGCTTCCCGGGTCGAAGCGGTCCAGGAACCAGAGCCGCTCCTGGGCGAAGGAGAGCGGAATCGCCTCGGGACGCTCCCGGGGGCGGATCGGTGGGGCCGCTTCGCTCACGCCCCCCGCGCCGCCGCCGGTCCCTCCGGCGAGCGCGTCGATCCGCTCGGCGACTCCGGCGACCGTCGGCGCCTCGAACAGCCGCTTGAGCGGCAGCTCGACGCCGAGCTCGCGCCGCATGCGCGACACCAGCCGGGTGGCGAGCAGCGAGTGGCCGCCGAGCTGGAAGAAGTCGTCGTGGCGGCCGACCCGCTCGGCGCCCAACAGCTCGCGCCAGAGGGCGGCGACGGCCTCCTCGGTGGCCGTGGCGGGCGGCTCGAACGGGTGCTCGCCGCCGGCCGTCGATACCCCCGCTTCCGCCGGGTCGGGCAGGGCGCGCCGGTCGACCTTGCCGTTGGCGGTCAGCGGCAGGGCGTCGAGCACGGTGAAGGTCGACGGCACCATGTACTCGGGCAGCTCGTCGGCGAGGGCGGCCCGCAGGGTGGCGGCCAGGGCATCGCGCTTGTCCGGGGACAGGGCGCCGCCCTGGCGGACGACCTCGGCCGCCACCACGTAGCCGTCCAGGCGGACGCCGGCGGGGGCCTGGCCCCGGGCCACGACCACGGCGCGGGCGACCCGAGGGTGGGCGGCGAGGCGCTCTTCGATCTCGCCCAGCTCGATGCGGAAGCCGCGCACCTGGACCTGGTGGTCGATCCGGCCCAGGAAGTCGAGCTCGCCGTCGGTCCTGAGCCGCACCAGGTCGCCGGTGCGGTAGAGGCGGCGGCCCGCTCGTCCCGGTTTGGCGAACGGGTCGGGGACGAAGCGCTCGGCGGTCAGTGCCGGCCGGTCCAGGTAGCCGCGGGAGAGGCCGACGCCGGCCACGTGGAGCTCGCCCGGCACGCCGATCGGCACGGGCTCCAGCGACCGGTCGAGGACGTAGGTGCGCAGGTTGGCGATCGGCCGGCCGATGGGGGGTGGCGCGAGGCTCGTGCCCTGGGGTGAAGGGGAGGCCGGGGGCACCGGCGAGCAGGTGGCCACCACCGTGCTCTCGGTCGGGCCGTAGTGGTTGATCAGGTCGAAGGTCCGGCCCGGCTCCGGGCGCCGGTGGAGGGCGTCGCCGCCGGTCAGCAGGGCGCGGAGCGCCGGAGCTTCTCCGGTTGGGCTGGTTCGGCCGTCCTGACCGACGCCGGCGGCGGGCGCGAGCGCTCCCGGCTCCTCGAGCACCGCCTCGGCGAGCGGCGTCGGCAGGAAGCAGACGCTCACCCGGCGGGCGGCGAGCCAGGCGACCAGCTTCTCGGGCGAGAGCGCCGTGTCGCGGTCGGCGATCACCAGGGGAGCGCCGGCGGTGAGCGAGGACCAGAGCTCCCAGACCGAGGCGTCGAAGCCGGGGCCGGCGACCATGCCGGTGCGGTCGTCGCGGCCCAGGGCGTAGGCGGTCCGGTGCCAGCCGGCCAGGTTGGCCAGGCCGCGGTGGGCGAGCACGGTCCCCTTGGGGCGGCCCGTGGAGCCCGAGGTGTAGATGATGTACGCGGTCGCCTCCCCGATCCGCTCGCTCGTCTCCCCCACGTCCGGTCCGTTGTCCAGGGCACCGCCCAGGTCGCCGTCCCTCTCACCGGTCAGGTCGTCCGGGGTGAGCAGGACCGCGGCGCCGGAGTCCTCCAGCATGAAGGTACGGCGCTCCTCCGGGTAGGAGGGGTCGATCGGCAGGTAGGCGGCGCCCGCCTCGAGCGTCGCCAGCGCGGCGGTCACCAGCTCCGCCGAGCGCTCGAAGCAGAGCGCGACGATCGCGCCCGGCCGCACGCCCCGTTGCCGCAACCGCGCGGCCAACCGGCGGGCGCGACCCGCGAGCGCGCCGGCGGAGAGCACCCGGTCGCCGTCGACCACCGCCACCGCGTCCGGCGCTTCGGTGGCCAGGCGGGCGACCCGGCGGTGGACCGGCTCCCAGCCCGCTCCGGAACCTGACCCTGTCGTGCCGTCCGTCGCGGTCTCCCGGACCGTCTCCAGCTCGGTGAGCGTGTCGTTCCACTCGGTCAGCACCTGCTGGCGCTCTCCGGCGGCGAGCAGGGGGAGCCGGCCGAGCGCGGCCCCGGGGTCTTCGAGAGCGCCGCCGAGCAGCGTCCGCAGGCGAGCGACCATCCGCTGGGCGGTCGTCGGGTCGAACAGGTCCCGGTTGTACTCGAGCGAGCCGGCGAGGCCGCCGTCCGGGCGCTCGACGAACACCAGGGTCAGGTCGAACTTGGCCGTCCGTCCCTTGATCGGCACCGGCTCGAAGGCGACGCCGGGCAGCTCGTGGCGGCCCATCGGGGTGTTCTGGAGGGCCAGGACGACCTGGAAGACCGGGCTGCGCGACGGGTCGCGCCGGACGTCGAGACGCTCGACCAGCTTCTCGAACGGCACGTCCTGGTGCTCGAAGACGTCCAGCGTGTCGTCACGGACCAATCGCAAAAGGTCGCGGAAGCTCTCCTCGGCTGCCGGCCGGGCACGCAGCGGCAAGGTGTTGACGAAGAACCCGATCAGCCCCTCGACCTCCCGGTGGGAGCGCCCGGCCACCGGCGTGCCGACGACCAGGTCGTCCGCGCCGGAGAGGCGGTGGAGCAGGGTGTCGAAGAGGGCCAGGAGCGCCATGAACAGGGTGGCGCCTTCGCTCCGGGCCAGCTCGCGCAAGGCGCCGGCCTCGGCGGCCGGGACGCCCAAGGGCACCACGGCACCGCGCTGGGTCTGAACCGGCGGCCGCGGCCGGTCGGTGGGCAGCTCGAGCAGCTCGGGGGCACCGGCGAGACGCTCGCCCCAGTGATCGAGGCGCCGGTTCAAGGTCTCGCCGGAGAGCCACAGCCGCTGCCAGACGGCGAAGTCCGGGTACTGGACCGGTAGCTCCGGCAGCGGCGACGGCCGGCCCTCGGTGAAGGCGCCGTAGAGCGCCGCCAGCTCGCGCAGGAAGACGCCCATCGACCAGCCGTCGGAGACGATGTGGTGCATCGTCACCACCAGCACGTGCTCCGACCCCCGGTCGCCCAGTGTGGTTGATCCGGCATCGGCTGATCTGGCCTTCTCTGGGCCGCTCCCGTTCAGGCGGAGCAGGAGGTTCCGCACCAGCGGCGGGCGCGACAGGTCGAACGGGCGGAGCGCCTCGGCCTCGCTCCGGGCGCGGGCGGCCCGGTTCCGCGCCGCCGAGGGCAGGGCCGAGAGGTCGACCAGCGGCAGCGCGGGCCGCACGGAGGCGGCCGGCTCGATCACCTGGACCGGCGACCCGCCATCCCCTTCGCGGAAGCTCGTGCGCAGGGCCTCGTGGCGGCGCGCGATCGTCGCCAGGCTGCGGGCCAGCGCCGGCACGTCGAGGCGGCCGCTCAGGCGCACCGCCACCGGCAGGTTGTACCAGGCGCGGCCGGGCTCCATGCGGTCCAGGAACCAGAGGCGCTCCTGGGAGAACGAGAGCGGCAGCTCCCGCTCCGGCCCATCAGGCCCATCAGGTCGACCGCGGTCGATCCGCCGCAGCGGCGGCGCCGCGGCGCGGGGGGCGGCCTCGGCCGCCGCCGCCATCGCTCCCAGGGTCGGCGCTTCGAAGACGGTGCGCACCGGCAGGTCGACCCCCAGGCGCTCCCGCAGGTGGGCGACCAGGCGGGTGACCAGCAGGGAGTGGCCGCCGAGGCGGAAGAAGTCGTCGTGGACGCCGATGCGGAGCGCCGACTCTCGGTCGGCGCCCTCAGACCTCGCGCTCGATGGGGTATCGGGCGCCAGCAGCTCACGCCAGACGGCGGCGATCTCGGCCTCGACCACCGTCCTGGGTGGCACGTGCTCGGCCTCCGAGCCCAGGCGCCAGTCCCGCGGGTCGGCGCTCGCCGCCAGCGCCTTGCGGTCGACCTTGCCGCTCGGCAACAGGGGCAGCGCCGCGACGATCACGAACCCGCTCGGCACCATCGCTTCGGGCAGCCGTCGGGCGAGCGCCGTGCGCAGAGCCTCGTCGCCGGGCGGATCGGCGCCGTCGGCCGCGGCCTCCGGCAGCACGAACGCCACGAGCTGGAGATCGGACGACGCGTCTGCTTCGGATCGGGCGAGACCGGACGGCATCGCGAGCACCACCGCTTGGCGTACGCCATCCAGCTCGCCGAGGGCGCTCTCGATCTCTCCCAGCTCCATGCGCACGCCGCGCACCTTGACCTGGTGGTCGATCCGGCCGAGGAACTCGATCACCCCGTCCGGGCGCCAGCGGGCGAGGTCGCCGCTGCGGTAGACGCGCGCCCCCGGGATCTCGGAGAACGGGTCGGGCACGAAGCGCTCGGCGGTGAGGCCCGGGCGGCCGAGGTAGCCGCGCCCGACCGGCACGCCTCCGAGCAGCAGCTCACCGGCGACGCCGACGGGGACGGCCGAGAGGTTCACGTCGGCCACCTGGACCGACGCGTTATCCACCGGCCGGCCGATCGGGATCGGTTCGGCCACCGCGTGGGGGTCGGGCGCCGGGCAACGCCAGTGGGTGACCTCGATCGCCGTCTCCGTCGGGCCGTAGAGGTCGAGCAGCTGCGGTCCCCTCTCGGGGCCAGTCCCCAGGCGATCGTAGAACCGGGCCACCAGGTCCGGGGTCAGGGCCTCGCCGCTCGCCACGACCCGGCGCAGGCTCGCCGCGCACGCCTCGACCCCCGGCACCTCCAGCAGCTCCCGCAGCATGGACGGCACGGCGTGGGCCGTGGTGATGCCGCGTTCCGCGATCAGCGCCGCGAGATACGCCGGGTCCCGGTGCCCGCCGGGCCGGGCCATCTCCAGCCGGGCGCCGCACACCAGCGGCACGAACAGCTCCCAGACCGAGACGTCGAAGCCGAACGGGGTCTTCTGGAGGAACCGCTCCCCGGCGTCGATCCGGTAGTGCTCGATCATCCAGAGTAGGCGGTTGACCGGGCCGCCGTGGGAGTTCATCGCCCCCTTGGGCCGGCCGGTCGAGCCGGAGGTGTAGATCGTGTAGGCGAGGCGCCCGGCGCCCGGACCGGGGTCGCTCACAGGTGTTCCCGAGCGCCTGGTCCCACAGATTCCGTTCGTCCCGATCGTTCCGTCGGGCGTGAGCGGCACGATCCGCAGGGTCTCCGTGCGCTCGGTTCCGTCGGTGGAACGCAGGCTCGACGCGAGCGGCTCGAAGCCCGGCTGGACGAGCAGCACCTCGAGGCCCGCGTCGGCCGCCATGAAGCGCAGTCGCTCGACCGGGTAGGTCGGCTCGAGCGGTACGTAGGCCGCGCCCGAGAGCATGGTGCCGAGGAGGCCCACCATCAGCTCCGTCGAACGCTCGGCGACGATTCCGACGAGGACTTCGGGGCCGGCGCCCAGATCTCTGAGGTGACGGGCGAGGCCGGCGGCCCGGTCCAGCAGGGCGCCGTAGGTCAGGGCCTCGTCGCCGGCCACCACCGCCACACCGTCCGGCGTGCGTTCGGCCTGGCTTGCGAACAGGGAGGGGATGGTCGCGGGACGGGTGGGGCGAGCGGTGTCGTTCCATTCCACGAGCTGCTGGCGCTCCGCGGCGCCCAGCAGCGGCAGCCGGGAGATCGGCGCCTCCGGGTCCGCCAGCGCGCCGGTGAGGAGGGTGCGCAGGCGCTCGGTCAGCCGGCGGGCGGTGGTCCGATCGAACAGGTCCCGGTTGTACTCGAGCGATCCGGCGAGGCTGCCGTCCGGGCGCTCGACGAACACCAGGGTCAGGTCGAACTTGGCCGTCCGCCCTCCGATCGGCACCGGCTCGAAAGCGACGCCGGGCAGCTCGTGGCGGCCCATCGGCGTGTTCTGGAGGGCCAGGACGACCTGGAAGACCGGGCTGCGCGACGGATCGCGCCGGACGTCGAGGCGCTCGACCAGCTTTTCGAACGGTACGTCCTGATGCTCGAAGGCATCGAGCGTGTCGTCCCGCACCCGTTCGAGTAGCGCGCGGAAGCTCTCTTCACCGCTCAGCCGGGCGCGGAGCGGCAGGGTGTTGACGAAGAAGCCGATCAGCCCCTCGATCTCCCGGCGGGAGCGCCCGGCGATCGGCGTGCCGACGACGAGGTCGTCCGCGCCGGAGAGGCGGTGGAGCAGGGTGTCGAAGAGGGCCAGGAGCGCCATGAACAGCGTGGCGCCGCCGCTCTGCGCCAGCTCGCGCAGGGCGCCGGTCTCGGCGGCCGGGACGCCCAGGGGCACCACCGCGCCGCGCTCGGTCTGGACCGGCGGCCGCGGCCGGTCGATGGGCAGCTCGATCAGCTCGGGGGCGCCGGCGAGGCGCTCGCTCCAGTGCTCGAGACGCCGGTTCAAGGTCTCGCCGGAGAGCCACAGCCGCTGCCAGACGGCGAAGTCCGGGTACTGGACCGGCAGCTCCGGCAGCGGCGACGGCCGGCCCTCGGTGAACGCTCCATAAAGCGCGGTCAGCTCGCGCAGGAAGACGTCCATCGACCAGCCGTCGGAGACGATGTGGTGCATCGTCACCACCAGCACGTGCTCCGACCCCCGGTCGCCCAGTGTGGTTGATCCGGCGTCGGCTGATCTGGCCTTCTGGGGGCCGCTCCCGTTCAGGCGGAGCAGGAGATTCCGTACCAGCGGCGGGCGCGACAGGTCGAACGGGCGGAGCGCCTCGGCCTCGCTCCGGGCGCGGGCGGCCCGGTTCCGCGCCGCCGGGGGCAGGGCCGAGAGGTCGACCAGCGGCAGTGCGGACCGCGCGGAGGCGGCCGGCTCGATCACCTGGACCGGCGCCCCGCCATCCCCTTCGCGGAAGCTCGTGCGCAGGGCCTCGTGGCGGCGCGCGATCGTCGCCAGGCTGCGGGCCAGCGCCGGCACGTCGAGGCGGCCGCTCAGGCGCACCGCCGCCGGCAGGTTGTACCAGGCGCGGCCGGGCTCCATGCGATCCAGGAACCAGAGGCGCTCCTGGGAGAACGAGAGCGGCAGCTCCCGCTCCAGCCCATCAGGCCGGTCGCGGTCGATCCGCCGCAGCGGCAGCCCGTCGGCTTGCGTCGCCGCCTCGACCGCGGTGGCGAGCCGCTCGAGGGTCGGGGCCTCGAACACCGTTCGCACCGGCAGGTCGACCCCCAATCGCTCGCGCAGGTGGGCGACCAGGCGGGTGACCATCAGGGAGTGGCCGCCGAGGCGGAAGAAGTCGTCGTGGACGCCGATGCGCAGTGCCGCGCGGTCTTCTTCCTCCGGGGCGAGCAGCTCGCGCCAGACGGCGGCGATCTCGGCCTCGAGCGCGGTCCGGGGCGGCACGTGCTCGGCACCGCCGGCGCCGTGTTGCCAGTCGCGCGGATCGGTGCCGGCGGCCAGCGCCCTGCGGTCGACCTTGCCGCTCGCCAGGAGGGGCAGCTCGTCGAGGATCACGAAACCGGCCGGCACCATCGCCTCCGGCAGCCGCTTGGCGAGCGCCGAGCGCAGGGTCTCGACATCGAGCGATCTGACCTCCTCGGCGGCCCCGGCCGCCCCGGCCGCAGGGGGCTCGGCCACCAGGAACGCCACGAGCTGGCGGTCGGCCGATCCGTCGCCTCCGGGCCCGGAGGGCAGCGCCAGGACCACCGCCTGCTGGACTCCCGCGAGCTCGCCGAGAGCGCTTTCGATCTCGCCCAGCTCCATGCGCACGCCGCGGACCTTGACCTGGTGGTCGATGCGGCCCAGGAAGTCGAGCTCGCCGTCGATGCGCAGCCGCACCAGGTCACCGGTGCGGTAGGCGCGCGCCCCGGGGGCGGTGGCGAACGGATCCGGGACGAAGCGCTCGGCGGTCAGGGCCGGCCGGCCCAGGTAGCCGCGGGACAGGCCGACGCCGGCCACGTGCAGCTCGCCGGGGACGCCGATCGGCACCGGCTCCAGCGACCGGTCGAGGACGTAGGTCCGCAGGTTGGCGATCGGCCGGCCGATCGGAGGCGGCGCCAGGCTCGGGCCGGGAGCCCCCTGGGCCGCCTGGGCGGCCGGCGACGCCGGCGGCGCCGGCAGCACGGGCGAGCAGGTCGCCACCACCGTGCTCTCGGTCGGGCCGTAGTGGTTGATCAGGTCGAAGGTGCTGCCCGGCTCCGGGCGCCGGTGGAGGGCGTCACCGCCGGTCAGCAGCGCGCGGAGCGCCGGGGTGCCGGCGAGCGCCCCGGACTCTTCGAGCATGGCCTCGGCCAGCGGCGTCGGCGCGAAGCAGACGGTCACCCGGTGGGTGGCGAGCCAGGCGACCAGGCTCTCCGGTGAGAGCACGGTGTCGCGGTCGGCGACGACCAGGGGAGCGCCGGCGGTGAGCGACGCCCAGGTCTCCCAGACCGAGGCGTCGAAGCCGGGGCCGGCGACCATGGCGGTACGGTCGTCGCGGCCGAGGCCGTAGGTGGTCCGGTGCCAGCCGACCAGGTTGGCCAGGCCGCGGTGGGCGAGCACGGTTCCCTTGGGGCGTCCGGTGGAGCCCGAGGTGTAGATGACGTAGGCGGCTTCGGAGGGAGACACCGGATCCACCAGATGGGGGGAATCGCCGTCGCCCCCCTTGTCGATCCGGTCGGCCGTCAGATCGTCGGTGGTCAGCAGGAACGCCGCGCCGGAGTCCTCCAGCATGTAGGTGCGGCGCTCCTCGGGATAGGAAGGATCGATCGGCAGGTAAGCGGCGCCGGCCTCGAGCGTCGCCAGGGCGGCGGTCACCAGCTCCGCCGAGCGCTCGAAACAGAGCGCGACGATCGTGCCCCGGCGCACCCCCCGCCGCCGCAGCAGTGCGGCCAGCCGGCGCGCGCGACCGGCGAGCGCTCCGGCCGAGAGCACCCGGTCGCGCTCGACCACCGCCACCGCGTCCGGCGCTTCGGCGGCCAGGCGCGCGACCCGGCGGTGGACCGGCTCCCAGTCCCCGTCCACGCCGCTCTCCGCCCCCATCTTTGCCCCCGCCTCAGCGAGAGTGTCGTTCCACTCCCGGAGCACCTGGTGGCGCTCGGCGGCGGCGAGCAGCGGGAGCCGGCCGATCGCGGCCTCGGGGTCTTCGAGCGCGCCGCCGAGCAGCGTCCGCAGGCGAGCGACCATCCGCTGGGCGGTCGTCGGATCGAACAGGTCCCGGTTGTACTCGAGCGATCCGCCGAGGCCGCCGTCCGGGCGCTCGACGAACATCAGGGTCAGGTCGAACTTGGCCGTCTTCCGGTCGAGCTGCATCGGCTCGAAGGCGACGCCGGGCAACTCGTGCCGTCCCATCGGAGCGTTCTGGAGGGCCAGCACCACCTGGAAGATCGGGCTGCGCGACGGGTCGCGCCGGATGTCGAGGCGCTCGACCAGCTTCTCGAACGGCACGTCCTGGTGCTCGAAGTCCTCGATCGAGTCGTCCCGCACCCGTTCGATCAGCGCCCGGAAGCTCTCCTCGCCGGTCACCGCCACGCGCAGCGGCAGGGTGTTGATGAAGAAGCCGATCAGCCCCTCCACCTCTTGACGGGAGCGCCCGGCGACCGGCGTGCCGATCACCAGGTCGTCCGCGCCGGAGAGGCGGTGGAGGAGGGCGTCGAAGAGAGCCAGGAGCGCCATGAACAGGGTGACGCCCTGACTCCGGGCGAGCTCCCGCAGGGCGGTGGCGTCGGCCGCCGGGATCCGCACGGGGACCAGGCCCCCCCGCTGGGTCTGGACCGGCGGGCGCGTCCGGTCGGTGGGCAGCTCGAGGATCTCCGGGGCGCCGGCCAGCCGCCGGCGCCAGTGCTCGATGCGGCGGTCGAGGGTCGCACCCGAGAGCTGCTGCCGTTGCCAGACGGCGAAGTCCGGGTACTGGATCACCAGCTCCGGGAGCGGCGACGGCCGGCCCTCGGTGAAGGCGCCATAGAGCGCCGCCAGCTCGCGCAGGAAGACGCCGATCGACCACCCGTCGGAGACGATGTGGTGCATCGTGACCACCAGCACATGGTCGGACCGCCTTGAAGCGCTGTCCAGGCAGATCAAGAGGTGGCGGATCAGCGGCGCGCGCGACAGGTCGAATGGCCGGTCGCCCTCGGCTTCGCTGAGCCGGTCGGCGACCCGGTCTCGCACCGCGCCGGGCAGGGCGGAGAGGTCGACTATGGGAAGGTCCGGCCGCACCGTCCTGGCCGGTGCCACGATCTGGACCGGCGCCGCGCGGCGGTCCTGGTGGAAGCTTGTCCGCAACCCCTCGTGGCGCCGGACGATCGTCGCCAGGCTGTGGGCAAGCGCCGGCGCGTCGAGGCGGCCGCTCAGGCGGACCGCCACCGACAGGTTGTACCAGGAGCGGCCGGGCTCCATGCGGTCCAGGAACCAGAGCCGCTCCTGGGCGAACGAGAGGGGCAGGTCCCTCGTGGAGCCGTCGGGGCTCACGCGGTCCACGCGTCCGAGCGACGTCGGGGTGGCGCGGGGGGCCTCGCGGCCTTTCGAGGAGTAAGAGGGGCGGGCGGCGTCGGCCGGTTTCTTCTTCTTGCCCAGCCGCTTCGCCAGGCGGCTCAGCTCCTCGCGCGACAGGTTGCCGGTCTTCTTCACGCCGGTCTACTCCTGCCGCAGGGTCGAGGCCGGGTCCACGCGGAGCGCGCGCCGCGTCGGTTGATACGCGGCCAGCACGGCCAACCCGAGGAGGAGCAGAATCACCACCGTGAACGTCACGGGGTCGCGGGAGCTGACGCCGAAGAGGAGGCTGGACGACAGGCGGGTCACGAACAGGGCGGCGACACTGCCGGCGGCGACGCCGGCGGCGGCGATCCCCACGCTCTGGCCGACGACCATGCGCACGATGCTCCCGCGCTCGGCGCCGAGGGCCATGCGGATGCCGATTTCCCCCTTGCGCTGGGCGACCGAGTAGGCGACCACGCCGTAGACGCCGACCGTCACCAACACCAGGGCCACCAGGGCGAAGGCGCCCATCAGCCAGGCGAACGAGCGCCGGCCGGCGATCGACTGGTCGACGATCGCCTGCATCGGCTCGAGCTCCTCGATCGGCTGATCCCGGTCGATCGACCAGACCGCGTTGCGCACGTCGCCGGCGAGCCGGGACGGATCGCCCTGGGTCTCGACGGCGACGGCGAAGAACGGGAAGGCCGCCTGCGGGTAGGGCGTATAGACATGCTCGCGTGCTGTCGACTCCAGTCCGAGCGCCTTGACGCTTCCCACCACGCCGACCACCGTGCGCCACTGGGCGACATTGCCCGGTCGTCCGGTCAGCTTGAGCCGCTTGCCGATCGGGTTCTGGTCCGGCCAGTAGCGCTCCGCCAGGTTCTGATCGACCACCGCCACCGGCGCTCCCTCCTCGTCGTCGGTCGAACGGAAGGTGCGGCCGGCGAGCACGGGGATGTCCATCGCCTCGAAGTAGCCGGGGCTCGCGGGCCGCCAGTCGACCGCCGGCCGGGCCTCGCCGGGATTGAGCGTGTGGCCTTCGAAATCGGTCTCCACCGCGAAGCGCCGGGTGCTCATGGGCAGGGCGTTGACCGTGCCGACGGCCTCGACGCCGGGGATCGCGGCCAGACGCTCGAGCAGCCGGCGGTAGAAGCCGGCGTACTGGTGGCGCTCGGGGTACTTCTGGGGCGACAGGAAGATCTGGAAGGTCAGGACGTCGTGGGCGTCGAACCCGGGCGGCACCTGCCGGAGCTCTTGGTAGCTGCGGATCATCAGGCCGGCGCTGATCAGCGCCAGGGTGGCGATCGCCACCTCGGTCAGGACCAGGGCGCTGCGCAGGCGCCGGCCGGCGGTGGAGGCCGAGGCGCGGCCGTCCTCGCTCTCCTTGAAGGTCGACTGGAGGTCCGGGCGCGAAGCCCGGAGCGCCGGCAGCAGGCCGGCGGCGATGCCCACCAGCAGGGAGACTCCGACCGTGAACGCCAGCACCTGCCAGTTCATCCCGATCGTCTCGGTGCGCGGGATGGCGCCGGGGTTGATGCGGAGGAAGGCGCGCACACCCCACCAGGCGATCAGCAGGCCGCCGGCACCGCCGAGACCGGCGAGCAGCAGGCTCTCCCCCAGGAGGCCGCGGATCAGTCGCCCGCGAGTCGCCCCCAGGGCGGCGCGCAGGGCGAGCTCGCGGCGCCGGACCGTGGCCTGGGCGAGCATCAGGTTGATCACGTTGACGCAGGCGATCAGCAGCACCAGGGCGGCGAGGCCGAGCAGGGCGAAGAGCTTGCCACCCACGTCCCCGACCACCTCGTCGGCGATCGGCACCAGGCGCAGGGCGAAGCCGCTCTTCTGCGGGTAGATGTCCGGATAGGCGCGCTCGAAGCGGCGGACCACCGTGTCCATCTCCGCCTGGGCATTGGCCAGCGTAACGCCCGGCGCCAGCCGGCCCAGGACGGCGAGGCCGCGGTAGTCGCGCGCCGGCAGCGTGGCCGGGTCCAGGCCGAGGGGCACCCAGAGCTCGTACCGGCTGCCCAGTCCGAGTCGGAAGTCCCGCGGCATCACGCCGATGACCGTGTAGGGCAGGTCGTTCAGCCGGATCTGCTGGCCGATCACGCCGGGGTCCCCGGCGAAACGGCGGCGCCAGAAGGCGTCGCTCAGGACCACCACGTGGTGCTCGCCCTGCTCGTCCTCCTCCGCCGTGAACGAGCGGCCCAGCGCCGGCTCGACGCCGAGGACGGAGAAGAGAGCGGCCGAGGCGCGGGCGGCGAGGAGCCGCTCGGGGCGGTCCTGGCCGGTGAAGTTGAGGTAGGCGGAGCGGAAGGCGCCGAGCTCGGAGAACGACCGGGTGAGCTCTCTGTAGTCGAGGAGCTCGCGCCCGGACGAGGGCTGGCGCGTGATGTCGAGGGAGTGGACTTCCCCCCAGATCGCGACGATCCGGTCCGGATCCCGGAACGGCAGGTCGCGGAGGAGGACTCCGTCGATGAGGCTGAAGACCGCGGTGTTGGCTCCGATGCCGAGGGCCAGGCAGACGGCGACGGCGGCGGTCACGCCCGGTCGCTTGCCCAGCCGGCGGAAGGACGTTTTGAGGTCGCGCAGGTTCATGGCTCCAGTTCCAGCTCTGCCGCGGAGTCCGGGCCGAGGGTCGGCGATGCCCGCAGCTCATGCCAGGCCCCGCTTCGAGCGGAGCGGGCAGAGCGTGGAGGGGTTACGGGGATCGGGCCGCCGCGACAGAGCTATTTCTACAGTGCGTCCGCCCCCTGGATCGGGACAAATTTTGCTGTTTATTTAATACATTTCGTCCCGGTGCTGCGCCGACGCTGCACTACAGGGGAGAACTGCCGGACGTCGACGGGGTGGAACTGAGAATTCCGCCTCATTTATTCTACTAATTATAGAAAAAAAAGGTTTGGAGGAAAACTGATGAACCGAGCTGCGCTTGCCCTCCGCACAGTGCTCTGTGCCGGCCTCATGGCCCTGATCGCGGGTGCTCCCGCGATCGCCGACGGTGGGGTCACCTTCACCGACATCGCCGAAGGCGGCGGTGCCGGCGTCACCTTCCATCGGACGGCCTCGCCCCGCGACGCGATCCGGTCGGACATTCTGAACGCGACGCCGATCACCGTCCCCAACCTGCTCTTCAACGCCCGCCCCAACAGCCCGCAGAAGGCCCACGGCGGCCCCGGTGTCGCGATCCTCGACTACGACAACGACGGGGACCAGGACATCTACGTCACCAACGGTCCGGGCTCGCCCAACAGCCTGTACTCGAACCAGCTCGTCGAGACCGGCCAGGTGACCTTCGTCGACGTGGCCGTCGCCGCCGGTGTCGACGCCACCGCCCAGGACAGCTCGGGTGTGTGCTTCGGTGACATCGACAACGACGGTGACCAGGACCTGTACGTGCTCGGCACCGGCGAGTCGAACCTGCTGTTCGAGAACAACGGCGACGGCACGTTCACGGACATCACCAACGCGTCCGGCGCCGGCGGGCAGGACCGTCATCCGATCGGCTGCTCCATGGGCGACGTCAACAACGACGGCTACCTGGACATCGTGGTCGGAAACACCTACGGCGGTTGCGACAACCCGATCAACCCGGTGACCGGCCAGCCCACCCCCTGCACCTGGGACGGCGACTCGAACGGTACCCCCCAGAGCGGCTGGGAGCACCGCCAGCCCGTGTTCGGCGCGTCCGACACCTACAGCTACATGGAGCACAACATCCTGCTGGTCAACCAGGGTGGCAACCAGTTCGTGGACGACTCCGCGGCTTCCGGCATCGAGAGCGTCTCCGGCATGTCCGGCCCCGGCCTGAGCGGCGCCGCCTTCACCTGGGCGATCGCCATGTACGACTACGACCAGGACGGCAACATCGACATCCACAGCGCCGACAACCTGGGCTCCGCGGCGGCGCCGATCGGCCTGCACCGGATGTACCACAACGACGGCCTGGGCGACTTCACCGAGGAGACCAGCGCCCTGACCCTGGACCAGGCGCCCGGCGGCTGGATGGGCGTGGCGCCGGCCGACTTCAACTGCGACGGCCGGATGGACTTCTTCGCCACCAACCTGGGCAGCTACCTGGGCGGCTCCGGCTTCGAGTCCCGCTGGTTCCTGCAGAACGCGGACGGCACCTACTCCTCCCCTGGCGTGGGCGCTCTGCTGCGGACCCCCTTCGGCTGGGGCACCTCGGCGTTCGACTATGACAACGACGGCGATGACGACATCATCTTCCACGGCTCGGTCGACATCCTGAACCTGGTGATGGCGGACAACCCGGGCGCCCTGCTGCGCAACGACGGCCAGTGCAGCGCCAACTTCAGCTACGACGGCGGCGCCATCCAGCGCGACCACCGCCTGCGCACCGTCCACGGCGTGGCGACCGGCGACCTCAACGGCGACGGCTTCTTCGACATGGTGTCGGTGTCCAGCATCAACATCCAGCCGGGCGCCGCCTACCTGCCGGCGTGGCTGCTGGCCGGCGGCCCGGTCGGCTCGCCGTTCGACAGCGTCTCCATGTTCCAGAACGTCCTGACGTCGCGGGCGGTGCCGGGCTACGTCGTGCCGGTTTCGCCGTTCCCGGGCTTCCCGAACGGCGACCTGTCGGTCGAGCTCAACAGCGCCGACAACGGCAACGGCTGGGCCAAGGTCGACCTGCTCGGCAGCGCCGGCACTCTGAGCGGTGGCACGGTCAACCGGGACGGCATCGGCGCCACGGTCAGCTTCACGCCGGACGGCGGCAACACCCAGTCCCTGCCGGTCCTGGGCGGCTCGAGCTACGCCTCCGAGAACAGCCTGGAGCTCGGCTTCGGCATGGGCGACGCCAGCCAGGGCACGGTCGACGTGCTGTGGCCGGGCGGCGTGCGCAACCGCCTCTACGGCGTGAGCTCCGGCGAGACGGTCGTGTTCCCGCACATCCCGTGCAGCTACGACGGAAGCTGGAACAACTTCGGCCAGTACAACGCCTGCGTCATGCAGGCGCTCAACACCTACAAGGACGCCGGTCTCCTCACCGACGCCCAGCGCAACCGGTTCCGCGACAGCGCCTGGCAGGCCTACAACGAGGCCCACTAGGCCAGACCGGTGACATGGGAGAGCCGGGACCTACCGTTCCGGTCTCCGTCTGAAGCGTCGAGGGGCGGCCTCCGGGCCGCCCCTTTTTTTCAGCATCTACCGGTCCCTACCGGGTCCTGCCGGGGCCTGTCGGGTCCCCGGAACTGACATCGGAAGGCGCGCCGTGGACCGGCCGCCGAACCTTTCCGCTCCGCCTTGCGTCTTTCCTGTTGTGGGGACCGTGGACGAAACGCTGAGCGTGGACCAGACGGAGGCCCTTCTCGCGCGGTGTCGTGCGGGCGACGAGCACGCCTGGGAGGCGCTGGTGCGCCGGTACCAGGGGCGGGTCTTCGCCGTGACGCTGCGCTACCTGCGGGACCGGGAGGAGGCGCGGGACGTGGCCCAGGACGTATTCGTGGCGCTCTACCGCAATCTGGACGGTGTGCGCGACGACCGGGCCTTCCTCGCCTGGCTGCTCCGCCTGGCCCGCAACGCGAGTCTGGACCGCCTGCGCCGGCTCCAGGCGCGGCGCTGGGACCAGGCGGTGCCGATCGAGGAGGCCGGCGCGCTGCCGGACCCGGCGCCCGGGCCGGAGGACACCGGCCTGGCCACGGGCCGCCGGGACCTGGTCCGGCGCGCCCTGGACCGGCTGAGCACCGTCAGCCGGGAGATGATCGTCCTCAAGGAGATCCGCGAGCTCCAGCTCACCGAGATCGCCGCGCGCCTCCGGCTGCCGTTGGGGACGGTCAAGTCCCGTTCCCACCGGGCGCGGCGGGAGCTGGCCGACGCGGTGCGGGGGATCGATCCCACGGCGGCCAACGGGGCGGACGAATCGGGAGGTGTGTCATGACGTGCAAAGACTTCGAACGGCTGCTGGAGGCATGGCTCGTGGAGGACGACAGCTCGGGTAGCGGTCTCGCCGGCACCGAGCGCGCCGCCTGCACGCGCCATCTCGCCGGCTGTCCCCGCTGCCGGGAGCTGGCGGAGCTGGGCGCGCTCGCCGTCACGCCGGTCGATGGGGCCGGGTCGGCCGGATCTCTCGACCCGGGGCCGGGCTTCGTCGAGGCGGTGCTGGACCGTACGAGCGAGGCTCCGCGGCCTGCCGAGACGCCGGCGACGGGTGCCCGCGGCGGGTGGGCCGGCCTCTGGCTCCGCCTGGTGCGCCGCCCGCGGTTCGCCTGGGAGGCGGCCTACGTTCTGACCCTCGTGCTCGCGCCGGCGGTGCTCTGGTCCGGCGCCTCGGAGCGGACCGTCGCCCTGCTGGGGGAGGCCGGCCGGGCCGGCAGCGTGGCGGTGACGACCGCGAGCCAAAAGCTGACCACCGGGGCGGCGGAGCGGGTCGGGTCGCTCGGAGCGGCGGCGGGTACCGAGCTGCGAACCTTCGGGACGCGCCTTGCGTCCTCTCTGGAGAAGGGCCGAGAGAGCGGTCCAGAGGACGTGAACCAGAAGAAAGGGAACGCACCATGACCCACGACGAGACGATCCGGGAGGAGACCCTCCCGAACGAAGCGGCCCGGAGCCCGGAGCGGCCGGCATCACCCCTCCAGCCGAGCCCGTACGCCGCCCCCCAGGCGGTACATCCAGCGCCCGCGTCGCTCGCGGACGACCCCATGCGGCGCTCGCCGTTCCTCGCCGCGACCCTGGCGCTGATACCGGGGCTGGGCCAGGTCTACACCGGCTACACGCGGCTCGGCTTCGTCCACGCGATCGTCGTCGCGGTCGTGATCTCACTCCTGTCGACGGTGGCGGAGGGACCGCTCCAGCCCCTGGGGGTCGTCTTCCTCGTTTTCTTCTGGCTCTACGGCATCGTCGACGCCGCCCGGCGGGCCATGCTGGTCAACCAGGCGCTGCTCGGCCGGCTGCACCTGAACCTGCCGGAGGCCCTGGGCGAGCCGGGCTTCCGCGGCTCGCTGGCCGGAGGCGTCACCCTGGTCGCGGTCGGAGCCTTGCTGCTGTCGAACACCCTCTTCGGCGTTTCTCTGGAGTGGCTCGAGCAGTGGTGGCCGGTCGCGCTGATCGGCTTCGGCGCCTTCCTCGCCTGGCGTGCCCTCGGGGACCGCCGCGCGGACGAACAGGCATAGCTCCAGGGCGTCCCGGCCGGACAATCGGGCCACGGTAAGATCAGGGGCTCGACGCCCGGCGGATTCCTCCCCGTTCGCCCCGGGAGGAGGCCGCCGGGCGTTGAGCCTCTTGGTCTTCGACGAGCATGCCCGACGAGCCACAGCACCGCCCGGCGATCGAGGTCGACCGGGCCTTCACCCACAACCTCAAAGGCGTGACCTGCCGGGTCCCCCACGGCGCGGTGACTGTCGTCACCGGTCCGTCCGGCGCCGGCAAGTCGTCTCTCGCCTTCGACACGATCTACGCCGAGGGGCAGCGGCGCTTCGTCGAGTCGATGTCCACCTACGTCCAGCAGTTCCTGGAGCAGATGGAGCGGCCGCCGGTCGACGAGCTGCGGAACGTTCTCCCGGCGGTGGCGATCGAAGCCAAGAGCTCGATCAGGAACGCCCGCTCGACGGTCGGCACGATCACCGAAACCCACGACGTCCTGCGGCTGCTCTTCACCCACCTGGGCGAGGTGCGCTGTCCCAACGGCCACGGAGCGATGCGCCGCTACCAGCCGGAGGAGGCGGCCGCGGCTCTCCATGGCGGAGCTGCGGGGGAGGCGTTCCTGCTCCTGGTGCGGCTGCCGCGGCCGAAGAAGCACGCGGACGAGACTCTCCAGGAGCTGATCCGCCAAGGGTTCATCCGGCGCCTCAGGGAGGATCGGGATGGCGAGATCGAGCGCCTGGAGCCGGGGGCCAGGTGGTTCAAGAAGCTCGACCCCATGGTCCTGGTGCTCGGACGGTTCAAGGCGGCCGGCGGAGGAGGGGGCGGTGAGGGCGACGAGAAGGCCGAGACGGGGGGGCCGCCGGCCCGCCTGGTCGAGACCGTCGAGCAGGGCTATGCCCTCGGCGCCGGCCGGGTGGAGGCGCTCGAAGTCCCCGACCAGAGCAGGCGGCGCATCTACTCCCGGAGCCTCATCTGCTCGGAGTGCGGCGCCACCTCCCGGGCGCCGAC
>Ga0210086_1000073_pt1 | contig 60523 bp, 86 predicted proteins | sample China_Galinas_PW_3_FD_184867 | JGI IMG/M metagenome (GOLD analysis project Ga0210086, IMG submission 184867) | Wetland microbial communities from San Francisco Bay, California, USA, that impact long-term carbon sequestration - China_Galinas_PWB_D2... | ecosystem: Environmental > Aquatic > Marine...
CCTCACGCGCGCCGACCTCCGGGACGCCTACCTCTCGGGCGCCAACCTCACGGGCGCCGTCCTCACGCGCGCCGACCTCCGGGACGCCTACCTCTCGGGCGCCAACCTCACGGGCGCCGTCCTCACGCGCGCCGACCTCTGGGGCGCCAACCTCACGCGCGCCAACCTCGCACGCGCCGTCCTCAAAGACGCCATCCTCGGGGGCGCCACCATCCAGGACGCCGAGGTCCGCGAGCGGGCGGCGGTCGAGAGGGAGCCGGATGGCTACCGCGTGAAACATCCCCATGGCTGGTCATACTCGGAGCCCGGGGCCGAAGCTGAGCACTGGCGGCGGCGTGGATACGTCGTGGAGCCCGTCTACCTCGAACCCGCCGAGACGCCTGCGGAGGCTGAGGCGCGGAAGCTAGACGCGGAGGGGTTTTACACTGTCCGTGTTGACGGCGGATGGGCGCTGTCTCATCGGTCAGTCGATGCCCTCCGCAAGCTGCAGGAGGAGCCATGAGGACACCAGAGGAGGCATGCGGCGACATACTTGGCGAGTTGACGCCAGACGTTACCGGAACATCGGAGGCGTGGGCCCAGGGGTTTGTGACCGAATACATCCGTTCTCGCGACGCCGCCATGCGCGCCGACGAGCGGGCGAAGGTCATGGATGCAGTCCGCAGGGCCATCGACGAGCACTCGTACACGAGCCCTCACGGCGCGCCTGATTCCGTGGACGTCTGGGATCTGCTCGTGGAATTAGGGATGGAAAGCGAGGAGACATGAGCGAGAACGACCTTATGAGCGGCGGGGCATATTGCCCACACCAGCGCGTAGAGTTTCGCCCTGTCGAGGTCGCCCCAGGCAAGATGCGGGAGCGGTGGAAATGCATTCACTGCGGTCTTGAGTTCGCCCCCGTCGTGCCGCGGAGCCGGATGGCTGAGTCGGTGGCCACGCTGGAACTGCTACTCGACCGCCTGGGCATCACTGGCGTGGAGCTCAATCCCGGCCACGTGCCGACCGTGAAGGCGGCGGAGGCGATCAAGGAGCACTTCGAAGACCTCAGGATCGGTGCTCTCGAGCGACTTGCCGAGGAGATCGTGCCGCATGCGATCGGGGGGATGGCGGAGGCGGACGACCCCGTTGCGCACGCCGCGGCGTTCGTTCGGAGCCACCTGCAAATCCGAGCGCCAACGGTGGACACGCTCGAAGATCTCGGGCGCCCAGAGCTCATGCCCACAGCATGGGAAGTGCTCGTTGGTCCCGAACGCATGCCAATAGTGCGCCCATTCGAGACCGAGGGAGGCGCGCAGGAATTCGCAAGCACGCTCGACGTGATCAGCGGTTCGGAGGTCCGCACCGAGATCCGGACGCTCTATGCCATACGGGAGCACCGCGAAGGCGAGACACGGTGTGCGCACTGCCATGAGGCGATGGACTACGGTGAGAAGCGGGCGTGCCCGGAGCAGGATGACCCAGGTTGGCCGTGTGTGCCGGAGGAGAGGGTTCGATGAGCACTGGCATGGGCGCCAGCTTCCACGCTGAGATGTGGCCGAACATCGCGCCGGCGGGCGCCAAACTGCGGCAGCCGCTCATAGGCCCATGACGCGCGTGACGCTGGCGGCGATGGGAGGTGGGGGTTGACGGTCTACTACCACGGAGGCCCGCCCGGGCTATGCCGCATCCTCCCGCCATCGACGACAGGCGCAAAGGGCCTCGGCGACTTCGGCAATCCTATGTGCCGGCGCGATCGCGTCTACGTGACCACGGACTACGACGCCGCGCTGCTGTTCGCCGCTGGTTCCGCGGCGTTGTGCGCTGTCGTCTATGAGGTCACGCCGATTGGAGGGCTTGCACCCGACCCGGACTGCTACACGCCAGGCATGTCCTGGGAGTGCCAGGAGGCGGCGGTCGTACGTGTCCATAGACCGAAGAAGAAGCGCCTCGCCAGGGCGCTCGCAGTGCTGCTGGAGGACACGTGAGCACGCCGCCATGCCACCACTGCGGCCGGCGCCCCTGCGCCTGCAACTTCGGCGACGTGCTCGACAGAATCCAGAGAGACTCGCCGCTGACGGACGAAGACGTGGAGCAGGCCTTTTGCCAGCGCTGCAATCGCATGATCACGCGCTGCCGATGCGACGACGGGGTGAGCCTGGAACGCATCCGCGAAGTGCTCGAGCGCCACCTCGAGTCCGACGTCGAGATCGACCACATCATGAATGACATGGAGACCACAACACCATGACCGACAAGAAGATCGTGCTACCCACAGACATCAACGCCGCCCAAGAGCAGGTGCGACGGCTGCACGCTGTCGACCAGGCGCGCAAGGAACAGCAGGAGACGCTACAGATCCTGCGACACCTGGCGCGGCACGCCGAGTTGCAGACGCAGCTGCTACAGCAGCAAAGCCAGCTGCTCGTCGTGATCGCGGAGGCACATGGTGTTCAAGTGAAGGTGCAGGCCGCGGGCGGAAAGCAATCGGGTGGCTCCAGTGACTGAGGACGAGTTAGAGCAGACGCTCCGTGCGCTGGTGCTTCATGTATTTGGAGAATATCGCCAAGGCGTTTGGGAGGTAGATGTGCCCTGCTACGACCCGCGAGAACACGAAAGCGACAAGGTGCTTCAAGAGCGACTGAATCTGGCAACACGCTTGCTGTGCGAGGTCATGCGCCAAGGAGGGCCGCCCGAGCCGTCCCAAAAGAAAGGCCCTCGGCGCCTTGGAAGCCGAGACAACCTGGGCTCGGCATCCGAGCATGCGGTGCTTGCAGCCTCGGGTACAAGAAGGCTCTCGGCGCCTTGGAAGCCGAGACGGCGCGATGATCGGGATCTCGAAAGCGAAGGTCTACGGCTTTCAGAAGGCTCTCGGCGCCTTGGAAGCCGAGACTCCGGGTTCGCGGCATAGTCCGGGTTGTATATCTCTTGCTTTCAGAAGGCCCTCGGTGCCTTACAATCCGAGACATCCGGCGGCTCGTCTCTGCCTACGTAGTGCCCGCCCTTTCAGAATGCCCTCGGTGCCTTTGAAGCCGATGCACTCCCGACGTTAGGGCGCCGCCGCATCGCGTCACGAAAACAAAAAAGCCCCCTGGACGCCTAAGCGACCGGGGGGCACAGGTTGTTCTGGCGAATCTTAGTTTCGTCTTGCTACGGTGAGCCAGCGTCTCCGGCGACTTCTTGAATCGCGTCGATTCCTGCCAACGGGTCTTCTCTCATCCCAGCGGCGGCGGCTTCTCGTTTGAACTTCACGATCGTCATCGCCATCTTCCGTCGACGAGCCGGGCTGCGCTTCACTTGCTCCGCTTGAGCCGCCAAGATTATGTCGAGCTTGCCGTTCACCACAGCGTCACGGACGGCGAATTCCTTGTCGAGCTTCGCAATCGCCGCGGCATGTGCATCGACAGACTTGGTGTTCTTCTCGACTGAGAGAACGATAGACGCTGGCGCTGACGCAGACTGTGCCTTGTCGACATCTGCCGTGGTCGCGAGATTCACGACAAACGTTGCCGCCGTCGTGGCAGCCGCGACAACTCCGCCAAGGATAGAGATCGCCTTGAGGAGCCCGGGACCCGTTGTTAGGTTCAGATCCATACGGCTTTCACCCAGTTCCTTTGAGCTTTAGCCCTCTCGCGCTCACTTGGACAAGTTTCTGTTCCCATCTATCTTCCACCATGTCCCGTTGGATGAGCGCGCTCGGCACGGTCTTCGCCAAGCGTTGGCGCGGAGCTCCTGGCGCCAACCCGATCAGAGCACGGGCGCGAGTTGCCCGCCTATCCATACCAATGGCCCGGATACCACGAAGGTCGGCTGTCGATAGGACTGTGACAGGGTCATCTTCCTCAGCCCAGCGACGGATCCGACTCTTTGCGCCACCACGGCCGGGGTACACGACGACAATGCCACCACCGCCCACAACAGGATGGATGGTGATCCCTAGGCATGCTTGCGTGACCCACTTGAGCGTGCCAGAGCGCCCATGCAGGTCGATCGGTTGCCCATACTTCGGAGGTCCGTTCCCACTCGCGCGGTATGCTCTCGCAACTGGTGGAAGCTGCTCATCTGGAAGTTCGAGCCAGGTACGCCACCGTGTAAGCGCGTCCTCGTAGTAGCGAACCCATGCTTCAGCACGGAAGTTGTCGACAGCCTCGTCGGTTTCGAACTGGATGTACTCATTCACAGGAGCGCTCCAATGGTCGGGTACACAGTCTTGATCCTGACGTCCTCATATGCTGACTGCTCTGCATCGCTCGACCCAAGGCACACCACACACTCGGCAACGCGTCCCTTCCAATAGGCGAAGAAGTTGTTCGCACCTATCACGAGCCGGTCTGTGTCGTACTGCATTCCAGCAGTTGGGTTCGTGAACGTATGCGTTGTACCATTCACTCGAAGGGCGGATGCCCCGTCATGGTTGGTGACACTCGCGAGGACAAGATCCGTAAGCGAATGGGTCTTGGACTGCGTTCCGCCAGTGACCGTCTTCGACAACCCATAGATGTCGGTTGATCGAAAGATGCATACGATCGACTCCACAGACGCGCCATCTCCGTTCTTGTAGAGCATGTACGGCGTCGAGTTGGCGACCGGTGGCATGGTTTCCGTGTACTGACAGACCATGTGGATGTCGACCTCGTCGCCAATGAGGTACGGAAGCGTGTTCGCAACGAAATACTCTTGCGCCGTCGCATCGAACTCCGCGCAGTCATTTCCTTCCAAGCCAGCAGCAACAAAGGACGGCGGCCGAACAGAGCTTAGGTCATAGGTGCCAGGGTTCGCAGCGTTTTCCACTGCTGTGATGTCTCCGGCTGAGTACGTGAGCCATGGGTCCCGCATCATGTACGACTGCACGGCTGAAGTGCCAAAGGCCGGAGCCTCATGCGGAAGCGGCGGTCTTTCAACGATGGGATGGCGAACAATGGACATTCCGCTCCTCGTGTCTGCCTACGGCTCGATGGTGATGAAAATGGTTGGGCTCTTGGACACGGAACCGTCCACGTGAACAACCGTGAACCGACCGAGGTAGCGTCCAGCGATAGCTACGTCTGCTGGCTGTCGCGTGTACTCGATGCTCCCATCTGCAAGAATGGAAGCCGCAGAGTCATCGACGACTACTCTCCCGTTGTCACGATGCCACAAACGAAACGTCGCTGAACTAGCGTCAGCGATCGGCGACCCATTCTCGTCTGTGTCTACAGCCCATTGTCCGTGCGTTTCCCCAACCTGGGTGATGGGGAACGTGATCCCGTTGATCGGCATATCGGTTTCCTATCTTGCTTTGAAGCGGACGCCATGGACCGACCTGGAACGGCCGCTGAACGTCACATCCCGGTCCCCGGTTCGGGTCGACTGCTTGAGCACGAGGTGAAATGGAACGGTTCCAGCGGCTTCAACCAGATCTGGAGCAACCGCGACGACCGTTGCCTTCGCGATGCTTGCCCCAAAAACGAGCGAGGTTGACCCCAGGACGTCCGGAGGGCCTGCGATCGGAGCAACCTCCGGTTGGAGCACCAGCCCGGAAACAGGTGCCATGTCAGGCGCCACGGATGGCACTGACGCCTTGGATGCCGCGGGCTGATGGACGGTCCCGGAAGCAACCACAAGATCCGGGGCGGACACGGGGACCATTGCCTTCGCGACCGTCGGGGCATGGGTTGCCGAGGACTGTTGAACCCGCGACGGGCTGATCTCGGGGATCGGGATCGCTGTCAGGGTCGGGGGCAGAACAGATGCTGAGTAGTTCTGAACCAACCCTGGGATAGCATCGGCGATCATGTCAACGGTCGGGTTCTCGACCGTTGATTCCGCACCGACAACCGACGGCTGCACGCTCAGCACAGTCGCTTTCGCGACTACCGGGTCGAACGCCTGCGATTCAGAAGGCGCCCGGTCAGGATTGGCTATCTCGTCTACGTCAGGCGCGAATACCTGGGATTCCACCCCGACCATGGATGGGGCGACTGACGGAACGGACGCCTTGGCAACCACCGGCTGGGCGATGGACGCGCTGCTCGAGACCAGGTCAGGCGCAACATCATATCCAGGCACCATGGCAACCGATGGCGCCTGGACTTGGTCGCCGGTGGAAACCACGTCCGGCGATGCAGTCGGAACCGAAGCCTTCGCGACCGTTTGACTTGGAACAACCCCCGCACTAGCGACAAAGTCAGGCTGTGCGTCAGGCACGCTTGCATGCGCGACCACTGGAGGCGGAACCGTCGCGCTAGATGGAACGACATCCGGCATCGGCGGAACGTTGAGCGCGACCGTCGGTTCGAAGATGGACGCTGTAGACGCAACCGTGTCCGGGTCAACCTGAAAGGCCGCCGCCATTGCCACGGTCGGCGCCGCCGCATCGCTCACGCCTCCTATAAATCCGGGCTGAACGTCTGCAGGTGTTGCCTTCGAGACCGACGGGTCGAACGCCAGGCTAGACGCAGATGCGGTGTCGGGCGCAACGGACAAAGGGGTCGCCTTCGACGCCGTTGGGCCGAGAACAGAGTCGGAAGCGGCCACCGCGTCAGGGACGACGCTCAGTGCTGAAGCCTTCGAAACCGTGGCGTCGAATACCGATGAACTGGCACCAACGGGGTCAGGCGATGCTGTTACAAATACAATCTCGACCGTAGGTCCGAAAACCTGCGCTGCGCTGGCGACAACGTCGGCGGGACCGACCAGGTCGGCAACGACCTTCGCCGTGCTGTGGCCGAAGATCGTATTCGTGTTGCCGACGACATCAGGAGGACCAACGACGATCGGAAAGAACTTCTGTTCGAAGTACGTTTCCATCGCCGCGAGCTCGCCAGAGTCGAGGACGCGGTTGTAAATGATGAGCTCGGCAATCCAGAACTCACTCAACTGACCGTTGAGACCGCGGCCGACCCGGATCGAGTCCATCGACGTCGCGCCGGTCCATACCGTTGTGGCGCTGAACGACCCTGCGTCAACGTTGTTCTTGTACAGTTGAAGGACGTTGCCGGAGTCGGTGTGAGTCGCGCTCCAGCTCGCCCATTCGTCGAAGCCTCCTAGCGTTCCGGTGTAGGTCGTCCCGCCGATGTTGACGTAGAGTAGCCCAGCTCCCTCGTCCATCTTGAAGGGGAACGCCTGGTCCGTCTGATCGCGACCGTAGCTGAAACCAACACGAATGCTCGGGCCAGAGTCCGGGAATCTGCCCATAAGCAAGACCGTCCTGTCGTCGTCAAACGATGGAAGGTTCGTTGGGGACGCCTTCTCAAGCGATTGACCGATGCCGTCGAACACAAGGTAGTCGTGCCCATTGAGACCTCCAGATACGACAGTTGGCCCATCGTCTGCACCGATGGGCACCATGTCGTTCCCGCTCGGGGACTGGTCCTCCCAAAGCGTTACGTTGGAGCCGCTAACCGTGACGCCAAGGCTCGAATCCAGGTGCAGGACCAAGCCAGTCGAGACCGGCAGATCGGAGTGGAACACGGTAGGGCCGAATACGGTATCCGTGTTCGCAAGTGCATCCGGTGCGACATCCGGCACAGAGGCATCTGCGACCGTAGGTACAAAAGCGGACGACGTGCTCGCAACGAGGTCTGGCTCCACCGTACCAGCGGTTGCATCGGACACCGTCGGACCAAATACGGTGCCAGTGCTCGTGAGCGCATCGGGCGCCACGGATGGCACGGAAGCCTTCGCGGCGGTAGGGCTGGAAACCGTAGAAGAGCCTGCGACGAGGTCCGGAGGACCGGCGGTTACCGCAAAATACTTCGCGTCGAAGTATGCCCACATCGCGGTCATTTCGCCGGAGTCGAGCACACGGTTGAACATGACGAGTTCGGCGAAGTCCGCAGGCGAGTTGCTGCCGCCAAGATTTGCGCCGATTCGGATCGTGTCCATCGACGTCGCGCCAGTGAACACGTTCGTTGCGCTCGCCCCGCCCTGCGAAGCGCCGTCCTTCAGAAACGCGAGCACGTCACCAGTCTGGGTGTACGTGAATCCCCATGTCGACCACTCGTCGTATCCATCCGTGTTGGACGCATACGTGTTTCCGGAGATCGCGAGTTCGAGTCGGTCGGGCGCGTCCTGCGCCATGATCACGGCCCACGCCTGGTGCGTCTGATTTCGCCCGTAGACGTATCCGAAGATGTCGCTTCCGGTGTCCGGGCAACGGCCTACCCAGAAGATCGTTCGGTCGGTATCGGTTGCAGGAAGATTGCTCGGACTCGACTTCTCAAGCGACTCGTCTGTGCCATTGAACGAGATGTAGTTCTTGCCATTGAGGCCGCCCGTCACCAACTGGCCACCGACATCCCCGGCGAGCGGAGTTCCGTGGTTGCCAGAGCCGCTGAGGTCGTTGATCTGGGTGACTTCTGACCCAGACAAGGTGAGACCTTCGTTGGCGTCCCAATGGTGGACAAGTCCACTTGTGACGGGAAGAGTCATGGCGGATCCTCAAAATGCAAAAAGGCGCCTGAGCACAGCTTACCGATCGCTGAGTTGATTCGGTTAGCTGTGCTCAGGCGCCAGACAAACGGGTTCAGAGCTGTCCGATGCCGGACCCGTTCCACGTGATGTTGATGTTTCCGCCGTCAGGCGTTTGAATAAGACCGGTGCCGGTGTCGATCCACATCAGGAGCGGCGACGTTGCCGCACTGCCACTCCATTTGTAGATAATCATCCCCTCGAAGGTGTCTCCGGTAACAGACGTGATCGTCGTGTCGGCTGCGTCAAAGACACCAGTGTCGCTGATCGTTTTCGAAGCGAGCGCAACGCCGTCAGATCCAGCCGAACCGCCACTTGCTCCGACCATCGCGCCAGCGCCGATGTCTGCAAGATCCTGATCTGCGCTGCTGTATGTTTCGTCAGCGCCGTCGATGAAGATCACACGGATGTCGTCGGACAACAGGTCGACGTTCCCGCGCATAATTTCCGCTTTCCCGAACGGGTACCAAGCGTTTGCCATTGCTGAGTTCTCCTAATGCGGGAGCGCGCTATCAGCGCTTTCCGCGAAACAGGCTGAAGCGCGCGAGGAAACCGAGAATTGCCGAGGTGATCGGCTTCACGACCTCGTCATCGCGCTTGGTTGGAGTGGCGGACACGAACGCATCCACCGCAGTGCAGAGCGCGACCAGAAGGGCGACCGCCGCGGAGGCGTACGTCATCCAGTCGATCTCAAGGATCGATTCGATACTCATTGTTCTGAACCTTTCGAGTTGGCTCCGACCTGTTAGCTCAGCGCGTGGTTTCGTTGCGCGGCGCGCTGACGTCGACCGTCCCGCGCTCCCAGTCCTCGGGCTGCTCGTGGTCCGGGAACCAGTTGATGAAGCCTGCGATTGACGGCAGTGGACGGAGCGACGCGCGGAAGGCGTTGTTGTAATTGCCCTCGAGTCCGTTGATGTGCGTGTCGTCCGCGCGTCCCACGATGCCCTTGTGGCCCTTACCGGTGAGGTTGCCGCTGCTGTCGCGGTACAAGATCACGAACAGGTCGCCGGGTATCGGGTACGCACTCAGAAGACCGTGCGCCTCCGCGTATCGATAGGACTTGAGGCATCCGCCCTCAGATCGGCCCTTCGCGCACGGCCAGCACCCGGTTGCCTCATGGGTGATGTGATCCGCGCAATATGAGCACCAGGGCGGCCCCCTCTCGCCGTCCCGCTTCGCCCACCCGGGAAGGCACCGGTCGACCATGGGGCCGCGGTTGCTGCCCATCGGGACTTCGCGCACGTCGTCCGCGAGCCACTGCAGCGCCTCGATCAGAACACGCCTGCGCATGGGTGTCAGACCGGTGGGGACCGCGACGCCGTGCGTCGAGTGGTCTTCGAGGTTCGGGTCGCGTCGCAGCGCCCACCAGGTCTTGCTGCCGACGATCCCGTCGACCACCAGCGGCTTGCCATCGGGTCCAGAGTGGGTCTGCTGGAAGTGCGTGACGTCGTCGAGAAGCTCCTCGTCGAACGTCTCGAAGTTCTCGTCACAGACCGGCGGAGTCAGCCCGAACACACCCAGAAGTGAACGCAGCTCCCCCACCGCAGGGCCTTGGCTGCCGTAGCGGAGGATCTGGAACATGATGCGGCTCGCTCAGTTGGAAAGAATTGGGCTGTAGAACTGGTTCAGCCAGCGGCTGATCGCCGCCTCGCCGGCGCCGGTCGGGATGTCACCGAAGCAGAAGAAGGCGCAGGCGATGTCGACTTCGTCGTCTGCGTTACCTGGAAACAGCTCGATGGTCGTAATATCTTCCGTGCTGTTGCCCCACGCGTACCCAGACGTACCGCTGGCTGTCGCTTCCGTGCGCTGCCCAACCTGCAGGTAATGCTCGTCACTTGACCGGTAGCCGAAGCGAATCACCTGCCAGCTGCCGTTCATCGGCTGGTTGCTCGCGCCGCCGATCGTGTGTGAGTGCCCGCTGCCATCGCTGTCGAGCTCCCATGCTGACCCGGCGCCGTTGCACCGGATTTTGAAATCCTCGCCCGTGCCGCTGTTGTGAACGCGCAGTACGTTGGCGTCACCGTCCATGTCCACAGCGCGCGCGATCAGAAGCCCTGTGATCGTGTCCTTGCCGGACACGGTATTCCCGTGCGTGAGAACGTATCCGGCGATAATACTCGTGGAGACGAACGTGCTCTCGCCCGGATCACAAGAGAGGTAGACCGCAGGATGGTTGCCGATGACGCCCGGCGAAGCGACGTTGCGTAGCGGTCCCTGGCTCTCGGTTGGCGGCTGCATGGATACTCGCGACAAAGCCACCGGAGGATTCAGCCCCGGCGCTCCGGATACTTTGTTGCGCGTTGCCCAGTCGTCAACGTTCACCAGGTTCGTCGAACCCACTTCATCTTCAGCAAGCCACAGAAGAGAAAGATTGCCGCCTTCCGTGGCGATCGGCGTGTGTCCCTGCGCAGGGTCATGATGGATGCCAATCCGAGAGTGCGCGCGAAATCTTCCGCCGATGCCGACGTCAACCGACTGCCGTGTAATTGGTCCGTATGCGACTGCCATTAGAATGTCGTGTTGTCTGCGACGAGCCCTAGGTTAGCGAGCGCCGTTAGCGCGCTGGCCACTGCCGCCTCGACCGTAGCGCCGGTAACTCCAGGACGGCTAATGGGCGTCGCGCCGAAGAACCCGATCGCATCGTCATCGACTTTGATCGAGACGCTGATCTGCTGACCCACGTAGGTGTTTCCGTAGTCACCTCCGGTTCCTCCGGTTCCTCCGCGGACGTATATGTCACCGCCGTCGCTATTGCTTCCAGTTGCCGACTGCGCTTGGACCACCAAGTCCTTTCCGACGACCGAAGAACTCGTTACCTCTTCAACCTCGATGGTCGCGTTCTGGTCGCTGAACGTCAGGCCGCTTGCGATGCCGCCTTGGCGCCAGTCGCCCTCGTTGTACCCCTCCATCTCGCTTGTCGACGAGTTGAAGATGAGCATCCCTTCCGCCGCAGACAGTGCATTGCGCTCGGCTGTCGTCAACGGAGTTCCGAATGTCACCGACCATTCGAGAGCGTTTTCTGCGAGGTTGACTCGAGGTACGTACCTGCCGACGCTCGCGTAACTGCTTGGCGTGTCATCAAGATCTAGGAATGTGCCGCCGGCGCTGATACCCAGCCACTGGGACCCGTCATAGTATTCGAAGCGATCGTTCGAAGTGTTCCACAGAAGCATGCCCTCGACCGCAACGAGCGCGTTTCGCTGCGTTGTAGTGAGACGGTTTGGAAGGAATGCTCCATCCGTGGCATCCAAGTGGAGAGTTGCCTCAAACGCAGGGACGCCTGAACCTCCGCCGATCCGAATGCGATCGTCCTGGAGATCTCCGAAGATCGTTCCGCCAATGTCGAGGTAGTTGTTCGTTCCCGCGGCAGGGGTATCTCTGTTGTAGCCGAGGAGGACGTTGCCGAATCCGGTTGTCGAGGTGCTTCCAGTGCTAGAGCCAATGAACACGTTCTGCTGGGCTGTTGTGACAGCTCCTCCAGAGTTGTTTCCGACGAAAACATTGTGGGTTCCGCTTTCGATGGGGAAACCAGAACCGCTTCCGATTGCCACATTCGATTGCGCTGTGGACCCTGCAGCGCCATTGAGCGACCAGGACCCAACGGCAGTGTTGCTGACGAACCCGACCCCCTGGTTCGCCATGCTATATGAGCCTACGGCTGTGTTATTGTAGTTGGTGGTGCTTGCGGCACCCCTGTTCGCATTTGAGCCAACCCCAATGTTGTAGTTGCTCTCCGTATGCGACCCGCCTGCGTTGTAGCCAAGGAAGGTGCAGTCTGCGAGGTCGACAGCTGCACCGCCTGCGTTGTAGCCAAGCGCTGTGCAGCCCGCTAGTGTAGCAGTGGAGTGCTTCAGGGGGTCGCTTTGCCCGATCGCGATGTTGGTCGAATTATCGACAATCAGCGACGAGTTGTTGTGAAGGAAGGTGTTCGCCTTGAACTCCACATCCGTCTCACCCGAGTCGACTCCCAGAAGCTTGTTCGCGTCCCCGCTATAGTCAGCGGGCGTGTCCGACAGGCCGATGAATGTCGTTCCGTCGCCGCCGCCACTATCAACGGCAACCCAACTAGTTCCGTCGTAAACCTCAAGTTGAGTAGTGTCGCTGTTCCAAACCAACAAGCCGGCGCCAAACGTTCCTGTATCAAGGGCGTCGCGCTCCGTCGTGTCTACATTCATTCCAAATGTTGGGCTTAGAACAAGTTGGCTTCCTGCAAAAACTCGAGGTACGAAGTTATTTTTCCCCGAGTAGCTCGAGTCATTAACATCTGATAGGCCAAGGAAAGTTCCGGAACCAGCTCCGATCTGCTGCCAGACGGAACCGTCGTAGTAGTCGATTGAATCCGTTGTGTCATTGTAAATGACGAGGCCGGTTTTTGGAGAACCGATCGCATCGCGGCTTGCGGTCGTAAGTGAAGGGAATGCAATTCCCTTCGTAGAACTCACGATGTCAACTGCAGCGCTAGCATCTGGAGTGTCTGTTCCGATTGCTAGAACACCAATGTTTCTAGCGTCGAACCCTCGGAAGTCGAGGTTCTCTGCGATCTCAGGCTGGATCGGTCGAATGATCAGCGCATCGACGCCAAGGTCGACAACCGCGTCAGTGTTGACCGCAAAGAGCGTATTCGAATACTTGAGGCCGCTGTTTACAAAGAAGATCTTGCCAGGGTAGAGCTGCCCGCCGCTGGTGTAGAACGGGTGTCTCGACCATGAACCCGAAGATGCGAGATACACTCCGTTTTCAGAGCCTGAAGATTGGAACGCAACCAGAACAACGCTGCCCTCCGAAATGACGACATTGTCTACTGCCGCGAGACCGGAGAGAGAATGGTTGCTGGTGGTGCACGCCTGCACGAGCTGGATCTCGTTAGGCACCCAGCCGTCAAGGGCGCGAAGCGGAGATATGCTGACGTCCGTGACACCGACTGTGATTGCAGAGTCGTTACGACAGCTGAACAACGAGTCAGCATATATTGCGCCCTCGTTGACATAGATCAGGAGGCCGCCGAACAAACCGGTGCCAGTGTCATATGGCGCTGTGCGTGACCAAGCTCCACCGGTGTCTACTGTCCAGATGCCATTTTCAGTGGGGTCTGTCTGCTGCCACAGAAGGAACTGATCTCCTGTGTTTAGCGTTACTCCATCGGACACAACAGGCCCTGAAAGAGGAGAGTTACCGCTTGCAGCGGCACGGACAACAGCGGCTCCACTTCCGCCAGATCCAGTCGCGGTGATCGCCACCCAGCTGGAGCCGTTCCAGTATTCGAACTGGTTCGTGGTCTCGTTCCAGATGAGTAGCCCGTTGGGCGGGCTAGCGATGGCGTCACGCTCGACAGTCGTCAGGCTCGAAATCAGGATCCCGGCGTTGTTGACGCTCGAAAGATCGATGACTGCCGTCGGGTCCCCAGATGGCGCCCCGATGACGATGTCGCCCACATCGACCAGGTCGCCGCCGTTCAGATCCAGGTTTCCTTGGATGTACGGCTGAAGCGGGCCGATCACGATCGGGTCGGTGTCGATCGTGATGGCCACGTCGCTCTTGACGCTGAAAAGCGAGTCGCCGTACTCGGCTCCGGTCATCACGTAGATGAGCTGACCGGGGAAGATCTCGCCATCTTCATCGTATTCGGTGGCGCGTGACCATGCACCGGCAGTGTCTACTTGGTAGATTCCGTTCTGACTCGCCACAGACTGCTGCCAAGCGACCACGTAGTCGCCATCAAGCAGGGCCACGCCGTCGATCGATCCGCCGCCTGACAGCGCGTGGTTTCCGGTTGTCGCGAGGTCGACGATGGACGCGCCCCAGCCGCCGCCACCGCGAGCGGACATTCCGGGGATACCCGTGCCTGCGCCAGCCGCGCCACCGGTGAGGTCGACTTGGTAGCGTCCATTCACGGGGTCGGCAGAGCCAACGGCACCAGGCTGGATGAAATTGACGGTCCGGTACGTGCCGTCGATCCGATTTCCGTTGACCTCTACGAACTCAACGCCGAGGTACAGCCACGGCCTGGGCTTGGTGCGCGCCATCAGATATCCGATTCCTCGTCCTCATTGGAGGACGCAATGAACGTTGCTTTCCCGCATGCGTTCGGGCAGGAGAGTGCCATGTAACCATTCCGGTCAAGGTCAGGAGAGCGCTCAAGCGCATCGCCGCAGTACCGGCACTTGAAGCGCAGCGTGTGCGCAGAAAACTCGATATCCAACTAGCTCGCCTCGACGTCTTGGCGCCCGAGCACGATGAACGTGAAGTCGCTCTCTGACATGCCCTTGGTAAACTCTGCAAGGTCACCCTGAGAGGTTATGTTCATGTTGAACTGCTGGAGGTAGAAGTACCCTGTTCCTGGCGCATTCGCGCCTGACGTAAGCATTTGAACATTCGTACCCACAGATCCAAATAGGTAGGCGCTAGATACGAAAACGCCATAGGCGGTAGGTGTCGGGAATCCAGATCCGAGGTTGACACGCAGGATACTTGGCCCAGCAAGTCCGACTGAATCTACGTTGAACCCCTCGAACAGCGCTCCGTTGACAACGTGTCCCCATGCCTTGATCGTGTTCAGCCCGCATATCACGTTGGTCTGGGGAAAGTTGATTCCCGGGTTGACCTGCGTAGTTCCTCCGCTTTCGGCCTGGGCGAACCGCATATGACCTCTGGCGAGTAGCGCCTTTCCTCCTGACTTCCCTTGCGCCTCAAGCGCGTAGCCGCCTACGGACTCGCCGTAGACGCCTACGGCTGTCCCAAGTGCAGCGCGGCCTTGCAGACCTCGGTCATCAGGTGTGCTTCCGCTCGTGACACCGTCTGCGCCCACAGGTCCCTGTCCGGATAATCCAATGCCTGAAGACGAAATTCCCTGTATGCCGATGCCAACACCACCGCCATCCGTGACCTTTAGCGTTCGGGTCGCGACGTTTATCGTTGCGGTTACGGTGTCGACAACCGCCTTGAGACGGTCTGCGATGCGAAACCCAAACGCTCGGACGCTATCGGCAGTGACTTCTTCGCCTGGGTTGGGGAAGTCAAAGGTCTCCGTTGAGTTCCCGCTGTTTGGGTTGTATGTGCTTGGCATTAGCTGAACATCCAGTACACCGCTGCGGTGCTGCGATTGGAATAGTCGCCCCAGGTTCCGTCAGGCTGTTCTGCTGCGAATGTAACTGGATCCGTAACTACGACGATCCCAGCGCAGAAGCAGTTACCGGGCTTCCACTGCTGGATGATCTGGCGGATATCATCGATCTCTCCAGCCGTAGCGCCGAGCCCGTCCCAGAGATGCCCGTCATCGTAGTTGGAACCGTCGTCGTAGTCGATACCGGCGTCATGCGACCACGGATGGTCGTCGATCACGACCCAGAATCGCGCCCAGGCTGCGTCGTTGCCGTCCCAGTCCCAATAGCGATCACCCGTCTTTCCGGGGCCACCGTTTTCTTTGATGTAGGAGCCGTATCCTAGCAACGCGAGCTGGCCAGTGATCGCCGCCGGCGTGCCCGCGAATGTCCACGCTCGCCAGGCGTCAAGAAGGCGCTCTCTGTACTGCGAGTTGGTTTCGCTCGATACGCGTGGGAGCTTGCGCTCTTGACCAATATATTTGAGCGCAGAAGGGGGACTGAGAGCCTCATCGCGAAAGTATCGATGAGTTACTGCCATACTGTCCCCCTCGAGACCGAGGGAGCAGTTCTGCGATAGCAGCGTTCCGAAGTATCGGTCGCCGTTGGGCCCAGAATAGCAACGTGGGAGCGTCTGAGTCTGCCACGTCCAGAAGCTCTGGTATCCTTCGTTGCTCGCCATTGGCTACACTGGTATTGGTGAAGCAAAAGTTAGGAACGGCGTTGGAACGTACCCCTTTGGCACAGGTATGTCTTGCGTGACGTTGAACGTCACGTTGATGACTCCTTCTACTGAGTTAGCTACGGCTTGTAGCCGCCCAAGCAGTACGTAGCCTTCTTGGACTAGAGGCTCGACCTTCGTTCCGCCTACGTCGACGGTCTTGAAGTAGTTCTCTAGCGCGTCTTTCACGGACGCATTTATGTCGGGCACGTACGAAGCGCGAGCAGCGACAGTGACGATCAGGGCAACGACCATGTCGGAAGCGGGCTGTATGGTTACCGTTGCGCCGATCGGAGCTCTTCGTGGATTCCCGGCGTCGTCTCCGTTGATGTATTTGTCTACGGCGGCAACTACAGCTGAGTCCGAAGCGCCCTGAGCGCCGGCGAGGTAAACGGTGACCTTCCCCGTTCCAGTGGCGTCCTGGTCGTCAACCTGAACGCGAGTAACTGCCTCGGAGGCTTTGATGGCCCAGAATACGTAAATGTCGTGCGGGCCAGCTACGATGGCGAGCGTTGCCCACTTCGTTCTGCACTCTGTTCGCAGTTCATCGTCGCTCTGCTCGTCGGCGCCAGCCTGCGTGATCCAGGTGTCGTCCGTGGCCGTCTGCGCCGGGTAGTTATGTTGGTTGGTGACGCTGATTCCGTTGATCGGCGTCTGCAGTTCAAGGGTGCCAATGTCGTATCCGATGTTTCCCGCTTCGCCGGCTTCCTCCGCTCGTACGAAGAATTGAACTGGGTCACCCTCTGTATCGACCGTCCCCGATTCCTCAATGCGGTATGTCTGTCTGCTCTGCCTGTCGATGACAACCTGCTCACCCGCAGTGATGTCTTGCGGTAGGCTCGCGGTGTCGTCCGCAACGAGTTGCATGTAGCCCTCGGTGCGTATTGCTTCATCGCGCTGAACGTCGTAGTGACTGTCAGCAAACAGCGTGAGCATGTTTTTGGTAGCCAGGTCGAGAAAGCCACCCTTGGCGATCTCCACGGTGATATCCGTACGCACAGAGAAAAATACTGCGGCTGCGAACGCGAAGTCACGCGCGGCCGTTCCGTCTCCCCATGCTGTCGTGTCGATCCCGGACTGTTGCAGCTGATTCAGCAAGAACGCGAGAACGTCGTCAACGCTCTGCGGCTCCGTGAGCTGCTCGATCGTGGGGAGTCCCAAGTTACACCTCGTTGAGCAGTTCGACCGTGAGCTCCGATACGCGCAGGACGAGAGGGAACGGGCCCGACGCGAGCTGAAGCGTGATCTCGATGCGGTAGGTCTCGGGCGCGGGCTGTGACACGACCACCGTCGCGTCGCGCACGCGCTCGTCCTGCAGGCACTGCTCCCGGCAGCGAGCCTGCACGAAGGTCGTCGAGGCGCCCGAACTGCTCAGCAGGCGCCAGAGGTCGAAGCCGCGGTCAGGCGAACGCGGCCAATGACCCCACCGATAGGTGAATCGTCGGGCCACATCGACGGCGACGGCGCGCGGGCCGGATACGGTCGAAATGCGGCTGTCGAAGTCCATGTACGGGCCAAAACCGTTGAATGTTGTCCCGTACCCGAGGTCTTCCGCCATGATTTCGCCGTGTTACATGTGTGTTCGTGCTTACGTTTGTGCACCGCTCAGGGGGCGGGGTACGCTGCGATCCATGCGCGCGATTGGACTGATCACCCTCGCGCTGGCCGTGGTGGGCTGCAGTGGGCAGCAGCCGGCACCCAGCGCCCCTGACAACGCAGCTGACACCGCCTCTGACGAGTCCATGACGGGGCAAAGCGGCCCGCCCCAGGCAGGTAGCGCCGTTACGCCTGATCTGGGGCTTAGCGGAGCTATCAGGCCGTCTGAGGGAGCGGCACCGAGCGCGCCTGAGCCCATCGCCGGCTCAGATGCGCCGCCTCCATCGCCTCAAGACACGCCGCCGTCTCAGGAACCACCCAGCGATGTGCAGAGCCAGAATCCGTCCGAATCCACCGCCCCCCCCAACGCAGCGGACCCGATGCAGATGCCCTCTCCAGATGCGAACTCGCTTCCGGTCGGAGACGAGCACCTGCTGGCACGTGTGCCGTTCGAACTGGAGGTCATCGCCGGTGAGCTAACGATCACCGCTGACCCAGACGCACCGGCACCCTCGTTCGGCGAGGTGGTGTTCGCCCTTGTGGCTGAAGAGCCGTGGCCGGAAGGAGACCCTGTCGGCGCTGCGACAGTCGGAGGAAACCCGACCCTGGTGGCAGGCGGAGGTCCGGATGCGTTCCCTGTCGAGCCCAAGGAAATCGACTTCGAACCGAAGACGTCCAAGCGGATGTCCGCCAATGCATTCCGAACGACAGTCGACTTCTCATGTCGCGAATCCGATCAGTCATCGCTTCAGACTGGAAATCTAACTGAAGTCGCCAACGTCGCGACTCCGCGCGAGTCGCAGATTACGCACGTTCAGCTTCGCCTCATGGAACTGAGGCAGCTCGTCACATTCACATGCGGAATCAAGGTGGTCGGAGAATGGGACGTGTGGGGCTACCCGCCGGAGTCGCTTTGAAGACCTGCCGCGATTGCGCAAAGCCCATGGGCACAACTGCCGACGTGTGCCCTCACTGCGGCGAGAAAACCGCCGCCAAGAAGATCGCTGACTTCATGAGTGCCACGGCGAGTCTGATCTTCATGCTGGTCATCGCCTACATCATCTGGGGCGACTAACTCCGCATCCCCGCTAGCACGATGCACAAGCATCCGACCAACGCTACCAAGACCGCCAGCGCATAGAGGTCGTCCATGTCTACGGGCTCGGTGGCTGCGGGGTTGGTGTAGCCGTCTGCGTGCCGGGTGCACCGGACACATGCGTGTGCGTGACCAGTGGCACCGTCCCAAACGCCCCGGTGACGTCGCCATCAGCGGCCACGCTCTGTGCGCTGGCCTCCCCCTCGACCCGCAGCCCACCGTTCACCGTCAGGTCCCCGTTGATGACCATGCTCTGCAGCGCTGCGCCAAACAGCCACAAGCCCGCAAACGGCTTGGACGGGTCCGCGTTTTCCCACCCGATGAGCACGATCGCGCCCGGCGGGAACGTCACCTCGACACCAGGCATACCCAGCCGCAGGGGCACCCGCGTGATGCCCTGCCCGCGGATGCGCGGGTCGTCCGGCATCACGTTGACCTGCCCGCCGGACTGCGAGAGCACCTTGGCAGTGTACATCCGCGTGTAGTCGAGCCCCCGGTCCACGCGCCGGGCGATCTGCTCCTCAAGGGTCGGATTGGGCACGCCGTCCGACACGCACAGCAACTCCTGCCGCAGTCGCGTGCCCTCTACGTAGGTCGTGACCTCGGTGACGCAGCGACCTGCAAACGTCACCCCCGGGTAGACGAGAGGCGTCTCCGGCGCGAACTCGAACCGACCACTCGCCGGCATCGGGTCGGTCTCGATGTCGACGTCCTCGTCGTGCGCGAGCTCGGGGAACGTGTCGACGCCCACCCACACCGTCCCGTCCCGCAGGACCCTCCACGTCGCCCCCGGGAACTGGCTCACTACGGCGCTCAGTGCCTCGGCAACGGTCCCGCGAGCGCGGTGGTAGGCATTGAGCCGATGGCCCGTGACATCGCTGGCGGCCGTGGGCGACAACGTCTCTCCGCCGACGCGGAGGATGTCGCCGACGAGCAGGCCGATGCTCGGCCCGGAATCGTACCAGAGCGGCTGGACCGGGGTCTGCAAGCCGCCTGCCCCGCCTACGATTCGGGTTCTGTAGCGGCCGGCGTCGAGCTCGCCTCGGACGACCGTGCCTGACCAAGTGACGCCGTCCACGTCCAGTGTCACGGTGTCGTCGACTGGCTCCTCGGCATCCACGTCGACCGTGGCGATCCAAGCGCCCTTGGTGCGCTCCACGACCTTGGCGTAGACGACACCGCTTTCGTTTGCGCTGGCCACGCGTCAGCTCCCAAACGGCACGTCAGGAAGCGTCGGCGTGGTGCCTCCCAATACCTCGAGCGCGTTCAGATCCACGGCCGTACTCGGTGGTTGGTAGGACAGAAACGGGCTGCCGGCCCGCTGCCAGGTCGGAATCGTGAAGCTGTCGTGCACACCGTAGACGTCGGCCTGGTAGTCGGCGAACGCCTTGCCGAGCGTGTCCTCGGGCGCGCTGTCCTTGTCCCGGCGCTTCTTCGGCTCGGGCATCCACTCGATCGCGTCGATCACCGCTTCGCCGATGCCCCTACGGACCCGGGGGGTGCCAACGCGCTCCAGCTCGATGGCGGTGATATCCAGCATGTCCGTGGCCGGGTGAGCGATCGTTACCGGCCCACGTGGCTCACCTCGACGTGGCAACAGCCCCTGCATGATCTCCGCATACTCGCGCAGGTGCTCGGGAAGCATTCGAATACTGATGATCACCGTCTGCGGCGGGATACCTCGGTCCTTGACGCGCGCTCCGTCGCGGCCCCGGCGGACCTTCACGTCCAGCACCTTCTGCCGGTAGGCCTCGACATCGGCCACTCCGGGGATGAGCTTGTCGCCCAGGTATAGGCGGTCCCATTCGGACTCGTTGACACCTGGCCTCTCCCAGGTCTCGACGATCGCCACGTCAGTACGCCCCCTGCGCGTTCATCAGGTCGAAGGCGTCGCGGTTGGCGCGCTCGACCTCCTTGGCGATCTGCTCGGGATCGGGGTTCCCCTGGACGTTGATCTCGGTCTTCGGGCTGAATACCGACTGCCCCGCGAAGCCGCGCATGAACGCCTCAAATCCGCTCTCCGGCTTGCTCATGGTGGCCTTGGACGCCTCGGGGTCGTTGCCGCCGAGACGGTCGAACGTCCGATCGCGCTCCAGCTGCGCGTTGAGACTCTCCCCGCCACCCAGCGCCTTGTCGATCGATCCGCCGGGCATCAACTCCTTGCCGACCATCGCGGCGCCACCGAAGCCGAGGAGCGTTCCGAGCACAGGGAACTTCGTCAGCCATCCGATCACCACCTGGAACTTGTCGACGACCTTCCCAAGGAAGCTGACGACCGAGCCGATCGCCGCCGGTGCCTTTCCGAACGCGGCCCAGAGCTCGCTGATACCCTTCGTGAGACCCGCGGCCCAGCCGACGACCTTCGCTCCCACGGCGATTACGCCGAGGAACTTCACCGTCGCCATTCCCGTCGGCGTCTGCAGCCACTCGAACGCCCGGCCCGCCATCCGCACCGCCTCGCCCACGAGGCCGAACGCCTTCGCCGTCAGTTCGCCGACGCGCACGAAGTCGATTCCGCCGCCCCCGGCCTTCTTCCAGGACTCCATCATGTCGGAGAAGCCCTTGCCGAACCCGGTCAGGAAGTCGCCGATCTTCGGCACCGCGCTCTTGAACCCCTCGAACAGAGACGCGAAGAACTCCCCCACCTTGTTCACGTCGGCGTTGTCGAATATGTCGATCACGCCGCGCAACGCGTCCTTCAAGCGGTCGATTCCGCCGCCGCCGGCGTTGAGCACGCGGGCATACAGGTACTCGGGAGCGTTTTTCACCTGCGCAAGGATGCCGGGCAGCTTCTTGAGCGCACGCCCACCGAGCCCGCCGGCCTCGGTCTGGTTCGTCTTTCGCAGGATCGCTCGCTCGATGGCAGCAAGTCCCATCTCGGCGCTCACATCGCTGTTGCTGATGGCCGCCTGAACTTCCTTGTTGGTCTTGACTCCCAGCGGCCTCTGCAGCTCATGCAGCACCAGCGCCACGGACACGCCCGCCTCGCTGAACTGCTGGTTCAGTTCTTCGGCCTGCAGTCGCCCCTTGGCTTGCACCTGTGTGGCGGCCCGCAAGAACCTCTTGTAGCCCTCGTCGTCCGTGAGGCCAGCGCCCCGCAGGTCCGCCCCGAGCTTGATGAACGTCTCGGCTCGATCCTGCGTGAACTGCATGGCGCGCAGCTTCGTGTACTCCTGCTGAACCGACTTGATCGACAGGCCGAAGCGCCGCGCAAGCTTCGCGGACCGGTCGAACTCCATCCCCCCTAGGGCGCGGCTTCCGGTGATCGATGCGAGCGCAAGTCGGGTCTTTTCGACGTGCTTCGCCATGTCGACGAAGCCGCTGACCGCCTTGCCGACCACAAAGCCCGTGAACGCCCCAACGGCCAGCGCGCCGTACTTGGCGAGGCTGATGAAGCGGTCGGTGAGCCGGTTGATGCCCGTGACGACCGAACTGTCCGAGATCGACTTCAGGCCCCGATGCAGCTTGGCGAGGCGCTGCGCGTATAGCATGTGCGTGAGCGACCCAAACGTCATCAGGTCCCGAGATACGCCCGGCACAGCGCGCCGGATGCTGCGAAAACCCTGGTTCACTGACCGAAGTGCGCGGGTCATCTTGCGCGCAGGCCCGCTGACCCGGTCGACGAGCTCGAGCACGAATCGAAGCTTGTTCATGGGTCAGTCCTTGATGCCGAGCCAGCCGCGAATGCGCCTGAGGTCCATTGCGATGCCGGCCAGCACCTCATGCCGGGCCCGGTCCAGGTGCGCTTCATAGAAGTCTTCGGCTGGGGAGTCCTCGGGGAGCTCGATCTCGGTGTCGGCATACGCGCGCAGCATGCTGATCGCGCGTACCCAGGTCAGAGTTTTTTTGGGGCCTGCCTGTCGGACAGCCCGCAGACCTCCAGGATGTCAGCGGAGAACCCCTCGGCTGCCGGCGGATTGACGTCCAGATAGGACTCAAGTACATCGTGGCTCGGATGTAGCAGACAGTCCTGCACCAGCCGCTTGACCGTCTTGTGCTTGCTCTTGCGGTCGTTGCTGGAGTGCGCGACGAACATGTCCCACTCCGGATCGGTCGGCTTGCGGAACACGAAATCGATAACGTTTCCGTCGTCGTCCTCGCGCTCGCATATGACGCGCCCTCCCTTCTGCCGAAGAGCGTCCTTTTCTTCGTTGCTGAGCATGTGACCTCAGTCCCGGCGGTTAGATGCCGGGTATATCGATGCCGGTGGCCGCCTCGATGATGTCGGCGGCCCCGCCGAAGGGTGGAAGCCCGTTGATCGTCATGTTCAGGATCGACATGTTCAGGCGCAGCAGAACGGGGTCGGAACCCTCGCTGCTTCCCTGCTCGATGCCGGTGAACCGGCAGCCGATCAGGCGGTCGATGCGCGTGTCGGTCACCGGCTCGTGGTACTTCGCCTTGAGCAGGAAGCGGTTCTCGAGGAACCCGCCTGGTCCGAGACCCGCGACGACCTTTAGGATCTCGTCTTCCTCGCGGTAGATGGTGATGGAACCCGTGATCGACAGCTGGCCCTTGGTCTCGCCGACCATCGTCGACGAGTTTCCGTAGAGCTGCCCGGGGTTCACCTCGGCCGAGTAGTTGATCTCGGTGTAGTTCTGGACCGTCTTGTTGTTGATCGAGACTTCGGTCGAGGAGTGCTGGAGGATGTGGCCAACGACGCGCTTGCCAAGAAAGTCGGTCATCACGCACCCCCAAGGCTGACGGCGTAGCCGATCGTGTTTTTGATGAGCTTCGGATAGACGAGCGGAACGAGCGCCGTCGTGCACGGCAACTCCTCGTCCGCCAGGATGTTGTGCTCGCCGTCGACGCGGAATCCGACCGCGCTCACGTGCGGGCGGCCGTCAAGGTTTCGGACGCGAACCAGCGCGCTGTCGAGCGCGTCCTGAACCTCCGCCTCGATGTCCTTCTTGTCGCGCGGGTCAATGCGTCCCGTGCCGTCCTTCAGGATTCGGAACGACGCGCTGAGGTAGGGCAGGAGCGCCGCGTAGGTCGTGGCGCACGCCAAATCCATCACCCGCCGGTGCTGCGCGTAGCGATAGTCGGAGCCAGGCGCCGACTTCACCCAGAAGTGGGCGAATCGGTAGACGGTCTCGCCCGGGTAGGTGCGAAGCACGACCGCCTTGTCCGGGCTGTTGTTGAGCGCCACGCTGGCCGTGCGCTCGTCGTGCTCGACCGCTGTGACACCCTCCTCGGGGCCGGTGGCGTAGCGCTCCGGGTCGTCGGACACAGTCGCGCCGTCATGCACCAGGCGCGCACCACCGCGTGTCACAAGCGGCATGCTTGGTACGCCCCAACCGGGGAACGGCTTCGCGCTCGGCATGTTGACGTTGCCGTAGAGCACCGTGATGCGCGAACTGAACGCCGCTGCGAAGTCGCTCTTGTAGTTGGCCGGCGTGTCGTTGCCGGCATTCATGAGCGCGTAGAAATACTGCTTGCCGGTCTCTAGGGCGGCCATCTGCGTCGACAGCGATGCGAAGATCGTGGCACCGTCTGCAGTGTCGGCGGCCTCGCCGCACAGCTTGATGACGCCGTTGCGGGGAAGCCCGTTCAGCGCCGCGAACCCGTTGGCCACGTCCGTCGTGCCGTAGAAGGGAGCTGTGCACGAGAAGGTGTGCACGTCGCCGTCCTCGAACACGACGGGCCCGGCGCCCGGAACAAAGGTGATCGTCAGGTTGGTGCGCGGAATGGCATAGGACCCGCCGCTCGGCACGAGCAGCACTTCGGACCAGCTTCCGCCCGAAAGGTCCGTGTCGGACTTGTCCAGTCGGTACCGGAACTCCGCGACGCCAAGCGCTCCGCTCGTGATGACCTCGACGGTGACCTGGTAGGCGTCGTACGCCTCGCCCGCCACCGTGATGGTGCCCGTTGAGCCGCCTCCGGCGCCGACCTTCGTGACCGAGCCCGCGGCGCCCGCCACCGACCCCGTGAGCCGAACGGCGTTGACGCTGCCGCCTTCGGTGGCGAGGTGGTGACACACGGCCTCGGCGAGAGGACCCTCGCCCAGCGTGGCCTGCGCGGCCTGCGGGGTCGAGAACGTGTACATGAAGTTCGCGGTCCCGGCGGAGCACGTCCCCATGTACGTGAACTCGGCACCCCCGGGCTCCGCGAGCCCCATGCCAGGGTCGAGGATGTTGTTCTGGACTTCGGACAGAGCCATCAGCTAGCCCCCGCTTGAGGTGGTGGGTCCTTCGGCCAGGGGCGCTTGAGCGCCTCGACCTTGTCTTCGGGCAGCCCGCCAGCGAAGAACGCGGGCTCGTGAATGCGCGGCGCCTTGGCAGCGATGCATTCGGCCTTCGTCCGGGCCCCGGCCTCGAGCGCGTCCAGGTAGTCCCGCTCGCTCAGTCGGACAGGCTTGCCGAGATGATGCGCGGCATGAGTCCATCGGTGGCGTGCTTCCGCGGCCGCGTGGCGGTGCAACTCGCGATGCGGGCCGCGGGCATCGGCGGGGAAGTGCCGAGCACGCCACTCGTCGACAGTGCGCTTCCCGTCTCCCGTGGACTCGCTCTGGCCATCCTGCGCCTGGGCGTTTCGTGTGTCCGGGGACGTCTGAGCGACCGCTTCGGCGGTCTGTGGACGTGCCTCGACGTTCTTCGTGTCGCCGTCAGGCGAACCGGATTTCTTGCCCATCGGGGCTCCTATGGTTTGGCGCTCGCTACGCAGGAAGCGCGGCGAGGAAGTCTGCTTCTGTCGCGTCGTCAGGCAGGAGCACGCAGTTGTGCTCCGGCGCCCCGGCCAGCGTGACCGTGTCCTGCACGTCCTTGACGATCGGCTGATGCCATTCGAATTCTTGGATGCACAGCTGTCTGTTGTTGAGCGAGTGCGACTCGGCGCCTTCGTTCTGCGTTTGCCAGGTGTGCCGGCCGATTCCCGCAGAGGGACGCAACTCGCGAGACAGCTGCCAGTAGGCCGCGAGGATCTGCCGGCGCATCGACTCGGTGTCCTCGAAGCCGTCGATTGACTCACCCTCGGCGTGGCCGCGGATCAGACAGTCGACGCGCAGCGCCTCGGTGCCGAGGAAGTCGTAGCTCTTGCCCTGCCATTGGATCGTGAAGGGCTGCACGTTGGAGGGCGTTCCGCCCCGCGGAATCCACACCACGCTTCGAAGCGCCTGGTGCTCACCCTCCGCCAGGCGCATCCACCCGACCCCGACGTCGTCGCCCAGGTCGGCGCGCTCCATGATCCGCTCGACCATGCCGCGGAACTCGCATTGCAGGACGCTCGGGAGCAGCGGCATGGGTCAGCCTCGGCCGTAGACGGCTTCCATCACCTCGGCCGCGGCGCCCTGCAGCCGGTCCTCCCACTCGGGCGGGAGCCCCAGCGACTGCTCGGGGACCTGTCGGCGGGTCAGGCTCTTGCCGTCCTTGCGGAACTTCCGCTTTTTCGGCCGCTGGTGGTAGACGGCGTACTCCACGCTGGCCTCGATCTCGAAGCCCTCCTGGTCGGTTCGGGTGCGCTTCCACCCGCCCTTGAGCCGGGAAGTCTCGCCCGACAGGGTCTTGCGACCGTCGTTAGCCAGCTTCGGCGTCCACGGCCGGCCGTAGGGGTCGGTCTCGGACCGGTAGGTGTCCTTGGTCAGGTCGATCGCTTCCTCGGCCATGGCCTTGCTGGACACCTCAAGCACGCGCCCGGGCTGCGCCAGGGTGCCGATCAGGTCGTTGAGTGCCCCGAAGTCGCCGGTCAGCTTGAGGGTCATCAGAAGTCCGCCCAGTTGGTCGTGAAGCGCGGTGGGTACTCGTCCGGGTTGTCCGGGTCGCCGCTCGAGGACTTGGGGACCAAGTTGCTCGGCGGCTGGACGTCGGGCGAGCGCACCTCGTTCTTCCCGTACCTCTCCAGCCACTTCACGGCGTCCTGCATGTCCTCGCGGATCGTCTCCTGGTCCATGGCGTTGGGGTTGAAGCCCCGGTACTTCAGGCAGTGGTACAGCGCGATGCGCGCGACTCGGCAGGTCACCGACGCAGACCACTCGGTCAGGGGCGGCGGATGCTGCCGCGACAGGGCGTCCTCGGCGTCCGTGGAGCCGACGATCAGGCCGTATGCCATGGCCGCCCGCGGCACGCCCTGCAGGAGCGCTGGCGGGGCCTCTTGCCGCAGGTCCGACAGGGTGGCGATCAGCTGGTGGGCCTTGCCTGAGACCTCGAAGGTTGCAGACGTCCCAAGGTCCCAGGCGACCCGCACGTACCGCGAGCACCCGATGGCGTAGATGGTCTGCACGTCCGCCTCGATGGACGGCATGTCGGTGAACGCCGCGACCTGTCGCCATCCGGTGGCGTTGTCCGGCGAGGTCTGGACGCGCACCTTCAACGGGTCGCCGGTGACCTCGGTGGCAACGAGCGTCATGACGCAGGCGGTGCGGGTGGCGCCGATGTCGACGCCGGCCCCGCTCCCCGCGCCCACCTCCTGCCCAGAGGGGTGCAGCTGAATGCTCTGGGCGTTGGCCATGGGCTACTCGATCTCGCCGCGCTTTCGGCGCTTTTCGACTTCTGCCTCGGGCAGCGGGACGGTGTCCCCCGCAAACCAGGCCTTGCCGCCGTGGAGCATGGTCTTGAGGACCTTGCAGTCGACGCGCCCCGGGCGAGGTCCCTTCCGGGGCGTCTCGCCGGCGGCAGTCGGTTTTCCGGACTCCGCCGTGGGCTTCGGGCCTGCGGCCTCCTGCTCGGCGGCGAGCTCGGGCTCCGGGGTCTTCTGGGGCGGGCGCTGGCCTTCGGGCTTGGCCTTGGGCGCCCGCCCCTCTCGGTTCCGCCGGCTCATCAGCTGATGGCGGCGGTGATGAGGAACCCGGTGTCGCCGGCGACGACCTTGTAGTCCTCGGAGACGGCGACGCGCGCCCAGATGCCGCCGCGCTTGCCGGGATCGGGGTCGGTCCACTCGGTGGTGAAGGGGTCGCCCTGCATCCGGAAGGTGCTGGCGAAGTGGGCGCTTCGGATGGTCGGGCGCGTGGCGACCGACACCATGCCGAAGACCTTCGAGGTCATCATGCGGGCGTAGCTCGCGCTCTGACCCTCGTTGGCGGTGTCCTCGCGGGACTCGCTGATCAGGATGTCGTCCAGCCGGAACTGGCCGGCGACCGCCTTGGTGATCAGCCCGGGCTGCGTGTGCTTGAACAGGTCGAGCAGCGCTGGGTTCTGCGCGATGCCCGTGTTCCACACATCGATCGTGGTGAATCCGAGCTTGCGCGTGGGCTGACCGCCCATCCAAAGCGAGGAGCGCGCGCCGAGCATGTCGGCGATGATCGTCCCGCCCGACGAGTCGTCCCACACCGTGCCAGCGCCCGCGGTGTTGCCCGCGTAGTTGCCGGCGGTGGTGACGAGCGTGATGAGACGCTGCTCGCGCTTGAACGCGATGCCGTCGTTGATGTGCTCGACCAGGTCGACCATCTCGTTGAGCGGCGCGTCCTGGTTGGCGACGGCCTCGAGGTCCAGGAAGTTCTTGAACCCTCGGTCGACCACCGAGTAGTTGGCGGTCGTGCGCGACGCGTCGAGCTCGTTGCTGCTCGCCCGGTGCCCGATCGTGTCGTCCGGGTAGGCCAGCCGCTCACGCTTCGGGAACTCGTAGTAGATCCCCGAGCGCCCGTTGACCATGACCGGCGGCACCAGCTGCTCGCCGATGTACGCGTCGTTCTTGTACATCACCGACAGCGCGCCGAGCACGCGGTCGACGTGCACCGCCGTTGCCGTGATGGACTTCTCGAGGTCCGAGCGATACGAGTCGCGGTGGCGGTACTTCGGGTCGGACAGTCCGCGGATGAAGTCGGTGTTCGCCTTCGCCGCGCGCTTCTGCGACTCGCTGTCCATGCCGTTGAGCAGGTCGTCGAGTTTCTCGCGGTACTTCTTGTACTTGATGCCCTTCGCGGTCTCGTAGATCGGGACCTCGGTCAGGTAGAGGGGGTTTTCCATGTCCTGTGAACACTTTCGTGATTGCAGACCTGACTCAGGCCTCGGTAATGTAGTTGGGCATCGGGATTAGCCCGACGAGGTCGCCTGCCGAGCCGCTCTGCGTGAAGACGCCTGCGACGAAGACGAGGTTGGCCTCGGCCGCTGCCGGCGTTGCGTCGGTGAGTCCGTCGGCGACCGCCTTGGCGAATGCGCCGCGCGTGGCGTCACCGGTCCCGACCTTCACGGGGATGATTCCGCCGGTCAGGGGATGCACGGTCACGCGGTCGCCGGCGGCGCCGGCCGTCACCTGCGGGTTGCCGCCGATGGCGGTCACGATGCCGATGCCGGCCTCGCCGGCGCCGGAGTGCTGGCACTCCTTGTCGGCGTTGCCGTCCTTGACGATCCGGCCGACCGCGACGGTCTGGGCAGCCTCGACGGTACGAATGAACTGCTCCGATAGGAGCAGGTTGCGATCTGCACGAGTAGCCATTTCGCTATCTCCTGTTCAGCGTGGGTTGGGCCTGCTCAGGAGAGAGCGAGGCGGTTGATCTCGTCGGCGGACTTGCCGTAATCGTCCGCGTCGTCGTCGTTGACCGACTCGCGTGGCGCGTTGCCGTCCTTGATGCCGAGGTTGAGCTTCGGGTCGGTCACGTTGAGGTCCGGGCGGCTCTTGACGATCGCCTGGACGCGGTCGAGACCGATGTCCTTGGCCAGTTGGACGTACTCGTCCTTTTCGGCCGGCGTGATCTTCTTGCCAACCATCGCGTCCACCTCGGACTCGACGCGCGCGGTCTCGGCTTCCTTGAGCTGTGCCTCGGCCGCCTTCGCCCGCTCCTCGGCCGCCTGCGCGGTCTTCTTCGCGGCGTCGAGCTCGGCGCGGGCGGCCTTGAGCTCCTTGTTGAGCTCGTCGGCGCGCTTGTCCGCAGCCTTCGCCGCCACCTTGGCGTCTTCGAGCGCCTTCTTCTCGTCTTCGTTCATCGATCCCTCCAGCAGCGGCAGCTGCTCGGGGGCCTTGCGGCCCGTGGACTTTTCAGCGAGCGAACGCAGGAAGGCGCGCTCTTGCTCCCGGACATGGGCGGCGCCCTTGGCGACCGCGTCCGGGTTGCTCGGGATTGGCACAATGCTGATTTCCATCAGCTCGTTGCCGCTCAGGCGGTACACCTCGCGGTCGTCATCGATCGTGTCGAGGCGCACCTTGTGCGGCCGGAATCCGACGCTCGTCGCCCGCAGGAAGCCGCCCTTTACCAGGCGAAACGCCTTGTCACCGACCTCGCTCTCCTCGACGCGAGCGAAGATGACCGTGGTCTCGAGGCCCTCGGTCCCGACACGCACGTTCTCCGAGCGACCGACGATGATGTCGCCGGGGGCGCCGTAGCGTCGGTGCGCCCACAGAACGATCGGGTTCTTCTTGTAGCGGTCGAGGTCCCAGTCCTGCTCGACGATGTCGCCATGCGCGTCGACGATCTCGGTGCTTACGAGGAAGTCTATCGCGCGGCGTTCTTCGTCGACAGCTCGGACGGTGAGAGTTGCCGACCGGCGTACGACACCGTCCCATTCCGGACCTTCGCCCGTCTGGTCGACTGCTTCCTCTTCCATCGTCGCATTGCCTCTCTGCCGCTGGCCTTGGCGTCGCCATGCAGCGGGCACGTCCGCTCGTGCGAGCACGTGCAGGTGATCTCTCGCTTCATTCGTCTCTCGTCATAGCTGGTCGCGGAGCTCGGCGACCTTCGCGTCATGGATGCGCATCAGCGCCGGGCTGTAGTCGGCTGGGTCCGGCCGCCAGTCGCTTCGGAAGGGCGGGGCAATCCCGAACCCCTCGGCGGGCGGGTCGATGCCCTCGTCACCGATGGGTGTCAGCCCGAGGGCCTCCGCGCGGCGGAGACTGATCGACTGCCACTGGGAGCGACAGCGCTGGTGCAGCGGCGGCCAGTTGGCGGCGACGTAGGGGTCATCATGGCGCTTCACGATGCCGTTGCGCTGCTGGCAGATCTCGGACTGCCGGCTGTCCTCGACGCCGTCGAACAGCATGAACGGCCGGACGCTCGTGATCTCGGCGTCCTGCTGTTGGTACCATCGGCCCACGCCGTAGGCGGTCTGAACGTTGGTCCGGTAGACCGTCTCGAGGCGCGCGCTGCTCGCCTTGCCCCACGTGTCACGCAGGCGTTGCTTGATCCGCTTGGCGAACACCTCGAAGGGCTCGCCGGTCTCCAGGGACCGCGCGATCTCGTCGTGCAGGGCCTGGACGATCGTCAGCTGCTCGGCGGCAGCGACCGTGAACGCGCGGCCGCGCTCCGCTTCGGACAGCGCCTCGAAGTCGCTGTCCGTCATCGGGATCAGCGACCGGAACCACGACGAGGCCTCGGGAAAGGCGCTGGGTTCGGCGCTTACGTCGAAGGGCATTCACCGAACCCATGCCCACACGGCCAATCCGATCATCGCAACAAAATACGCAACCGGGAGCACAGTGATCATGTAGTGACGGCGATCGCATCGCTTGGTGTGTGGGCCAGAGGCGAGCGCTCCGCAGCACTGATAGACGGGCCCTCTCGATGGCGGTGGCAGCGACGCAGGCGGCTTCACGAGTCACCCTCGTCCGGCTCCAGCCCGCCGTCCTCCACCCGCACGGCCTGCATGCCGCCCAGCCGCGCCATGGTGAGCGTCGCCTCCTTGACGGTCGCGAGCTCGACGGGCGGCGGTGCCTCGCGGTAGCGCTCCGTGATCTTCCCCATCAGCACGAGCTTTCGGGTCTCGTCGCTCATGCCGGCGGTCGACGCCTGCACCTCGTTGACCGTGTCGAGCATGGTCGCCACGACGTCGCTCAGCGCGTCCGCAGCCGACCGCTTGCCGGCGTCCACTAGGCGATCGGTGTACTCCTTGCCGTCCTGCTGCGGGTCGTCGGCCTTGGCCTTGCTTCCGGGCTTGGGCGCCTTGCCTGGCATGTCGTCCTCGTCCTCGTCGTCGCTGTCCAGGTCGGCGGGCACCTGCACCATGGGCGGCGGGATGATCTCCTCGCCTTCCTGCGGCTCGGGCATGCCGACCTCGTCGCGCGCCCACTTCGCCGGGATGGGCATGCCCGTTCCGTGCAGCTTCTCGAGGGCCTCCGCGAACGATTTCCGGTCCGTCGCGTCCTCGGTCTGGAAGAGGCCCGCCGGGCAGCGAACGTCCTCGCCCAGGTTGATCCGCACCGCGGGGATGAACATGTGGTGGCGCAGCACGGCCGCCACGCTGACGGCGTCGTCCTCGCCTCGGTCCTTGCGGAGCTCGTCGCGAGTCGACGTGTCGCTTCGTGTGCCGTTGGGCCCGCTCTCGATCGAGGTGGTCTGCCCGAGCCCCGCCTTGCTGATCTCGCGCCCGAGCGCGTCGAACAGCTCGAGGTGGGTGCTCCGCTGCGAGCTGCCGCCGGAGGCTTTTGGCCACTCGACCTGGAAGTCCTCCTGGTCGGAGAACGCCCCGACGCCAGTGGAACCAATGCGCTCGAGGTTGCGGACCACCCGGTCGATGTCCGCCTGGTGCGCGCCCCGCTTGTACTTCGCCCAGCGCCAGGGCTTCCAGCCGATCTCGGCGAGCGCAATCCAGTCCTTCAGGTCGAAGTTGCGCAGGCTGGCCATCCAGCAGAACAGCCGCATCAGCCCTTCGCGGACCGGCGCGTCGCCCACGATCGAGCGCTGAAGCTGGATGACCCGGCCGGGGTTTAGCGCCAGCAGGTCGACGCCCGTGATGTCGCCCTGCCTCAGGCGGTATCGAAGCGCGCCATTGTCCTGCTCGAAGATGAACTCGCGCGGGTGGACGGTGACGGCCTCGTTCGGGATGAGGTAGCCGCCGGACATCTCCCAAGGCTTCAGCGCCGCGGTGGCATGCGAGTAGATGTAGCTGCGCGTCAGGTGCTGAATCAGCTGCGGCCAGTTGCGAAAGTCCTCGTAGATCCGCTGGCACAGGTCGCGGGCTTCCTGCTCCTTCTCGCTCGCGTCCTCGGGGACGATGAACGCGAGCTCGTGCTTGCTGACCCACTTGTCGCGGCTCTCACACGTGCTGTGCAGATGCCCGTCCCGCTGGCGGTTCTCGTGGAACAGGTCGACCAACTGCTCGGGCTGCCCGGCGTCCGCTTGCCGTACGATCGCTGAAATCTGCGCCGGCGTGAGCCCTCCGCCGATGCGCTGGAACTGCTCGTGCAGCGGCTTTTCGCGGACCACCGGTGTGCCGCGCTGCAGGCGCGCGGGCGTGATGGTACCGAGCTGTCGGAACGCACCTCGCCGGCCGCGGCGTGTGGACCGTGCGAGGATGGTGGACATTCAGCGGACCTCAGGGCCAGGCCTCAGGCCTCGTCGTCGGCCTTCTTCTCCGGTACCAGCGGGTCCGTGCGCGGTCGACGACTTTGCGGCTTGCTGGCCTTCGCCTTCGCCTCGAGGAGGTCGAGCGCTTCCAGGTCTTCGTGGACCACGGCGAGCACCCGGTCGACCACGTCCTGGTCGGCCTCGCCGTCGCCGCACAGCAGCGCGCGCAGCGTTCGCATGTTGTTCGCCAGCCGCGTGAAGCGGTGTTCGTAGTCGACTCGAGAGAGCTTGTTCATGGTGGTTCCCCTATCCGAAGCCGCGGCCGCCCATGCCGTCCCAGCGAGAGCCCGCAAGGCGGTCGAAGCCGTCCAGGTCCGGCATTTCGTAGTCGCCGCCGTAGACGGCGAGGGCGAGGGCATCGGACCGGTCCGGTGAGCGCCCGAGACGCTTCTTGATGTCTTCTTTGCGCTCCACCTTCAGGCGGTGCCGAACGTCGAAGCCGTACTCGGCGGCCATCAGGTCCGTGTCGAGGTCTTCGTCGTCGTGGATGGCGCCGCCCTCGCGGAACCAGTCCGCCAGCGCGAAGTGCAGTTGCGCGCGCAGGTTGACGTACTGCTCCTCGTCGTCCGCCGCGTGCCCCGCGTTGACCGCGCACGGCGAAAGCACGTCGCGGTGGTGGTAGCACATGGCGTCGTAGGGCGAGGCGCCCACGCCGATCACGTCGATGTTGACCCGGATGGGGTCAGCGCCGTCGAAGTGCTTGTCCCGCAGCGCCATGGCGACCGCGCGCACCTGCTGGGCGATCTGCTCGCCGTCGGCGCCGCGCAGGATGAGCTCGAGGCCGTGCTCCTCGCGCATGAACTCCGGCGAGTAGGTCTTCTTGCCGCGGACCGGCATGATGACCGTCTCGTCGTCGCCCTCGCGCGCCACGTCGAGCCCGATGACCAGGCGCCCGAAGTAGTTCGTCGATTCGAACGCGACCTTCGCCCGCTCCACGAGCGCGAGCGAGATGACATTGCGCGTGCCCTCCTGGGCGAACGCACCCTTGACCCGCACGTCGTGCAGGGCCGACTTGAGTCCCCACTTGCGCTCGGCCCGCTCGCACCATTCCTTCGTGGCAAGGCCCGGGATGCCGCCGCCGAACTCCGCGGCGTCGCGCGAGTCGATGTGCAGCGTGAGGTACAGCTTGCGGTGCTTGTGGTGGCTGTCCGCGAACGTCCCAACCGGCTGCGTCGGGTTGCCCAGCATGAGCCAGCGCGCGCCGCCGGCCGAGTTGCCTTCGATCGCCTCGAAGATCTCTTCCTTGACGCCCGGCGCCTCGTCGATGATGTACAGCAGCTCGGCGCCGGAGATGCCGCTGAAAGCGTCTGGGTCGCTGGCGCTGAAGCCGAAGATCTCCCGACCGTCCTCGGCCTGCACGCCCGTGCCCGGGTCCTTCGGGACAACGATCTGGTCCTGCAGCCCAGCGGCGCGGACGCGGGCCCGAATCTCGCGCCAGATGACCTTGCGGACCTGCCGGTCGGTCGGCGCGGTGATGACTACGCGCGCCTCTCGGCGGGTGCAGTACCACCACAGCGCGATACATGCCGCCGAGCAGCTCTTGCTCGTCTTGTGTCCCGAGCGGGCGCTGACCCGTGGGTGCTGGACGACCGCGCGGAGCAGATCGCCCTGGCCATGCTTACCGAAGCCGCCCTTGTGGGGGTGCTCCCAGGCGTGCACGCCCAGCACGTCGCGGGCGAACTCGACGGGCTTGTCGCGGTACTGGGCGTACCGCTCGAAGTCAGTTGAGCGTTGGCTGAGCTTCTGGGCCGCCGTTTCCGCCCATTGGCGGGACACCCAGCGCATCCCGGACCGCGTCGACGACCTGCGTGTAGACCTCAGCGGGGAGCCGTGCCCCGATTTCGCTGAGGACCTCTTCGACCGCATCCTGGACCTTCTCGTCGAGCTTCTCGGAGAACATGCCGAGATGCTTTCCGAGGTGGGCGAGCGCGGACAGCTTCTGGTGCTGCTTGATGCTGACCGTGCGGTTGCCGAACTTGTCGACGTCCTCCTTGACCTCGGCGATGGCCGCGGCCTGGTCGCGGGTGAGCTTCTTCGACGGCTTGAGCCTCACGCCGTGCTCAGTCCAATCGGCCAGGTCCAGCAGGTTGCTGAACGCAATCTTGACGAGCTCGGCGACGACGTCGTCAACCTCGACGTCGGCGCGCTCCTCGGTCTTCTGCTGGCGCCGCTCGATGGCCACCTGGATGTCAACGTTTGTCAGCAGTCGTTGGCCCTGCGAGCGCGCGGTTCTCTGGCTGTATCCCGCCCGAATGGCGGCTTGTGTCGCGTTGTAGTCCTTGCAGTACTCTGCGACGAAGAGACGCTGCTTCGGACTGAGCTTCTTGGCCATGATTCACGTCGGGTAGGGAGCGCCCAGGGCAGGGGCAACAGCGCCAGCCACGTCGCCGTCACCACCTGCCCAGGGACAGGCACGCGAACCCGCGGGGGAAGGACCCGGGGGGACGCCGCCAAAGTTGGTGCGGGGGACCTGGCTCGGGTGATCCAAGTCGTTGCCCGCCGCTCACGGGAGCCGTAGCAGCCCGGTCGCGTTGGTAGCGGCCCTGGGAGTCGAACCCAGCTGGTCCGGGTTATGAGCCCAGTCCTGCGTCCCCGCTGCACCGCACAATCTGATTCCGCTCGCCGGCCCAGGTCACCACCGGACCCGGAACCGCACCGTGATCCGCTCGCATCCGCACTGGCACGGGGTCGTCTCGACCGCTCGCACCCCTCAATTGTTAATAGCCGCTGATAGATACTCTCCGACGTCCTCCGACGTCGTCTACCGGCTCCATTTTGGCAGGTTTTGGTGCGCAAGTGTAGGGTCGCGCACTACCCGGAAAAAAGCGACGTTGAGTCCGTCGATGTGTCTAGACAGAAATGCGGTCTTGGGTTATCATATAGACAACTTGAGGGACGGACCCTCAGCCCGGACCGGCCGGGGCGAAAGGACAGACAGATGGAAAACACGACTGAAATTCTCGCCGCATGTGACGCAATCCGCACCCGTTTCGCCGGGCGCGCGCAGCTCCGGCGGGAGGCCGAACGCGACTCACTCGCGCTCGCTGAGCTACAGCACCGCCTCGGGATGATCGACTACGGGCAGTTCTGCGCCGCCGAGCTGGCAGAGCTTCGCGCGGCAGCAACCAACGGCCCCGTGATTTGCGGGCACGCGGTGCGGCGCCTCGCGGAGATTCGCGCCGCTCGCGCATCCGCCCGCGCTGGCGGCTGCCCGCTCGCCTCCCGCAAGCCCGGCCACGCTCGCGACACCATCATCCATCGCCGCGCCACGGAAGTCATCGACGCGGCCGGGTTCCGCGAGGCCACCCACTCGCACGACACCACGATCGACGTAGTCGCGGAAGGCCGCGAGGGTGCCGCGTCAGGCACCAACAGCCTCCGCCCCAGCGCCGTCGGGCTCCCCAACGCATACACCAAGAAGGGATACTGGATCACCGCGTCCAGCCACACCTGGCACGTGTCTGCTGCAATCCTCTCCCCCGAGGTGCGCGCGCTGAACGCGGCCGCTCCGGCGGGCGTGGTCTACCTGTCCACGTCCGTGCGCGTCCGGCAGGGTCGCGGGACGTCGCTCACCGTCGAGGCTCTCACCCCCCGCCAAGCGCTCCGCGCCCTCCGGGAGGCGGCGTGAGCATCGCCGGAATCGAGCGCGTCGTGGCGCTGGTCGAGCGCGGCTCACGCCGTGACGGCCGGCGGCTGCGCCGGTTGCTGGACGCTGCCCGCCGAGCGCCAGAGCACGTGCAACCGCGACTGCTAGCTGCCGTCGTGGTTGTGGAGCCGGCCCTCGCGGCGGTTTGCCCGTCGGCATACGACGGCCCACTGTGCCCAGCCTACCCACACGCCCCGCCCGAGTTCGCGGCGCGCATCGCTCTCGGCGAGCGACCCTGCCAAGTGCTGCGCGGTCTCACTCCGCGGGAAGCCCACAGGGCGCTTCAATCCGGGCTCTCCGCGGTGGACTGGATACTCCGGGACTTTCCCGACGTCGATCGCGTGAGCAGTGTAGCGGTGGCTCGGTGGCTCGCTGCATGCCTGTGGGACCCGCAACGGTCGGAGGCGCTCCATCGCATGCGGGAGGAGCACACGCCCGCCGGGGTGATTCGCGGATGCTACCTGGATCGTGTAGACGAGTTGCGCGCCAGCGATCTCGAAGGTGGCGAGCGCACGGGCGTGGAGCGGGCGTTTCGGGCGGCCAGCGCGCGCATTTACGCGGACTGGTGCTCGGCGCACGAGCGCGACGAGACGGCGCTCGCGAGCACCCCGCGTTGGTGGCGCGAGTACCGCTGCGCACGCCTGTGCATGTCCCGCGCGAGCCTGATTCGCGAAGGTCGGCAGATGGCCCACTGCGTGGGCACGTACGCCCCGCACGTGGCGAATCGAAAGTGCGTGATCGTCTCGATCGCAGTCCGTGACGGCGTGGGCAACATTCACCGGTCCACCGCCGAACTGAGTCGCAATGACGCGGCTGTGGTGCAGCACAAGGGGCGCAACAACGCGCCACCGCCAGCGTTGTGTCAGCGCGCGCTGGAGGTACTCTCACGTCGCTGGCAGGAGACATGCCATGGATAGTCGAGAATCGATTGACCCCGAACTGCACACACTACGCAGCGCGATCCGAGGTTGCGCTGACGGTCGGCAGAAGGGCGAGCTAGAGACAGCGCGGTTTCAGCTCTATGCCGCGTTCGAGAGTCGCGACGAGGATGGGGCGCGACGCTGGTCAAGAGCTCTGCGAGCTGGACTGCTCGCGGTGGAACACGAGGAGCTTCGCTCGATCGGGATGGAAGCTCTCAGCGTGATTGAGGACGCGATCGATCGGGACGACGATGGCTGACTGCCGCTGGTACATCACGCAAGCGGCGGTGGAACACTGGATGCGCCTGCGCCGCTACCCGGACACCGACGCGTCATTCGAGCGTGCCGAGGACGAGCTCATGAATCTTTCCGAAGTCGCGAGACTCAAAGCATCGGACACTGATGGGCGACAGCTATGGCGCACTGGCAAGCCGTACACGGCTCGGCTCGTCGTCGACACGCGGAAGCTCATGCGTGAGGACGGCCGCGACTTGCCTCGGCTGATTTGGGTCGGGCAGGGTCGCCCGCCTGCGTGGTGCTGGAACGGGGGGGCGTCCTGATGGCAAGGCCCACGTCCCCCAACCCCAAGGATGCCCTGCTGACGGTCCGCCTCACCGCCGCCGAACTCGCCGAGGTCCATCGCCGGGCGGCCGAGGCGGGTGTGTCGGCCAGCGAGCTCGCTCGGCGCCTGTTGCTGGATGGATGGCATCGGGAGGGCAAGGGTAATCGCAAAAAATGCAAACCATAACATACCAGTACCGCGCAAGCGCTTCCGTATCCGACTGGAGGCCCTCGTCATTGGTCCCAGGCCTCCGCCATCTCGATGTCCGCCCACAGGCCAGGAAAGGCCCGTCGAACCGCCGGTATCGTCACGCTCCATCGGTGGCGGTCGCTTTTCCTCGCGCACCGGTTCCGCTTCGCCCAGTCCCGGGCCCGCCGGGTCGTCCACTCCTCGCCAGTGACCTGCGTCATGTAGCGAGCGAACCGCGCCATCGGCATCGTCGTGCTCAGCGACTCTCGGTCACGTCTCGACATCGCCCCCACCCTCCTCCCGGCCCGATGCCTCGTTCCAAAGCGCGACCGCCCGCGCGTATAGCTTCGCCGCCTGGCCGACCGCGATAGAGATCGCGACCGCATGTTTCCCGCGGTCCTGGGCGATGAGCCAGTTGATGCGCTGATGGCTTGCCATCCCGGGATTCTGCGCATCTTTCAGCGCCGCGGCGTCCAGATCGCGCCCCTTCGGCGTCAGAGGGATCACGGCGAACAGCTCATGGTGGGGCGTGCTGGCCCGGTACAGGGATCCCAGGTCGCCGTAGAATGCTTCCAGCGCCTCCGCTGCCAACGGGTCGGCGCGTCGAACTGCTACCAGCCGCTTGATCGCCGCCGAGCGCCGTACCATGTCGTCTCCGTCCGGCGGCTCGTGGTTGTAGGTTGGCGTCTCGCCCGACCCCTGTGTGATGCGATACGCGCGAATCGCCTCGCTATAGCCGCACGCATCGCACGTCTCGTCAGCGAGGTCGGAGCCGCACATTGCGCAACTGTCCTTGTCCTTCTTCCGGCGCCTCGGTGCCTCCTCTCGGAGCTGTTGCACCGGCGTGCCGTACAGCTCCGCGCGCGCATATTGGGCACCTGCGGGACTTCGATCGGCGATCCTAACGCCATCCCGCAGGTACCACTCCAGCAGTCGCGCATTCCGCAGGCTCACAACTTCTTGGTGCCCTTCTTCTTCGTCACCCGGCCTTTGGTTGCCTTGCTCGACTTCGCCGCCCTGCGCTGGCGCCGGGGCGGCTTGGGGGGCACGCGCTCGAGTTCGTCGAGCTTCGCCATGCTCACCGCGGCGCCATTGTTCGAGCGCACCGTAGCCACGCCCTCGAGCACGTCGACGACCTGACCTTCGCGGTCGGGCTCGACCTTCCAGCGCACCGAATCGCCGACGTCCAGCGGTTTGACCGGCCTCAGGCGTTCGATTTCTGCCTCATGCCAGGAGATCAGTGGCACGGGTGTATTCTGCATGTGCGCCTGCACCGCAGCATCGACGTAGCCGACGTAGTTGGCATGGGTCTTGGCGACCGCAACGATCATGCCCATGCTTGCCGGTTGCGCAGGCGAGGCCTGCGGTTCTGGCTGCGCTTGCGCCGTACCGGGTGGGGTCGGCGCTGGTGTTTGTCCTTCCATTTCATATGCCTTTCTTCATTGTGCGCACAAATCGGCATCCAAGCACGTCTCAGCCGCCGCCACGCACGCGTTACGCATGTCGATTCCTTGCCTCTCGTAGTCGAGGCACACGGTCTCACAGACGACGTCGTCCGCCGTCCCAAGGTCGCCATCGCGACCGGGCCCATCGGCAGCCCATTCACACCCAAGCTGCCTACCGCGCGCACACGACTCCGCGCACCCGGCTTCCTGTTGTGGGGTTGGCTCGACGGGGTCTGGCGTCGTGGTCGAGCATCCACCGCTGCACGCTCCCAGCAGGAGCGCAAACCAGATCGCTTGCTTCATGCTACCTTCCTTCCTTTCGCGAGGCGCTCCCAGCCGGAGATCACGGTCTCGTCCCGACAGAAGCCGATCACGTAGTCCGGCGTCAGCCACGCGCAGCCGTGATCACGCCAGCGCGTTCCCCACGAGTTGACGATCTTGAAGCCGCGCGCGCTGTCGTATCCCACCATGCACATGGCATGGCCACCTGCAACTGGCTCGCTCTGCTTGGGCGCGTCGATCACGTCCGGCCCGTTCCAGTCGAGGAACGATTGGCGAACCGTGCTGCCGAAGATGACAGGTAGCCCCGCATCAATCGCCGCGCGGATCTGCAACAGCTTCTCGTCGGCGAACCCCTTGATGCGGTAGTACGACAGCCCGCGCCGCCCATGCGCGAACCGGTAGGCGTTGCGTCCCGGTTGCCGGTTGACCCGGAAGTTGAGCGCGCCCCGGTCCCAGTACTGCGTCGCTGGCATGCCCTCGTGGCGCGCGGCGTCGCACGCCGTGCGGATGTATGTCCCGCCGTCGACCTTCTCGTCGCCGTGCTGCAGGCGCGAGTGGTAGTAGACAAACCACGGGCTGGCTGGCTCGTACAGCAGGTTGTTTTCCACCTCCATGACGCCTACGGCCGTGGCCATCGCGTGCCCAACGCAGCTCGAGGTGCTGCCCTGGTCGAGTATCTCAGGCACGAACAGCACCCGGCCGTTGGCTGACGCCTGTCCGAGGCTGAGCGCGTCGATGGACAGGTCCCGATCGTCGGGCGGGTTGGGCCGGTACCCAAGTCGTGGCGACTTTCCGGACACGATCTTGCGAAGCGGGTTCATGGCAACGCCTCAAGAACCGCGCGAACACAGCAGTCCTTCGCCTCGAGCAGCTTGCGAAGGCATACGGTACGCTCGGGCCCGGGCGTGATCGTGTCCACGATGTGCTCTGCGAGTTCGCAGAATGGCCTCGATGTCTCTACCAGGTGGCCAGGAAGGTGCGTCCACTGAAAGAACTGCAGCATCCGCTCGGGCGGTTGGGTGTTGCCGGTGACGCCTACCATCACTGCACCCCGTCCAAAGGCACGAGGTCATCTGGCATCGGCACCCGAAGCGGCGCGCCGGGATGGGCCGAAAGTCGCGACGACGCATGCGCGAACGCGCCAGGTGACACGTGTTCGTCTGGCGTGATGCGATAGGCGGCAACGGCTTCGACGACGGCTGTGTACAGGCTGTTCAGCTTGGGCATAAGCTCCGCGTATTCCTCACGCGACAGGCTCTCACCGGCTTCACCGGCCTTCTCGAGGACCTTGGCCGTCGCGACCAGCTGGGTGATTTTCGCGAGCACCCCTTCCTGTTTGTCGGCAGGAACGCGACCGGGCACGGCGTCTGCGATCACCATCGCCCACTCTTGGACTTGCTGCGCGGATGTGATCGCAGTGGCGATGTACGGTAGGGCGGCGGCGCAAGCGCAGGAGAGCACGAGTAGCAGAGCGAGCAGGCGGGTTCGTAGTCGTTTCATTGGTCTTTCCTTTCGTCGCTGCGTTCGCAGCTGGAATCTTTCAAGGCACCACCTCGACGTGGGTCGTCTCGCTCGTCGCGCCGACGTCACCGCATGGCGGACATGTGCTTTCGCGCTCCATGTGCTCCGCCGGTTCCCACGGGATGAAGCACGGCATGCGGCACAGGCATTGCCCAGCGTCCACGCGCGAATCGAGAAGGCCGCTTGCGTGACATGTGGCACGACACTGCTCTACCCCTGACGGGTGCGTTCGCGCCCACCGAACACCGCACAGCGCGCCCACGCCGAGGCACGAAAGCATGACGAATATCCCGACCAGCAAATCTCGGGTCACGCCCGCCCCCGCCTTCGCATTCGCCGCACACGCTTGGCGCGATTCGCCTCGTTTCCGGAGCGCTGGCGCGACTTGACAAGCTTGTCGGTATAGCCTCTTGCCGCCGATGCGACCGTGTCGGGCCGCATGTACGTGCCCTGGACGGACGAGCTCCAGGTGAGACCGCGTGCCGCCGGGATGCGCCCGTCCTTGATGCCTGGTCCTTCGAGCTTGCGTTGTATTGCCATCAGCGTGTCCTCGCGTAGAACGTGTTCTCCATTGGGCCGCACCAAATCCGGCGGTGGCCGCGTGGCGGTTCGTCCATGGGCCCGCCGAAATGCCAGGCCCGCCCACGGCACGGATCGGCCACGAGTCCCTCCGCCCACTCCCAGGCCCGCGTCATGGCGTCCCGCCAGAAACCGACGCGGTCGCTCCAGTCGACGCGATGTGCCGGCCAGTGGGGCGGCTGCAGGGCCTTTGGGGTGAGCGCTCGGATCCAGCGCTGACGCCGCTTCTTGGGCTGACCGCGCAGCGGCGCGCAGTACTGCCGAACCATGTCGACGAACCGCGGATACCGCGCACGCCCGCGGGCTGAACGCTGTGCGGTCTGCCAGCGGCGCGACAGCACCCACGCGATCCCGTCCCAGTCGCGGTGCGCTTCCCAACCGCCTTCGCCGACGAACGCCTTAGCGAGCGTGAGGCGGGCTTCCGCGTCCAACTGCTCCGGTGGCAGGGGCGGTTGCTGAGCGCTCGCCGGAACCGCGAACGTGAGCAGCGTGGCCAGGATCAGCGCGCGCATGGTTCCTCCATCTCCTCGGCCGCCGCGAACAGGTTCCGCGCGCGCATCTCCCGGAGCTCGTCGGCGTACTCGTAAGCACGGAGGCCCTCGGCGAGCTGAACCGCAAGCGCCAGTGCGCTGTCGACGTCGGACGCAACGCCCTGGATTCTGCGGGCGAGTTCGGTCCGCGCGGAGATAACCATCACGATCCACCTCGCTTCGTCGCCCACGAGAACCCCAGGCACTCGTGGTCGCCCCGGTGGCCTCTGGGCAAGGTGCACGAAAGGCGGTCGTCCAGCTGTTCCCGCCGCGCATCCTGAGGGACGCGCGCGACGTCACCGCACGTCTGGTACGACTGAATGCCATGGGCCTCCGCGGGAACCGAGGGATAGAACGCCTGCGGACACCCGAACCCCTTCGTGCCGTGCCTCGCCGCGATGGCGGCTGCTGTGACGCGCTGTTGCCCGAGCTCGCGCGCGTAGCCGTCGAGGCCCTCGGCGCGCGCGCACGCCAGGGCGCACCCGAATGCGGCGTCCAGGTCCTCGCTGATCGCGAGCAGCTTGCGCTGGGCGGGGGATCTCACTGCCCAATGCCCCCCGCTGTCATGTCCGCGCAACGGGCAATGCGGAGGTGGCGGATCGTGCTCAGTTCGGAGCAGGTTGTCCCTCGTTGCTGGCCAATCGACATGAATGCAATAGAAGCCATCGACTCGCCAGTCTCCCGGCGCTACTTCGACGTCTTCTTGGTAGCAATGGCTACAGTCGATACATCGCTTGGGAAGGTCTGTATTCATCGCTTCACCTCGATCGTTGGTTCCCGCTTGAGCCGTCCGGTCGCCGCACTTGGCTCGGTCGGCTCATCGGCGAATGGAGGAGTGTCGTCGACACGCCGGCCCGGCCCGCCAAACGGGACTGCTGTCGCGGGCGTCCGCGGGCTGCGCGTCGTCACCTGGGTTGGGCGACCGGGCCCCACGAATCGCTCCCAAACGCCCAGCACGGCCGCGAACAGGTCCGTTCCGCCGGGAACCCGGGCCAACACCAGCCACTCGACCCCCCGACGCTCGAGGGCGTCTGCCAGGCACCTAAGGGCCTGCGCTGGGGTGGACTCCCATGGCGCGCTGCGAGGCTGCACCGGGGCAGGGCCGATCGCACGGTTGGCATCGACGTCCACCGGCGTCGTCTGGGCTGGCGCCCCCCAGGCAACGTTGGGTTGCGGTGGAACGCTAGGCGCCCGCGGCGGGAACGGTACGCGGGTGGAGGGTGGAGGAACCGGAGGTGGCTTGGTGCGATCGCGAAGGCTCGGGATCGGATTGGTAGCGCGTGCCATGCCGCGAGCGATCTGATCGGCCGTGGGCAGCTTTGCGGTCTCCTCCGACCATACCCGCACTAGCCCCTCATGGATTCGATCGCACACGCACTCGCGCTGCTTGCACATCGGGCACTTCTTGCGCGGGAAGAAGCTCACAACTCCCTCCGAAGCAGCCCGAGCAACACATACCGCGCTCCGAAGTTGCGGCGCACCCAGCGCCAGATCTGGATGCGCTCCGCCCATGTCGGCTTGTGGTCGAAGAAGAGCCCACCGGCAGGCGTGAATATCCAGTGCCCCTCCCTCACGCGGCCCCCTGGAATCGCTTGGGCAAGACCTTCCAAACCTCGGTCGCGTAGGTCGTCCACTTGCCGATGCAGATGGCGGGCGCTTCGTCGGGGCCCACATCACGTCCCACGAGCGCCTTGGCCAGGCGCTGCTCCGCCGGTCGCGCAACCTCGCGGGGCGCCCTTCCCATGCCTTTTCCGAGCACCCGCGCCCTCCAGCTCGACGTGTAGACCTCTAGCCGCTTGCTCTTCTGCCCGCCTGCCATCACCCATGCCGAGCGCCACACCTTCGCCGCTCCGCCCATGCCGAGCAGCTGGTGGCGGTTGCCGCCCCAGGCCTTCTCGGTGACCAGCACCGCCGGCAGAGCGTGCGCTAACCCGAGCTCGACGGCGGTGCGGCAAGCCTCTAGCACCGCTTCGAGATCGTCGACGTCGACCTCGTCAGAGCATATGCAGCGGTCGTCACGCCAGATCGCCCAACCGGACCGCGCTGCGGTGTCGACGTTGAGCGTGACGCATCGGTTGGGGCGGGCTCGGGTCATTTGCGTCGCCCCTTCCGTATCATCACGAATAAGTAGATCCCGAGCAGAAGAATCGACGCTGCGCATAGCGCAGCGAGCATGCCGATGGTTGCGACGAACGCGGATAGAAGAAGGTCGATCATGGTTCGCGCCTCGATTCATGCGCAACCGAGAACCCGGATGTATGCGGAGGCCATTCGCCGCGCTCGAATGCCGCCCAGTGGTCGGGGGCGTAGTGACAAAGAAGCTGGTGAGATTGCTGAAAGCCGAGTTGCTTGCAGACACTCGCCGCAGCACGCATTCCGTTAGAAACTCCGAGGTCATTGAAGAATGTATGCTCGGCAACGTCAGCTCGCGCCTCGCAGTGCGCCAGAGCCACGCACAGCCAGATCATCGCGAGCCAGAACCAACACGATGTGACAACGGGATTCAATCGTCGTCCTCACCTTCGTCAGATACTTCCTGAACTGCGACAGCAAGAGAGCAGTACGCGCAGTCAGGGTCCTGGCAGTACGGCTCGTCGTCGAAGTCGCACGCATCGCTGCAAGGCCCGCACTCCTCCACGTAGTTCGCTGCAGCGACGAACAGCTTCTTGACCTTGTCGTTGCTCACCATCTCGAACACCTCACCGCGTTTCCTGTTGCTCGACTTCGACGACCTCGCAGCTGACCGTCCGTACCCATCCCGCGCGGTCGAACCACGTCACGTCTACGACCGTCATGCGAATGCGGCGCTTCGGTTCCTCCCAGTCGCCGTAGTCTGTGGCCATGTACTTGTGGCCAACCGTCCAATCGTCTCCGGTTGGCTTGGGTGTAGACATCGCTCACTTACGCCTCCGCAGATCTTCGCCGGCGGATCCCACGTAGTCCCAGCAGGCAAGCAACCTCGACCAGAGCCGCGGCTCCGGGTACCGCGTCTCCAACGACTCCTTCGTCGGATCTTCGGCTAGCTGCTCTGGGGTGAGCTGCTTCGGAAGGTTGGTCGCGATGATCGTGCGGTAGGGCCGGCCCTGGCGACGGTCGATCAGGTCGAGCAACGGCGCGTGCACGTCTTCAACGTTGCGCTCGGTGCCCAGGTCATCGAGCGTGAGGAACGCCGACCGCAGCTTCTCCTCGAGGCGCTCACGCTGGCGCCATGACCCGGTCGACAGGGAGCCGAGCTCGTACGCCGACAGGTACGCACCACCGAGCTCGGCGATCGCCCAGGCGAGCGCGAAGGTCTTACCGGTTCCAGTCGTTCCGCCCAGGCACAGGATCCGGCGCTGACCCCTCTCCAACCACGCACGGACGACAGCGATGTGTTTGGTCTGCCAGATGTCGCCCGTGCGCAGGCGATGCAGGTCCTCCTGCTTGAGCCGTGGCCGCGCCCGAGCCAGGCGCTCCGCTCGCTCGATCTCCGCCTGATGAGCGGCAAATCGGTCGACGTCACCGTGCTGATTCGCTACGCGACGAGCACGGTCAATGGCACTCTGCAGATCCAACACCTTTGCGAGCTTGTTCGGTTCGCTCATGTGTGCGCTCCTGCGGGTGGTTTGAGCCAATCGGGCTCGTCGTCGTCGAAGTCCTCCGGACGCCCGACCTGCGCCATGCCGGTCTTGCGCACGCCTCGCTTGGCTCGCAGCGGCTTGCGCTCCGCACATTCGGACATCCACTGCCGGAAGTGCGTCGCGTGATACTCGGCCGCCTTTGCTTCGGGCTGGGCAAAATACCACCCGATCCAATCGTCGAGCTGCTCGTCGGTGAACCGGGCGTCAATCGCGAACTCTGCCAGCTTCTCGAACGCTTCGCAACTCCGCTTGCTGCGGTCGTGCGCGGTCCTCGCGGTCGCCCGCGCATAGCGCTCGCCAAACCGTTTTCGGATCCGATCGAGCATCGGCCGGGCCGTCTCGGGGGAAATGGGCGGCGAGTGTGGGACCTCAGGCGGCGGGATCTCGAGCGGGCCTTCCGCGGTCTCGAAGACGGGAGACGGCGGCGGAGTCGCCGGAGGAGCCCCGCCCGAGGGCGCGCACTTCTCCTTCTTCGGGTCGGGTCGGGTCGGGCCGGGCCGGGCCGGGGACGGCGTTCGTAACGGCGTTGCAGGAGCGTTTGTAACGCCGTTACGATGGCGTTCGACACGGCGTTTCGTAACTGCGCGTTGCGCCGTTACTTGCTCCCTGGAAGGCTGGTATTTCAACCAGTTACGGAACCTATAACCGTCATCTGTGACCTCCCAAAGGCCTGCTTTGACAAGCGCGTCGGCGTGCTTTTTTGTGAAGCCGATGCGACGTGGCAGGGATGCGGGTAGGAGTCCGTCGGTAAGGTGGCGGGCACACCAAGAGCCTGCGATGGTCCACAAACCGAGGCCTTCGCGCCCCGCTTTGGTTTCGAGCAGGGCGATGATATCGGGGTGATCCGCCAACGAATCGTCGACCTTGAACCAGGGCATCAGTACCCCTCCCCCCCGCTCACAGCCCGCAGTTGCCCCTCGGCGGCCCCAACCCACCGCCACACCCGGAAGCCCTTCGCGACCCCTCCGCGCTTGTTGTCGGGCCGCTGGAGCTCGGTCTCGACGAGACCCTCCTCGGCGAGCCGCTCAAGCGCCCGGTGCGCCCGGGCCTTCGAAACACGCATATGCAGCGCGAGCTCGCGGGTGCGGAACTCCCAGCCGGGACGCTTGGACATGAAGTCCCCCAGGGCGAGCTGCAGGAACGCCCCCTCGGCCTGCGGCCGGTCCGCCTCCGCCTCAAGCTCCCTCACGCGCCGCTGGTGCGCGTGCAGGCTGCGCAGGGCGTCGGCGAGCTGGGCCTCAGCTGTCTCCAGCGCCGCCGCGTTCACGTCCCGGGTCCTCCGCGCCAGATCCGCGACATGACGAAGGCGCTCGACCTCCACCTGGACGAGTTCCAACTCGGTCAACGCCCACCTTCCTTCCTCGGAAACCCGCTCCATCGCTCCCACAGCCGCGTCGAGCGCCACCCGGGCCGCCTTCTCGCGCTCAACGGCCTTGCCCAGCTCCTCACGCAGCGCGGTCACGGTCCGCTCGTGGAAGGCCGCGACGCGCTTGCAGCGTTCAGCCTCGATTACCGCCAGTGCAGCGTCAGTGCGGACATACGGGCTCACGACGTCGGGCTCGCCGAGGCGCCCCATCAACGCCGCAACGCGCTCGCGGGCGAGGCATTGCCCCGCGTAGCCGTTCTCGCCCACGCACACGAGGGTGAGATGTTGCGGTTCAGAGCAACCAGGGCATCGCTTGAGAACGACATCAGCCATGCCCACCTCCCGCGGCGTACGGCCGCCGCTCTTCCTCCCGGACCTGCTCGCAGAGCGATTCCAGGGCGGCCAGGGACCGGCTTGCGGACCGGACCTCGCTTAGCCAACGTTCGAGCTTCTTCGCGGCCGCGGCCGCCACGAGCGTGTCCACATCGTCCCGCGTCGCTTCCCACCTCGACCCGTGCCAGCGCGCGAGCGACGCCAAGCGGTCCAGTGGCGCGGAAAGGCCCTGGGCGCGCTTATACTCGTCGCCAGCCTTGCGCTGCAGGTATTCGAGACTCTCGCGGTTGGACTTGAGCGAGTCGGACACCCTGCGGTCCACAAGTTGCTGTAGCCCATCGGCGTCGAGCTCGGCGCCATCCACCCGGAACGTGCGCGAGCGGATTGTTGCCACCTGGCCCGCCGCCCGGCGCAGAATCGACAGCATGAGGAGCTGCGGCAGGTCCCGGACGTCACGGCGCCGGGCCCGCACAGCGCGTTTGCAGACAACACCGTTCTTCTGGCGGCGCACCTCCAGCAGCCCCCATCCCTCCGGGACTTCGGCCTTGTCGATCAGCTTTGCAGGCGCCGCAAAGTAGGTCTCGTGGAAGCTCTCCTCCACCCATCGGTGCTTGTCCCAGTTGTCGAGCTCGCGCATGAAGTCTCCGCGAGAGATCTTGACTTCGTAGGCGACGCGAATGTAGCCAGACGACTTCCACGTGTTGAATGCCGCGACGTCGATCGTTCGGCTGTGCCCGAAGCCCGTCGCGTTGCGCAGTTCCTCGAACGTCGCCCACTCGGGCGGCGCGTGCCGAGCGAGAAGCGCGCCCGAGATATCGCGCGCCGTTAGCGGGGATTCTTTAGTCATACCCACTCAGCCCTCCTTTCCCCATGTCGATAGCGGCACGAAACGAATGGGCATGGGCGCTCACCACCAACGCATTCGGCACGTGTTTTCGGGCGCTTCACGCCATCTGGATATGGTTCGTCGAAAAGCTCTAGGGAGCGCTTTATGTATCCAATGCGCTCAACCCTGTTTACCTTCGGAGGTCGCTTTTTTGCGCAGCCACATGAATTGGAAGTAACCCCGAGGCTTTGTCGGTTCACAAGTCGTAACGTTCCGCAGTCACAACGGCAAAGCCAATGCAGCTTGTATCGCTTCTCGACGACAACCCAGCGTCCGTATCTCTCCTCGTTCTCAGTGAGAGGATGGGTTTCTGGGAAGACTCCGTGCGTCATATGGAAACCCCGGTCAGCGGAACCTGTCCGGATACAAGGCCGTCTATACCGGTAACTCGGTGCCCACCGCCGGTCTCTATGCGCGCGCTCGCTGCCTCCGCAACGGACATCACCGCGTCGCATCCGACGAACCGGCGACAAGTGTGCGCCGCAGCTACGCCGGTGGAACCAGACCCAAGGAAAGCATCGAAAACGAGCTCGCCAGGACTCGCGCTCTGCTTGATGAGCAGTTCCGCGACTTCCGGTGGCTTCTCAGTGGGGTAACCTCCGACGATGCGTGGGACACTGATGATGTCGGGGACACTCAGGTCGCTGAGCCTTCGCTTGCCCTTCTCGAAGAAGAGAACGAACTCGTAACGAGCCCGGAAGTGGTAGCCCATGCCGATCCGGCACTTGTCCCATACGAGCGGTTTCCAGAATTTGAAGCCCGCGGCTTCCGCAAGGGGCTTTGCGACAAACATCGTCTCCTGGTCGCAAAACATGTAGAAGTGTCGGTCACGCTTCAGTACACGATGGAATTCGGAGAACAGCTCCGGAAATCGTGTGTTCGGGAAGATGGGGAACCAGGTGTTGCTCGACGCTTTGCTCTGCTTTAGCCGCGTCGTGGTGCCGGTTCTGCGGTGTTTCTCAAGCGACTCGTAAGCCGGGTCCGTGATGATCAAGTCGACAGATTCATCCGGCAGACCAGACGAGAACGTAACCGCGTCGGCGTGGGTGACATAGAACGCCGGGCTAGGCGGCATTGACTGCCTCCTTCCGTTCGCTCGACTGCGTCCGAACCGTCAGTATTACCGCATCTGCCGCGGACCGACCGAGGTCGGCTGCTTCGGGCGTAAACTCACTCGCCACCGGGCGCCTGTGGCTCATCTTCTGAGTCGCGCAACGCTTGCAACACTTCCCGGCGGCGGGCGAGCTCCAACTCCAGCCGGCACACCTGGTGCCGCGCGTTCGCCAGCTGGACGCGAGACCGCGCGATCTCTTTTTCCAAAAAGCTGCCCGACCGGTTGCCCTCCGCGGTCGCCTGCGCCCATTGGAGCTTGGCGTCCTCGAGACGGCGGGCCCAAAAGGCAGCGTCAAGCACCGGCCACCTCCCGCGCTTCCACGCTCTCCAGCGCTTCCCGAGCTTTCGCCAACCTCGCTTCAATCGAATCGTGGTGACGCTGCGCGCGGCCGAGCGCGTCGCTGGCAAAGTCGATGCGCGCGCGCAACGCGCCGGGACGCATACGGTATTTGAATGACCTGATCATAATGGCGTCCTCATGTAGTCAAACTGACCCACTACGCACCCTCTGCGACGATATCGTCGTCGCCCACCGAGGTTCCGGCAGTGCCGTCGTCGTCCCAGTCCTCGCTTTTGATCTCGCCCACTGGGCTTCCGCGAGTGTGTTCGGAGATGGCATTGGCGAGACCGCGCCCCGGGCGCCGCAGGCCGGTTTCGATGTGCCGGACCATGTCTGGGCTGCACCGGAGCCGCCGAGCGAACTCCGCCTTGGACCACCCCTCGCCTTCTCGGAATCGGCGGAACCGTACTTTTGCGGGCACACGCATACCCGAAAACCGTACGGAAGTACGGGGAAATGGTCAACAGAAAAAGAGACGAAAGTACGCGAGCGTGTGCGCATGTGTGTGCAATCATGATGACGCGCTGGCGCGCGGTGCAGAAAACCTAACGCAAGCCGTACTTTTGTCTTGCTTCTGATTCCGTACGTTAGTACGGTTTGGCTCTACACGGGAGGGAGCCCCATGCAGACGAAGACAGCCACGAAGACAGAACGCGAACATGAGCCGCAACTAATTCGCCACACCGACGAGGACGGGGTCACTCGAAATCGTTGGGCAGTCGAGGTCACAGACCGGTGGGGAGAGCATGTGCGATGGGATTTGATCCCGGAAGTGAACGACCCGCCGGAGACCGTGCACGATGGTGACTTTCCATACATCGAGCGGTACGGAAACCGCGTGGTCATCCGTAGCAAGCAGCCGAAAGGGCACGCGACGTCTCGCGAGCAGGAAGCGTTGGCGGTGCTGCGAACCGCAGGCGTGGACGTGAAGCTTTCCTATGAATGCAGCGCGGTGTGTGTGAGGAGATTTGGGCATACTGGCTATTGCTGCAACGCACAGGGAGAACTGATCCGATGAATGGCCGTACGACAACTCCTTGCTACCATGCTGCTCGCCCACCACATGTACGCGCGGCGATCGAACACAGCGAAGCGCTGCTCGCGCAGGCGAAGCGATCTGACGACCGCAGGCGTGGTGACGCGCAGCGAATCGCGGACAGCTACCACGACGCCACCGTGGCATGCATCGCGGAGAGCGCACGAATCATGCGGAAGCGCCCTGTCGGGCGCGTCGGATAGCGAGGAAGGGGACAAACAAATGCCAGCCAGCAAGACGAAGACGGAAGTGGCCCGACGAATGCGACGACCGGGGCCTGCTCGAACCGCTCGGGTCACCCAACGACGCTCGACAGATCCCGGACGAGGACGGCGCGCTTTGACCACCATCGCCCCAACAGTCGTCCACGTCGCGGAGGCGCGCGTCGCACTGGAGCTGACGAAGCGACTCGACATGGCGCCGCACAGGGCCAGCGAGATCTGCCGTGGGCTGACGCGCATGGACGGCTGGCACGCGTGGTCGCACCTGGTCGTCCACACGTCGCTCAGCGAGGCCGACGCTGCGGCAATCCTCCGCCGCCATGGGGTGCTGAAGTGACGCAACACGTCCACCCAGCGCTCAGGGACCTGCGGGTCGAGGCTTTCGCCGACCGCGACGCCTGGCTCGCCTCCCGTCGGGCCCCCGACACCATCGGCGCCAGCGAGGCCGCCATGGCGCTGGGAATCAGCCCCTGGGGCACCGGGTGGTCACTGTGGGAGAGCAAGCGCCAGCCAGCCGAGAAGCGCTCTGCAGTGCTGACGCGGGGGCACCGATGGGAGCCGGCCGTGCTGGCCGAGTATGGTGACGAGAGCGGGCATCGCGTTCTGACCCCCGGGCAGGCCTGCGCGGCCGAGTCGGACGCCATCTGCATTCTGTCGCGACCGGACCTGCCCTGGCTGCGGGCCACGCCCGACGCGCTGGCCGAGGACGCCGCGACGGGCGAGCTCGGGCACGTCGAGGCGAAGACAGCCATGCGCGCGCACGAGTGGGCACCGGAGCCCGGGGTGGTGATCGACAGCTGGCGCGACGAGTACGCGGAGATCGTGCCGCCTTACTACGCAGTTCAGGGATACGTCCAGCTCGAGGTCTCGCAGTTGCCCTGGAATGACCTTTGCGCGCTCGTACCGCGCAGCGGGTGGCTGGGCGTGCGCTGGGTGCGGCTCATGCGGGACGTGGACACACAGACCGCGCTGGTCGAAGCGCTGGCCGAGTGGCGGCAGCGGCACCTGGTCGAGGGCGAGCCCCCGCCCATCGATGACAGCAAGGCATGCAACCGATACCTGACGAAGCGGTTCGCGACCGGAAAGACGAAGCCGACGCGCACGGCAACCGACGAGGAGATGGCGCTCATGCGGGAACTGCATGACACCCGGGCCGCCGAGAAGTCCGCGACCGCCAAAGCCAAGGCGCTGTCGAACGACCTGCTTGCGCGCGCTGAGGGCTATCGGCTGCGCGTGCCGGGCGTCGGCACTAAGGCGCCGTTCGGCCAGCCGCAGGGCAGCGCCGGGCGCACGACAGTGGATCTGGACGGGCTGCGCGCCGAGGCGCCCGAGCTCGTCAAGAAGTACGAGCGGCAGGGACAGCCGTTCGCGAGTTTCCGGCTGTACCACTTCTAACCGGGAGGAAGCACCATGTGGGAAGAAGAAGACGAGGGCGGAGTAGTGTTGGCCGAGGCGGAGCCCGCCGACAAGCCGATGGCGACCATGGGCATGGCCGAGATGCCCGAGGGCGGCACGATCGCGATGATGGTGCAAGCCGCGCAATCGCTCGACCGCAGCGAGAATCGCCTGACGGCGCGCGCGAAGCAGATCGGCGAACTGATGGGGGCTGACGCTTTCTACCGCTTCCCGGCAGGCGGCGAGGTGGTGGAGGGCGAGTCGATTGGGCTGGCCGAAGCGCTGGCGCAGGAGTGGGGCGGGATCCTCTACAAGGTCCACATTCTGAGGTCGGAGCCGCTGGCATCTGGAGGACGTCGCGTGCACCAGCGCGCCAGCTGCATCGATTTGAAGTCGCTTGTGTGCGCGGAAGTCGACCAGATCGTGTCGACCAGTCCTCCGCCCGGGAAGTTCGGAAAGAAGCCCGACCAGGCGGAGCGGTGGCATTCGATGCAGGCGAACTCGGCAGCGAGCAAAATCGTCCGCAACGGCATTCTGCGCGTGCTCCCGAAGTGGTTCCGGCGAGCCGCATTCAACGCCGCGCGCAAGATCGCGGACGGGCATGTGCTCGGAAAGAACGAAGACGGATCACCTCGTACCCTGGCGCAAGCGCGCGGTGCGGCCATCGAGAAGCTCGAGGGTCTCGGGTGCAAGCTCGAGGAGCTCGAACAGTACATCGGGCAGCCAGTAGGAATGTGGGCTGTGCCGCAGCTCGCCCAGTTGCGCGAGCTCTTCCGCCAGATGCGCACCGGCACGATTTCGGTCGAGGCGTGGCGGGACTCTCTCGGTGAGCACGCGGCCACCGCGGGCAATGGCGTCACCCGCTCCGCGCTGGGCCTGCCAGCGCAGACGAACGGCGGCGAAGCGGTCACCGACCAGATGCCGGCGGACCGGGCCGCGGAGCCCGCGAAGGCGAAGGGCAAGAAGGGCAAGGGCGAGCAGGAAACGCTTCCAGGAGCAGAAAAATGAGCGGAACCATTGAAATACGGGACGTTGGTCCCGTCGAACATCTCACAATCCCTGTTCCAGCCGAGGGCGGGATCGTCGTGTTGACCGGAGACTGTGGCGTCGGCAAGTCGCACTCGCTCGACGCCGTGTCCGCGCTGGTGGGCGGCAAGGCCCGCGTTCCCAGTCGCGACGGGTCACTCGGCGCGCATGTCGAGGGTCTGGGCGCGCGCCTGACCATCGGCCGCCGGGCCAACCATGCCGGCGAGATCGAGGTGTCCCACCTCGAGGGCGAAGACCCGTCCCTGCTGGTCGACCCCGGCATCAAGAGCCCAGACGCCGCGGACGCCGCGCGCATCAAGGCGCTGTTGCGCCTGGCCCGCGCCCAGGTGGACGTCGACAAGTTCGCGGAGCTCGTCGACGGGCGAGAGCGGCTCGAGGCCCTGTGCCGCCCAGGGAGTCTGGATGCACGCGGCGACGTGCCGTCGATGGCGGCGGCCATCAAGCGGGACCTGGAGGCGGCCGCGCGCAAGAAGGAGGGTGAGTCGGAGAACGCCTTCGCAAAGGCCGACGGCGTGCGCGCGACGCTGAAGGGCTTCGAAGGCGAGGACGCCGCGCCGGAACTACGCTACGCCAGCGCGCAAGAGGTCCGAGAGGCCCACACGCGAGCGATCCGCGAGCACCAGGCCCTCGAGACGCGCCGCACCCAATGCGCCAGCGCCCTGGCCGCCGCCCGAGAGGCGCGGGATTCGCTGAAGGCCTACGGCGACACCGGCACGCCGGAGTCCGTCGAGGACGCCCGCCAGGAGCACGAGCGGCGCCTGGCCATCGTCGAGGGCCTGCGCCAGCAACTCCGCGCAGCCGAGGCCGACGCCGTGTCGTCGGAGCGAACGCTGGTCGAGGAGAGGGCTGCTGCAGAGCGACGTGCACCCCTGGAGCGGTCGATTGAGGCCGCCAAAGACGTGCGCGAAATACCGGCCGAGGCCGTCGAGGTCCTGGCCCGCGCTGTCGAATCCGCCGAGGCAGAGGTGGGCGCATGGCAGCTACGGGAGCGCACAAAGCGGCTCCATGACGACGTGTCCGAGCTGGAGGCCGCCGGCAAGCGAGCGTCCGAGGAAGGCGCGGCGCTCCGAGAGGCCGCCCGCGGCACCGAGGGCGTCGTTTTGGACGCGGTGCGCGCGGTGTGCGGCGAAGACATGGGGCTGCACGAGGGCCGGCTGTACGTGCAGACCGACCGCGGCAAGGAGCTGTTCAGCGACCTTTCCACCGGCGAGCGCTGGCGGCGGGCGTTGGATATCGGCGTGGCAGCCGTCGGAAATCGGGGGCTGTTCGTTGTCAACCAAGAGGCCTACCAGAGCCTTTCTCCCAAGCATCGCAAGGAGATCGCCGAGTACGCCCGCGAGCGATCCGTGGTCATCATCACGGCAGAGGTGGCGGACGGCGATATTCGGGCGGAGGTGCAGGCGTCATGAGCCAGGGCCTCAACAGGGTCGAGCCATTCGCGGTTGGCTGGTTCCAGCGGTGCGATGGGATGTTCCAGTACAGCCTGCGCTCACGCGGGGAGGTCGACGTCAGCGAGGTGGCGAAGCGCTTCGGTGGCGGCGGGCACGTCAAGGCAGCTGGCTTCGTGAGTGCCAAGCCGCCGTGGGAGATCGACGGCCCGCAGCCGGACAGGACCGTGGAAGGCCGGGTGCGGCCGTGACCCAGAAGCGCGACGAGACAGCGGAGCGGGAGCCGGACTACTGGATGGCTCGCGGAGCGCACGGCCGCATCGTGCCAGAGGGAGAGGCCGGACCGTCGCAGTTGCATCCAGCAGTGTTCATGCTCGAGCAAGGTGCAGCCGAGCACGGCAAGCCTGTGCCCGTCTACCTCGGCACCCCGCCGGTGGATGTCTGTGCCGAGCTGCGGGCGTTCAAGGCGGAGGTGCGGAAGCTCCTGGCAGGCATTCGCGACGGTGCTCAGGACGGGATTGACTCGGAAGTGCTTGACGATCGGTGGTGTGTGGGTGCGCGCGACACGGCTAATTTCGTGGCTCGCGAGCTTGGCATCGACCTGGAAAGCGAGGAGGCATGACGACTCACGCACTGCGCACGCCGTGCCCGATCGAAACCGTGCTGACCTGGTGCGGTAGGCCGATAGACCAGATCGTCGGCGGCGAGCACTACGTCGTCGGGCTCCAGGAGCACGACAGAGTGACGTGCGGTCGGTGCCGTGAGGTGATCGCGGATACCCTCGAACAGTTGGAGGGCTTTCCACTCGAGAACCGGAAGGGTGAGCCATGATCGCTGGAGTCGGCCCGCTGGGCCTCATGACAGGTGGCCGCGACCCGGACACTGGCTGGTGGACCGTGCTGACGTTTTGGCGCCCGCCCAGGTCCCGGCGAGTGAACCGCGTCGCGCAGTCCCACGTCTCGTCGTACGTCACGATGGCCAAGGTTGATGCCGCAGGCATGGTGCACCGTGTTGAGGCTGAGACGCGGGCAGAAGCGCTGCGGTTGGCGCGTATAGAGCGCGCGGCGCAGGAGAACGCGCGGCTACGTATCGAGCGGGAGATCGGCACAGGAGACGAGACATGAAAGCACAACCTATCCCAACCCACCTGCGCGAGTACGCGTGGTACGCGCCGCACCAGGCGTGGCTGCGTGACCAGGGTCTAGCGCACCACGACCCCGGCGACGCGTCGCCAAAGCGCGCCGTCCTCGTGGAAGCCGACCTCCGGGGCGCCAACCTGGAGGGCGCCGACCTCCGGGACGCCGACCTCCGGGGCGCCAACCTCCGTGGCGCCAACCTCGTGGAAGCCGACCTCCGGGGCGCCAACCTGGAGGGCGCCGACCTCACGGGCGCCAACCTCGTGGAAGCCGTCCTCTGGGGCGCCAACCTCACGCGCGCCGACCTCACGGGCGCCAACCTCACGGGCGCCAACCTCTCGGGCGCCAACCTCACGGGCGCCGTCCTCACGCGCGCCGACCTCCGGGACGCCTACCTCTCGGGCGCCAACCTCACGGGCGCCGTCCTCACGCGCGCCGACCTCCGGGACGCCTACCTCTGGGGCGCCAACCTCACGCGCGCCGTCCTCTGGGGCGCCAACCTCGAGGGCGCCGACCTCCGGGGCGCCAACCTCGAGGGCGCCGTCCTCTGGGGCGCCAACCTCGTGGAAGCCGACCTTGAGGGCGCCAACCTCTCGGACGCCAACCTCCGGGGCGCCGACCTGCGTCGCGCCAACCTCGGGGGCGCCAACCTCTCGGACGCCGAGGTCCGCGAGCGGGCGACGGTCGAGAGGGAGCCGGATGGCTACCGCGTGATGGTCGGGGACCACTGGGCATACGCGGAGCCCGGGGCCGAAGTTGAGATGTGGCGGGGGCGTGGGTACGACGTGGAGCCCGTCTACCTCGACACCCCGCCCAAGTCGACGTGGCCAGAACCCGCCGAGACGCCTGCGGAGGCTGAGGCGCGGAAGCTAGACGCGGAGGGGTTTTACCCTGTCCGTGTTGACGGCGGATGGGCGCTTTCTCACCGGTCAGTCGATGCCCTCCGCAAGCTGCAGGGGGAGTCATGAGCGACGAGAGGCCGACGCCGATCGAGATCTCTGATGAGATCGTGGGCGAGTACCAGGGCGCCTACCCGGCAGAACTGTCGGAGGGCATCGCCGAGGCCATCGAAGCCGAGCGCGCGGAGGCCGACAGGAGGGTGGAGGCGTTCAAGGCGCGGGTGCGGAAGGCGATTGACAGGCACTCGTACACGAGCCCTCACGGCGAGCCTGATTCCGTGGACGTCTGGGACCTGCTCGTGGAATTAGGGATGGAAAGCGAGGAGACATGAGCGAGTTTGAGCGGAACCGTCGATACCGTCGTAACAAGGCAGAGAGAGAGGCAAAGCGTCGTAATACCCGAATTCGTGAGTATGGTCTGCAAAAACATCGGGAAGAAAACCCTCTCGATCCATACAAACCTCCGGAGTTGGCCCCACGGAAATGCCGAACCTGTCCGGTGCTCTTCGTCCCACGTATCGATGAGTCCGATCAATGTGAGGCATGCTTTGATCGCGTCTGGAGGGACAAGCTTGCGCGGGACCGCGAGGAATCACGAAGGCACCACGAGTTTTGGGGAGCTGTCTGTCGGTACTGCGGGAAGCCAGCGATCGGACATGTGTGCCCGCTGTGCCGGTAAGGCTCACGGGTGGGCGGTAACAATGGATCGACCTGGAAAGCGAGGAGACATGAAGACGCCAAAAGAAGCGGCCACCGATCTATGGCGCAACACATTCAACGAACGTGAGTTTGTGCGGGCCTACACCAAGCGCGAGGACGAGGTCCGCGCCGACGAGCGGGCGCGGGAGGGCAGCGCGATGTACGCGTGTTGGGTCGACGACCTGAACACCAAGCTGGGGCTGCGCCTGCCCAAGGGATCCACGCAAGCCGACGTGGTGAACGTATGACGAGAAGCCCGGCATCCTACATCGCATCGCTGGTGACCTCGGCATCGAGCTGGAAAGCGGAGGAGAGCGATGAAAGAGCGCTTGCTGACACCAGAGGTGTTCATCGATGCCATCCTTGATGCGATGGATGTGCTTGAGTGCGACAACGCGGATTCTGCTTTGGCAGAACGGCTGGTTTCCGAACGCGACGCCGCGGTGCGTGCAGAGACACGCGCCGAGTGGGCGTGGTGTGCTGGATTGCTGAAGCGCGCTGCATCGACCACCAACTACGATCATGAGACGTCGATTCACAACGAAGCGTTGGACGCGCTGTTGCACGAAATGGAGGCAACAGAGAACGATGGCTTTCCAGCGTCGATCCGACGGCGGCTGAATGATGTGCGCGCCGACGAGCGGGCGAAGGTGATGGATGAAGTCCGCAAGGCCAAAGCAACGAGCGGAGCAATCGAGTCAGAGCGCGCTGAGGCTGACAGGCGGGTGGCGGAGCTTCAGGCTAGGCTGGACGAGCGCGAGGACGACATGCACATACGCATCCGTCGCGATTACGACACGACCGTCGCTGATACATGGAAGGCGGAGAACGCGAAGGTGCGTGCAGAGCTGGAGGCGATCAAGCGTGAGCTTCACCGCTGGCAGCACGGGCAGCAGGTCGAGGGCGACTACGTGTGTGAGCCTGCTTTGGAAGCTCAGCACGAGTTGGAGGCGTACAAGACGCGGGTGCGGGAGGTGTTGAAGAGGAGCAGGGCACTGGCTTTGAAATTTTGTGACGACCCGGAGGCAGACCAGCATGGCTGGATGTCTCGCGAGGCGGAGTGCGTTGACATCGCTGACGCGCTCGGAATCGACCTGGAAAGCGAGGAGCTTTGAAAGCGCAACCTATCCCAACCCATCTACGCCAGTACGCCTGGTACGCGCCACATCAGGCGTGGCTGCGTGACCAGGGTCTAGCGCACCACGACCCCGGCGACGCGTCGCCAAAGCGCGCCGTCCTCGTGGAAGCCGACCTCCGGGGCGCCAACCTGGAGGGCGCCGACCTCCGGGACGCCGACCTCCGGGGCGCCAACCTCCGTGGCGCCAACCTCGTGGAAGCCGACCTCCGGGGCGCCAACCTGGAGGGCGCCGACCTCACGGGCGCCAACCTCGTGGAAGCCGTCCTCTGGGGCGCCAACCTCACGCGCGCCGTCCTCTGGGGCGCCAACCTCGAGGGCGCCGACCTCCGGGGCGCCAACCTCGAGGGCGCCGTCCTCACGCGCGCCGACCTCTGGGGCGCCAACCTCACGCGCGCCAACCTCGCACGCGCCGTCCTCAAAGACGCCATCCTCGGGGGCGCCATGATGGCGGACGGTCGCACGCTGGCGCAGTGGCAGTCCGACCCGCTTGCCGGCCTGTGCGACACGCCCGAGGCTGTCGAGCGGGCTACGGCAGCGTGGGGCAAGCACTCGTGGGCGGACTGCCCCATGCACGAGGCGCACGGGTGGTCGCGGCTAGAAGACGCGCCGACCGACAAGCGCCAGCTCGTGGCCACGTTCGTCGCGCTATTCGACGGGCGCCACCTGCCAAAGCCAGAAAGCGAGGAGATATGAAAGCACAACCCATCCCCACCCATCTACGCGAGTACGCGTGGTACGCGCCTCACCGCGTTCAAATCGCCTACTCGCCCCCTGGGCCGGCAGGGCTGCGGCGAAAGCCTCGCAATATCAGGTGCTTAGCCGTCGATTGCGCTTGACCTAGGCTAAGATACTGATATCATTGATGAAAGGCGACGCGGTGAGGATGTGAGAGTCTCGAGGGCGCCTATCTCTGACCAGCTGACCAAGAGGACGACGGACATGAAAGCACAACCCATCCCCACCCACCTGCGCGAGTACGCGTGGTACGCGCCACATCAGGCGTGGCTGCGCGACCAGGGCCTGTCCCATCACGACCCCGGCGACGCGTCGCCAAAGCGCGCCGTCCTCGTGGAAGCCGACCTCACGGGCGCC
>Ga0210086_1000074_pt1 | contig 59876 bp, 48 predicted proteins | sample China_Galinas_PW_3_FD_184867 | JGI IMG/M metagenome (GOLD analysis project Ga0210086, IMG submission 184867) | Wetland microbial communities from San Francisco Bay, California, USA, that impact long-term carbon sequestration - China_Galinas_PWB_D2... | ecosystem: Environmental > Aquatic > Marine...
TCCGGTGCGTCCGGGGCCTCCGTGGCGCCGGAGCCGCCGAGTAGCAGCACTGCCGCGGCCGCCACCACCGCCGCCGTCTCGACCCGCAGCACCCGCTCCCCGAGCCAGACCGGGCGGCAGCCGCGCTCGACGAGCTCCGCCGTCTCGGGCGCGCTCCAGCCGCCCTCGGGGCCGATCAGCACGGCGCCCGGGCCGCCCCCGCGCCGCCACGGCTCGCCATCGCCCGGCGCGCCGCCCGTGTCCAGCAACCAGCGGTCCTCCGCGCCGTCGAGCAGCCGGGGGAGCTCCTCCCAGGCGTGGACGCCGGAAAGCTCCGGCACCCGCGCGCGGCCGCACTGCTCCACCGCCGCCACGGCGACCCGGCGCAGACGCTCCAGGGTGCCCGTTCCGAGATCGCGCGGGCTCCGCTCCGAGGCGAGGAAGCGCACCGCCGCGACCCCCAGCTCGGTCGCCTTCTCGACCAGGGTCGCCGCCCGGTCCCGCTTCGGCGTCGCCACCAGCAGCTCCAGGCGATAGGCCGGCTCATGGGACGGCGCGGCGTCGAGCAGCCGCAGGGTCCCGGCTCGCCGGCCGACCGCCGCCACCTCCGCCCAGCGTGCCGCGCCGGCGCCGTCGACCACCCGCAACCGGTCGCCCACCGCCAGGCGCCGCGCCCGGAAGAGGTGCCGGTAGGCGTCCCCCTCGACCGTCGCCTCGGCGGCGGCGAAGGACTCCGGCGCCAGCACCAGGGTGATGCTCACGGCCGGAGCTCCGCGGGTGCTCTGCCGCCGGCCGGAGGACCGCCTCCACCGGCTCCGGTCCACCGAGTGCGGAGCGCCACCCACTCGCCCGCTTCCCGGGTGCCCGTCGTCTCGAACCCCGCCGCGGCCAGCTCAGCCGACACCCGGGTGCCGATCACCGTGAGGATGCCGGAGAAGATCGCCGCCGCCCCCGGCGCGAGAAGCGGCCCGAGCCCGCCGATCTCCGGCAGGATCTCCTCCGGGATGACGTTGACCAGGGCCAGATCGAAGGGCTCGGCCGGAGACCGCTCCCCCAGCCGGTCGCCGGATCGATTGCCCGCCGGGCCACCGCTCGAGTCCGCCTCCGAGACACCGCCGAGCGCACCGCCCAGCGCGAACGCTCCCAGGGTCCCCGCGACCAGCGCCACCCGGCCCGGATCGATGCCGTTGAGCGCGCGGTTCACCCGGGCATGGAACGGCGCCGCCGGATCGACGTCGAACGCCAGCGCCCGTGCCGCGCCGAAGCAGACCGCGGCGAACGAGAGAATGCCGGTGCCACAGCCCACGTCCAGCACCCGCCTGCCCTCGAGATCCATCCCTTCGAGCAGCTCCAGCACCAACCGCGTCGACTCGTGCGACCCGGTCCCGAACGCCGCCCGCGCCGGAATCCGCAACGTCCTCCGCCCCTCGACCGCCACCGCCGCCGTCTCGGGCTCTCGCGGATCGACCAGCAACCGCTCCCCCACCGCCTCCGGCTGAGCCAGCTCCCGGTACGGCGCCAGCCAATCCTCCTCCGGCACCTCCACCCGCCCCACCAGCTCGACCCCATCCCCCAGCCCCGCCGCATCCAGCGCCCCTGGCGGCACCGGCTCCGCGAAATAGCTCTCCAACCGCACCCGCCCCGCGTCCCCGGCCAGGACCTGCACCCCCGACGTCCCCAGCTCCCAGAGAGCCGCGACCAGATCGTCCTCGCGCTCGGCGGGAACTTCGTAAGTCAGGCGCATCGTCGTCATGGTTCGCGTGGGCGAGGGACGCCCCCACCCTTCGTTTCCAACCGGCATCGTCGTGCTGATCGTGGCCTTCTCCAGAGAGATCTTCTCACCGGGACAAGGAACTCTTCTCAGCCGAGGCAGCCGACCTTGAAGCCCACGGGGAGGGGGCGAGCGGAAGGCCCCCGCCGGGGGGCGTTGGAGGCGAGCGCGCGCAGCGAGCGGCAACAGTACCCAGCCCGCCGCGCCGCGAGCCGGAACCGAGGCCGCGCCCCCACCACCCCTCACTTCGGAGCGTCGGCCGGTCCCCCGGCGGGGGCCTTCCGCTCGCCCCCTCCAACCTCCCGCCCTTCGCGTCCCCGCTTCCCCTGGCCCAGCCGCGCAGCTCAACCCGCCGCTCAGTGGAACATCTTCTTGACCTTCTCGATCATGCTCTCCCGCACCGGCCGCCCCTCGAGCTCCGCCAATTGCCGCAGCAGCTCCACGCGCTCTTCGTCCAGATCCTTCGGCCGCGGAATGATCAGCTTGGCCGACACCATGTGGTCCCCGCGCCCGTGGCCGTCGATCCGCTGGATCCCCTGGCCGCGCAACCGGAACTGCTGCCCCGGCTCCGTCCCCGGCGGAATCTCCACCGTCTCCGTGCCGTGCAGCGTCTCCACCTCGAGCGTCGCCCCCAGCACCGCCTGGGCGTAGCTCACCTCCACCTCGGAGTAGACGTGCGGCCCCTCGCGCAGGAAGCTCTCGTGTGCCTCCACCCGGAGCACCACGTACAGGTCGCCAGGCGGCCCGTTGAACGGACCGTCCTCGCCCTCGCCCTGGAGCCGAAGCCGCGCCCCCGTGTCCACGCCCGCCGGGATCTTGACTTCGATCCGGCGCTCCTGCTCCACGCGCCCACCGCCGCCGCACTCCTTGCACGGGTCCTTGATCACCGTCCCCTGCCCCTGGCACTGCGGGCAGGTCCGCGCGACCGTGAAGAAGCCCTGGGTGTAGCGCACCTGGCCGCGGCCGCCGCACGCGCTGCACGGCGCCGGCGGCTCGTCGCCCGCGCTGCCGCTGCCGCCGCACGCCTCGCAGCGCTCGAGGCGCGGGATTTTGAGCGCCTTTTCCACCCCGAACGCCGCCTCTTCGAAGGTGATGGTCAGGTCGTAGCGCAGATCGGCGCCGCGGGCCGGCGCCCGGCCCGAACGCCGCCGGCCGCCGCCGAAGCCGAAACCGAACAGGTCGCCCAGGATGTCGGCGAAATCGCCGAAGGTCGACGGGTCGAAGCCGCCGCCGAAGGGACTACCGGCGGCACCGCCGACCCCCTGGTGGCCGAACCGGTCGTAGCGCGCCCGCTTGTCCGCGTCCGACAGGACGGCGTAGGCCTCGGCGGCCTCCTTGAAGCGCTCCTCGGCCTCCTTGTCGCCCGGGTTGCGGTCGGGATGGTACTTGATGGCGAGCTTCCGGTAGGCGGACTTGATGGTCGTGCCGTCGGCGTCGCGAGAAACGTCCAGGACTTCGTAATAGTCACGCTTGACAGACATATCGAAGAGCAGAAGGGAAGGGGGAGGCTAGGAGTCGCCCCGATTCAACATCAGATCGGACAGCTTCGCCGAGATCGAATTGAGGTCGTAGACGGCGGCCTCGAGGTCCGCCTTGTCGTCCGAGACCAGCGACATGCGCGCCGAGAGCAGGGTCTCGTGAACCTTCTGGCGGTCGGACTCGTCCAACATGTCCTTGAACTGACCGAAGACCCGCTCGTTGGTGTAGACGAGCCCTTCCAGCCGGTTCTTGAGACGGCGGAGCTCCTTGCGCTCGTGGTCGCTGGCCCGGTGCTGCTCCGCCTCCTCGACGAGTTGCTCGATCTCGGTCTCTGAGAGGCCGCCGGCCGGCGTGATCTCGATCGACTGGGACTTGTCGGTCGCCACGTCGCGCGCCGAGACGTTGACGATGCCGTTCGAGTCGATCGCGAACGTGACCTCGATCTGGGGAACGCCCCGCGGCGCCGGCGGGATTCCAACCAGGTCGAACCGGCCGAGCGACTTGTTCTCCTTGGAGAACTCCCGCTCGCCCTGGAGCACGTGGACCTCCACCGCGTCCTGGTTGTCCACCACTGTGGTGAACACCTGGGTGTTCTTGGTCGGGATCGTCGAGTTGCGGGTGATGAGCTTGGTGAACAGGCCGCCGTGGGTCTCGATCCCCAGGGACAGGGGGGTGACGTCGAGCAGCACCAGGTCCTTGATGTCGCCCCGCAGGATGCCGCCCTGGATGGCGGCGCCCATGGCCACCACCTCGTCCGGGTTGATCCGGCGGTTGGCCTCGCGGCCGAAGATCTGTTCCACCGCCTGGTGGACCAGCGGTGTCCGCGTCTGGCCGCCGACCAGGAGCACCTCGTCGATCTGGTCCGGCCGCAGGCCCGCCTGGTCGAGGGCGTCCCGGCACGGGCCTTCGGTCTTCTCGACCAGGTCCCGCACCAGGTCCTCGAAGGTGTCGCGCGACAGGCTGCGCGACAGGTGGCGGGGGCCGGACTCGTCGGCCGAGATGAACGGCAGGTTGATCTCCGCGGTCTGCTCGCTCGACAGCTCGCACTTGGCCCGTTCCGCCGCCTCCTTGAGCCGCTGCAGGGCCATCCGGTCGGAGCGCAGGTCGACGCCGGCCTCCTCCTGGAAGTGCTCGATCAGCCAGTCCATGATCCGGTTGTCGAAGTCCTCGCCGCCGAGGAACGAGTCGCCGGCGGTGGAGCGCACTTCGAAGACGCCTTCGTTGAGCTGGAGGATCGAGATGTCGAACGTGCCGCCGCCCAGGTCGTAGACGGCGATCATCTTCGAGCCGCCCTGCTCCTGGAGGCCGTAGGCGAGGGCCGCCGCGGTCGGCTCGTTGATGATCCGCGAGACTTCGAGCCCGGCGATCTTGCCGGCGTCCTTGGTCGCCTGGCGCTGGGAATCGTCGAAGTAGGCCGGGACGGTGAGTACCGCCTCGGTCACCTTCTCGCCCAGGGCCTCCTGGGCGAAGTCCTTGATCTCCTGGAGGATGAAGGCGGAGATCTCCTGCGGGCTGTACTCCCGGCCGCGGATTTCCAGCTTGACGTCGCCGTTGGTCGCCCGGGCCAGGGTGTACGGCAGCACGTCGGACGCCCGCTTGACGTGCTCGTCCTCGTGCTTGCGTCCGATCAGGCGCTTGACGGCGAAGACCGTGTTCTCGGGATTTGTGATCGCCTGCCGCTTGGCGATCTGCCCCACCAGCCGGTCGCCGTCCTCGGTGAACGCGACGATCGACGCGGTCGTCCGGCTGCCCTCGCGGTTGGTGAGGACCTCAGGCGTCAGGGCATCCACCGCCGCGGCGCAGCTGTTGGTGGTCCCCAGGTCGATCCCGATGATCCGGCCCATGGGTCTAGGCCTCTAGGAGGCCGATCCGCCCTCTCCGTCCGCTTCCTGGGGTACGACGACCACGACCCGCGACGGGCGGAGCAGCCGCTCGTGCAGCATGTAGCCCTTCTGGTACTCCTCGGCCACGGTCGGCTCGTCGACGTCATCGGCTTCGCGCCGGGCGACGGCCTCGTGGACCGCCGGGTCGAACACGCGGCCCTCGGCCTCGATCGGCAGCACGCCGTGGCGCCGCAACAGCTCGTGGAGCTGGCGGAGGATCATCTCCACTCCCTGCTTGAGGTCGTCGGCCGAGCCCCCCGCGGAGACGGCACGCTCCAGGTTGTCGACCACCTCCAGGAGGTCGCGCATCGGCTCGAGCAGGGCGTAGCGCTTGGCCTCCTGGCGCTCTCGCTCGGCACGCTTCCTGTAGTTGTCGAAGTCCGCCAGGGTCCGCATCGAGCGGTCCCGCAGGTCGGAGAGCTCTTGCTCCAGGCGTGCCACGTCCACCTTGCGGTGGCTCTCCGCGCTCTCCACCGCGGCGGCGGCGTCACGCATCACCTGCTCCAGGTCGTCCTCCTGCTCGTCCAGATCGATGACGGTCTCGTCGTCTACGATCTCGTCCTCGGCGAGCTCGTCACGGCTCTCCGCGTCGAGCCGCTGTTCTTCCTCTCCCATGGTGTCTTCGACTCCGATCGGATCTCTTGGGTTGCGATCCGCTCAACCTGATGTGTGGAGGCGGACCGCCCGGCCTCCGGACGAGCCGCCATTCTATCGATGATGCAGGGGAATTGTAGTTCAACCCGCCTCAAGCGCGAGGGAGAGAGTCCTCTCCCGTCGACGTCGTGGCCAGGATGTCGCTGAGTGCCTGCCCCAGGTAGTGAACCAGGGGGATCACCCGTTGGTACTCCATCCGCGACGGTCCGAAGATGCCGAGGGTGCCGAGGTGACGGCGCCCGACTCCGTACCGGGTGGCGACCAGGCTGAAGTCGAGCTCCGAGGTCAGGTCGCTGTCCTCGCCGATGACCACGCGCACCCCTTCGCTTTGCACGCAGGCATTGAGCATCTGGACCAGCCGCGCCTTGTCCGTGAACGTTTCAATCAGCCGCCGGACCCGGACGACGTCCGAGAGCTCCGGCTGGTCGAGGATCATCGACGTGCCGTCCACCAGCACGTCGTGCCCGGCCACCTGGTCGAGGCTGCGCTTGGCCAGCTCCAGGGTGGTACCGAGGATCTTGTCCACCTGGGCCCGTTCCTCGGCCATCATGGCCACCAGCTTGTCCCGGATCTCCCGCAGGCTCCGGCCGGCGAAGTTCTCGGTCAGGTAGTTGGAGATCCGGATCAGGTCCTCGCGCGGCAGCTGCTGCTCCGTATCGATGACCTTGTTGTCCACGAAGCCGCTCTCGGCCACCACCACCACCAGCACCCGGGCGCCGGAGAGCGGCACGAAGTCGATGGTGCGCAGGACCGTCTCGCCCATCGCGGGGGAGACCACGATCCCCACCTGCCGGGACAGCTCCGAGAGCAGGTGCGAGGTCACCGCGATCAGACCCTCGGCGTCCGACGGTGCCTCGCGCAGGTGCTCGTCGATGTAGCGCCGCACCCGGGCGGGAACGGTCCGACTCCCCATCAAGGATTCGACGAACAGGTGGTACCCGGCGCCGGTGGGGATGCGCCCGGCCGACGTGTGGGGCTGGCGCAGGAAGCCGTGCTCCTCCAGGTCGGCCATGATGTTGCGGATGGTCGCGGCCGACAGACCGTGCTGCCCCTGCTTGGCAATCGAGCGCGAGCTGACGGGCTCCGCGCTCAAGATGTACATCAAGATGATGTCCTTGAGGATCTCCCGCTCGCGGGAGGACAGGTTGGTCCAACCCGCTGGATCACTTGCTCGGTCGGTCAATCGATCAGCCATGGTTGCGCACCGGTTCCGTCCACGATCCAGACGCATTAGCACTCTCAGGAGGAGAGTGCTAGAAAATCGTACCCGAGCGGCGCCGTGAAGTCAAGGGGATCGAACCCTAAGACATTGACATGCATCATCTTATGCAACAACCGGCCGCGCGCCCCGGCCCGCCGGGGCCCGCGCGCTGGCCTACCGGGGCCCGCCCACCGATCCACCGAAGCCCGCCCACCGCCCCGGGGCTTCCAGGAGGCCGCGCGGCGTTCGGTGGACGGTGCGGATATTCTCTGGACGATGAGTACCCTCAGGACGATGGGCATCGGGGCGCAGCCGCTCGCCGGCCTGCGGGTCGCCCTGGCCGGACCGGGGCGCGTCGGCACCAGCCTGGCCCACTGGGCCCGCGCCGCCGGCGCCGCGATCGAGCTCGTGGCGGGCCGCACCGCCGCGCGCCGCGACGCCGTGGCGGGCGCCCTGGGTGCGCGAGCCGTACCGATCGACGCCCTCGCTTCGGCGGACTGCGACCTCCTCCTGGTCGCCGTGGCCGACCCGGCGCTCGACGGCGTCGCCCGGGCGCTCGCCCGTCACCCCCAGGCCGAGGTCGCCCTGCACACCGCCGGCAGCCGGGGCGCGTCGGCCCTGGCCGGGCTCGGCGGCTCCGCGGCCGGCGCGTTCCACCCGCTCATGGCCTTTCCGGCGCCGCTCCCCGACCCCGCGGAGGCGCGCGGCGTCTTCTTCGCCCTCGACGGCCCGCCGCCGGCCGTCGCCCTCGGACGCCGCCTGGCGGACGCGTTTGGCGGGCGGGCCGAGGTCGTCCCGGAGGCGGACCGGCCGCTCTACCACCTGGCCGCCAGCGTCGCCGCCGGCGGGGTGGCGACGCTGGTGGCATCGACGGCGGACCTGGCCCGCAGCCTGGGCCTGCCCGACGCGGTCGGTGACGGCTACCTGACCCTCGCCGCCGGCGCGCTCGCCAGGCTCCGCGCGGCGGCCGACGAGGCGACCGCGGCGGATCGGCCGCTGGTGCCGGCGCTGGCCGCCGCAATCACCGGCCCCGTGGCGCGCGGCGACGACGCCACGTTCGTCCGCCAGATGGAGACTTTGCGGGCGAGCGGCGCCGCCGGACAGGGCCGGGTCGATCTCGTCGTCCGCCTGGCGCTCGAGACCGCCCGACTCACCGCCGGGGAGGCCGCGGGAACGGACCGTCGAAGGGCACTCGAGCGGGCGCTCGAGGAGGCGGGGTTGATGCCTGCAGGGCCGCCCACCGACGGCGCCGGCTGAGACCGCCGGAGGCGGCGGCCGGTTCCTTGACCCCCCCGGGGCCGGGTGCTAGTCTTTCTTCCCTTCTATTTCAGGGATTTGCGAGGTTCAGGGGTATGGTCTTCTTCAATTACAGCACGATGCAAATGGCGGCCAAGGTCGTCTACTACGGCCCCGGCTTGTGCGGGAAGACGACCAACCTGCACCACATCTACAGCCAGACCTCGTCCGAGTGCCGCGGCGAGATGGTCTCGCTCGAGACCGAGACCGACCGAACCCTGTTCTTCGACCTGCTGCCCATCGACGTCGGCCAGATCGCCGGCTTCAACACCCGGATCCAGCTCTACACGGTCCCGGGCCAGGTGTTCTACAACACCACCCGCAAGCTGGTGCTCAAGGGAGTGGACGGCGTCGTCTTCGTCGCAGACTCCCAGAAGCCCATGCTCCAGGCCAACGTCGACTCGCTGGAGAACCTGCGGGAGAACCTGGGGGAGATGGGCCTCGACCTGATGGACATGCCGCTGGTCCTCCAGTTCAACAAGCGGGACCTGGACGACATCTGCACCACGGACGAGCTGGACAATGCCCTCAACTGGAACAAGTGGCCCACGTTCGAGGCGTCCGCCCTCCATGGCGAGGGCGTCTTCGAGACCCTCAAGGGCGTCTCCAAGGTCACGCTCCTGGCGCTCAAGCGACGTCTGAGCGGCGACAAGGAGGAGCGGCCCGCCGCCAAGCCCGCGGCCAAGCCGCGCCCCGCCGCCAAGCCGGCCACCGGCGTCGCGCCACCGCCCGCCGCCGCGGCAGCTCCCGCGCCGAGCCCGGCGCCCGCCAAGCCCGCCGCGGCACGGCGACCGGTGGCGGCCGCGGCGGCCCCGGCTCCCTCCGCCAGCCAGCCGCCGCCGGAGGCCCAGGTCCGCAAGACCTCCAACCGCAACGTGCTCGAGGAGCTCGAGCGCCTGCGCCAGGAGGCCATGTCCGGACCCACCCGCGCCACCGCCACCCGCGCCGCCGCGGGCAAGAACGGCAGTGGCGAGCTGCGGCGCGACATCCAGCTCACCCTGACCCGGGACGACTTCCGCCGGGCACGCCGGTTCTCGGTCACCCTCCAGGTCGAGGACGAGGACCAGCAGGTGGTCGAAGCGGTGCGCAACCTCCGGGTCGACCTCAAGAACACCGAGAGCGTCGAGAAGCTGCTGCTCCGCCTCAACATCGCTCTGGCCGCCAAGTGACCCGGAAGACCGCGCGGCAGTGCCCCGTGCCCGAGCGCGCGGTCCCGGCCCGCGGACGCCCACGGCACCCGGGCGGCCCAGAGACCCGATCCAGCAACCCGATCCGATGAAGTGCCCCTACTGCGCCGAGAACCGGGATCGCGTCGTCGACTCCCGCGAAAGCCGGGACGGAGCCACCATCCGCCGGCGCCGCGAGTGTCTCGCTTGCGGCCGGCGCTTCACCTCCTATGAGCAGATCGAGTCGATCGCCTACATGGTGGTCAAGCGCGACGGCCGGCGCGAGGCGTTCAGCCGCAACAAGCTGCTCAATGGGCTCCAGCGGGCGTGCGAGAAGCGGCCGGTGCCGCCCCGCCGGCTCGAAGAGATCGCGGACCTGGTGGAAGCGCGGCTCCACGACCGGGAGGATCGGGAGATCTCGTCCCGGGAGATCGGGTCGGTCTTGATGGAGCGCCTCTATCGCCTCGACCAGGTGGCTTACGTCCGCTTCGCCTCGGTCTACCGGCGGTTCGAGGACGTCGAGGCCTTCACCGACGTGCTGACCGCGCTGCTGGAGCGAGAGGCCAAGGCGGAAGAAGACGAACGCGCGGCCGGGACGCCGGCGGCCATGGATTGACCGAGTACCCGGCGGAGCCGCTGACCGATGTCCTCACCCCCACGACCGACCCTCTCCGCGCACCGCTTCCGCGAGGAGCTCGACCGGCTCTTCCGTGAAGCCATGGGCCTCGCCTCGGGTCCGGCCGAAGCCGACCGCTGGCAGCCGGCCATCGACGTGGTCGAGACCCTGGAGGCGCTGCTCGTCTTGGTCGAGGTACCCGGCCTCGCCGCGTCTGATCTCCGCGTGGAGGTCCAGGGAGCGTCGGTGATCATCGCCGGCCACAAGCGGCCAACCCGCCCCGATCCGGAGGCCCGCTACCACCGGCTCGAGCGGGGCCGGGGCACCTTCGAGCGCACGATCGAGCTGAGCGAGCCGGTCAACACCCACCGCGGGGTCGCACGGCTCCGGGGTGGCGTGCTGACGGTGGAGTTCCCCAGGGTCCAGGAGAAGCGGGAGCGGCGCCGGATCCTGGTGGTCGAGGAGGACGGGGAGGAGTCGACGTGAGCCGGTCCAGGGACGCCGAGCGAACCCATCGGGAGGAGGAGCGCGACCGGGCGGCCGACCGTGGCCGGAGCGCCGCGGCCGCCCACGACCCGGGCTTCGATCCGCCGGAAGAGTCGATCAAGATCCCGGACGTACTGCCCGTGCTGCCGCTCAGGGACACGGTCGTCTTTCCGTACATCATCCTGCCGCTCTCCGTGAGCCGCGAGCCGAGCGTGCTCGCGGTCGACCGCGCGCTGGCCGCCAACCGGATGATCTTCCTGGTCGCCCAGCGGGACGCGTCATTGGAGGACCCGGAGGAGGCCGACCTCTTCCGGGTCGGCACCGCCGGCGTGATCATGCGCATGCTCAAGCTGCCGGACGGCAGAATCCGGATCCTGGTCCAGGGGCTGGCCCGTGTGCGGCTCCAGCACCTCTCCCAGACGGAGCCCTACCTGCAGGCGAAGGTGGAACCGATCACCGGGGAGGACGGGGAGGCGGGAGAAGCCGGCGAAGGCGCCGAGAGCAAGGTCGATCACCTGCTCGCGGTCGAGGCGCAGGTCCGCAACGTCAAGGACAGCCTGGACCGGGTGGCGACGCTCGGCAAGGCGATCTCCCCCGAGGTGATGGTCATCGCCGCCAACCTGGAGGACCCGGGGCGGCTGGCGGACCTGGCGGCGAGCAACCTCGACCTGCCGATCGAGGAGTCCCAGCGCATCCTGGAGACGGTGAGCTCGCTCGAGCGGCTGGAGCGGGTCGGTGAGCTGTTGGGACGCGAGGTCCAGGTGCTCACCATGCAGCAGGAGATCTCGTCCCAGGCCCGGGGCGAGATGGACCGCACCCAGCGGGAGTACTTCCTGCGCCAGCAGCTCAAGGCGATCCAGGACGAGCTCGGCGAGGGCGACGAGCTCGCCCAGGAGATCGCCGGCTACCGCCAGAAAGCGGAGGAGAAAAAGCTCCAGGGTGAGGCACTGGAAGAGCTGGAGCGGCAGATCCGCCGGCTCGAGCGGAGCCACCCGGACAGCGCCGAGAGCGCCATCATCCGCACCTACCTGGACTGGCTGACCGGCCTGCCCTGGACCACCCAGTCCGAAGACAACCTGGACCTCGACCACGCCCAGCGGGTGCTGGACGAGGACCACTACGACCTCGACAAGGTCAAGGAGCGGATCATCGAGTACCTGGCGGTGCGCAAGCTCAAGCGGGACACGCCGGGGCCGATCCTCTGCTTCGTCGGCCCGCCCGGCGTCGGCAAGACCTCGCTCGGGCGCTCGATCGCCCGCGCCGTGGGCCGCGAGTTCGTGCGCATCTCCTTGGGCGGGGTCCGGGACGAGGCGGAGATCCGGGGGCACCGGCGCACCTACGTCGGCGCCCTGCCCGGCCGGATCATCCAGGGAATCCAGCAGGCCGGCACCTCGAACCCGGTGTTCATGCTCGACGAGATCGACAAGCTCGGCGCCGACTTCCGCGGCGATCCGTCGTCCGCCCTGCTGGAAGTCCTCGACCCGGAGCAGAACGCCACCTTCCGCGATCACTACCTGGGGCTCGAGTACGACCTCTCCCGGGTGCTCTTCATCGCCACCGCCAACCTCCTGGAGCCGATTCAGCCGGCGTTCCGGGACCGCATGGAGGTGCTCGCGCTGTCCGGCTACACGGCGGAGGAGAAGCTGGTGATCGCCCGGCGGCACCTGATCCCGAAGCAGCTCGACGCCAACGGCCTCACCGACGAGAAAGTGACGGTCACCGACGGCGCGGTGCGCAAGGTGATCGCCAGCTACACCAAGGAGGCGGGCCTGCGGAACCTGGAGCGCGAGCTCGCCGCCATGTTCCGCAAGGTGGCCGTGGCCGTCGCCCGCGGCGAGGTCACCGACGACGCCCCGGCGCGCCGGCTGGACGAGGCGGCGGTCGAGGAGATGCTCGGCCCCGCGCGCCATTTCAGCGAGGAGCTCCTCGGCCGGGACCGGGTGGGCGTCGCCACCGGGCTCGCCTGGACCGCCGCCGGCGGCGACCTGATGTTCATCGAGGTGGCCGCCGTCTCGGGCTCCGGCAAGCTCCGGCTCACCGGCCAGCTCGGCGACGTGATGAAAGAGTCCGGACAGGCGGCGCTGTCGTTCGCCCGGGCGTGGGCGGAGGCCGGTCCCGGGAGTGGTCCGCGCGGCGCGGCCGACGACCGCGTACCGGCCGGGCGGCAGCGCTACTTCGCCGAGCATGACATCCACGTCCACGTACCGGCCGGCTCGATCCCCAAGGACGGCCCGTCGGCCGGCATCACCATCGCCACGGCCCTGCTCTCCGTGCTGACCGGGCGAGCGGTCAACCGGCGCGTGGCGATGACCGGTGAGATCACCCTGCGCGGTGACGTGCTGCCGATCGGCGGCCTCAAGGAGAAGGTCCTGGCGGCCCGCGGCGCTGGTGTTGAAGCGGTGATCATGCCGCGCCTGAACGAACGCGACCTGGAGGAGATCCCGGAGCACCTCCGGAAGGGGATGACTTTCCATCTGGTCGACTCGGTCGACGAGGTGCTCGATCTCGCCCTGCTTCCCCAGGCGCCCCAGAAGACCACCGGCTCCAAGACCACCACCCGGCGCCGGAAGACCACGAAGCGAGCGAAGGGAGGATCGTCGTCATGAGCGCCGCGACTGAGCGTGGAGAGGACCGGTTGATCGATTGGCTGCGGGAACATCCGGGGACCGAGCTGATCGGCGACGACGCTGCGCTCCTCCCCGCTGTCGACGGCACGGCCGTCACCACCGTCGACTCACAGGTCGGTGGCGTCCACGTTCCCGCCGAGCTCGACGCGGGTCTCCTGGCCCGGAGGCTCCTGCACGTCAACCTGTCCGATCTCGCGGCGATGGGCGCTCCTCCCGCCGGTTGGGCAACCTCCGCCGTCCCCGAGCCCTGGTGTCATGCGATGGTGACGGTGGCCGCACCCGAGTTCTTCGACCACCGCCACTTCTTCTCCATCCTGCTCGCCGAGTGCGCCGCCACCGGCGTGGTCCTCGCCGGCGGCGACTTGTCGGGCAGCCCGACGCTCACCGTCACCATGACCCTGATCGCCCACCGTCCGAGCGACTGGCGACCGGTCCTCCGGGAGGGCGCCCGGCCGGGGGATCGGATCTGGGTCGGGGGGACGCTCGGCGAATCCGGAGCCGGCCTGCGCCTGTTGCGGCGCGGCGCCCGGTTGACCGCCCACGGCGAACGCGCCCACGTCTTCCTGCCGTCCGAGCTGCGGGCGAGCGAACAGCAGGACGACGCGGCCCGGGAGGCGGTGCGCCGCCACCTGGAGCCGAGCGCACAGCTCGCGCTGGGGGCCTGGCTGGGCGAGCGAGCGCGGTCGACCCGGGTGGCCGGCCTGGACCTCTCGGACGGGCTGGGTCGCGACCTGCCGCGGCTGGCGCGGGCGAGCAGCGTCGGCGCCGAGGTCGACGGCGCGGCCTTGCCCCTGGCGGACGGCTTCGAGGCGCTTTGCGAGACGCTCTCCCAGGATCCGACCGACCTGGTGCTCGGCGGCGGCGAGGACTACGTCCTGCTCTTCACGTTGCCGGCGGACGACGAGCCGCCGGAGGGCTTCGGCTGCACTCCGATCGGAACGATCGTCGAGGGCAACGAGCTGACCCTCGTCCGCGGCGAGCACCGGGAAGAGTGGCCGGTCGTCGGCTGGGACCACCTGGAGCAGGACTGAGAGGAATCCGCTCCTCCCGGTGAGGCCCCGGGAGGAGCGGCCGGCGGAGAGCTACCGCTGGATCGTCACCTTGAGCGGCTTCTTGAGCTGCCTGATCAGCTCCCGAATCTGCTTCTCGAGCTCGGAGCTCGAGCGCTCGAGGGCGGCGACCCGGCGGCTGAGCGAGCCGTCGCCGGCAGCCGCGGCCGTGCGCCGGGGCGCGGCACCACCCGCGGACCCCTTCTTCTTGCGCCGTCCGCGCGGGCTCTCCGCGCGCAGCTGCTTGAACACCTCGACCGCCTCCGGCAGGAACCGGCGCCCACGCCCCGAGCCGCGGTGGGGAATCCGATCCTTGTAGAGCTTCACGTAGCGGACGAGCGTCGGGTAGGAGATGCCGGTCTCCTCCGCGATCTTGGTCAGCGTCAGGAGGCCGGAGGTATCGGCCTTCTGCTTCCTGGGCGCCTTCGCCTTCTTGGGTGCGGACTCGCTCTTGCGCGGGCGTCCACGGCGCTTGACGTTCTCTTTCTTGATCTGCTCGAAGACCGGCAGGGCGTCTTCCGGATAACGCTGCTTGCGGCCCTTTCCGACCGACGGAATCCGATCCTGGTATCCCTTCTTGTATCGCTGGAGGGTCGGCATGGAGATCCCCGTCTGCTCGGAGACCTCCGTTAGCGTAAGGAGTTTCTGGTCCTTCTTCTCCGCGCCACCTGCCGCCTGTTGGTTTGCCATGTCCCGTGCCTCCTGGAATCGAAATGAGATGATAGAGTTCGGACCTTCGCGGTACCGATCACCAAGCATTATAAAGGTAATGTTAACCAAGTCAACACCCGAGGCCGCCAGCGTGTGGGCTCGGCGGCCGATTCACCGAGATTCCACGACGATCGAATGAACGACAGCGAACGCAACGAAACGTACCGCTCCGCCCTCCGCGAGATCGACGCAGTCCTCGCCGGATGCCACGATCCGATCACCGCCATGGCCACTGCCGCTTCGGTGCTCCACGGCCGGTTGCCGTACGCGAGCTGGACGGGGTTCTATCGTGTGGTCGCCCCGGAGCTGCTCCGGGTCGGCCCCTACCAGGGACCGGTCGGGTGCCTGGAGATCGCCTTCGATCGAGGGGTCTGCGGCGCCGCCGCCCGCGAGCGCCGGACCCAGCTCGTCGCCGACGTCGAGGCCTTCCCCGGGCACATCGCCTGCGACGCCGCGGCGCGCTCCGAGGTGGTCGTGCCGGTGACCACGGCGGACGGCGAGCTGGTGGCCGTGCTCGACGTCGACTCTCACCAGCCGGCGGCGTTCACCGCAGCGGACGCGGCAGGGCTGGAGGCGGTGGCCGAGCGGGTCGGCCGCTGCTTCACGTGATCCGCATCTCCCGGGTGAGGTAGGACAGCGCCTGGCGCGACAGCCCGAGCCGGCGGGCGGCCGCCGCCTTGTTGCCTCCGCTCGCATCGAGCGCTTCGACGACCAGGCGCCGGCGGAACGCCTCGACTTGCGCTTGATAGTCCCCCCGGGGTCGGCGTGCGCCGGCCGCTCCGCCCGCCACGTCCGGCAGCTCCAGGTGCTCGGCGCCGACCGTCTCCCCGCCGGCCAGGGTGGCGGCGAGTCGGATCACGTTTTCGAGCTCCCGGACGTTGCCCGGCCAGGAGTGGGCCAGGAGACGGGAGCGGGCGTCCGCGCGCAGGGACGGCGGCGCCGCGGCGGGATCGCCGCCGGCGCACGCACGGAGGAAATGCTCGGCCAGGAGGATCGGATCGCGCCCGCGATCGCGGAGCGCCGGAAGCTCGACCGTGCCGACCCCCAGGCGGTAATAGAGGTCCTTGCGGAAGCCGCCGTCGCCGACCATCGCCGCCAGATCCCGGTGGGTCGCGGCCACCACCCGCACGTCCACCGGCCGCGGCAGGCTCTCGCCGACGCGGCGCACCTCACCCTCCTGGAGGACCCGGAGCAGCATCCCCTGGGCGGGAGCGGGGAGGTCACCGATCTCGTCCAGGAAGACGGTGCCACCCTCGGCGGTCTCGAACACGCCGACCCGGTCCCGGTCGGCGCCGGTGAACGCTCCTCGGGCGTGGCCGAAAAGGTCCGACAGCAGCAGGTCGTCGCTGAGCGCTGCGCAATTGACCGCCACGAAGCGGGCCTCGCACCGCGGGCTCGCCCGGTGGAGGTGGCGCGCCGCCAGCTCCTTGCCGGTGCCGCTCTCCCCGAGGATCAGCACCGGTAGATCGCCGGTCGCCAGCCGCTCGATCCGATCGAGGGCCGCGAGCAGTGCCGGGCTCTCACCGACGAAGGCCTTGCGCGAGCCGGCGCGGGCCGCCCGGGCCTTGAGCGAGCCGGATGGCTCCGGCCCCGCCGGACGACCGCCGCGCACCGGATCGAGCTCGCGGCGGATGAGGGTGAAGAGGGCCCGCAACACGGGGTCCACGCGCTGGGCGCTCAGCACGAGGCGCCCGCCGTCCAGGGGCGCCGCCAGCTCCTCCGGACCCCCGGTGCCGCCGACGAGGACCTCCGGTGAAGGCTCGCCCGCACGCCACCGTTCGAGGCGCGATTCCGGGAACCCGACCTCTTCCAGCAGGCGGCGCAGGGCGGCCGGGTCGGTATCCGGAGCGCCGGGGGGAGCACCCTCCAGGTAGCCGGTGAGGGCCCTCCAGGCACCGCCGTCGGACCGCTCCAGCCGCTCGGCGTAGTGGGTGGCACCGATCCGGCGGAAGGCGGCGACCGCCCGCCGGCGCACGGCCGGTGGCGCGCATCCGGGACGGAGTGTCTCCGCATCGAGGACGACTCGCGCCGCCCGGCCCGATTCGAGGCCGTCGAGCGGCTCCCACAGCGGCGTCGCCGGCGTGTCTCCGCCATCGAGAAGAGCACGCCAGAGGGGCTCCCACGGGGTCCCGGCGACCTCGCGGAGCGCCCGCTCGGTCCTGCCGGCGAGCGCGAACAGCCCGGCGTGCTCCTCCGGCCCCAGCTCCACCAGCACTTTTCGCGGCAGGCCGGTGACCGCCCGCGCCGCCTCCTCGACCCGGCGCAGCAGGCCGAGCGCCCGCCCTTCGAGCACCCGGAGCTCCAGGCGGTGCCAGCCGATCCGGCGGCGGTCCGCCAGCTCGCGGGCCGCCGCCACGTGGTCGAGGGCGGCGCCGGCCCGCCCCTGGACGATCTCGAACCGTGCCCACAGAGCGAGGTCCTGGATCAGCCCGCGGACGTTGCCGGTGAGCCGGTTCTCGTCGGTGGAGCTCTGCAGGATCTGCTCGACCCCCAGCACCCGCCCGCGGCGCAGGCGCACCTCCGCCAGGTTGTAGAGCGCCAGCGTGGTCTGGCGCGTGCCGTCGCAGGCACCCAGCAGACGCTGGGCGTGGAGGAAGGCCCGCTCCGCGCCGGCCAGGTCCCCCGCCAGCACCCGTCCGACTCCCAGGTCGCTCCACAGGCCGCCGGCCTCGTGGCGGCAGAGCCGCCGCCGATCGACCGACAGCGCCCGGGTCAAGGCCTCCACCATCGCCTCACCGTCCCCGTCGGCCAGGGCGCCCAGGCCGCGCACCTGATGGAACCGCCACGCGATCGCCGGCAGCATGTCGAGGTCGCGCCCCGCCAGCTCGGAGACCAGCGCCTCGACCGTCTCCCGGTCTCCGCGGTCCCAGGCGGACTCGGCGGTCAGCAACGTCACCCGCAGCGCGCCCTCTCCGTGGTTCCCGGCGGTCGCCGACCGGGCGCGATCGAGCCAGCGGTCGGCGAGCCCCGGACGGTGGCGGTTGGCCGCCACCCGCACCGCCAGCTCCGCACAGTCGATCACCACGTCCGGCGCCAGGGATGCCTTCTCGAGGGTCTTGAGCCGCCGCGCCACCGCCCGCAGGTCGCCGAGCAGCAGGCGGCAGCACAGACCCAGAACCTCCTCCGCCGGGTCCGCTGGCCCGTCCGCTCCATCGAGGGCCGCGAGGGCGTCCCGAAACCGCCCGCGCCGGAAGAGGCCACGGGCGTCCTCCTGCACGGGGAGACCGCCCGGCGGGGCGAGGAAGGGAGCCGCTTCGAGGATCTGGCGCACCGCGCGCCGGGCCGGCACCGGCGCCAGGGACTGGCGCCAGCCATCGAGCAGGGTACGGACGACCCGGCGGGCCGTGCCCCGGCCGGCGACCGCGTCGCCATCGCCGAAGAGCAGGGCCACGAGCTGCCGCAGCCGCTCCTGGGGATAGACACGGTCGCGCCCGGACGCCTCAGCCAGACCGCACAGGGTGCCGTCCGAGCCGAGCACGGCGCCCGACCAGCCATCGGCCAGCCGCCGGTCGGCCGCGGCGAGCCGCGCCAATAGGCGGGCGCCGTCGAGCAGCAAGCCCAGGCGCTGCCGGTCGGTCAACCGGGCGATCCACTCGGGAGAGGGGGCCTGGCCGGCACAGGAGCCAGGGTCGGGGACGGGATCGGTGGAGCTCCCGGATTCGGTCATCGTGCTCTTTCACCTCTTGCGACGCAGCCCACCCCTCTCACCGAGAGTCACGAAAACCGCGCAGCGTGGTTCCGGGATGCGTAGTGTGGGGGGCGGCCGGCCCGGGACAGGCCCGTCCGGGCCTTCCGGCCTGTCCGAGAGGGTGGCCTCAGCCGCCGAGCAGGGCGAGGAGGTCGTCCCAGAAGGCGGGGTAGGACTTGGCGACCACCTCCGGGTGGGCGACGACCACGCCGGGGCGGCGCAGGCCGACCAGGGCGAAGCTCATGGCGATCCGGTGGTCGTTCGAGGGGTCGAGGATGACCGCCTCCGTGCGTTCGGCCGGCGGTGCGCCGCCCGCCCAGCAACCACCGATGACCAGCCCGTCCGGGCGCTCCTCGACCGGCACGCCCAGCCGCGCCAAGCCCTCGGCCATGGCCCGCAGCCGATCGCTCTCCTTGATCCGCAGGTGGGCCACGTTCTCGATCCGGGTGGTGCCGTGGGCGAACGGTGCCACCGCCGCGAGGGTCGGCACCTGGTCCGGCAGATCCGACAGGTCGACCGCCCCGGGCGACTCCAGGCGGCCGCTCCCCCGCACCGTCACGCCGGTGCCGCTCCACGCCACCTCCGCCCCCATGGCCGCCAGCAGGTCGATCAGACCGCGATCCCCCTGGGCCGTGTCCCGGCGCACGCCGAGGATCTCGACCGACCCGCCGGTGAGCGCCGCCGCGGCCGCCGGGTAGCACGCCGCCGACAGGTCGCCCTCGACCCGGAACCGCGGCAGCGCGGGCCGGGAGGGGACGATGGTGAAGACGCTGCCGGCCGCCGTGGGCTCCACCGCCACCGGGTCCTCGCCCGGCACCGCCTGCCGGATCACCTCCCGCGTGATCTCGACGTACGGCGCGGAGGTCAGCGCCGGAACCTCGAGCCGTGTCGGCTCCGGCGCCCGCAGGCAGGCCATGAGCAGGGCGGAGAGGTACTGGCTCGACTCGCCCGCGTCCAGCCGCGCGCGGCCGCCGCGGAGGCTCGCCGGTTGGATGGCGAGCGGCGCGTGGCCCGTCGCCTCAGGGCACTCGATCCGCGCGCCCAGGGCGCGGAGGGCCTCGAGCAGCGGGCCGACCGGCCGTTCGCGGAGGCGTTCCGTGCCGTCGAGCAGCACCGGCCGGCCGGTGCCGGCGGTATCGCCGGCAGCGGTCGCCAGGCTGGCCGCCAGGAACCGGAACATGGTGCCCGCGTTGCCGCAGAACAGCCCGACCGGGTCCGCCGCCCTGCCCCGGCCGCGCCGTCGGGCCGGGTGATCCGCGCCGGGCACCGCCGCGGGCGGCGCCAGGCGGACCGCCTCGCCGGCGTGCTCGACAGCCCAGCCGAGGGCGTCCAGAGCGGCGAGGAACAGCCGTGTGTCCTCGGCCAGGAGCGGCCGCTCGATCACCGCCGGACGGCCGGAGAGGAGGGTCAGGTTGAACGCCCGGTGGGTGACGCTCTTGGACGACGGCGGCACGACCCGCCCGCGGACCGTCAGGCCGCACGGAACGGCCCGTGGCGCCGAGGGGTGGGACGAGGTGCCCGATCGCTCCATCGCGCCGCTCGGCCTACCCGGCGAGCCCGGCCAGGTTCTGCTCGTCCAGCCACTCGATCCGGCGGCTGTTGCACCAGGCATCGACCAGCCAGACGGTCCCGCCGTCCACCTCCAGGAACCGTTCCTCGTGGAAGTGGCCCAGGAGCAGGACGTCGTAGCCCTCGGCCAGGCGCCGCTCGCCGTAGGAGCGCAGGACGTCCTCCGGGATGTAGCGCTTGTGGGCCTGGTTGGTCTCGGACAGCCGCCGCTCGGTGCCGTGGGCCATCGATGCGGCGATCCGGCGCGGCATGTGCTGGGCGACCAGGCGGCTGGGGGTGCTTTTGGACAGGGCGCGCCAGAAGCGGTACTTCCAGTCGCGCCGATCGAGACCGTCGCCGTGGACGGCCAGGTAGCGGGTGCCGCCGACAGTGAGCGTGATCTCGTCGATCACCCGGTCGAAGGCGGGGGCGTAGGGGCTCCGCCCGATGAAGAAGTCCCGGTTGCCCTCGATGTACTCGACCTTGAGGCCGTCGCGCCGCAGGGCGACGAGGGCGTCGACCACCTGGACGATGTCCGCGGTCTCGTAGCGCCGGTCGCCGATCCAGAGCTGGAACAGGTCGCCGAGCAGGAGCAGGTGGCTGCAACCCTGGGCCGGCAACTCGCGGAGCTGCTCGACCAGCGGCGCCGCCGGCCCGCCCGGTCCGCCCAGGTGGGCGTCCGCGACCACCGCCACGCGACCCGCCATCAGACGATCGACATCTTGGGCCGGTCGCTCGCCCGCTTCTCCGCCTCCTCCGCCACCGCCCGGGCCACCGCCGCGAACGCCTGGGCGTGGGGTCCGTCCGGCGCGGCATCGACGATCGGACGGCCGTCGTCGCCCGAGCGCACGACCGCCGGATCGAGCGGGATGGTACCGAGGAACGGCGTGCCGAGGAGGTCCGCGGTGCGCTCGCCGCCGCCGCGCTTGAAGATGTCCGTCGCCTCGCCGCAGTGGGGGCAGATGAAGGTGCCCATGTTCTCGACGATGCCGACCACCGGCACGTTGACCTTGCGGAACATCGCCAGGCCCTTGCGGGCGTCGATCAGCGCCACGTCCTGGGGGGTGGTGACCACCACGGCGCCGGAGAGCGGCACCTTCTGGGTGATCGTGAGCTGGGCGTCGCCGGTGCCCGGCGGCAGGTCGACGATCATGTAGTCGAGCTCGCCCCAGTCAACGTCGCCGAGCATCTGCTCGAGCGCCTTCATCACCATCGGCCCGCGCCAGATGACCGGCGTGTCGGTCTCCAGGATGAAGCCGAGGGACATGACCTTGACGCCGTAGCGCTCGAACGGGACCACCCGGTCGCCCTCGATCCGGGGCCGGTCGGTGATGCCGAACATCATCGGCACCGACGGGCCGTAGATGTCCGCGTCGAGCAGGCCCACCCGCTTGCCCTGGCGGGCCAGGGCGACGGCCAGGTTGGCGGCCACGGTCGACTTGCCGACGCCGCCCTTGCCGGAGGCCACGGCGACCACGTGCTCGACCCCGGGCAGCAGGTCCGGCGACTGGGCCACGGCGCGCTGGGCCGCCGCGCCGGCGCCGCTGGCACCAGGCGGGCCGGCGGGACGCGAGATCTTGAGCTCCACCGCGGCCGCCTCGACCCCGTCGACCCCGGCCACGGCCCGCTCCACCTGGTCGCGGACCTCGCCGACGGCCTCTTCGTTGTGGGTGGTCATGCGCAGCGTCACGGTGGCGCGGCCGCCGTCGGTCGCCACGCTCTCGACGAAGCCGAAGGAGACGATGTCCCGGCTCATGCCGGGGAACTTGACGGTCTTGAGCGATTGCCAGATGCGTTCTTCGAGATCGTTCGCCATGATCGGGTCCGGAGGGTGCGGTTCACGGGTGGGGCGGATGGGGAGAGGCACGACACCCCTCCGAAGAAGGAAAACGTACCATGGAGTCACGGATTCCCGAGAACGCCAAACGACCTCGAGAAGCGACTACCGGGCGGGGGCGTCCCTCTCCGCCCGGGCTAGTCGAGCTCCACGTCCGAGCTCTCCGCCGCCGCCAGCTCCTCGATCCGGCACCGGACCTCGGCTTCGAGCGCGCGGCGCCCACGGATGCCGTACGCGGAGGGGTCGATCGGCTCGCCGTAGAACACCTCGACGGCGCCGCCGCGGATCTTGTAGCTCCCCCGGGGCTGGCGGCCGAGGGTGCCGCGGATGCCGACCGGGACGATGGGCAGGCCGGTCTTCAGCGCCAGCAGGAAGCCGCCCCGCTGGAACGGGTGGATGCGCCCGTCGAGGGAGCGGCTGCCCTCGGGGAAGAGGAGCACCGACGTGCCGTGGCCGAGCCGCTCCTGGGCCGCGCTGAAGGTGCTCCGCGCCTTCTGACGATCCCCCCGGTCCACCGGGATGAAGCCGCCGGCGCGGATCGCCCAGCCGAAGACGGGGATGCGGAAGAGACTCCGCTTGGCGGCGAACCGGAGCTGGACCGGCACGGTGGCGATCACCAGCGGGATGTCGAACATGCTCTGGTGGTTGGCCAGGAAGATGTAGCCGTCCTCCGGCACCAGCGGCGCCCGGAAGTGGGCCCGGACGCGCACGCCACTGGCACCGAGCAAGGACCAGGACCAGAGCTTGGACATGGCGAACACCCAGTCGCCCCGGGGGGGAAGCAGCCCGGCGGGGAGCGCCAGCAATCCCAGGATGATCGTCCCGAGCACCAGGTAGACATTGCCGGTGACGGTCGTCCACCGGGTGGCGAAGCGCTCGGCGAGACCGGCGGTCGCCACCCCGTCGACCGCCGCGGGCACGGCGCCGGAGCCCTGTTCTTCGATTGCCATCACGTCCCATTCTCCACGCTCGCGCGCCGAACGACAACGGCGGCGGCCCCGGCGGACGCCCCGCGATAGACTCGCGCACCATGGACGTGATCCGGCACTTCGCGCACAGGTTCCGCCTGCTCGCCCTGCTGCGGGCGAGCCTGGCAGCGGGCGCCGCCGTCGACCTGGCCGCCGCCGTGACACTGCTTCTCGCCCCGGCGGTGCCCGGACGGGCGCTCGGAGTGTCGCTGGCCGGGAGAGCGCCGGCCGTCCTCTTCCTGGTCCTCCTGTCCGCCCTGCTCCTGGCGATGCTCTCGGCGCTCTATGCCATGGCCGCCCACGATCCACGCCGCTATTCGGCGATCGTGCTGGTCGCCATCCTCGGCCGGCTCACCGGAGCGGTGCTGTTCGGCGCCCTGGCCGTGGCGCGGCCCGGCCTGGCCGGGCTCTGGCCCCTCGCCGTGGCCGAAGCCGCGTTCGGCTTCCTCCACGCCGCCACCTGGATCCCCCTGAGGGTCTGACACCCGGGCCCCCACCGACCATGAACGACCCCTTCGATTTCGTTCGCCGCGCTGGGGCCGCCGGCATCCTCACCTGGCGCTCGTTCCTGGGGCTGCTCAAGCCGCCCTACGAGCTGTCCTCGTGGATCGGCGAGATGCACCAGATCGGCGTGCGCTCCCTCGGCGTAGCGGGGATCACCACGGTCTTCACCGGCATGGTCCTGGCGCTCCAGACCGCGTACAGCCTGCCCTCCCTCGGGGTCAAGTACTACATCGGGACGGTGGTCTCGAAGTCGTTGGTTCGGGAGCTCGGCCCCGTGCTGGTGGCGCTGATCGTCGGCGGCCGGATCGGCTCCGGCATGACCGCCGAGCTCGGCACCATGAAGGTGACCGAGCAGATCGACGCCCTGCGCTCCATGGCCGCCGATCCGGTCAAGAAGCTGGTCGTGCCGAAGCTCGCGGCGAGCCTGGTGATGCTGCCGATCCTGACCATCATCGGCGATTTCCTGGGCATCTTCGGCGGCCTGCTGATCGCGGTCTTCGAGCTCAACGTCACCGCCGGCTTCTACCTCAACGACGTCCTGGCGGCCCTGACCATCCAGGACGTGTTCAGCGGCATCGGCAAGGCGTTCTTCTTCGCATACTTCATCGCCATCGTCGGCTGCTACAATGGCCTGACCGCGTCCGGCGGCGCCGATGGCGTGGGCAGAGCGACCACCAACACCGTGGTTCAGGCCTCGATCCTGATCCTGGTCTCCGATTTCTTCCTGACCAAGCTGTTCTACCTGTTGACTTGAGAGGTCGCGAGGCTCCCATGACCGACCCATCTGCCACACGCCCCGACGACGCGCGGCCCGGGGCACGGGCGGAGCCTATGTTCCGGGTGCGGGGCCTGGTCAAGGCGTTCGGCGACCTCACCGTGCTCGACGGCATCGACTTCGATCTCGCGGTCGGCGAGTGCCTGGTGATCCTGGGGCGCTCGGGGAGCGGCAAGAGCGTGCTGCTGCGCCACCTGAACGGCCTCGAGTCCCCCGACGCGGGGGAGGTCCTGTTCGAAGACACCGACCTGGCGAGCCTGTCCGAGTATGATCTCTTCCCGATCCGCCGGCGCGTCGCCATGCTCTTCCAGCAGGGAGCGCTGTTCGACTCCATGACCGTCTTCGAGAACATCGCCTTTCCGCTGCTCGAGCACACCGACCTGACGGACGAAGCGATCGCCGAGCGGGTCGCCCAGAAGCTGGAGACGGTCCGCCTCACGGGAATCGAAGAGAAGATGCCGGCCGACCTCTCCGGCGGCATGAAAAAACGGGTCGCGCTGGCCCGCTCCCTGGCCCTGGAGCCGGAAGCCGTGCTGTTCGACGAACCGACCACCGGCCTCGATCCCATGACCTCCGCCACGATCGCCCGGTTGATCCGCAAGATCCAGACCGACCTGGGAGTCACCTCCGTGGTGGTGACCCACGACATCGCTCTGGCGCGCACCGTCGGTGACCGGGTCGCCTTTCTGTCCGACGGGCGGTTCCGTTTCCTGGGCGACTGGCAGGCCGCGAACGCCACCGGCGACGATCTGTTCGCGGCGTTCCTGGCCGGCCGCGAGGAGGTGGACGATGCGGCGTAGCGACGGGCGCGAATGGAAGGTCGGGCTGCTGATCATCCTGGCCCTGGGCCTGCTCGGCATCGGCATCTTCCTGATCGGCGAGCAGAGCAACCTGTTCACACCGAAAAACCGCTACGTGAGCTACTTCCGCTCGGTCGGCGGCCTCAACCAGGGCAGCCCCGTACAGCTCAACGGAGTCGAGGTGGGGACGGTCAAGGACATCGTCCTGCCGACCGCGGCGGAGGCGACCGAGATCAAGGTGGTGATCGAGGTCGACGACCGCTACGCCGCCCGTATCCGCCAGGACTCGATGGCCCGGATCAAGACCCTCGGACTGCTCGGCGACAAGTACGTGGAGCTGACCACCGGCTCGACCGACACGGCGCCGATCCCGCCCGGCGGCGTGATCCCGGCCGCCCCACCGACCAACGTGGACAAGCTGGTCGCCTCCGGCGAAGACGTGATGGACAACGTGGTCCAGATCTCCGCCGACCTGCGCGACGTCCTGCGCCGCATGGAGCAGGGCGAGGGCCTGCTCGGTGAGCTGACCACCGAGTCCGAGACCGGCGAGCGGGTCACGGACGCGATCGTCGAGACCATGGAGACGGTCCGCAGGGTAGCCAAGAAGGTCGAGGACGGCGACGGCCCGATCCCCCGCCTGATCCAGGACCCGGAGCTCGCCGACCGCATGGCCTCCTCCGTCGACCGGCTGGACCGGATTCTCGACCAGGTGGAAAACGGCGACGGCCTGCTGCCCGCCCTGCTCAAGGACCAGGCCACCAAGCAGGACTTCCAGGCGACGATGGCCCAGCTCCGCTCCACCGCCCAGGACCTCCAGGCGATCGCGAGCGACCTGCGCCAGGGCAAGGGCCTGCTGCCGATGCTGATCGACGACGAGAAGCTCGGCAACGAGATCCGCGGCGAGATCGAGACGATCCTCGATCGCATCGATTCGCTCACCCGCAAGCTCGACGAAGGAGATGGAACCGCCGGGATGTTGATCAACGACCCCTCCGTCTACCAGGCGGTCAACGACATCATCGTCGGCGTCAACCAATCGTCCCTTCTGCGCTGGTTGATCCGCAACCGGCAGAAGAAGGGAATCGAGGAGCGCTACGACGCGGCGCAGGAGGGCCCGCCGGGTACCCCTCCCGATGGCGGCGCAGGGACCCAACAGCAATGAGCAAGCACATCTTGATCACCGGCGGGGCCGGTTTCATCGGCTCCCACCTCACCCGGCGTCTGCTCGACCGAGGCGACCGGGTGACGGTTCTGGACGACTTCAACGACTTCTACGACCCGGCCCGGAAACGGGGCAACGTGGCGCCGTTCCTCGCCGAGGCCGGCGACCGCTACCGCCTGGTCGAGGGCGACATCCGGGACGAGGCGCTGGTCGAAGAGATCTTCGCCCGCGGCGACCTGGACGGTGTCATCCACCTGGCGGCGCGGGCCGGCGTCCGCCCCAGCCTGAGCGAGCCGATCCTGTATGAAGAGGTCAACTGCATCGGTACCCTCCGGCTGCTCGAAGCAGCGCGCCGCCACGGCCCGGAGGTGTTCATCTTCGGCTCGTCCTCCTCGGTCTACGGCATCAACAAGAAGGTGCCGTTCGCCGAGGCCGACCGGGTCGACCAGCCGATCAGCCCATACGCCACGACCAAGCGCACCGGCGAGCTGCTCTGCTACAACTACCACCACCTCCACGGGCTCAAGATCTCCTGCCTGCGCTTCTTCACCGTCTACGGACCCGCCCAGCGGCCGGAGATGGCGATCCACAAGTTCACCGACCTGCTCGCCCGGGGCGAGGCGATCCCGCTGTTCGGAGACGGCTCCAGCCGCCGGGACTACACCTTCGTCAGCGACATCGTGGACGGCGTGGTCGCGTCGCTGGACGCGGAGTTCGGGTTCGAGATCCTGAACCTGGGCGGAGCCGAGACCACGGCCCTGGCCGATCTGGTCCGGTGGATCGCGGCCGAGCTTGCCGTCGAGCCTCGGATCGACTATCTTCCCGACCAGCCGGGCGACGTGCCGATCACTTACGCCGACGTGACCAAGGCAGGCCGCCTGCTCGGCTACTCACCGAAGGTACCGATCCGCGAAGGGCTCGCCCGCTTCGTCGCCTGGTACCTCGACCACCGCTCTTGACTCAACCCATTTCCCTGCCAATGCCCGGGAGCTCATGAAATGAAGGTCTGCGTCGTCGGTAGCGGGTACGTCGGTCTGGTGACCGGCGCCTGCCTGGCCGACTTCGGAATGCACGTCGTCGGAGTGGACAAGGACCACTCCAAAGTGGAGACGCTCCGGGGGGGGAAGATCCCGATCTTCGAGCCGGGTCTCAAGACCCTGGTGGCCAAGAACATGGCGGAGGGCCGGCTGTCGTTCACCACCGATCTGGGCCCGGCGATCGAGGAGTCGCGGGCGGTGTTCATCGCCGTCGGCACGCCGCCGCTGCCGGACGGGTCCGCCGACCTCACCTTCATCCTCGAGGTGGCCCGCTCGATCGGCGAGCACCTTACCGGGTTCAAGGTGGTGGTCACCAAGAGCACGGTGCCCACCGGAACCGGTGCCCAGATCGAGGAGATCATCCGCGATACCGCCAGGGAGCACGGGCATGAGGCCGACTTCGCCATCGTCTCGAACCCGGAGTTCCTGCGCGAGGGCTCGGCGATCGAAGACTTCATGAACCCGGACCGGGTGGTGATCGGCAGCCGAGACCCGCGGGCGATCGAGGTGATGGAGGACATCTACGCCCCGCTCCACAACGCGGACGTGCCGTTCGTGGTCTCGAACGTGGAGACCGCCGAGCTGATCAAGTACGCATCGAACGGCTTCCTGGCGACCAAGATCTCGTTCATCAACGAGATCGCCGCGCTGTGCGAGAAGCTCGGCGCGGACGTCGAGACGGTCGCCAAGGGCATGGGCCTGGACAACCGGATCGGCCCCAAGTTCCTCCAGACCGGCCCCGGCTTCGGTGGCTCCTGCTTCCCCAAGGACACCCAGGCGGTCTCCAAGATCGCCCGCAAGAACGACCTGCGCTTCCGGATCATCGACGCGGTGCTCGAGGTCAACGAGATCACCAAGGCGCGCATGATCGACAAGATCGAGGATGCCTTCGGGACCCTCGACGGCCGCACCGTCGCCCTGCTCGGCCTGTCGTTCAAGCCGAACACGGACGACATGCGCGACTCGCCGGCGATCCCGATCGCCCGGGGTCTCCTGGAGCGCGGCGCCACCATCCAGGCGTTCGACCCGGAGGCCATGGAGGAAGCCAAGAAGGAGCTTCCCGATCTGACCTATTGCAACAACGCCTACGAGGCCGCCCGGGGCGCCGACGGCGTGGTGATCCTCACCGAGTGGAACCAGTTCCGCAGCCTCGAATGGGACCGGTTGAAGGAGCTCCTGTCGCAACCGCTGGTGGTCGACCTGCGGAACCTGTACGAGCCCGAGAAGATGGCCGAGACCGGTTTCCGCTACGTCTCCGTGGGACGCCCCGAAGCGGATGGTGGGGGCGCCCTGTGACCACCTCTCTGGTCACAGGGGGCGCCGGGTTCCTCGGCTCCCACCTGTGCGACCGGCTGGTCCGGGAGGGCCACCGGCTGATCTGTGTCGACAACCTGATTACCGGCAAGCGGGCGAACATCCGCCATCACCTGGAGGCCGGCGACGAGCGGGTCCGCTTCATCGAGCACGACATCTCCACCCCGCTGTACATCGACGAGCCGGTGGACAACGTGCTCCACTTCGCCTCGCCGGCGTCGCCGATCGACTACCTGGAGCTGCCGATCCAGACCCTGAAGGTGGGCTCCCTCGGGACCCACAACAGCCTGGGGCTGGCCAAGGAGAAGGGCGCCCGGTTTCTGCTCGCTTCCACCTCCGAGGTCTACGGTGACCCCCTGGTCCACCCCCAGTCGGAGGAGTACTGGGGCAACGTCAACCCGGTCGGCCCCCGCGGGGTCTACGACGAGGCCAAGCGGTTCGCCGAGGCGATGGCGATGGCCTACCACCGGGTGCACGGCCTCGAGGTCCGGATCGTGCGCATCTTCAACACCTTCGGCCCCCGCATGCGCCTGCGCGACGGCCGGGTGGTGCCGGCGTTCGTCCAGCAGGCGCTCCAGGGAGAGCCGCTGACCGTCTTCGGTACCGGCAGCCAGACGCGCTCGTTCTGCTACGTCTCGGACCTGATCGACGGCATCGTCCGCCTGCTGGCGAGCGACGTGGAGGAACCGGTCAACATCGGCAATCCCCACGAGATGACCATCCGCGAGTTCGCGGAGACCGTCATCCGGGTGACCGGCAGCACCAGCGAGCTCTCCTTCCACCCGCTGCCGGAGGACGACCCGAAGGTCCGTCAGCCCGACATCACCCGGGCGCGTACCCGCCTCGGCTGGGAGCCCCGGGTATCGCTGGAAGAGGGCCTGGAGAGCACGGTCGACTACTTCCGGAGCGTCCTCGCCGGCGAGGCCGGCTGAGAAGCCGTCGCAGAAGCCGACTGGTAGAATTCGCCCATGCCCGAGACCGTGGAGTGTAGCCGCTGCGGCCGGACCGGACCGGCCCTCGCCAAGCCGCCCTATCCCGGTGCGCTCGGCCGCCAACTGGTCGAGAGAGCCTGCGCCGACTGCTGGGCGGAGTGGCAGAAGCTCGAGGTGATGGTGATCAACGAGCTGCGGTTGAACTTCATGGACCCCAAGTCCATGGAGGTTCTCGCCCAGCAGATCCGGGACTACTTCTTCCTCCCGCCGCCGGCCGAGGCCCCCGACCCGAGCGAGGCCGGGAGCGAGGCCGGCCGCTAGAGCGACCACCGCACGGCCCGGGCCGGCTCGGACGCACCGCGCCTCCCGGTTCGCCGGCACCTTCTGCGAGCATCTTCCCGTGGCGATCGACCCAGAAGTCCAGCAGGGCCTCGACGCCTATCACGCCGGCAGATACCACGGCGCCCACACCTCCTGGGAGCGGGCGGCGGCACAGACCTCCGGCGACCACCACGGCCTGCTCTCCGCCCTGGCCGACCTGGCCGGCGCCCTCGAACGCGAGGAGCTGGGCCGCGAGCACCCGGCCGCCGACCTGCTCCTCGACATCCGGGAGCGCCTCAGTGCCCTGCCGGAACAGGTCCTGGGCGTCGACGTGGACCGGTTGCGCGCCGCGATCCCGAAGGCGCCGGAGGAAGCCCTCGCCGACCCGCCGGAGATCCTCGCGGCGCGGTCGGTCCCCCGCTGGGCGGTGTGGCGGTTCGTCCTGCTGATCGCGCTGATCGGCTCCTGCGTCGCCGTGCTCCACCTGACGCCGCTCGGCGAGCGGTTCAACCAGCTCCTCGACCGGGAGCAGCTGACCGCGCTCCGGGCCGGCCTGCGCGCCCGCTGGTGGACCGCGCCGGCGCTCATCCTCGCCTACAGCATCCTGGCGCCGCTGGGTGCCCCGGTGAGCCCGTTGATGCTGGCCGGCGGGGCGATCTTCGGCACCCTGACCGGCTCGGCGCTCAACATCCTCGGCACCTTCCTCGGCGCCGCCGCGAGCTTCTACCTGGCCAGGGCGCTCGGCCGGGACTTCGTCACCCATATTCTCGGCGACCGGTTGAAGCGGGTGGAGCGGCTGATCGCTCGCAGGGGGTTCTGGACCTGGGTCCGCATCCGCTTCATCCCGATCCCGTTCCCGATCGTCAACTACGGCGCGGCCCTCTCCGGCGTTCCCGCGGCGCTCTTCCTGATCGCCACCGGCATCGGTCTGATCCCCGCCAACATCGTCTTCACCTATTTCGCGGCGGCGATGCTCGACTCGGTCGGCGACGACCGGTCGGTGATCTTGCTGCGCATGGGGATGGCGGTCGCGGCGCTCTTGGCGCTGTCGTTCGTGCCCAACGTGCTCGGCCGGCTGCACCGGCGACGGCGCTACCAGGAGCTTCGGGAAAAGCGTCGGCGGCTGGGAAGGTAGGGCTCTCGCCCTATTCGAGGGCTTCTTTGACCTGCTCGACATCGAGCAGCAACGCCTGGCCGGACCGCGCGCCGGCCGCCTCCGGGTCGAACTCGTACTCCCGGATCACCCGCCGGAAGACCTCCTTGAGCGCCCGGGCGCCCAGCCGCGGCTCCCGCGCCGCCTCCTCGGCGATCTTGCGCACCGCGTCCGGCGACAGGGTCAGCCGCACACCCCGGCTGGCGAAGTAGGCCTTGCTCTGGCGGAGACCCGACTCTGGGCTATCGAGGAAGATCTTGACCAGCTCGTCGACCCCCAGGTCCTCGAGCAGCACGACCGCGTCGAACCGGGACAGGAACTGGGGCGTCATGCCGTAGTCGAACAGGTCACCGTTCTTCAGCCAGTCGCGCAGGCGGAAGACGACCCGCTGGCGCACCTGGCCCCCCTCGACCACCGTGGTCGGCTGGAGCGCCCCCTTGTCCCGGCCGATGGTCACCCGATCGTAGACCGCTTCGTAGAGGCCCTCGAAGGCGCCGGCGCAGACGAACAGGAGCTCGTGGGAGTCGAACCGCGTGGTGCCGCCACCCGCCCAGTCCGGGAGCTCCACCGGCACGGCCTCGTTCTCGATCAGGGTCAGCAGCGCCTCCTGGGCACGGATGCCCTCCACGTTCGGCCGGTCGCCGACCCAGGAGCGGATCTTGTCCACCTCGTCGACGAACACCAGCCCGCGGGCCGCCCGGGTGAACGCCTTCTGCGGGTCCTTGTCCACCACCTCCGGACCGAGCTCGCGCCGGGCCTCGTCGAGCAGTCGGCTGATGATCGCCTGCCCGGGACGGCCCTGGCGGGCCTCCTCGCCGAGCACGTTGGCGTGCACCCGGATCACCGTCGAGCGCTCGGCGAGATCGGGGTGGTCGTCGAGGTACCCCTCGACAGCGCGCATGAGGGTGGTCTTGCCGGTGCCGGAGGCGCCGATCATCAGGATGTTGCCGGTGGCCGCTCCCGCCAGATACTTGGCCAGGGCGATCGACATCTCCCGGATCGCCCGGTGCTGGCCGATGACGCGCCGGCCGAGCGCTTCGGCGATCTCGACCGGCGTGGGGAGGGTCGCGAGGGACTGGGCTTCGGGTTCTGCCATGGCGTGATTGTAGCGGTCGGAGGGTTCGGATAGATTGTGCCCCGCCGATGAAGTTCTACGATTCTCGCCGCCCGTCCGTCGCCCGCCCTTCCGCCATCGCGCCAGGGCACCTTCTCGCCGTCGCCCTTCTGGTTCTCCTCATCCCGCTGGCGCTGCCCCGGGCCGCCTGGTGCGCGCCCGGCGCCGCCGACCTGGATCGGGCGCAACAGCTCCTCGACGCCGGCCAGGCCGAGGAGGCCCTGGCCCTGCTCGACCCGCTGCCCGGCGACCGGACGGCGAAGGCGCGCGCCCTGCTGCTGCGCTCGACCGCGGAGCTGATGCTCGGCCGCCAGGACGCGGGACGGGCCGACCTGGACCGCTCGATCGAGCTCGACCCGAGCCAGCGGCAGGCATGGCTGAACCGGGCCGGCGTCGACATCGCCGACCAGCACTACGACGCCGCGCTCGACGCCCTGAAGCACGCGCAGAAGCTCGACCCCAACGCCGAGGACAACGACCTCAACCTCGGGGCGGTTCTGCTGCTGCAGGGCAAGATCCGCGAGGCGACGAGCCATTTCGACCGCTACCTCGAGGTGGCGAGCGACCACGCGGAGGCCGCCTACCTGGTGGCGAAGAACTACGCCGGCCGCGGCTACGCCCGCCCGGCGGTGGAGAACCTCCGGCGCGCCGTCGACCAGGACGAGCGCTACCGGCTGCTCGCCCGCACCGACCCGGCGTTCGCACCGATCTCCGACAGCCCGGAGATGGGCACTCTGCTGGAGACCGACTCCTACACGCCCCCGGCCGGTGCCCATCGCGCGGCCGAGCGCTTCGCCGCGGCCTACGACGGCGGCGACGGACCGTTGTTGTCGGCGGTGCTGACCGCGCTCCGGGAGATCGGTGAGCGGTTCGATCCGCGGGTCGAGGTGGCCCCCGGGTGGGCGGTGATCCACGGCACCCGGATGCGGATCAAGCTCTCCGACACCGCGGGCGCCTCTCCGCAGGGGGGTGCCGGCCAGGCGGCGGGCGAGGGCACGGTCCAGGGACGGGTGGAGATCTCGGCGGCCGCCGACGCCTTCGAGCCCCAGGAGTGGACCGAGCGCACCGACCGCCTGTTCCGCGAGGTGCGGATCACCCTCGCCGAACGGCAGCGGCCGGACGGCGCAGGGGACCGGGCCCCGGACCAGCCGCTGCCGCCGGGCCGCTGAGCAGCCCCCCGCGGCCTCTGCCCGCCCGCCGGACCGGGACGATCCCTCTGTCAACCCACCCCCTGGTATGGTCCTCTACGTTCCGCTACACTGAGGGTTCTCAGCCCTCTACCGTTCACGTTCCCGCGAGAAATGATGCGACGATTTAAGTGGTCCTCTCCCCGCATCCTGGCCATTCTCGGCGGCCTTCTGGTGCTCAACAGCGCCTACCTGGCAGCCGCCGGAGATCCCTGGTTGTTCTATTTTGGAAGCCTTCTGGCCCATCTCGTCCTCGGCATTGCGGCCGCGGTCCTGTTCCTCCCCTGGTGGTGGCGCAACAGAAGCCGGCCGTGGGTCTTGAGTGGCGGCTTGCTGCTGATCGCCTCGGCGTTGATGGCGGTGGTGCTCCTCGCCGTCGGCAACGAGCGCCCGACCTACTGGATGGTGCCGGTGCACACCTGGCTCGCGGTCGCCGGGCTCGCCGCCCTGGTGCTCGATGGAGTGCGCAACGCCGCCCAGGCCGAGACGCGAAGCAAGTGGAAGCTCGCGGCGATCGGCCTGGCGATCGCGATCGCCGCCCCGGCCGCGGCCCTCTACTGGCAGCACACCCATCCCGATCCGACGAGCTTCGTCAAGAACCCGCCGGCGCCGCTGACCATGAACGGCGAGGCCATGGGCGGTCCCGACGGGCCGTTCTTCCCGTCGTCGGTCTCGAACGAGCACCAGGGGCTGGTGCCGTCGTCGATCTACCTCGACCCGGAGAGCTGCGGCCGCTCCGGCTGCCACGTGGACGTGCTCAAGCAGTGGGAGAGCTCGGTCCACCACCGGGGCAGCTTCAACAACCAGTGGTACCGCAAGGCGATCGTGGAGATGCAGCAGACCGCCGGCATCACGTCGTCCAAGTGGTGCGGTGGTTGCCACGATCCGGCGCTCCTCCAGTCCGGCATGATGAACCAGCCGATCCAGCAGGTGGTCCACACGGAGGAGGCCCAGGCGGGCATCACCTGCACGGCCTGCCACATGATCACCCAGGTCGAGAGCACCATGGGCAACGGGGACTACAAGATCCACGTGCCCGCCCTCCACAACCTGGCGACCAGTGACAACCCGCTGCTCAGCGGCCTCCACGACTTCCTGGTGCGCATGGACCCGGAACCGCACCGGCGCACCTTCATCAAGACCTTCTTCCGCGGCGTCGACTCGCCGGCCCTGTGCTCCGCCTGCCACAAGGTCCACCTGGACAAGCCGGTCAACCATTACCGCTGGATCCGGGGCTTCAACGAGTACGACAACTGGCAGGCGAGCGGCGTCTCCGGCTACGGCGCGCGCTCGTTCTACTACCCGCCGTCCCCCAAGACCTGCATCGACTGCCATATGCCGAAGGTGCCGTCCGACGACCCCGCGTCCAAGAACGGCATGATCGCCTCCCACCGCTTCGCAGTCGCCAACACGGCGCTGCCGACGGCCTACAAGGACGACGAGCAGCTCAAGCACGTGATCGGCTTCCTCCAGGCCCGCCAGGTGACGGTGGACATCTTCGCCATGACCCAGGGACGGGAACCCGAGAAGGAGTCCACCGGCCTGGCGACCGAGGGCCCGGCGCTTTCGACCAGCTTCGCCGTCGGCGAAGAGGCCGGAATGGCCGTCGGCACAGGGGCCGCCACCACGACCGGCCCAGAAGAGACAGTCTACGCACCGCTCGACCGGATCCCCGCCACCGTGCGCCGGGGCGAGTCGACCCGGATCGACGTGGTCGTGCGCACCCGCGGCGTCGGCCACTTCTTCCCGGGCGGTACCGTCGACGCCTACGACTGCTGGCTGGAGCTCCGCGCGGTCGATTCCGCTGGCAAGACGATCTATTGGAGCGGCATGGCGGACGAGGACACGCCGGTCGATCCGGGCGCCCACTTCTACCGCGCCCTGATGATCGACGCCCACGGCAACCCGATCGACAAGCGCAACGCCTTCCAGACCCGGGCCCTGGTCTACGTGCGCCTGATCCCGCCGGGGGCTGCGGACACGGTCCACTTCCGCATGCGGGTGCCCGAGGACGCGGTGGGCCCGATCACGCTCACGGCGCGGCTCAACTACCGCAAGTTCTCCTGGTACAACACCCACTTCGCCTATGCCGGCGAGCCGGCGCCGCCGCCGCCGGGCGTCGATCCGAAGTCGCTCTACAACGAGCACTTCGACGATCGCAAGTGGGTGTTCACGGGCGACACGTCGGACGTCTCGGGCCCGACCAAGGAGGTGCCGACCCTGCCGATCGTGGTCATGGCCGAGGACAAGAAGACGCTGAAGGTGGTTGACGCCGGCGCCCCGCTGCCCGACATGACCCAGCCCGCGACCGACCCGAAGGTCGATCGCGAGCGCTGGAACGACTACGGCATCGGGCTGTTCCTGCAGGGTGACCTGAAGGCTGCCCGCAGCGCGTTCGAGCACGTCACCGAGCTCGAGCCGGACTACGTGGACGGCTGGGTCAACCTGGGCCGGGTGGCGGTCGCCGAGGGCGCCCTGGACGAAGCCACACGGGTGCTCGACAAGGCACTGGAGATCGACCCGCACCTGGCGCGGGCCCATTTCTTCCGCGGCCTGGTCGACAAAGAGAACGGTGAGTACGACAAGGCCCTGGAGCACCTCCAGGCGGCCGCGGAGCAGTATCCGAAGGACCGCGTGGTGCGCAACCAGATGGCCCGGATCTACTTCCTACAGCGCAACTACCAGGCGGCGGTGGAGCAGCTGAACCACGTCTTCGCCATCGACCCGGAAGACCTGATGGGCCACTACACGGCGATGCTCGCCTACCGCGGCCTGGGCGACATGGAGCAGTCCAAGCGCCACCAGACCCTCTACGAGCGGTTCAAGGCCTATGAGCCGTCCCAGGAGCTGACCCGGGACTACCGCGAAGAGCACCCACACGACAACAACGAGCGGCAGGCGGTGCACGAGCACGTCGGCGTGAGCCGCCAGGCGATCAACGCCTTCCTCGAGCGCCACGACGGCCCGGACCTGATCGGCCAGCCCGCCGGGGGATGATCCCGGCGGGCCCGCGCCCCGATCAACCAAGACAACCACGAAAGATCGGACTGCAGTGAAAGCCATGATGATGCGACGTGTAGCACTCCCCGCCCTCCTGCTCTGCCTGCTTCCGGCCGTCGCCCCGAGGCCGGCCGCCGCGGCCGGCGGCCCCCTGTTCGTCAACGTGACCAAGGCCGCCGGCATCGACTTCACCCACCAGACCGGCGGCTTCGGCAAGAAGTGGCTGCCGGAGACCATGGGCTCGGGCGTGATCGTCTTCGACGCCGACGGCGACGGCCGGCTCGACCTGCTGTTCCTGAACGGCCGTGACTTCCCCGGCGCCAAGGGCTCACCCGGCAAGTCGGCCACCCAGCGGCTGTACCTCAACCGGACCGAGAAGGGCGGGCCGATCCGCTTCAAGGACGGCACGTCCGCCTCCGGTCTGGGCATCCACGCCTACTGCATGGGAGGCGCGGCCGGCGACCTGGACAAGGACGGCGACGCCGACGTCTACCTCTCCTGCCTCGGCCAGGACTACCTGTTCGAGAACCGGGGTGGCAAGTTCGTCGACATCAGCCGCCAGGCCGGGCTCACCCGGGACTACGAGTTCGGCGTGTCGGTGGCGATGCTCGACGCCGACCACGACGGGCGGCTCGACATCTACGCCACGCGCTACGTCACCTGGACGCCGGAGAACGACCTGTTCTGCACCCTCGACGGCGAATCGAAGGCCTACTGCACACCAGAGTCCTACGAAGGCGCGTCGCCGCGCTTCTACCGCAACGTCTCCGAGGGCGGCAAGATCAAGCTCGAAGACCAGACGAAGCAGGCCGGGCTGTACAAGCCGACGGCCAAGTCCCTGGGCGTCTCCGTGCTCGACCTGGACGGCGACGGCTGGGAGGACTTGGCGGTCGCCAACGACACCCAGCCGAACCTGCTCTACCGCAACAAGGGCAAAGGCGTCTTCGAGGAGATCGGCGTCGCCTCCGGCATGGCCTTCTCCGAGGCCGGCGTGGCCCGGGGCGGCATGGGCATCGACGCCGCGGACTACGACCACAGCGGCCGGCCGTCGATCGTCATCGGCAACTTCGCCAACGAGATGGTCGCGCTCTACCGCAACGAGGGCAACCAGCTCTTCGTCGACGTCGCCCCGACCTCCCACGTCGGGCGCAAGACTCTGCTCAACCTGACCTTCGGCGCCTTCTACTTCGACTACGACCTGGACGGCTGGCTCGACCTCTTCCTGGCCAACGGCCACCTGGACCCGGACGTCGAGCGGATCCAGCCCCGGGTCACCTACGCCCAGCCCTCCCAGCTCTTCCACAACGAGGGGAAGGGCCGCTACGTGGAGGTCACCGGCGACGCGGTCCGGGACCTCACGGCACCGCCGCGGGTCGCCCGGGGCGCGGCCTGGGGGGACTTCGACCGGGACGGCGACCCGGACATCGTGATCACGACCAACAACGGCTCACCGACCGTGTTCGAGAACCGGTCCGGCGCCGCCCAAGGGTCGGCCAAGGGCCACTGGCTGCAGATCGACCTCCACGGGACCCGGAGCGACCGGGAGGGCATCGGCTGCCGGGTGGAGGTGACCGTCGGCGGCGAGACCCAGCGCTGGCTGGTGCGGACGGGCGGCAGCTACCTCTCCCAGAGCCAGGTGGAGCCGCTGTTCGGTCTGGGCGCGGCGAAGCAGGCCGACAAGGTGGTGGTGCGCTGGCCGTCGAGAGCGGAGCAGACGTTCCAGAACGTGGCCGCGGACCAGGTCTTCAAGGTCACCGAGCCCGAGAAGTAGCGGGGCAACGAAGGCGAAGAACGCTCCGCCGCGACGGCAAGGCGCGCGACCGAGGCATACCAGCAGGTCTTCGTCGTGGATGGAGCGGCGCTCGACTGCAGGCGGATTTCCGGACGGCAGGTCTAGGAGTCTGCGTGCTGCCAGCAGTAGTCCGAACCGGGCTCGGCCGGCCGGCTGCAGCGCTTGCCGCTCTTGGTCACCCCCGCACACCGGCGGGGCTCCGCGGGCCAGGGCACCCAAGCCGAGAGTGACGAGGGCGAAGATGAATCGCTTGAGGAATCGGCTCATGGTGCGCCCATACTACAGCCGCAGGAGCACCGCACCCCAGTTCAGACCGGCGCCGAGCGCGGTGAGCGCCACCAGCGAGCCGTCCTTCGCCTTGCCCTCCTGCCGGGCCTCGTGGAATGCCAGGGGGAGGGTGGCGGACGTGGTGTTGCCGTACTTCTGGATGTTGTTGTGCACCCGCTCCTCAGGCAGGTCGAGGACCTTGCGCGCCGCCTCGTTGATGCGCAGGTTGGCCTGGTGCATGATCAAGAGATCCAGATCCTCCACGCCGTAGCCGTGCTCGCTGAGCACCTGGGCGGTCACCTCTGGCATGCGCTGGACGGCGAGCTTGAACACCTGGCGGCCGTCCATGACCGGCACCGTCCCCGCCTCCTGCACCATCCGCTCCGTGATGAAGGGCCGGGAGGCCGAGCCGCCGCCGGGGACGTACAGGATGTCCTTGTGGTTGCCGTCGGAGTAGAGCCGGCAGCCGAGGATGCCACGCTCACCGTCCCCCTCCTCCGCGCGGAAGACCATGGCGCCGGCGCCGTCGCCGAACAGCACGACCAGGTGGCGGAACTGGGAGTTCCACTCGTACTCCTCCTCGGTGACCTCGCCGCCGTCGAGCAGCACCTGCCAGGTGTGGTCGGTGAACGGCATCAGCGACGTGTGGACGTCCGTGCCGACCAGGAGAACCGTGCGCGCCGCGCCGCTGCCGATCAGCGAGTCGACCAGTTGCAGGCCGTAGGCGAAGCCGGCGCACTGCTGGCGGATGTCGAGGGCCGGCAGGGCGTCGATCCCCAGGCGCTCCTGGATCAGCGGCCCGGTGCCGGGGAAGTAGTGGTCGGGCGTCATGGTGGCGCAGACCAGGTAGTCCACCTCCCCGGGCTCGATGCCGGCATCTTCCAGAGCGGCCCGCGCCGCCTCCGCGCCCAGGTCCGCCGAGCCGGTGCCCTTCTCCACGTAGTGCCGGGTCACGATGCCGCTCCGCTCCTGGATCCACTGGTCGTTGGTGTCCAGGATGCGGGCGAGCCTGTGGTTGTCGACGCAGATCGGGGGGACGGCGGTTCCGCTGCCGGCGAACACGGCGCGTGGTCGGCTCATGGTGGGTCTCTCCTCGTCAACTGTTCGATTCGATCGCTGGCCCGAGCGGACGGCCGCTCGATCCGGCGGGGGGGGAGCGTCAGCTCTCTCCGGGAGCGTCAGCTCCCTCTCGTTACCGGTGCGGCCCGAGCCCGGGACGGGGCGGGGGCCCCACCTGCCGGGAGAAGGTCGTGACGTCGCCCACCTTCTGGAAACGGTAGACGCCGTTGGGCTTGCGGCCGTCGAGGCCGACCGGCGCGTCGGCGGGGTAGTACCAGACCTCGATGGCCGAACCGCCGCGCCTCGGAACCTCGTAGTCGGTCTTCGCCGGCGGCCCGTACAGGACGTAGATCACGCCGCGGGCGGTCTTGCGCCCGGAGACCCCGGCCTCGGTGAACTGGCGGTCGGCGTCCTGGGCGCGCCGCTCGAAGGTGTCCCGGAGCGGGTTGCCGGGAACGGCCGGGTCCGGATCGCGCCGGTGCCAGAACGCCTCGATGAAGTCGGCCGCCGCATAGTCGTTGGAGAGCGCCAGGAAGGCGCGCTTCTCCTCGTCGGTCGCCATCCGTCCCGGAGCGCCGGCGAGCCACTGGGCATAGGCGGGGCTGAGCTGCGAATTGGTCAGCTCGGCCGCGCTCCGCACCGCAGGGGTGCCCGAGCAGGCGGTCCAGATCGCCAGGGCGGCGGCCGCGGCGGCCCTGGCAGCAAGGCCGAGGCGCCGGCCCCAGGCCGTTGCCTCGCGGGAGGTCTCAGCGGTCACGACGGTTCAGCAGGTCGAGGAACTCCTCGCGGACTTCCTTGTGGTAGAAGGTGCCCCGGATCGCCGAGGTCACGGTGACGGCTCCCGGCTTCTTGACCCCGCGCATCTCGACGCACAGGTGCCGGGCCTCCACCACGACCATCGCCCCCTGAGGATTGAGCTTCTCTTGGAGGAAGGTCACCACCTGCTCGGTGAGGCGTTCCTGGAGCTGGGGGCGCTTGGCGTAGAACTCCACGATCCGCGCCATCTTCGACAGGCCGATGATCCGGTCCCGCGGGATGTAGGCGACGTGTGCGTGGCCGTAGAACGGCACCAGGTGGTGGGAGCACATGGAGTAGAAGGGGATCTCCTTCTCTATGACCATCGCCGCGTAGCCCTCGTCGTTGGGGAACGTGGTGACGTTCGGCTCCGTGCCCTCGAGCAGGCCGTGGAACATCTCCAGGTACATCTTGGCGACCCGGACGTCCGTGTTCCGGAGGTTGGCGTCCGTGACGTCCAGGCCCAGCTCGATGAGCAGATTGCGCACGTGACCGGCGACCCGCTCGACCTTCTCGCGGGTGGACGGGTCCAGGTCATCGAGGCGTGGCGGTGCAGGATCGAGATCGACGCTCATGGGGGATCTCCGGACGCCCGGTGGGGCGAAGAGGCCGTATTCTACAATGTGCGCCGTCATGGTCTCCCGCGCGCCGGCCGATGTCCTCGATCCCCGCTTCTACGAGCACCTCGGAGAGATCCCCGGCGATCTGTTCGACGACCGGCTGTTCTGGAGCGTCGAGCTGGTGGAGCGCTACGCCCGGGAATGGGCGATCGAGCTGGTCGCCACCCTGGGTCTGTGGCAGGCGCTCGAAGGCTCGGGAGCCGCCGGCGCCACGGCGGCGGAGGCGGTAGAGTGGGCCGCGCTCGAGCCCGGCATCCAATCCGCCGTCGCCTGGATCTTCGAGCAGCTCGTGGCGACCGGCCTGCTCCACGCGGTGGGTCCCGCCGGCGCCACGACGGGCCGGCGCTTCCGGCCGGCGGCCCCTCTGCGGCCGAGCCACCGCCAGGTGGTGCACGAGGCCGCCATCGAGCACCACGAGAACAATGGACCGTTCCTCGACCTGATCGATGCGGCCGGCGAGGCCCTGCCGCGGATCGCCCGGGGCGAGTGCACGGGAGAGGCGGCGCTCCTCGGTGCCTCCGGCCTCGGCCGCTGGGCGCGGTACTTCTCCAACGACAACCCGGTCTATGCCCTCAACAACCGCCTCGCCGCGGTGGCGGTGGCGGAGCGGCTGCCGAGCACCCCGGGTTGCGTGCTCGAGGTCGGCGCCGGTGCCGGGAGCGCCAGCGAGGCCCTGCTCGAGCTGCTCGAAACCCGCGGCTCCCTCGGTCGGCTGGCGAGGTTCCTGATCACCGAGCCGGCGGCACTGCTCCGGCGACGGGCCGGCCGGACGCTCCCCGGGCGCTGGCCCCCGGAGGAGACGGGTATCGCCCTCTCGTTCGACGCGCTGGACATCGACCGGCCCTGGCACGACCAGGGCATCGAACCGGGGAGCGTGGATCTGGTGTTCGGTGTCAACGTCTTCCACGTCGCCCGGAACCTGCAGCGTTCGCTGCTCGAAGCACACGCCGCGCTGGCCCCCGGCGGCTGGCTGGTCGCCGGCGAGTGCCTCCGGCCCCACCCGGGCCAGCCGGTGGCCGCCGAGCTGCCCTTTCTGCTGCTCGAAAGCTTCCGCGACGTCGAGCTGGATCCGGAGCTCCGGCCCCACCCCGGCTTCATGACGCCGGAGCTATGGGTCGCCAACTTCGAGCGGGCAGGGTTCGTCGACGTGGACGTGGTGCCGGATGTCCGCGTCCTGCGCGAGCTCTACCCGCGGATCACCACCGGCACCGTCTGCGGAAGGCGCCCGTGACCGCCCCCCGGTTCGTCATCCGTCTGGCCAAGGAGGACTTCAAGTTCTCGGCGGCCCACTTCACCCTCTTCCCCAACGGCAGCGCCGAGCTCCTCCACGGCCACAACTACCGGGTCCGCCTGGAGCTGACGGGAGTGCGCCTCTCGGAGGTCGGTCTGCTGTTCGACGTCAGCGTGGTCAAGCGGGCGATTCGCGAGCACTGCGCCGCCCTCGACGAACGGACCCTGATCCCCACCGGGACCGACCGCCTGAGAGTCACCCGGCGGGACAAAACGGTCGAGGTCCGCTTCGGCGACCGCGCCTACTCCTTCCCGGACCGCGACGTGGTCCTGCTGCCCCTGGCCAACATCTCGATCGAGCTCCTGGCCGAGATGCTCTGGCACGAGCTGGCCGGCACCCTGGACGGAACACCGGTCGAAGCGCTAGCGGTCGAGGTCGAAGAGACCCCGGGCCAGAGCTGCGCCTACACGGCACCGCTCGGCCGTCCCGACGCCACCGTCGTGGACGTCTGAGCCGCCCGGCCCTCGGATCAAGGCGCCAGGCGCGTCTCGATCACCCCCTCCACCTCGCCCGCGGTGGGGAAACGCCCCGACTGCTTCTTCGAGAAGATCAAGTCGCCGTCGAGCTCCACCTCGAAGACGCCCCCCGAGCCCTCGATCAGCGCAGGATCCAGGTCGAACTGGTCACGGATCGAAGCCGCCAGACCGGCGGCTCGCGGCCCGTAGTTTCACATGCCGCAGTACTCGATCGTCAGCCGATCGCTCATCGCTGCCTCTCGCTTTCCAGTCAATCGTCGTCTCATCGCAGTCATTGATTGTACCGGCCAGGTCGGGGGACCGCATGGCAGTGCGATGGAGACCCTGGGAAGTACTCCGCGGAGGGACGGTTCGCTGGGTGGCGATCCACCTGGATCGTCCTCTGGCAGTCCACAAGATCGCCCCCCGACTCCCTCGATCCCTCGCCCCCCGCGCGGGGGACGAGGGACGCCACCTCCCACCCCCTTCTCCCAACATCTCGTGATGCGGGGTGGGGGGGCGAACGATACGCATGCGGAGCGGGTCGGGAGGCCCCGCTGGAGGGCGTTGAGGACCGCGCGCGCCACGTCCTTTGAGTGGGCAGGCAGGCCCGGCGCGGTCCGAACCGAGCCGAGCGTTGATCCCCCAACCGTCCAGTTCGCTCGGCGTCCCGGAGGCGGGGCCTCCCGACCCGCCCCGACAGACTCCCCGCCCCGCGCTCCGCGCCCCCGTATAATCCGACCATGGCTGAACCGACCCCCCAGCAACGCATCGAGTCCGATCTCAAGACCGCCATGAAGGCCGGCCAGAAGGAAGAGCTCGCCACGCTCCGCATGCTCCTCGCCGAGCTCAAGAACGAGCGCATCCGCCGCCGCGACGAGGTCGACGAGCCCGGCTTCCTCGCCATCGTCCGCAAGATGATCAAGCAGCGCGACGACGCCGCCGGGCAGTACGACAAAGGCAATCGCCCGGAGCTGGCCGACAAGGAGCGCCGAGAGGCCGGCTTCCTCCAGGACACCTACCTCCCGAAAGGCCCGAGCGAAGCCGAGATCCGCCAGGCGATCGAAGAGTACGCCGCCGAGCACGACCTCTCCGGCATGGCCGCCATGGGCAAGATCATGCCCGCCATGATCCAGCGCTTCGAAGGCCGCGCGGACAACGCCATCGTCAGCAAGGTCGCCCGGGACGTCCTCGAATCCCGTGAGTGACGCCCCTCTCCGCCGGGTCGTCGTCGGCACGGCCGGCCACATCGACCACGGCAAGACCCGCCTGGTCGAGGCCCTCACCGGCATCGACTGCGACCGGTGGGCCGAGGAGAAGGAACGGGGCATCACCATCGACCTCGGCTTCGCCCACCTGGAGAAGGAGCTGCCCGGCGGCGGCACCCTCCAGCTCGGTTTCGTCGACGTCCCCGGCCACGAACGCTTCCTGCGCAACGCCCTTGCCGGCCTGGGGGGCATCCGCATCATGCTCCTGGTGGTCGCCGCCGACGAGGGCGTCAAGCCCCAGACCCGCGAGCACCTGGCGATCTGCTCGCTCCTCGGCATCCCGGCAGGCCTCGCCGCCCTGACCAAGGCCGACCTGGTGGAGCCGGACCTCTTGGAGCTCGCCCGCCTGGAGGTCGAAGAGCTGCTGGAGGCCACGCCCTACCACGGAGCCCCGGTGCTCCCCGTCTCCTCGGTCACCGGCGACGGGATCGCCGCGCTCGAAGCCGAGCTGGTCCGCCTGGCCCTCGAGCAGGCGGTCGAGCCCGACCTGGAGCTGCCGACCCGCCTGCCGATCGACCGGGCGTTCCACCTCAAGGGCTTGGGTGTGATCGTCACCGGCACCCTGGCGAGCGGCTCGATCGCGGTCGGCGACACGCTGGAGATCCTGCCCGCTCCCGCGGGAGGCTCGCCGGCCACCGCCCGGGTGCGGAGCGTCCAGGTCCACGGCACCTCCCGGGAGCGGGCGGTCGCCGGCGAGCGGACCGCGCTCCAGCTCGGCGGCATCGAGCTGGCCGAGGTCGAGCGCGGCAGCGAGGCCGTGACCCCCGGCGGTTTCGAGACCACCCGGCGGCTCCTCGGCCACGTCCGCCTGCTGCCCGATGCACCCGGCCCGCTCCGGGGCTTCACGCCGGTCCGGGTCCACCTGCTCTCCTCGGAGGTGCTCGGCAAGCTGCGGCCGGTCGAGCGGCCGTCGAGCGCCTCCGGCGAAGGCGGCGACACCGCGCGACGCGCCCGGATCGCACCGGGCGAGCAGGGCGCCGTGGAGATCCGCCTGAGCGAGCCGGTGGTGGCGATCCGGGGCGACCGGTTGATCCTCCGCCGGCCGTCGCCCGAGCTGACCCTGGGCGGCGGCGCGGTGCTCGATCCCCAGCCGCGCGCCCGGCGCCTGCGCGATCTCGAAGCCGCCGCAGGGCACCTCGCGCTGGAGACGGACGGGGCGGGCGACGGAACGAGTGAGGGCGAGGTGCTGCTCCAGTGGGCCCGCGATGCGGGGCCGGAAGGGATCACCGCGCGCGAGGTAGCGCGGCGTCGCGGCGAGCCTGCGGAGCGGGCGGCCCGGGCTCTCGGCGCCCTCGCCGAAGCGGGGCGGCTGCTGGTGATCCCGGAAGGTTCCGGCGGCGCACGCGCATCGCGCTGGATCGCTCCGGACGCTTACCGGCAGATCGCCGAGCGGGCGCGCGCCCAGGTCGAAGCCTTCTTCGCCCGGGACCGCCTGGCCCGGGGCATGCCCAAGGCCGAGGCGGTCGAGCGGATCTTCCCGGGCCCCGCAGCGGCCCTCGCCGACACATACCTGGCCTGGCTCCACGCCCAGAACGTTCTGCGGGTGACCGGCGACCTGGTGTCGCTCCCGGGCCGCGAGGCGGAGCTCACCGACGAGGAGTCGACGCTGGCCGGCACGGTCCTCGAGCGCTTCGCGGCGGGTGGCCTGACGCCGCCGGGCCCCGCCGAGATCGCCCGCGAGCTCTCCGCCAAGCCACAGATCCTGGACGGGGTGATCCGTTACCTGACCGAGCGGGGAAAACTTGTCCGGTTGCCCGGGGGATTGATCCTCGCCGCCTCGTCTCTCGACCGGCTGCGGGAGGACGTGGCCGCGGCCGGCTGGGAGCGGTTCACGGTGGCCGACTTCAAGGACCGGTTCGGCCTGTCCCGCAAGTGGGCGATCCCGCTGCTCGAGCACCTGGACTCCACCGGCTTCACCCGCCGCCTGGGCGACGAGCGCATGCTCGCCGGCGGTGCCAAGCGCTGAGCGCACCCTCGGCACGGCGCTTGCAAATTCACCGGGGCAAGAGGTGCTGGCGCCCGAATCTGCAAACCGTTTGCGCGCACAGCATCCCAGAGGCCGCGGTACGGCGGCTCCACCCGGTACCCAGTCCCCCGCCGGGAGGCCGCCACCGCGGCTTCATTTTGTCTGTCGACCGCCCCCGGGAGTTGAAGTTCTGTCCCTCGACCGGGTAAGAATGGGGACGCCTTCACTCCCGGAGGAGATCTGATGAAGAGCAAGTACCGCATGGGCATCGTGCTTCTCGCCGTTTACCTCATCCTCGTCGGGCTGGTCCAGCTCCTCGGCTTGAGCTTCCGCGGGCTCGGGCTCCTCGAAGGTCTCCTGGCCCTGCTCGCAGGCATCCTGCTGCTCGTCGGTCAATAGCTCCGCACCGTGGCGCTTCCCTCGTTCTTGACCGGGCACGGCCTCTGGCTCGCGCCCCTGCTGATCTTCTGTGCTCGCCTGACCGACGTCAGCCTGGGCACCTTCCGGATCATCCTGATCTCCCGGGGAATGAGCCGCTGGGCCGCCCTGACGGGCTTCTTCGAGAGCTTGATCTGGCTGCTCGCCCTGTCCCAGGTGTTCCAGCACCTCGACCACGCGATCAACTACGTCGCCTACGCCGGGGGCTACGGCGCCGGCTCCGGCCTCGGCGTGCTGCTCGAGCGCCGGATCGCCCTCGGAGTGGTGGTGGTGCGGGTCATCACCCGGGACGATGCCCGCAGCCTGGTCGAGGCCCTGGCGAAGGAGCAGTTCGGGGTCACCCAGGTGGGCGCCCGCGGCATCCACGGCCGGGTGCGGCTGATCTTCACGGTCGCCAAGCGCAAGCACCTGGCACAGCTTCTGCGGGTGATCCGCAACCACAGCCCCAAGGCATTCATCTCGGTCTCGGACGTGCGCTCGGCCGAAGAGGGCTTCTTGCCCGCGGCCAGCCGCCGGTCGCTCCGCTCGGGGCTGGCGGGACGCAAGTAGCGGCTACTTGGCGGCGTACCAGGTCGGCCCCCAGCCGACGTCGACCGCCAGCGGCACGGCCAGCTCCGCCACCCCCTCCATCACCTCCTTGCAGACGGCGGCCACCGCCTCCACCTCCGCCTCGGGCACCTCGAGCACCAGCTCGTCGTGGACCGTGAGTAGCAGCCGGGACGCCGGCCGCTCGGCGCGCAGCCGCCCGTCGAGCCGGATCATGGCGAGCTTCATCAGGTCGGCCGCGGTTCCCTGGATCGGCGCGTTGATCGCCATCCGCTCGGCGTTCTCGCGCAGCGCCCGGTTCTTGCTTTCGATGTCCGCGAGGTACCGCACCCGGCCGTAGAGGGTCGACACCTTGCCCTCGGCGTGGGCCTTCGCCAGGGTCTCCTCGCGATAGCGGGCGACCTTGGGGTAACGCGCCAGGTACGCGTCGATGAACTCCTGGGCCTCGGCCCGGCCGATCCCCAGGTTCTGCGCCAGGCCGTAGGCGCTCATGCCGTACATGATGCCGAAGTTGATCGTCTTGGCCGCCCGCCGCTGCTCAGCGCTCACCAGCTCCGGCGCGACCCCCAGGACCGCCGCCGCGGTCGCGGTGTGGATGTCCTCTCCACGTTGGAAGGCGTCGATCAGCGCTTCCTCGCCGGCGATGTGGGCGAGCACCCGGAGCTCCACCTGGCTGTAGTCGGCGGCGAGCAGCAGGGAGCCCTCGCGTGCCACGAACGCCTTGCGGATGCGCTGGCCGAGCTCGGTCCGCACCGGGATGTTCTGGAGGTTCGGGTTCGCCGACGACAACCGGCCGGTCGCCGCCACCGCCTGGTAGAAGGTCGTGTGCAAGCGGCCGTCCTCGCCGACCAGGGCCGGCAGGGCGTCGACGTAGGTCGACTTGAGCTTGGTCAGCTCCCGGTAGCGCAGGATCAAGAGCGGCAGCTCGTAGCCCCGTCGGGCGAGCTCCTCGAGGACGTCGGCGCCGGTCGAGGGCGTCTTGGTCTTCCGGGTGCGCTTGATCACCGGGTAGCCCAGCTTGTCGAACATCACCGCGCCGAGCTGTTGGGAGGAATTGATGTTGAGCTCCTCGCCGGCCACGGCGTAGATCTGACCCTCGAGCTGGGTCACTTCGGCACCCAGCTCCTCGGACATGGCAGCCAGAAAGGCGGTGTCCAGGAGGACGCCCCTCTCCTCCATGCCGAGGAGCACCGGCAGGAGCGGCGCCTCGATCTCCCGGTAGACCCGGTCCAGGGCGCCATCGTCGGTCTCCTGGAGCTCCCGGCGGGCGCCCGTCGCCAGCCGATCGAGCAGCAGGATGCGCTCGCCGGCGAAGCGGGCCAGGCGCTCGTCGCCGACCGCCGGCGGGCCCTCCTTGTCCCAGCCCGCGTCCTTGTCGCTCAGGGCGGGTCGCCCCAGGCGCTCGAGTGCCATCTCCTCGAAGCTGTGGCTGTGGACGGAGGGCCGGATCAGGTAGGAGGCGAGCATGGCGTCGAACAGCCCGGCCCGCGCCTCCGGCCCATCGGGGATCAGGCGGAGCACCTCCTTGAGGTCGTGGCCGACCAGCTCCCGGCCGGCGTCGGCGGCCCAGCGCCCGAGGGTGGCGAGCGCCGCCTCGCCCATGCCGTCGCGCCGGAAGTCGGCGTAGAGCGGGCGGTGCGCTCCGTCCTCGCCTGCGGCGTCCCCCGCCGGCCGGCCAACCGCCAGCCCGAGGGCCTCCCCCGCCCCCAGCCGCGCCACCAGCACCGTGGTGCCGAACGCCCCGTCCCGGTCGGCCCGATCGACCTTTTCGGCCCAGGCCGCCGGGTCGGTGATCTCCTCGCCCTCCGGCAGCTCCTCGGCGGAGGCTGCGTCGGTCTTCAGCTCCTCGAGCAGGCTGAAGAACTCCATCTCGGCGAAGAGCGCGCCCAAGGCCTCGCGGTCGGGCGGGTCATGGTGCAGGTCGTCCGGGTCGAAGTCCAGGTCCAGGTCGGTGTGGATGGTGACCAGCTCCTTCGACAGAAGCGCCTGCTCCCGGTTCTCCTGGAGGCCCTCGCGATAGCTCTTGCGGGAGATCTCGCCGGCGTGGTCGAGCAGCGCTTCGAGCGAGCCGTGCTCCTGGATCAGCTTCTGGGCCCCCTTGGCGCCGATGCCGGGGACGCCGGGGACGTTGTCCGACGCGTCGCCCATGAGCGCCAGCACGTCCACCACCTGCTCCGGCGGCACGCCGAAGTCCTGCTCCACCAGGGCCGGGTCGTAGACCTTGTCCCGGCCGGTGTGCATGAGCGCGACGTGGGGGCCGACGAGCTGCATCAGGTCCTTGTCCGCCGACACCAGGATCACGTCGTAGCCCTCGGCCGTGGCCTTCTTCGCCAGGGTGCCCAGCACGTCGTCCGCCTCGTAGCGCTCCATCTCGAGGATCGGGATGCGGTAGGCCTCGAGCGCCTTGCGGATCCACGGGATCTGGGGCCGCAGGTCCTCCGGCATCGGCTTGCGGTGCGCCTTGTAGTCCTCGAAGCGCTCTTTGCGCACGGTGTCCGAGGAGACGTCCAGGGCGACGCCGATCAGCTCCGGCTGCTCCTCGCGCAGGAGCTTCCGGAGCATCTGGACGAAGCCGTAGACCGCGTTGGTCGGCTCGCCCCGGGAGCTCGACAGGTTGCGGATGGCGTAGAACGCCCGGAAGATGTTGGAGTACCCGTCGATCAGGTAGAGGCGGGGCGCGCGCTCGGTGGTCGTCTCGTCAGCCATGTTGTGGCATTGTAAGGGGCGGAGGAGGAAATACGATGGGAAGCGTCTCCTGGTTCGGCCTCGGCCTCGTCTCCTGGATCGTGCTCGGCCTGATCGCCGGGATCGTCGCCAAGATGCTCCTGCCGGGCAAGGACCCGGGCGGTTGCATCGTCACCACGATCATCGGCATGGTCGGCGCGGTGATCGGCGGCATGATTTCCACCCTTCTGGATTTCGGCGGGATCAACAGCCTCGACCTGCGGAGCATGGCGATCGCAGTCCTGGGCGCGGTCATCTTCCTCGGGCTCGTCCGCGCGCTCCGGTCCGGGGGCTCGGGAAGCAAGCATCGCCGGTAGAATCAGCTCCATGCTCCGAGCCGCCCTCGCCGCCGCCCCCGTCGCCCTCCTGCTCGCCACCTTCTGCGCCCCTGGCGGCGCCGGCAGCCCGGCGGCCGGTGCCGCGCCGGCCGAGAGCCTGCCGGCGCCCTGGGCGAAGGCCGTCGCGCTCCACAACCGCGGCTACGCCGCCCTCGAGAACGAGAAGCCCGCCGAGGCCGAGGCCGCCTACCGCGAGCTCACCGGGGTGATGACGGACGACCCGATGCCGTGGGCCAATCTGGCGGTCGCGCTCCTTCGGCAGCAGAAGACCGACGAGGCGATGAGTGCCATCGGCACCGCCATCGAGAAGTGCCCCGCCGAGGGCGCGGGCCGGCTGCGCGGTGAGCTGTTCGCCATCCGCGGCGCGATCCTCGACTGGGAGGGCAAGTCCGCCGAGGCCCTTGCCGCGTACCAGCAGGCGCTCGCCGCCGACCCGGACGCGCCGGAGACCCTGTACACGCTGTTCCGCCAGGCGGTCTCGCTGGGCCAGGACGAGATCGCCGACCGGGCCCTCGCGCACCTGGTCGAGATCCGGCCGGAGAACTTCGTCGTCCTGGTCGAGGAGGGCAAGCGGGCGATCCAGGAGGGCGACAAGACCACCGCCACCGGCGCCTATCTGCGGATTTCCGAGCTCCTGTGGCAGGCGCCGCCGATCGCCCAGAAGGCGCTCGACGGCGTCCTCGACGCGCTCGAGCAGGGGGAGACGCCGATCGCCCAGGCGGCGCGGGTGCCCGCCGCGCGGCTCGAGAACGTGCTCAAGGTCACGCCCATGTACCGGGAGAGCCTGCGCGCGCTCTCCGCCGGCATCCAGGCGGTCCCCGTCCGCCACTTCCTCACCGAGCCGCCGGCGATGGAGCTCGGCAACCCGCTGGCGATCTCGTTCGCCGGCGAGCGCCTGGCGGAGGGGGCGACCTCCGGCGGCGCCCTCGCCCTGGCGGACTTCGACGGAGACGGCACCACCGACACGGCGCGGATCGTCGCCGGCCAGGGGGACGGCAAACCCGCGAGGTTGGAGATCCGTCTCTCCTCCACCGCCGAGCCGCTGACCGTCGCGCCGGCACCGGCAGCGACCGGACTGCTGGCGGTCGACCTCTACAACGACGGCGGCATCGATCTGCTCGCTTACGGGCCGGACGGCACGGCCTTCTGGAACGGCACCCTCACCGACGGCACCTACTCGCTCGCCGCGCCGCAGAGCTCGGGCGGCGCCGGAGCCGCAAAGCCGGCCACCATCGGAGGGCTCGGGGGCGCCACCGCCCGGACGGCTGCAGTCCTCGACTACGACATCGAGGGCGACCTCGACCTGGTGCTGGGGGGTGAGGCCGGCGCCGGAAGCGACAGCGGGGTCGGGCTCTACCGCAACAACCTGGAGGGTCCGCTCGAGTCGGTCGGCGCCAAGGTCCTGCCGAACCTCGGGGACTTCGCGACCGCCGACGCCGTGGCCGCGGACGTGGACCGCGACGGGGACACGGACCTGGTCCTCGCGGGCAGCGCCGGCGACGGCAGCGGCGGCCTCCGCGTCCTCGACAACCTGCGCCAGGGCCTGTTCGCCGATCGCACCGAGACGGCCGGCCTCAGCGGGGCGCCGTCCGCCACCGCCGTGGTCGCGGCCGACCTGGACAACGACGGCCTCCCGGAGCTGGTGACCGCCGGCGACGGCATCACCGTCTGGGCCAACCGCCAGGGTCCGTCCGGCGGCTTCCGGTTCGAACGGGCCGCGGTCGACGGGCTGCCCGCGGCCGGGACGTTCAGCGGCCTGGTCGCCCTCGACCTCGACAACGACGGCCGGCTCGACCTGGTGGCCGCCGGGCCGGGCGGCGTCACCGCCTTCGGCCAGGGCGTCACCGCCTCCGGCATCGGCGCCTTCCGTGCCCTCCCGATCACCGCGGGACCGGCGTCCGCGACCGCCGTCGACGGCGCCGACCTCGACGGCGACGGCGATCTGGACCTGGTGGCGGCAGGGCCCAAGGGGCTCTTCCGGCTGACCAACCAGGGAGGCGACAAGAACGGGTGGCTGGCGGTCCGCCTCCGCGGCCTGGTCCAGGGCAACAGCAAGAACAACCTCCGCGGCGTCGGTGCCACCGTCGAGGTCAAGATCGGCTCGACCACCCAGCTCCGGGAGCACGACGGCCGGGCGAGCCACTTCGGGCTCGGCCGCCACGAGACGGCGGAGGTCGTCCGCGTGGTCTGGACCAACGGGGTGCCCCAGGACCGGGTGGAGGTCGCCGGCAACCAGGCCATCGTCGAGGAGCAGGTGCTCAAGGGGAGCTGCCCGTTCCTCTACGCCTACACGGGACCCGGCCAGGGCTCCACCGGCTCCGGTTCGGACCCGGACGGGGGCATCCACTTCGTCACCGATCTGCTGTGGAACGCGCCGGTCGGCCTGCCGGTGGCGCCCGGGGTCTACCTGCCAGCGGACCCGGACGAGCTGGTGGCGGTGCCCGGCGCCCGGAGCCTCCCCGGCCATCCGGGGGTCTACGACCTGCGGATCACCGAGGAGCTCTGGGAGGCGGCCTACTTCGACCAGGTGCGGCTGTGGGTGGTCGACCACCCGGCGGACGTGGAGGTGGCCTCGAGCCTGCGCATCGTGCCGGGGCCCGTGCCGGCCTCCGAGCGGCCCCCGGGCGACGAGATCCTCGCGGCCCGCGCCGTCCACCCGGTGGTCGCGGCGACCGACGGCCAGGGCCGCGACGTGACCGCCCGCGTGACCGCCCGCGACGACGTCTACGCCGACGGCTACGTGCCGGGCCCCTACCAGGGCCTGGCGAAGCAGCCCTGGAGCTTCACCTTCGACCTGGGGCCGGCCGCGGCCGCGCGCCCGGGCGGCGGCCCGGTCCGCCTGCTCCTGGACGGCTGGATCTTCCCCACCGATGCGAGCCTCAACCTGGCGATCGCCCAGCGCGACGACCTGGCACCCCAGCCGCCCCGCCTGGAGGTCGAGACGGCCGACGGCTGGCAGGTCCTGATGCCCCACATGGGCCATCCGGCCGGCAAGACCAAGACCATCGTGGTGGACACGCCGCCCCTGCCCGAGGGCGCCCGGCGGCTGCGGATCGTCACCAACCAGTGGATCTCGTGGGACCGCATCGCCTGGAGCGACGCGCCGGCGGACGGCACCCCCCGGGTGGTCGGCCGCCTGCTACCGGAGCGCGCGACGCTCCGCTACCGGGGCTTCTCCAAGGTGGTCCGCAAGGCGCCGAATGCGCCCCACGCATTCGACTACGCCCGCGTGTCGAGAACGTCGCCCTGGGAGCCGACGGCCGGGCCGTACACCCGCTACGGCGACGTCCGTGAGCTGCTGTCCCGGGCGGACGACCGGCCGGTGGTGCTGGGCTCGGGCGACGAGATCGCCCTGTTGTTCGATGCTTCGGAGCTGCCGCCGCCGCCCGCGGGCTGGGTACGGACACTGTTCTTGGAGAGCAACGGCTGGGACAAGGATTTCGACCGGAACACGTACGCCGTGGACCGGGGAAGCCTGCCGTTGCCGTTCCACGGCATGGGGACCTACGGGCCGTCGATGGAGGCGGCGGGGGCGCCGGCGGCGCCGGATCGGGGGGACTTCGCGGCGCGGTGGCTGACGCGGGAGTGGCCCGGGCCGGCCGATCGCCGGGCGGGAACGGAGGTCCCAGAGGGCAACTGAAGCCTTCGCCGGGAAGTCTGCCGGGAACGGCCGGCAGGGAGGGACTCCAGGGGCCGGCTCGGACGGAGGAGCTCCGCGGAGGGTTCCTCGCCTGCCCGGCGACCGCGTTCGCCGGGGCTTCCCTCCGGAGTGTACGAATCCGAGCCGGCCCCTGGCGGACCCCCTCGCCCGACACTCCCGGCGAACCCCCAAACGAAGCCCGCCACTCAGCCACCGGAAAAGCTCCGCAGGCTCAGACGTCTTCCATGAGGGCCATGAGGTTGCCTTCGGAGTCGCGGAAGAAGGCCAGCCAGAGCGTGGAGGTCTCTGTCCGGTGGGCGGCCTGGGGCTCCCGCTCGAAGTGGACACCCCGGGCTTCCAGCGCGGCGGCGGCCTCCTGGATGCCCTCGACCCGGAAGTAGAGGATCGACGACGCACCAGGTTCGGTCCCCTGGGGCAGGGAGAGCATCAGCCGCACGCCGTCGCAGTCGAAGAAGGCCATCCCCGGCGCGCTGAACAGGTGCGGCACGCCGAGCGTGTCGCGGTAGAACGCGGTCGCCCGGTCGATGTCCTCGACGGTGACGGCGATCTGGCCGATGCGGGCGAGACGAGGCGAAGATGGGGCGGAATCTGAATCGTTCACGGAAGATCTCCTCTGGCTCGAAAGGTCAAGATCTGGACTGGGATTTGGTGAGCGCTCAAGCAAAGAGTGTGGTGAGGGGGATCTCGAGACCCGGGAACAGGGGGCATGTCAGCGTGTCGCCCGTCTCCAGGCTCGCCTCCTGGATGCGCTGGAAGGCCCCGTCCTCCGTGCGCCGGAACACCTTCACCGTCTCGACCGCCGGATCGACCAGCCAGTACTCGCCGACCCCGTGGCGCTCGTAAAGGTGGCGCTTGAGGACCTCGTCCCTCCGGCGCGTCCCCTCGGAGACGATCTCCACCACCAGGTCCGGTGCGCCTTCGAGGTGGGCCTCGCCGATCCGGTCCCGGTGCTCCCGGGCGACGAACAGGAGGTCCGGCTGGACCACGTCGTGCTCGGACAGGACCACGTCGGTCGGAGCGCTCAGGACCTGCCCCAGACCGTGTTCGTGGACGAACCCGCTGAGAATCCGGAACAGGCTTGCATGGACGATCTGATGGCGCGTGTTGGGTGCCGGCGTCACGACATGCTCCCCCTCGATCAGTTCGTGACGCTTCCCGTCCTCCGGGAAATGAAGGGAGTCCTCGTACGTCAGCTTGATGGGTGCGGAGGCGAGATTCATACAGGAATCATGCTAGCACGCAGCCCGCGGGGGCCTTCCGCTCCGGCGAAAGCGGTTCCGCACACATCAGACCGGCGCCTCGATCAGGACGACGCGCTCCGTGTCGGGGTCGTCGGGATCGTAGCGGCCGTTGGAGCACGAGCTGATGATGAGCTCTTCATCCGCCAGGTTCTCGATCGCGTGGGCGGTGCCCGGGGCGACGGCCAGGAGGACGGTGTCGGGGCCGTCGAAGCGCCGGCGGATCGTCCCCCCGCCCGGTGGGCGCCAGGCGAGCTCCCAGGGACCGGCGGCGCGGATCAGGATCAGCTCGCGCCGCCGGTGGTGGACGTGGTTGCCCCGGATGGCAAGCCGCCGGGCGGTGACCAGGTGGACCTCGGCGACACCGCCGAGCCAGGCGAGCGCGGCGTCGGGAAGGTAGAGAGCGCTCCCGCGCCCGTCGTCCCGGTCGTCCAGGTGGAGGAGCGCGAGCGGCGCGCCCGGATCCGGGAAGCCAGTCGTTCCGTCCCGGCCTCCTCCGTCGACCGCACCGCCTTTCGGTCTCGTCGAGTGCTCGTTCGCCATCGCGCCGCGAGTCTCGGCTACCGCGGCCCTCCGGGTCAACTCCCTCCAAAGGGATCGGCGATAAGCTGGACCGACCATGCGAAGCCTCCGCACGGCCGCCGTGTCCCTGCTGCTCGCTCTCCTCACCGTCGCCGCGACCTCCTGGCCGGCCGGCCGGCTCCCGGAGCGCGCCGAGGAGATCCGGCGGGCCATCGAGGCCGGTCGCCAGGAGGGGGCGCTCCGGCTCAGCCCGGACCTGGTCCAGGCCGTGGCATCGCTCGCCCGCTTCTACGAGGCGCGGGGCTTCGAGCCCGCGTGGACCGGCCCGGACGCTCCCCTGCCGCGCGCCCGGACCATGGTCGCCATCCTGCAACAAGCCGAGAGCCACGGGCTCCAACCGAGCGACTACCACCTGGAACGGATCGAACGGGTCCTGGAGGCCTGTGCGGCCGCGGACCGGGCTGACGACGCCAGCCTGCCGGCCGAGCGGTCCGGCCGGTTGACCACCCTCGACCTGCTGCTGACCGACGCGGCCCTGCTCCACGCCTCCCACCTGGCGTCCGGCAAGACCGACCCGACGTCGCTCCACGCCCAGTGGCGGACCGACCGCCGGGAGCTGGACGCCCCCGCCTTCCTCGCCCGAGCCCTCGAGGCCGGCGATCTTCGCCACGCCTTCGCCGACCTCGAGCCACCCTACCCGGGGTACCGGCGGATGATCGCGGTGCTGGCCCGGCTGCGGCGCGTGGCGGCGGCCGGCGGCTGGCCCGCGGTCCCGTCGGGGCCGGCGCTCCACCCGGGGGAGGCGGACGAGCGAATGCCGGCGCTGCGCGCGCGCCTCAGCGCCTCCGGCGACCTGGACGAGACGGCCAACGCGGACGAGCCATCCAACCCACTGGTCAATCCGCTGCTCTACGATCCCGCCCTCGAAGCCGCGGTCCGGGCCTTTCAGGCACGCCATGGGCTGGGCGCGGACGGCATGGTCGGCACGCGCACCGCGGCCGCCCTCTCGGTGCCGGTCGAGCGGCGCATCGAACAGCTGCTGGTCAACCTGGAGCGCTGGCGTTGGCTGCCGGCGGACCTGGGAGAGCGCCACCTGCGGGTCAACATCGCCGGCTTCGAGCTCCAGGCGATCGACCACGGCAGGGTGGATCTGACGCTCCGCGTGATCGTCGGCAAGCAGTTCACCAAGACGCCGGTGTTCACTGGCCGTCTGACCTACCTGGTGCTCAACCCGTACTGGTGGGTGCCGCGCTCGATCGCCGCCGGCGAGATCCTGCCCAAGGTCCAAACCGACCCCGGCTATCTCGCCACCGGAGGGTACGAGGTGCTGGACGGCACCGGCCCCACGGCACGCACCCTGGACCCGGCGTCGATCGATTGGGGCGCCCTCTCCCGGGAGACGTTGCCCTACGTCTTCCGCCAGCGTCCGGGGGCCGGCAATTCCCTCGGCCGGATCAAGTTCATGTTCCCCAACTCGTACAACGTCTACCTCCACGACACGCCGGAAAAGCGGTTGTTCGAACGCGACGTGCGCGCCTTCAGCCACGGCTGCATCCGGGTCGAGCGGGCGGCCGACCTGGCGACGTACCTGCTGCGTGACGATCCGGCGTGGGACGCGGACCGCCTGGAGAGGGTGATCGCCTCCGGCGCCCAGGAGACCGTGCTCCTGGCCCGACCGCTGCCGGTCCACATCCTGTACTGGACGGCGTGGATCGACCCCTCCGGAGCGCTCGAGCTCCGCGACGACCTCTACGGCCGCGACCCACCGGTGCTGGCCGCGCTTCGCTCGCCGCCGCCCGCCCACTGAGGCGCCGGCGCGATTCCTCTCCGGGCTACTCCTCTCCGGGATGGTAGGAGCGCACCGCGTGGGTGCGAACCTCGTCCAGGGTCAGCCAGGCCGGCTTGTAGTCGCCGGACAGGTAGCGCTCGGCCTGGTCCAGGTGGTGCTCGGAATCCGGATCGGCGCTGGCACCGAAGACCAGCAGCGAGCGCGCCTGGACCCGCGGGCCGAGGTCGACCACCGCGACGTAGGAGTTGCCGCCGATGCCGTAGCGCCGCCGGGCGCCGTCGACCTCCGACGACCACTGGGTGAACACCGCGCCGGCCCAGCTCGGCAGCCCGGCGCTGGGGAAGCTCGGTGCGTCGTCGTCGAACCGGCGGCCGGGCGCACCCGGCGTACCGGTCGGACCGTCCGTGGTGGCGGGGCCGGCGGAAGCGATCCGCTGGAGGCGGTTGGCCTCGCCCCAGGGGACCTTCCAGCTCCCCCAGCGCTCCCGGAGGTGGGCGACCGCCGATGCCAGCGCGGTGAGCGACCGCCACGGATCGTCGGCGGCCTCACCCTCGCCGTGCTCGAGGCGCCACCGGGTTTCGAACCAGTAGACGAAGAGCGTCGTCGCCTCCGAGTCGACCGTGCTCACCCGGTCCCACGTCTCGAGGAGCTCGACCGGCTCGCGGAGCGCCGCGGCCCGCTCCGGGTCCTCCCCGGCCAGCCGCTGCCAGTCCTCCACCAGGGCGGGGATCTCCTCGGCGGCGGTCAGCGAGAACGTGTCGTAGGAGAGGTGCGCCCATTGATCGAACGAGACCGCGTGCAGGCCGGACAGGATCCGCCGGGCGTTCCGGCTGCGGGCGTTGTCCCCTTCCGGGACCATCGGCGGCGGAAAGTCCTTCGGGTCGGGGTTGCCTTCCGAGGTGGAGAGAAAGGGCGTGCCGTTGCAGTTCTGGATCCACCCGGAGGGCGGATTGAGCACCTGGGGGAGGTCACCCATGGGGTGGTAGCCCTGCCACTCGGTCGCCGGATCGCTGCCGTCGACCGGCGCCGACCAGTCGAACGCCTCGGAGCGCACCGGCACCGCCGCGTTGTAGGCGTAGAAGATGTTGCCCTCGCGGTCGGCGTAGAGGTAGTTGCCGAACAGCATGTCGAGCCGGGAGGCGGCACGCAGGAACTCCTCGAAGCTCGTCGCGCGGGTCATCGCGTACCACTCCGCCAGCCAGCCTGGCTCCTCGAGCTTGGCCATCCGCACCGCCAGCGGCTTGCCCCCGCGCACGGCGACCACCGGCCCGTGGTGGGTGGCGCGCAGGGTGAAGTGGCGCTCGGCGACCGTGCCGTCGGCCCCCCGGATGCCGATCGTCTCGGTCCGCTCGCTCGCCTCCCGGTGCCCGCCGCCGTAGCGGTAGGCCAGCGGATCGTCCGGCACGTCGAAGCGCTCGGCGTAGAGGTCGACCAGGTCGGCCGCGTTGTCGGTGCTCGCCCAGCCCAGCTCCTCGTTGAAGCCGACGTAGGGCAAGGGGAAGCCGAGCCGCGTGTAGCCGCTGAAGTTCCAGCCTTCGTCGCTCAAGACGTGCCCTTCGTAGACCTGGGAGGGGCCGAAGAACGGCAGGTGGGGATTGATCAGGAGCAGCGCGTGGCCGGCCGCGGTCCGCTCCGGCATCACCGCCCAGGAGTTCGAGCCGCGCTCGCTCCGCGGCAGGGCGAGCGGGGCGCCCCGGACGAGTGCGGGCTCAAGCCTTGCCGTCTCGGTACCTGCCGAGGCCGCCATCGCCGCCTCGATCTCGTCGGGTGCCAGCCCCGCGCCACCCAGGAAGCCTCGCTGGTAGTAGAGGTAGCGGATGAGGGCGAGCGGGTACCAGGGCGCGAACCGCTCGAGCAGCCGGGGGTGGACGTCCGGATGGGTGTCCAGGTAGTGGTTCAGCCCGGCAGCGTAGCCATCGAGGAGCGCGCGCAGCTTTTCGTCCGCCTGCTGGTACTCGGAGCGCGCCAGCGCTTCGACCTGGAGCGAGCGGTTGAGCCAGTCGTCGGCCAGGGTCTCCTCGCCGAACAGCTCCGAAGCCCGCCCGAGGGCGCGGACGAAGTTCTCCTCCACCTGGGGAAAGTTGTCCTCCGCCTGGGCATAGGCGAAACCGAACGCCGCGGCGGCGTCGGTAGCACCGTGGACGTGAGGCACGCCCCACGCGTCGCGATAGATGGTCACCTGGGCGGCCAGGTCCGTCCCCGGGTCGGCCGGCGGGGTGGCCCCATGGTCCCCGGACGGTCCGCAAGCGGTTCCCAGCGCCAGCACGGCCGCGAGCGCGAGGATGCTCCAGCAGAGGGTGGAGCGTGCGAGGAACCCGCGCATTCCGTCCGCGTCGTGAGGGGTCATCCGGTCCTGTCCTTTCACCGTCGGTCCGCCCCGGCCCGGCGGCTGCACGGGGTGCTTCTACCGTAGGTGCCCTCCGGCACCTCTACGGGACGCCGGAGGTGGGGCGGGACGCTACCCCAGGTCGCCCTCCCGGTGCTCGCCGAAGACCCGGCGCAGCCGGTCGGAGATCTCGCCGAGGGTCGCCGCGGCGCGGACCGCGTCCAGGATCGGCGGCATCAGGTTGCTCTCCCCCCGGGCAGCGCCCTCGAGCGCGTCCAGCACCGCCACGGTCCGCCTGCCGTCCCGGGCCGCCTTGAACGCCGTCAACCGCTCCACCTGGCGCTCTTCTGACGCCGGGTCGATGGTCAGGATCTCCTCCGGCACCTCCTCCTCGTCCCGGTGGACGTTGACCCCGACCACCTTCTTCTGCCCCTCCTCGATCGCCCGTTGGACCCGATACGCGGCGTCGGCGATCTCCCGCTGCTGGAAGCCGCGCTCGATGGCCGTCAAGGCGCCGCCCATG